>ERZ773007.123-NODE-123-length-38924-cov-5.476755_pt1 | contig 38924 bp, 40 predicted proteins | sample MGYA00580665_ERZ773007 | MGnify/ENA primary metagenome ERZ773007 (study PRJEB29015, sample SAMEA2738122) | human oral metagenome | biome: human oral; feature: human-associated habitat; material: saliva | place: China | collected 2167 ... | reverse complement strand
CACGAGTTCGTCATCGGCTCTTTTTTATTGTCCTAGTTCATCTTACAATCATCCAAAGCTTCTTTTTTGGCGGTATGGATAGAGTTCCCTTCTGACTCATGGTAAAATAAAAGACTGGTGAAGAAGGAGGGACTGTATTGAACACACAGGCGGGGCTGCTGCTCTCAGATGCAATCCGGCGTGCGCGGGCAGGCGAAAACGCAGGTTTCGAAGATTTATACCTTCTCAGTTATCAGAAAACATATCGGGATATTCTGGCACTCGGAATTTCGGGCGAGGCGGCCTGGGAACTGTTGGCAGAGCTCTATGCCGAGGTCTGGCAGAAGCGCGCCAATCTTCCGGAAGCGGGGATTTTCAGATCCTGGCTTCGCGTCCTGCTCCGGGACTGTCTCAAACAGCGGGGCAGAGAGATTCCGGCGACACTCGAATTTCCCGCGGATTATACAGTAGAAAAGGGACTCACGGAAAAGGCCACAACGGTATTGATTGCGCTCGAGGAGAGACTCGGTCTGCTCGGCGAGATCAAAAAGCGGCGTCCCGGAAGTCATTTTCAGACGAATATGCAGTGGCTTCTGACACTCGGCACGATTGCCGCAACCGCTGTTGCCGTGTCGCTGCTTTTTGGATTTTTAAACCGGGAATCGGGAGCGATTCACCGCGCCAAGGCAGTTGTCAGCAGTGCGGTCGAGACCAGCGCGCAGACGATTTCCGCGAGCAGCGGAGCTCTTGCCTATACGGGTTGGAATGAGAGCGCCAGGGGGCGGAGTTATCTTACGGCAGGCGGGCAATGGCTTGAGAGTTGCTGGTTTGAGGACGGTGATACACTTTACTGTTTCAACGAAGACGGGTATGTGCTGACCGGCAATCAGAACATGGAGCATGAAACCTTTCACTTCGGAAAGAACGGAGCGCTTGAAAACATTACCCGCGGATTAGAGCGGGAACAAGGGCGCACGGTGATTTCCGAGAAGATGAAAGAGGCCGGCAAGGCAGACGCTGCATCCGGTATTATTGCGAATTCCATTACGATTGACGGTGACTGGATTTACTACCTCTACATGGAGGCGGACAATGCCGCGCTGCCGAGTCTGCTCCGTGTGCGCCGGGAAGGCAGTGACACACAGATTATTGCGGACAAAGTGAGCGGGTATACCGTGCAGCAGAAGGCGGTCTGGTACGCGCGCGAAAATAAGATTGAGCGTTTTGCCAAAGAGGGAAGCGGCGCCGCAATCGGAGCCGGTTTCTATGTGGAAAATGAGGACAATCGGTATGTGCTCATGGATCGCTTCGGAAAACGGGTCAGCGAGGACATGCAAAGTATCAACGGGCGGCGCTATATTCTGTCAGATGCGGTGATTCAGGATGTGATACCGGAGACCGCCGTGGTCGGCACACAACATTTTTATGCGGCGGCGGCCGGTGAGAGTCCTTCTGTTTTGACGGATGAGGGAAAGGAGTTTCTGCGCCACGGCGTCGCAATCGATGCGATGACAGCGTTGGATGCGGACCTCTACTACAGTGTGATACTCTCGAAAGAAGGAGCGACACCGTCCAGTCAGATCTGGAAAATCAATGTAAAAACCAAAGAGGCCGAAGCCGTGAGCGGCGTTTTTCCGGGGCGCGTGGTGCGCATGTTGCCCTACTCCGAGACCGGTGTTATCTACATGGAGTACCGACCGGGTTCCCTGGGATCGGTCTATGGCCAGCTCGCAATGATACGCGGCGATGAGAGTTATCTTTTGAATGACAGCGCAATCCGGGTCGGGGATTTCGGCAAAGGCAATGATCGTCTGCTCCCGGTCTGGGCGATGGAAGACAGTATTCTGGCCTACTGGGAAAACTGTGAGCCGGGCGCAACGGTCAACGCCGAGGTCAAGGTACTGAATTATCAGGCGGTTGCGGTGCCGCTCACGAAGAAGCGGCGTCTCGGAAGTTATCAAAAGAGCGAAAAACCGTTGATTGCGCCGGAAAAGGGCAGTCTGCCGGAGACAACGGCAGAAGAGAGTCCCGCCATCGTCGAGTCGACAGAGGCAAAAGCCCGACAGGTGGAGTCGGTTCCGACTGGAGAGAATTTTGTCGGGGAGCAGACGACCGACTGGATGGAACCGCTGAACGGCAGCCGGGATTACGGCATTTTGGAAGCGCCTGCCGAGGATTAAAACATGCATATTTTTTATCTGATGGGAAAGAGCGCGGTCGGGAAGGATACCGTTTATCAGAAATTACTGGTCAAGTTTCCGATGTTGCGTCCGCTGGTTCCCTATACGACGAGACCGCAGCGGCAGGGAGAAGAAGAGGGAAGAGAATATCACTTTGTCGGAGAAGAGCAGTTTCTGTGCCTGCGGGAGAGCGGCCGAATGATTGAAGAGAGGGCCTATCGGACGGAAAAAGGGCTCTGGCGCTACGGCAGTGTCGCTGAGGAGGGGGTGGAAGCTGTTTCCCAGATCGGCATCGGTACGCTCGAGAGCTATCAGAAATTCTGTGCCTACTTTGGCAGGGAACGCATGATACCGCTCTATCTGGAGGTGGCAGCCGGAGAGCGGTTGCTTCGCGGTTTCAGGCGGGAGAAAAAAGAGGCGGAGCCTTGTTATCCGGAACTGGTGCGGCGTTTTCAGGCGGATGAAGCCGACTATACGGAAGAAAAGTTGTCGGCCGCCGGTATTCGGAAGCGCTATGAAAACCTGGATCTGGAGCGCTGCCTTGGCGAGTTGTATGAGGTTGTGTTACAATATGTGTGATTTTAAAGATGTACCGGGGCAGGAAGAAATCAAGCGACAGCTTGAGATGAGTGTGAGAAGAAATCATCTCTCGCACAGTTATCTGTTGCTCGGCGAAAGGGGTGTCGGCAAGCTGACCATGGCCCGGGCTTTCGCAAAACGTCTGCTCTGTACCGGTGAGGGACCTCGGCCCTGCGGTCGCTGTCACAGTTGTATTCAGATTGCGGCGGACACGCATCCGGATGTGGTCACCATACAGCGGGATAAGACAGCGCTCGGCGTCGATGCGGTGCGAGAACAGCTGGCACAGGAGATACGGATTCGCCCCTTTTCCGGCGAGCGGCGTATTTTTATTGTTCCGGAAGCGGAAAAGATGACGCAGCAGGCGCAAAATGCGATTTTAAAGACGATTGAAGAGCCGCCGGACTATGCGATGATTCTTTTGCTCGCAGAGCAGGAAGAGGCACTGTTGCCGACTATACGGAGCCGTGTTCTGCGGCTCGTGTTTCGCCCGGTTCCTGAGACGGAAATTCTGGAGAGACTGCGAGCGGCAGGCGCGCGGCCGGAGCGGGCCGAAGAGGCAGCGCGCTTTTCGCGCGGCATCTACCGCCGGGCGGAAGAATTGGTACAGATAGAAGAAGTTTATTCGCGATATCGGAAGACACTGGAGCTGCTCCGGGAACTGCCGGGTTGCGACGAGACGGTCTTTCAGCGCACAGAGGCGGAAGTGGCATCGCTCTATGCGGAGCCGGTAAGTTTTCTGGAATTTTTGCGTCTGTACTATCGGGATGTGCTCTGTTGCAAGAGCAGCGGAAACAGTGCGGCACTCATCTTCCCCGGGGAAGAACAGACCCTGATTCGTGCGGCAAAGGCGCTGTCCTACGAGCAACTGGGCGTTATTTTAAAAGAAATCGAGACGGCGGAGGAGCGTTTGCGGCTCAATGTGAGCAAGGAACTCACATTAGAGCTTTTGCTTCTCGCAATACGGAGGGAGTAATCAGAGATGACGGAGGTGATAGGCGTTCGCTTTCGCGAAGTCGGAACCATCGAGACCTATAGTGCGGGGGAAGAACAATTCCGGCGCGGCGACCATGTGCTCTGTGAGACACAGTGCGGCGTGGAATACGGAACCGTGATTCTTGGCAATTATACGCTCTGCAGCTGCAAGGAAGAGAACCCGCCGCAGGCCATCCTAGGCCGGGCAACGGAGGAAGATGCCGTGCGGGCGGCTGCTTATAAGAGTAAGGAGCGGGAAGCGCTGTTGTTCTGCCGGAAAAAGGCGGAGGCGCTCGGGCTCGATATGAAAATAATCTCGGTGGTCTTTTCGCTTCGAGATGACAAGGTGCTGTTCTTTTTCAGCGCAGATACGCGCGTCGATTTCCGCACTTTGGTCAAAGAGCTTGGCGCCCAGTACCAACGCCGCATAGAATTGCGTCAAATCGGTGCGCGCGACGAGACCAGGTTGCTCGGAGGCATGGGAAATTGCGGGCGGCCGCTCTGCTGCCACTCCTATCTCTCGGAATTCATGCCGGTTTCGATCAAGATGGCAAAAGAGCAGGGACTTGCTCTCAATCCGCAGAAAATCAGCGGTGCCTGCGGGCGCCTTATGTGCTGCCTGAAGCACGAGACCGATACCTATGCGGAACTCAACAAGACCCTTCCGCGAAAGGGAGACAGTGTGCAGCTCTCGGACGGCGTGTGCGGCGATGTGGTAGAGGTCAGCGTCCTGAAGCAGATGTTGCGTGTCGCCTGTTATGTGAACGGGGAAAAGGAACTACGGGATGTCGCAGTCGCGGAAACGACAATCGTCGAGCGAAAGAAAAAAGGTATGCCGCCGGCGCAGAAGCGTGCCGCGGATGCGCAGCGCGAGAAGAAGACCGGAGAAGCCGCAGCCAAGCAGCGTGACGGAAAGGAAAGACCCGGAAAGCGGAGCGGTGTCCCGCAACAGGAACGAACCCGGGAGAAGAAAAAATGATTCCGTTAAAGACAGGGGAGCGCATTGATGACTTGCAGCGGAGTGCGCTCGGAATCATTCAGAATCCGGCGCATTTTTGCTTTGGGACGGATGCGGTGCTGCTCAGCGGGTTTGTACGGGCGTCCGCAAAGGAAAGAGTCGCGGATCTCTGCACGGGCAACGGGATAGTTCCGCTCCTGCTCTCGGCGAAGACGCGCGCCAAAGAAATCGTGGGGGTTGAGATTCAACCGGAGATTGCGGATATGGCAGAGCGCAGCATAGCGATGAACGGTCTTTCGGAGAGAGTCCGCGTACTGTGCGGAGATCTCCGGGAGGGGATTCTCGGGGTAAGCGGAAGCTTTGATGTGGTGAGTTGCAACCCACCTTATATGGCGCTTGCGCGGGGAGAACACAGCCAGGCGTCGAGCCGTGCGATTGCGCGCCAGGAACTTTGCTGTACCCTGGAAGAGGTGGTGAAAGAGACAGCGCGTCTCCTGAAAAACGGTGGGCGCGCTTATTTTGTATACAGACCGAATCGTCTGGATGAACTCTTTGCGGCTTGTGCACACAGGGGCCTCATGCCCAAACGCATGAAATTTGCCCACCCGTTTCCGGACCGAGAGGCAAACCTGATACTGCTGGAAGCAGTCAAAGGCGGCGGTCATTTTTTACGGGTGGAGGCGCCGATCATTGTATTTCGCGCGCCGGGGGTTTACACGGACGAAATCCGGGAGATTTACGGATATTAAAAGGAGAGAGCAGTGGAAGAACGCGGAAAAATATACCTGGTTGCGACGCCGATCGGAAATCTTTCGGATATGAGTCCGCGCGCCGTTGAGACGCTGCGGGAGGCGGATCTCATTGCGGCGGAGGATACCAGAAATACCGTTAAGCTCTTAAATCACTTTGAGATTAAGACACATATGACGAGCTATCACGAGTACAACCGGACCGAAAAAGCCTATGAACTCGTGCGCCGCGCGGAGCAGGGAGAGACCATCGCGGTCGTGACCGATGCGGGCATGCCGGCGATTTCAGATCCCGGTGAGGTGCTGGTGCGCATGGCCTTGGATGCGGGCATCGAAGTCACGATAGTCCCGGGGCCCTGCGCAGCAGTGAGTGCGCTTGCCGTCAGCGGGCAGCCGACCGGGCGCTTTGTCTTCGAGGCCTTTTTGCCGCAGGACAAAAAGGAGCGCAGGGAGAGATTGGAGGCACTGCGGGATGAGACGAGAACCCTGATTCTCTACGAGGCGCCCCACCGGCTCGCAAGGACACTCGCGGAACTTACGGAGGTGTTCGGCGGGGAGCGGCAGCTCAGTCTGGTGCGTGAACTCACGAAAAGGCACGAAGAGGTGCAACGGGGCAGTTTTTCACATTTCCTGCAGCGCTATGCGGACGAAGCGGGACGCGCGGAAATTCGCGGTGAATACGTCCTGGTAATTGCCGGTAAGAGCGAGGCGGAGCTGCGAGCAGAGGAGGCAGAGGCATTTGCGGATCTCACACCGGCCGAGCATGTCGCCTGGTATGAGTCGCAGGGCTTTGACCGCAAAGAGGCCATGAAAAAAGCCGCAAAAGACCGCGGAATCAGCCGCAGAGAACTCTATCACATGTTGCTCTGATATGTTACACTAGTAAGAATCGAAGAATATGCGGAGGCTGACTATGGGAGAGAAAATCAGAAAACCCTACTATATCACAACGGCGATTGCCTATGCTTCCGGCAAGCCGCACATCGGAAATACCTATGAGATTATTCTGGCGGACGCGATTGCCCGCTTTAAGCGTGAAGAGGGCTATGACGTGTATTTTCAGACCGGAACGGATGAACACGGTCAGAAGATTGAAGGCAAAGCAAAAGATGCCGACATGACACCGCAGGCCTATGTAGACAAGGTATCTGCGGAAATTAAGCGCATCTGGGATCTTATGAACACGTCCTACGATCGCTTTATGCGGACCACTGAGCCTTACCACGAGAAGCAGGTACAGAAGATTTTCAAAAAGCTCTATGAGCAGGGAGATATTTACAAAGGTTCCTATGAGGGCCTTTACTGTACACCTTGTGAGAGCTTCTGGACCGAGTCGCAGCTTGTCGACGGCAAGTGCCCGACTTGCGGCAGAGAGGTGAAGCCGGCTTCGGAGGAGGCTTACTTTTTCCGCATGAGCAAGTATGCGGATCGTCTGATTCAGTACATTGAAGAGCATCCGGAGTTTATTCAGCCCGTTTCCAGAAAGAACGAGATGATGAATAATTTTCTGAAGCCGGGTCTGCAGGATCTCTGTGTGTCGCGCACCAGTTTCGACTGGGGAATTCCGGTCGACTTTGCGCCGGGTCACGTGGTCTATGTCTGGCTCGACGCCCTGACCAACTATACGACGGGTATCGGCTATGATGCGGACGGCAACAGCGGAGAGCTTTATCAAAAGTACTGGCCGGCAGATTTGCATCTGATCGGAAAGGACATTGTCCGCTTCCACACGATTTACTGGCCCATCTTCCTGATGGCACTCGGCGAGCCGTTGCCGAAGCAGGTCTTCGGGCATCCGTGGCTTTTACAGGCCGGCGGCAAGATGTCGAAGTCCAAGGGCAATGTGCTTTATGCCGATGACCTGGTTGCCTTTTTCGGCGTGGATCCGGTGCGTTATTTCTGTCTGCATGAGATGCCGTTCGAGAACGACGGCAGCATCAGCTGGGATCTCATGGTAGAGCGCTACAATGCCGATCTCGCAAATGTGCTCGGAAACCTTGTGAGCCGCACGATTGCGATGACCAATAAGTATTTCGGCGGCGTGGTCGAGAAGACGACAGCCGTATTCTCCGAGGAGGAGCGGGCGCTCGACGCAGAGTTTACGGAGACTGTCCTTACCGAGGTCAAGAAGGTGCGGGAGAAGATGGATGTGCTCCGCGTTGCCGATGCGATGACGGAACTCTGGAATATCTTTAAGCGCTGCAACAAGTATATCGACGAGACTCTGCCCTGGGCGCTTGCAAAAGACGAGGTAAAGCAGGACAGACTGAAGGCTGTGCTTTACAACCTGACCGAGGCGTTGACCATCGGTGCATCGCTGCTCTTCAGCTTCATGCCGGAGACTGCCGAGAAAATTTTGAAGGAGCTCAACACGGAGAAGCGGGACCTTGGGGCAATGACAAGCTTTGGTCTCTATCCGTCGGGCAATCAGGTGGCGGCCGAGGCAGAGATGCTGTTCCGCCGCCTGGATCCGAAGGAGGTTGAGGCGAAGCTGAATGCGGAGAATGCTGCGGCGGAAGAAGATGCTGCAGCGGTAGAGAAGACAGAGGAAGCACAGGAAGCGGCGGATGTTCAAATTCCCGCGAAGCCGGAAGTGGAGTACGATGCCTTTTCGCAGTGCGAATTCCGCGTCTGCAAGGTCTTACAATGCGAGGAAGTGCCGAAGTCGAAGAAACTGCTTTGCTTCCGGCTGGATTGCGGCGGCAAGCAGATTCAAATTCTCTCCGGCATCAAGAAATGGTATCCGGAGCCGGAAAAACTCGTCGGCAAGCAGGTTATGGCAATCGTGAACCTGAAGCCCGCGCGTCTTGCCGGCATGGAGTCGCAGGGTATGTTGCTCTCGGCCGCGGATGAAAACGGAAATCTGAGTCTGATGACGACGATGACGGAAGGTGTAGCCTCCGGCGCGGAGATCGGCTGATGCTCTTAGATACACACGCACACTATGACGACGAGGCCTTTGATGCGGATCGGGATATACTGCTTGAAAATCTGAAAGAATACGGTATCCGGAAGGTCATTAACGCGGGTGCTTCGGTCGAATCGAGTTATACGGGGCTTAAGCTCGCAGAGCGTTACCCTTGGGTATATGCGGCACTCGGCGCACATCCGAACTATGTCGAGGAGTTGAACGAAACGGTGCTCAGGGATTTTGCGGCACTCGGCGCACATCCGAAAGTCGTTGCAATCGGTGAAATCGGACTGGAATACCACTACGAGGAGCCGTTGCGGGATACACAGAAGATCTGGTTTCGGCGCCAGTTGGATCTTGCGGCGGAGACCGGACTTCCGGTCATCATTCACTCCAGGGAGGCAGCACAAGACACATTTGATGAGATGCAGCGCGCAGCGGCGCGCGGCATCGGCGGGGTGATTCACTGCTTTTCCTCCGGTGCGGAGCTCGCGCGCCGCTATACGGAACTCGGTTTTTACATCGGCATCGGCGGGGTTGTGACCTTTAAAAACGGCAAGAAGATGAAGGAGGTCGCGGCGGCCGTGCCGCTCTCGAGCATTGTGCTCGAGACAGACAGCCCCTACCTCGCGCCGGAGCCGAATCGCGGCAAGCGGAACGATTCGCGAAATCTGACCCGGATTGCGGAAGAGATTGCGCGCCTCCGGGGTATTTCCGCAGAAGAGGTACAGTGCGTCACCGAAGAGAATGCGTTGCGCTGCTTTCCCAAACTGGCGAACGAGGAGGTGGGCTGATGGCAGATCTCGGCAGAGCGGAAAATACGATTGCGCTCTTACAGCGCCACACGGAGTTTCGTTTTCAAAAGAAATTCGGGCAGAACTTTCTGATTGACAGCCATGTGCTGGATCGGATTGCGGCTGCGGCGGAGCTGACAGAGGAAGACGCTGTGCTGGAGATCGGTCCCGGTATCGGCACCCTGACCCAGCATCTCGCAGAGCGGGCCGGAAAAGTCCTCGCGGTCGAGATAGACCGCGCGCTGATTCCGATTCTGGAAGAGAGTCTCGCAGACTATGACAATGTCGAAATTCTGCAGGGCGATATTCTGGAACAGAATCTCGATGAACTGGCGGTGAAGCTCGGCGGCAGACCCATCAAGGTCGTCGCAAACCTTCCCTACTACATTACGACGCCGATTCTGATGACATTGCTGGAGAGCAAGCTGCCGATTGTGAGCATTACAGTCATGGTGCAGCGGGAAGTCGCAGAGCGTATGCAGGCTTCTCCGGGCGGCAAAGACTACGGCGCGCTTTCGCTCGCGGTGCAGTACTATGCCGCGGCGGAGATTGTGGCGAACGTGCCGCCGCACTGTTTTTTGCCGCGTCCCAAAGTCGGGTCTGCGGTTATCTGCCTCAAAAAGTACCGGGAAAAGCCGGTGCAGGCAGAAAATGAAACGCTTTTGTTCCGTATTATCCGGGCGTCGTTTAACCAGAGGCGAAAAACACTGGTCAACGGGCTTAAGAATGCGGGCTTTGCGAAGGACAAGATTACAGCGGCACTGCAAGCGCTGGAACTTCCGGAGACGGTGCGGGGAGAGACACTCTCACTGGCACAGTTTGCGGCATTATCCGCTGCGTTGCAGGCATAAAGATTAATCGTAATACCTTTTACATTCCGCGGGGAATCCCGCGTTTTCATACATAAAGTCGAGGACAGGACATGAGACGGAGAATTTCGAAGAAGCAGGCGCTCGCGCTGATATTCACAGCTGCGATGCTGACCGCCTGCTCTCAGGGTAAAACCGGTAGGAGCAGTGAGGCGGCAGCGGAGAGCGCAGCGAGTGCGGAGAGCAGTGTGGCAGCAGATACAGCTGCGGGAACGGAGAGCAGTGCGGACAGCAGAGCAGCCGAAGGTACGGACAGCACGGCGGCGGAGAGTGCGGGGAGCGAAACGGCAAACGCCGGGAGCAGCGGCGCAGAAGCAGAAGCTTCGGCGTCAGACGGCGATATTCTGGCTGTTTCACCGGGCGGCGCACAGTTTCCGGACATGGATCTCGCGGTGCCGACCACAGAGCCTGCGCCGGAAATTATCCGCATCGGTACGAGAAACTGGATTGTCAAAGATCTGCAGGCGCGTCTCATGCAACTCGGCTTTATGGACAACGATGAGCCGACGGATTACTACGGCGAGGTGACAGCCGCAGCAGTCAAGGTGTATCAGCGACAGAATAAGCTGCCGCAGGACGGCATTGTGGGTGCGTCGACCCTCAAGGCCATTATGGATGAAAATGCGCATTACTACACGGCGCAGGAGGGCGACAGCGGCACGGATATCCAGACGCTGCAGCAGAGACTTTATCAGCTCGGCTATCTCGCACAGACGTCCGATGTGAGCGGAACCTACGATGCCAAGACTCTGGTTGCGGTGCAGAAGTTTCAGCAGATGAACGGTCTGAGCGATGACGGCAAGGTGGGACTTAAGACTATGAACCTCATCTACTCGGACGAGGTCAAGCCGAACATGGTTGTCTACGGCGAGAAGAGCGATATTGTCATGGCGGCACAGCAGAGATTAAAGGCGCTCGGCTACCTGACCGGAGAGGCTGACGGCAACTTCGGACTCGGCACCGTCATGGCCATCAAGGAGTTCCAGAGCCGAAACAACCAGGTTGTCGACGGCTATCTGGGCCCCGGTACCCGCGATGCCCTGAACAGTCCAAACGCGCAGCCGTTCGGTCTGACGCTCGGCGACGAGAGCGACTCGGTGGAGAAGGTGCAGGAACTTCTCAGCAAGTGGGGGTACCTCGACAAGCAGCTTGCGACCGGTTACTACGGAGAGGCGACCAAGAATGCGGTCAAGGCCTTTCAGGAGCGGAACGGTCTCACAGCGGACGGCTCGGTCGGCGCTTCGACCATGGCAAAGCTCACGAGCAACGATGTCGTGAAGCCGGCGCCGAAGCCGAAGGCTAAGACGCCGAAGCAGAACAATGACAAGCCGAAGAACGGCGGAAAAAAGAACGGAAATTCCGGCTCTCAGGACGGAGGCGGCGGTTCGAGTTACACTTACTCGGGCAGCGGCTCGGTGGGAACCTTGCTCAGCGTCGCAAGTTCCAAGCTCGGTACGCCCTATGTCTGGGGTGCCAAGGGTGACAACGCATTTGACTGCTCGGGCTTTGTCTACTGGTGCCTGAACCACTCGGGCGTGAGCCAGTCCTATATGACTTCCGGCGGCTGGGCGAGCTCGGGCAGAGGCCAGAGAATTAACAGCTATTCGGAGTTGCAGGCGGGCGATATCATTGTGGTATCCGGACACGTCGGCATTGTCGCAGGCGGCGGCGGTGTCATCGATGCGAGCTCTTCGAACGGAAGAGTGGTGCATCGCTCCCTGAATGGCTGGTGGGAGAGAAACTTTATTTGCGGCTGGCGTATTTTCTAAACAAGAGGAAATGCGCGAAAGGTTTTAGGTAGGAATCAAAGGATGCACAGATTTTTTCGGACAGTGGGCTATGCAAGGGTGGAGAGTGACAGGGAGGCCAGAGAAATTCTGGAGGATATGCTTCTCCGTTGCCGGGATGCCGCTCACCATATCGCCATGCGAAACGGTGACAGGCTCTGGGAACTCCGCGTGCCGCTCGGTGACAGGCTTGGCATTGCGCTGGGAGGCTATGTCGGAGAGGGCGGTAAGCTCATCCGGGAGCGTTATTTGCCCTATATTGATGTCGATGAAATGACTTCGACCGCAGAGTGTATGATAGAGCGCCATGTGGACAATGAGGTCTACTCGGGCCTGATCGATGACATGCGGATTGGAATCAGTCTGATATTCCGCCTGACCAATGTGGCGGAATACCGGCAACAGCGTGCACTGGCAAAGTACAGCCTGCCGCGCGGTGTGGCGCTCGGCGGCCTCAGCCGGGACGGGAAAATCCTGTTGCCGGTCTATAAGAACGACCGCCAGCGCGAACTGCTGCACATGACGGAGCGGGAGCGCGCGCGCATGATCAGTGCCGCCAAAGAAGGCGATGAGAACGCAATGGAGAATCTGACCAACAGCGATTTGCGTCTCTACGAGTCCGTCAATCGGCGCCTGCGTCAAGAGGACATTTATTCGATCGTGGATTCCTGCTTTATGCCGGACGGAATCGAGTGTGATCTCTATGTGGTGGTCGGAGAGATTCAGGAAATCAGCCAGCGGAAAAACCGGGATACCGGAGAATTCATCTGGGACTTTCTGATTCGCTCTCATGATCTTCCGTTTCACGTTTATATCAATACGCTGGATTTGCAGGGCGAACCCAAGGTGGGACGACGGTTTAAGGGAACCGTATGGATGCAGGGAACGGCTATCTGGTGAACTACAAAGAGAGAGAACTTCCGCAGGAAGCTCTCTCTTTTTTGTCAGAGTGCAAGTCTTTTAAAAGCGGTTTATTTCAGTTATAGTGAATAGAACACAAAACAACAGCATATCGAAGAAAGACGCAAGACAGAAAGAGGTGCAAAATGGCTGTATGCAGTGAACTGGAACCGAAAGAAGTATTTGCTTTTTTTGAGGAAATTGCAGGAATTCCGAGACCTTCTCATCACGAGGAGAAAATCAGCGCATACCTGCAGCGTTTTGCGGCGGAGAGAGGGCTGGAACACTATACCGATGAGAAGCACAATGTGATTATCATCAAGGAGGCCTCCGCAGGCTATGAGAACGAAGCGCCGATTATCCTCCAGGGACACATGGATATGGTCACGGAGAAGACGGCGGACTGCCAAAAGGATATGACCAAGGAGGGACTGGATCTCTATATTGATGGTGACTGGCTCCGCGCGAAAGGCACCACGCTCGGTGCGGACGACGGCGTTGCGCTTGCTTATGCGCTTGCGCTGCTTGATTCGCCGACCTTACGGCATCCGCGTCTTGAATTCATCTGCACGGTCTCGGAGGAGACGGATATGGGCGGTGCCCATGTGGTTGATGTGTCGATGCTGAAGGGAAACAGAATGCTCAACTTGGATTCGGATGAAGAGGGCATTGCGCTTGCGGGTTGCGCAGGCGGCGGAGATGCGGATATCACACTGCCGGTCCGGCGGGTTGCGGTCGGAGGAGAGCACATTCGCCTTGCGGCGACCGGTCTCACCGGCGGGCACTCCGGCATGGAAATCGGAAAGGGCAGAGCCAGTGCGGCGCTGCTGTTAGCGCGTGTCCTGACAGGGCTCCGCGAAGATTACGCGTTCCGTCTGATTTCTCTCGAGGGCGGCGCAAAGTACAATGCGATTACCAGAGAGGCGAGCGCGGAAGTGGTACTCGCAGACAGCGTCAGCACGAGCGCCTTCCGCGAGGCGGTAAAGGCGGAGGAAGCGGTGCTCCGCAGAGAGTATGCGGCGACAGATCCGAACTTGTCGCTCACGGCGGCGATTGCGGACAGCGAAGAGGCAGCGCTCACCGAAGAGAGCACCAAGCAGGTCCTGGGGCTTATGGAAGCACTGCCTTACGGCGTGCAGCGAATGAGCGCCGATATCGATGGTCTGGTTGAGACCTCGGTGAACCTCGGTATCACAAAGCTGGAGGCAGATAAGCTCACACTCAGTTATTCTGTCCGCAGTTCGGTTGCAACCGCTTTTCAGGCGGTCATCGACAAGCTGGAGCTGGTGAGCAGCTGCTTTGGGGCGACCGTGCTCGTGCATAGCACATATCCTGCCTGGGAGTATGTGCGGGAGTCCGCATTCCGCGATGAGGCGGCGGCCATTTACCGCGAGCTTTTCGGAAAAGAGCTGTCGGTGCAGGCAATTCACGCAGGTTTGGAGTGCGGCATCCTCTCGGGCAAAATTAGAAACCTCGATGCGGTCTCGATCGGGCCGGACATGAAGGATATTCACACGCCCGAGGAGAGACTTAACATTCCTTCGACCAAGCGCGTCTATGATTTTGTCGTGAAAATCATAGAGCATAAGAGCGAGTAAGTCGCGTGAGACAGTACAGTTTACAAATGCCGCAAGAGCTCGAGAGGGGCAAGCGTTATCCCCTGCTTCTTTGGAACGACGCGCTTCCCGAGACGCTTGCGGCTTTGCTTTCGGATATATTTGTGTTGTCCGTGGTTTCGGATGAGAGAACCGCAGACTTCAGTCCCTGGCCGCAGCCCGCGTTTCGCGCGGATGCACCGCCTTTCGCGGGAAAGGCGGATGCGTATCACAGGGAGCTCTTTGGGGAAAAACTGCCGGAACTGCTTACGAAATATCCCATTGATGCGGAGCGCATTGCCTACGGGGGCTATTCCCTCGGGGGGCTTGCGGCAGTGTACAGCATATTTCGTGAGACCGCAGCGTTTGCCGTTTTTTCACTCTGCGGTTCCTTTTGGTATCCGGGTTTTGCGGACTACTGCGCGTGTACGGAAGTACGGAATACAAATTGCCGCCTCTACTTGCAAAACGGCAGACGAGAGGGCGAAGGACATCCGGAACCGCTCTCTACGGCAGCGGATGCCGCAGAGCGGGTCGCGGACATTTTGAGAGAAAAGGGCGTAAAGCTTCGGTTTTCCATGGATGACTACGGGCACCACGACGGAAAGGAAGCACGTTTTCGGGAGCTTGGACAACAAATTCGTGCTGTGCTCTTCGGAAATGAAAGCTGTTGAGACGGCAAAGGGAACTTGATTGATGCGGGGAAGGCTTGCGGGTACGGGAGGTGCGAAGCATGTACATTGAGAGCTATTGGGGCAGATATATCGGCGGGACGGACGACAGTCTGACTCTCCTTGAACTGCTGGAAGACTTTGAGAAGGATGAGATAGGACTCGACGAAATCTTTGCGCGCACCGGTTTGAAAGCGCTCGCGGAGCGGGAGTCTTCGTTCCGCACGACCGGGGATGCGCTTCGCTTTACGAACCGCGAGGGGATGGAGCTGGACTTTTACTATGCCATCGATTTGATCGGCGACCTGGCGGCTCTTTATTTGGAGTGCCTGCGGAGCGGAAGTGTTAATTTACAAGACCTGGATGAAGAGCTCGAAGCGCGGGAAATTTGCCTCAGGGCGGGCAGCGAAGAAGAGGAGCTGCTTCGGGCTGCACTCCGGGATTTTTCGGGACATGCGAAGGAGTACGATATCGCGGAAGTGATGGATGAGACATCGCTAGCGGAACTCCGCGAAGAACTGGAATCTATAAGTCGGGAATTGTTTGAGAGCTGAAAGGGAGCGCTCTTTCGGAACGGTTCCGATTGGGAGGAAATGATGAGCGAAGAGGTATTTCGACAGGATTTGGATGAGAATCAGGCAGAGCGACCGGGTGGGCCCTTTGTGATAGAGCTTCTGTTCCGGGAGCCGGTGGATATGCCGCCGCGGGAACGGATGAGCGCGGTCATGGAGAAGCATGTCGGCAAAACAAAGTGCTTTTGCCATGACGGCAAGACAGCGGGGTTTGCGGCACTCGACTATGTAGCGGAGTTCCGGGATCAAAGCGTGCCGGTACAGCTCATGGTGACGGAGTGCACGGCGTTTGACGGCGAGGAGATTGATGACTTCCTTCGGAGTCAGATGTGGGACTGCCTCGAGGAGAGGGACAATGTACTCGGCAACTGCCGCTACCGTGTGTTCGCGACCGATATGCTCGCGAGAGCGCTTCCGGCCGTGCGGCGCGCCACCCTGGATATGGACTTCCTGGAGGCCCTTTCGGAACTGTACCCGGACTGTGCGGCCTTCTATTTTCCGAGTTCCGGAAAACTGTTTACCGCGGAGAGCGTGCGGCAGCATGAGACGGAGGGCACAAACCGCTTCATCTACTTCGGTGTCAACGTGCGCTTTTTCAATGTGCAGGACAGCGAAGACATGGTAGTGGATACCCTGGGTATGAGCACCCTCTTCCTGCCGGATCTTCAGTACCATTTCCACGGTATGAATCCGAATTGGGTTGTGAATCACGCCTACAATGTGGCCGCCTATCTGCTTGGCAGCGGAAACGTAATTGCGGACGGGGAGACGGTGGACGGCGTCGTAGACGGAGAGATGAGTTCCGAACTGCACTGGTCCTGCCGCTATGAGGATGCATTGATTCAGCCGCCGAGAGAGGTACTGGATATCAATATGGGCGAGTACGCGTCGGGGACGCGCTGAGAAAGGGAGTCAATAAAAACACCGGTAAAACCGGTTTATCGAGAGGAAAAAGAGATGCCGACAGCAGAGTGGATGAAACAGTATGAGGCAGTGCGCGAAATTCTGGACGCGGATGTCAAATTGGAGCGCTATTTCACGGAGAAGGTAATCGGAAGAAAGGAAGTGGATATCCTGAATCTTGGGCCCGTGCATTTTCCGACGGGAAAAATCGTGGTCTGCGATCCCATGGTGACCCTGGATGATGCCGTTCCCTATCTGCAGACCATACCGGCCGGAAGCTATACGTTAAAGCTCTGCGTGGTGCCGAGCAAGGAGTACGGAGATCGCTATGCCTGCGCCAAGCTGGAAGTGAGCGGCCGAGAAACGGTGCGCTATGAGCTCGCGGTGACGGGCGAAGAGAGACTTGAGGGAGAATTCAAAGAGGGCGATTACTTTGGCTTCGGCGTGGATGCCGGTATGGCTTGCATTGCGGACTTCGCGACAAAAGAAGCTTATCTTGCCTTTCTGGAAGAGAAGACAAAGCAGGACAGCGATTTTGACCTCTACGGCGACTTGCTGGAGGAACTTTTAAAAAAGAACGCAGCGGAACATCCGAAGTACCAGGGCGAATGGGGCGACTGGCTCAAGTGGGAAGTTCCGGGGGCGAATGCGGAAGTGGCTCTCTTTGCGAGCGGTTGGGGAGACGGCTATTACCCGACATATTTCGGCTATGACAGCGAGGGTGAGGTCTCCGGCATCTACATTCAGTTCATAGACATCGAGCGAACGTATACCGAGGAAAACGAGGCATGAGTGAGGCGAAGGAGGAGAGCCTCTATGAGGCGCTCAATAAGGGAGACCTGAGCGCCTTTCTTTCGATGGTGGAGGCAGGTGCCCGCATCACGCCGCGGGAGGAGAATATAAGCCGCCTCTTTTACTGCCTGGAGGATGTCAGAGATCCGAAGATACTGCCCGTAATCGATAGGCTATCTTTGGATTTACGGCGCTACGGCGGGAAGCCGCTTCGCGCTGCGGCGCACAGCGGAAACCGCATGCTCGTAGAGTACCTCTTACAACAGGGGGCGGACATCAACTTTCATAAGCCGGACATGGTCTTTCCCTATGCCTCGACCCCGGTCACGGAGGCAGCACGCGAGAATCACTTGGAGCTTCTTCGCTATCTTGTTTCAAAGGGGGCGGATATCACCCTTGCGGACAAGTACGGCGACCGTCCCTATACGCTGGCGGTGCAGAACAAGAACACAGAGATGGCCGAGTATTTGCGCGCTCTCGAGCCGGAGGACTGGCACAACGAGCAGGAGAAGCTGAGAGAGCTAAAGCTATCATCTGTCGGCGGCTATGACAGCATATTTAAAAAGCGGGGCGCTGCGCCTTGAATTTCCGGAGTGGGAGTCGGTGCGGTGGATGGAGTTTTACCCCTATTTTGAACTTCGGGAGTTCCGTTGGAAGCGGAAAAAACTCTTGTCACTCATGGCAGAAATGGACAACTACAGCGATTATGTCTTGCTCTGGAGTCCGAGAGACAAGCGAATCTGGTATCTCGATACGGAGCAGGAGGAATTCTGCCCGCTCGCAAGCTGGGAAGCGTTTATCGCAGACCCCGGCTTTTATTTGAACGGCATGGTAGACGGAGAATTTTCGGAGTAGGATGTGCTCGGTGTTCGAAGACCTTAGCGGTGAGAAGGGTCTGGGCGTATTTCGGAAAACATAGGAGGATGGCGCGTGGATATTTTGGAACAGTGCCGTGGGTGGAACGAGAGCGGCGCGTTTGAGAAGAGCAGGGAGATGTTGGAGACAATTCCCGCCGAGGAGCGCGGCCCCGAGGGAGATTCAGAGCTTGCGACGGCTTATCTCGCACTTGCGGAGACCGAGGGAACAGAGCTCTATCATAAGGCGATTGCAGTCTTGGCAGCACACGAAGAGGAGCTTTCGGAAGATTTTCGGCATAACCGGTTGATGGCGCTCGCCTATTATTATCTCGACGAGGACGGGCTTGCGCTTTACTACTTTGAGCGCGCCCTCTTCCTGCATCCGAAAGACAAGGAAATAAGCGAGTATGTAGGGGACTGCAGGGAGCGCCTTACCTTTCCGCGCTTTGAGAAAAACTTCCGGGAGAGAACAAAGGAGGCCTGGGCCGCCTTCCTTGCAATCGAGGCAGAACTCCGGGCGGCAATCGACCGAAACGAGGACGACGGAGAGGCAATGTTGCAGCGCTGCGGCGCAGTGTTGGAGCAAGCAATTCGGGATGTCTCGTTTGAACTCGGCTTTGACGGAGAGAAGTATGAGCTCATACTCTGTGCGGAGGGAAGGCGCTCCGCGCTCTATCCCCTCGTGTATTTTTGCCGCCGCGCGCCGAAGGAAGTTCTCGCGCACTGGAACATACGGGCGGGTTCCGCGCCGAGCGATAAGTTTGCGCTGCAACAAGATACCGTTCAAATCGATGCCGCGGATGTAGACGTTTGGCTGATTCCGACCGGAGAGCAGCTCTTTTCCCTGAAACTCTACTGTGAAAAGCTCCTGCCCCTGCAGCGGGAAAATCTGCGGCGGGCGGAGTGGATGCTCTATAAGCTCACGAACCAGATACTCGGAGATGTGGCGGCGATTGCGTTTCTGACGGGCATTGAGTTACTTGAAACGCCCGAGGCGGGGGAGGCAAAGAAACTATCGGATTTATACGCTTACTTAGGAGAACTCGGCTATCCGCTGTGGGAGGATGCCGGCGCCTATCTCGATGTTTCCGAAATCGAGTACCGGCTCGACGCAGAGGAAAATCCGGATGCCGACTGGCGCCTGGATGTCTATGAGGGCAGCACACGCTTTTCCGCGGCCATCAATGAATATCTGCACGGAGAGAGCGATCTGGTTGACGAATATCACCGGAACGGCATAGTGCCGGGCTTTCTGTTGTATCCCCTCAGCGCCTTTCCGGAAGAGGGAAGAGAAGAGGCGCTCGCAGCGTTTCGCGATGCATTGCGCGCCTATTTGAGCGAACACGGCGGTGAGGATGCCCTCTGCCATACGGGCTTTGCGAGCGGCCTGTACTACGGCTATTTGGACTTCATTGCCTGGGATTTGGAGTCCGCGCTGGATGCCGCCCTCGCCTTCTTTAAGGAGCGGGGCATGACCGGCGCGGAGTTTCACAGCTTTCGAAGAAATGTGGGCGGAATTACCCTCTACCGCGCGGAACCGAAACGGCACGCGGAGACCGGCTCTCTGCTCTCGCCCGAAGACATTGAGACCCTGGAGGCCTTCCTGGAGGATGACGGCGGCTATTACGGGAAAATGGTGCGTTGGATTGAGCAGTTCGTGGATGCGGGCGCCGCGGCCGGCCGCTTTTCAAAAAAGCAGGCCCGCCGGGATTTGAAACTCTCGCTCTACTACGGTCTCGCCTGCAACAACGTGGGAGAATACAGTTATTACTACCGCGGGCAAGCGTGGATGAAGGACGCCGAGGAAAACGCCAAGGGTTCCGGCGTCTGGTATTACCGCTATGCCGTGGGACTTTTGTACAGCGGATATCCGGAAGAGGCGCTGCGCTATGCGGAACAAGGTGTACTCGAAGAAGCGGACTATCCTTGGACTTACCTTTTGCTCGGAAAGCTACGCGCGCACTTCGGGGACAAGGAGGGCGCACGCGCCGCGGCAGAGGAGGGACTGAAACTCGTACCGGGAGATTATGAGTTCCTCACCCTAAAGCGGGAAGCGGAAGAAGGGGCAAGTCTGGAAGCGATGCTCTACCACTGGATCGATCCCGAAGCGGACCAAGCACTGCAGGAGGGAAGGGATGAGGACGGCCCGGAAAAGAAGCGCGCCATTGCCTGCATTCGAAAGAACGAGGCCGGACTCAGAGACTTTTACGGACTCTTCCGTCCGGAGGAGCATGAGTACACGAAGGATGCGCCCTTCTGTGAGCTCTACTATCCCGTGGGAGACCGGGCGGTGCAGCTCTGCTTCCGCATGAATGAGGCCGGACTCTCGAAACTCGGGCACAGCTACCTCGTCGCGCTGAAGGAGAAGCTTGACAGCGGCTCTCTCATCTCCGCAGAGTCCGAGGAAGGGGTGGCAGGCAAGTTAGAAGCCGTTCTGGTGCAGCAGACGGGGCAACTGGCCCTCTTTTACCGCAGAGCCGGAGACCGAAATTATTTTACGGTGGAAGATGACAGTCTGGATGATAAGATCGATGTCGCGCTGCGTTAAAGGAAACGCAGAGAGCTCTGCCATACTAAGATACAATCGAGATGACGGCATTCAGCGCCGGGTAAAAGGATGAATGTCGCTTCGGTATAGAGAGGCAGAACAGGATAGAGGAGTCGCGTATGATACGGAAATACCTTCGGTTTTACGGCTTTGTGCAGGGCGTCGGATTTCGATACCGGGCAAAGTATGCCGCCGAATTTGCGGGCGCTGTGGGCTGGGTGCGAAATGAGGACGACGGCTCTGTCAGCATGGAGATTCAGGGGACGGAAGCGCAGATTGACCGCGTGATCCTGGAAATCGAACAGGGACGCTATGTGAAGATTGAAAACATGGAGGTCAGAACCATTCCGATCAAGGAAGAGGAAAAGGGCTTTCGGATACGATGAGAAACCTCGGAGAAAGGCGAGACAGCTGCGGCTGACTCGCCTTTTTTGATATCAGAGGAAGAATAAAAATACAATTATATTGCATTAGTGAAACAATTGTGATAGATTGGGGAACAAGCAAGAAGCAATACAATACGGTGATTCGCTAAAGCGAAATGCGTTGGCTTTTCATGCAAAAGCAGGTGCCGTTTGAATTTCGCAGGGGGAGGAGAATATGGCGAGATATTTCATGAAGCGAGTCGGAATGATGGCAGTTGCTATGTTTTTCATCATTTTGCTGACCTTTGTCATCATGCATGCGGTTCCCGGCGGTCCGTTCACAGGTGAAAAAAAGCTCTCGGCTGAAATAGAAGCGGCTATGAACGAAAAGTATCACTTGAACGAAGCGCTTCCGCTTCAGTTTGTCGATTACCTCAAGGGAGTCGTCCGCGGGGATTTCGGACCGTCGTATAAATATCCGGGGAAAACGGTCAATGAGTTTATCGCTGACGGTTTTCCGGTCTCGGCAAAGCTCGGCGGCATAACCATTGTCTTTGTCCTGTTGGCTGCGCTGCCTATGGGGATATGTGCGGCGGTCAAGAATGGGAAGTGGCAGGACATGCTGGTCATGGGTCTGGCGACGGTTGGGGTCACAATACCGTCCTTTGTGATTGCCTCACTTCTGATCTATTTCTTTGCCCTCAAATTGAGCTTGCTTCCGACTTACGGCATTGACAGCTGGAAGGGCTATATTCTTCCCGTCATTGCCCTAGGCGGCTATGACATCAGCTATGTTGCGCGTCTCATGAGAAGTTCGCTGCTCGAGGTGATGGGGCAGGATTATATTCGAACGGCAAGGGCAAAAGGACTTACCGAATTAGCTATTATTACAAAGCACGCCCTTCGAAACGCGCTGATTCCCGTCATTACGGTACTGGGGCCGATGATCGCGAATCTGATGACAGGTTCCTTCGTCGTTGAGAAGATCTTTGCGATTCCGGGCCTCGGAGTTCACTTTGTCAACAGTGTCTCGCAGAGAGACTATACAACCATCATGGGCGTCACTATTTTTTACGCGACCTTCCTCATGGTCATGACGATGGTCGTCGATGTCTTTTACTGCCTGATTGATCCCCGAATCAAATACGATTGAGCGGCAGTGCGGCAGAATTGAGCAAAGGAGAGCACGATGAACTCCAAATGGGAAATGTTGGAACAATCAAACGAGGCGAGAGAGAAAATCTGGGGCAAAAACCGGAGCTTCGCGGGGGATGTGTGGTACCGCTTTCACAGAAAACCGACTGCGATTGTAGGCTTTGTGATTATCGTGGTTCTCATGCTGTTCGCATTTTTGGGGCCGCTCTTTACCGGGCGCAGCTATTCCAAGCAGAACCTGGCGCTGGTCAATGTGTCTCCGCTTATGAGGGTCTTTGAGACGCCGGATTGCGTCAGCTACCTATATATCACTCAGAACCTAAAGCTGCTGACGGTCAACAAAGACGGTACCCTGGGCGAACAGCTTGACAAGCTGCGAGAGGACAGTGCGCGGCAGATGAGCATTTACGATTGCGGGGGCAAAAAAGTAGCTCTGTACTACGGGAAAATGCCTTATTTGGTCATCAATCCCGAAACGCTGGTCATTGCAAAGTCAAAGGTTCTTTGGAACCGTTCCTATCTTTTCGGGACAGATGCTCTGGGGCGGGATATTCTGACCAGGCTGATGTACGGCACGCGGGTATCGCTGCTGGTTGCCTTTGTCGCAGCCGGTGTCAACCTGATTCTTGGCATTCTTTACGGAGGCATCTCCGGCTATTTCGGCGGTCGTACCGATATGGTGATGATGCGCGTGGTCGATATCATCAGCACGATACCGCTGACGCTCTATGTTATCCTGATCATGGTTCTGATGGGAGCAGGACTGCAGAGTATCATGGTGGCGCTCGGAACCACCTATTGGGTGGATATGGCGCGTGTGGTCAGAGGACAGGTGCTCTCTCTCAAGCGGCAGGAATTTGTGTTGGCAGCAAAAACCATAGGCTCTTCGGCGAAAACCGTGCTCCTCGCGCATCTCATTCCGAATGCGATGGGATCCATTCTGGTAACGGTTACCATGCTGATTCCCTCCGCGATTTTTATGGAGGCTTTCCTAGGCTTCCTCGGAATAGGCTTGCAGCCGCCGCTCGCCTCGCTCGGCACAATGTGCAACGATGCGACCGAAAATCTGAGAACCTGTCCCTATCAGTTATTCATACCGGCTCTTGTTATCGTTTTGATCATGTTTGCCTTTAACTTTGTCGGAGACGGTCTGCGCGATGCGCTGGACCCCAAGCTCAGAAAGTAGCCGAAAATGAACGAGACCTTGTTACGAGTAGATAATCTAAAGACATCCTTTATGACCTCAAACGGTGAGGTCCAGGCAGTCCGCGGTGTGTCCTTTGAGGTTCGCAGAGGGGAGATTGTCGGCATTGTCGGCGAATCCGGTTCCGGCAAGAGCATCACCAATATGACTCTCCTCAAGCTCCTTCCGGACACGGCAGTCATCAAGGACGGCAGGGCCATGTTTCAGGGTCAGGATTTGACGAAGCTCTCGATGAAGGAGCTGCGGAAAATTCGCGGAGAGAAGATTGCAATGATCTTTCAGGATCCGATGTCTTCGCTGAATCCGCTGATTCCCGTCGGCGAACAGGTCGCCGAGATCATACGGATTCATCACAGCGATAGATCCCGTGAGGCTGTGAAGCAGGAGGTCCTGAAACGCTTCGCGGAGGTGCGCATCCCGGAGCCTGAAAAGCGCTATCACGCCTACCCGCATGAGTTTTCCGGAGGTATGCGGCAGCGCGTCATGATTGCGATGGCGCTTGCAAACAACCCAGAACTCCTGATTGCCGATGAACCGACGACAGCGCTCGATGTCACAATTCAGGACCAGATCATACGGCAGATGCGGGAGCTCAAGGAACAACACGGCACCAGCATTATCTTCATCACACATGATCTCGGCGTCATTGCGGAGCTCTGCGAAAAAGTTGAGGTCATGTACGGCGGTCTCATCATGGAGGAGGCGCCGATTGATGAGCTCTTCGAGCATCCGAGCCATCCCTATACCCTGGGATTGCTAGAGTCCATGCCGAGCATTCAGCAGGACAAAGCGGAGCGCCTGATTCCGATTCCGGGTTCGCCGCCGGATATGACAAATCCGCCGGCGGGCTGCCCATTTGCCCCGCGCTGCCGCTATGCGAGAAAGATTTGCGCGGCAGAATTGCCGGAGCTGCAACCGGTGGGAGAGGGACACAGCGCGAGATGCTGGCTGCTCGACCCGGAGGCGCCTGCGGAACAGAATCCGTTCAAGAAAAGATAAGGGGAAAAGCCATGGCAGACGATAAACAGGTATTGTTGGAAGTCAAAAACCTGACGCGCTACTTCCCCGCGGGGCGAGGGGAACAGGTCCATGCAGTCGACCATGTGAGCTTTCGACTGGAGCGCGGAAAGACCTTGGGACTGGTCGGCGAGTCAGGCTGCGGGAAGTCCACGACGGCGCGGACCATCATCCGCATCTATGAGCCGACGGAGGGGCGCATTATCTTTGACGGACAGGATATCTCGCATCTCAGCGAGCGGGAGCTCCACCCGGTACGGAAGCATATGCAAATGATCTTTCAGGACCCCTATGCCTCTCTGAATGCGAGAATGACGGTGCGCGATATCATTGCGGAGCCGCTCTTCGCCCACAAACTGGCGAAGAGCAAGGAGGAGGCAGGGGAATTTGTATATCCCATGCTGGAGAAGGTGGGGCTCACCAGAGAGCATGCGAATCGCTACGCACATGAGTTTTCGGGCGGACAAAGACAGCGTGTCGGAATTGCGCGGGCGTTGATATTAAAGCCGGAGCTGGTAATCTGCGACGAACCGATTTCGGCACTGGATGTCTCAATTCAAGCGCAAATCATCAACCTGCTGCGGGACTATCAAGAGGAGAGCGGAACCGCCTATCTCTTCATTGCACACGATCTCTCAATGGTCCGCTATGTATCGGATGAGGTAGGCGTCATGTATCTGGGACAGCTCGTAGAGCTCTGCGAAGCGGAGGAAATTTACGCACACCCCCTGCATCCTTACACACGGGGGCTGCTCGGTGCGATACCGGTCGCGAATCCGAAGCTTGCGCGTCAAAAGGTGAAGAGCAGCATCAAGGGTGATATACCGAGTCCCATTCATCCGCCGAGCGCCTGCAGGTTCCACACGAGATGTCCCTTTGCGATCGAAAAGTGCAAGGAAGAAGAGCCTGTCTTAAAGGATATGGGCGGCGGACATCTCTGTGCATGCCACCTGTATGACTGAGGAACTGCGGTGCGGGGCATCGCTTGGATGTTGAAGCACTTCATTCAGATAAAAGATGCAGACAGAAGCAAAACAGAAAAGGAGGAGATTTGTATGAAAAAGAAATACGGTGCAGCCCTGGCGGCGCTGCTCACCCTGTCCGTGTTGCTCGCGGGCTGCGGTGAGAAAAAGTCCGGTGACAAAGCGGAGACAGTAAACCTTGGGGGCGATGCCAAGGCGGAGAGCACGGCGGAAGCGGCGAAGCCCTCCGGAAAGCAGGAGCTGATTTTTGTTCTCAGCAACCAGCCGGACTCGCTCGATCCGTCCTATACTAACAATTCCTTTGCGGCTCCCTTCATTATCAACTGCTTTGAGGGACTGGTCACTTATGATGCCAAGGGAGAGTTGGTGCCCGGAAATGCGGAGAGTTGGGAGAGCAACGAGGATATGACGGTCTACACCTTCCACCTGAGAGACGGGCTTAAGTGGTCGGACGGCTCTCCGCTCACGGCAGAAGACTATGTCTATGCCGCAAAACATGTCTGTACCCCTGCGACGACTGCACAGTACCTGAATATGATGACCGACTATATTGAGGGAGCTGAGGCATATTACGAGGGAAAAGGTTCCGATGAGAGTTTCGGCGTCAAGGCAATCGATGACAGAACCCTCGAGTATCGACTGAAGGCCCCCTGTCCCTTTTTCCCGGACATTGTTTCTATGTGGGTCTACTCTCCGCTCAAGAAGGAGACGGTAGAGGCAAACGGTGACAAGTGGACCCAGACCGCAGCTACCTATGTCTGCAACGGGCCGTTCAAAATTTCGGAAATCAACTCCGGAGCTTCTGTTGTCCTCACAAAGAACGAGAACTATTGGGATGCGGCCAACGTGTCCCTTGAGAAGCTGAGTTTTCGCTATATTTTGGACACTTCCACCGCGTTGACAGCCTATGAGAACGGCGAGGTAGACGGAATACGCAGCATTCCCTCCGGCGATCTCGCGAGACTGAAGGCGGAGAATGCGGGGGTGGTGGTCACACCCAACTACGGAACAGTTTACTATAATATCAACTGTGGCAAGGAACCCTACAACAACCCGAAGGTACGGAAGGCTCTGGCGCTCGCGATTGACAGAAATGCGCTGATTAACAATGTTGCTCAGTTGGACGCAACGCCGGCCTACAGCTGGATGGCGCCAGGCTATGTGATCGATGGCAAGGATATCACGGAGGGGCGTTCCGACTTTGACTTAAAGCCGACAGCGGATCCCGAGGCTGCAAAGGCAGCACTCGCGGAAGCAGGCTATGCCAATCCCGCAGCTTTTCCGACCATTCATCTCTCCTATTACTCCGACGACAATGCAAAGAAGGTCGCCGAGGCGATGGCGGAGATGCTGACCGGTAATCTTGGTGTCAAGGTTGAGGTGAATTCGGCAGATTGGGCGGTCTTCTACGATGCGGTCCAGAACGGAGACTATGAAGTCGCAGCCATGGGATGGTCTGCGGACTATGTGAATCCGATGAGCTTCCTGCCGCTATTGTACACGGACGATGTGGCCAACAGTTTGTTCTACAGCAATTCGAACTATGATGCGCTGGTCGATCGGATTCGCTCGGAGCGGGATTCCGCCAAGTTTGCGGAACTCGTCAAACAGGCCGATGAGACGGTATCGGTGGAGTACCCGGTTTTGCCGCTTTACTATAAGTCTAACACCTACTTAATGCATAACTATGTGTCCGGTGTATATATGACCAGCAACGGTAATTTGTATTTTAAGAAAGCGGTAGTGAGTAAGTAAGTGTGACAAAAAGAACGCCGTCGGCCCGCGAGGGCAGGGCGGCGTTCTTTTGAATTTGACGCTTTTGGCTTTAGCCTGCTGAGCATTTGGTTCGCTTGCAAAGCAAGTGAAGCATTGCGAAGCAAAAAACCACCCGCTATGCGGGTGGAGACAAATCGTTTAACAAAGAAATCACCTTTCCGTACAATAGAGGTGTCCAAGCCACTACTGAGAAAGGAAAGATGATTTCATGCCAAAGGCTAATAGTACTGCACATACCAAATGGCTGTGCAAGTACCATATCGTCTTTACGCCAGAGTATAGACGAAAAATAATCTGCAATCAATACAAAAAGGATTTGGCTCAAATCTTTCATGATTTTTGCGCATACAAAGGCGTAGAGATTATAGAAGGACATTTGATGCCAGACCATGTGCACATGTTAGTGAGCATACCACCGAAGATTAGTGTATCGTCTTTCATGGGATACCTGAAAGGGCAAAGCTCGCTGATGATGTTCGATTGGCATGCGAATCTGAAGTATAAGTTTGGGAACAGGCACTTTTGGGCAGAGGGATACTACGTGAGTACCGTAGGATTGAATGATGTGACGGTAAGAAAGTATATCCAAGACCAAGAGAGCTGATACTCTTCAAGATAAGATGAGTGTAAAGGATTACGAAGATCCGTTCGGGGCGAAGCCTGGAACGAATCAAATGTAATTAAGCCAATAATTGCCCCTATAGGGGCAGCCAGGTGATAAAAGCAAGGTGGCTTGAACGGAGCTCCCAGGAAGCTTTGCTTCCTGGGAGGCACAAGGAGAAAGCCAGCGCCTTTAGACGCTGGCTAGTAATGCGGGCTTATAGCCCGCATCCCGAATCACCCGTTTTACGGGTGGGGGCGATTGACAAGGAAGGATTGACAGGACTATAAAAGCTGCTTGCTAAGTATCGCGGCGTGGGTTATGTTAGGCTTGCAACAAAGCTTGCCCCGACGGAACTTGTGATATTCAATCGACCGACCGCGTTGTCGGCATTGAGAAGGGAGTTCTTATGAGAAAGAAGAACGGTCGCATACTGCTGCTTGCGACAGCGGTGGCGCTGAGTGTCGCCGCTTGCGGAAACAAGGCTGCCAAAGGCACCGCCGCAGAGAGCGGCACGGAGACAGAGAGCAGCACGGCGCAGGGAGAAGCGCCGAGCGGTGCGCCGGATGGGAAGGCCCCGGACGGAAAGGGCGGACCCGGAGGAGCGCCGGGCGGTGCACCCGGCGGAAGCAGCGCGGACATCGATTACAAAGGGGCAGCGGAAATTACGACGGCAACTTCGACGAGCGACCAGACCTATGTAAGCGCCACAAGCGATGAGAGCGCCCTGCTGATTTCGACCTCCGATGCGGTGACCGTTGCGAACCCTCTGCTCACAAAGACTGGTGACTCCGACGGCGGTGACAACTGCAACTTCTACGGTCTCAACGCAGCGCTTCTGGTAAAAGGCGGCTCCAAGGCCACGATTACCGGCGGAAGCATCACATCCAATGCGAACGGCGCGAACGGAGTGTTCAGTTACGGCGGCAACGGGGGAAAGAACGGCGCGAGCGGTGACGGCACAACGGTCACCATAAAGGATACGAAAATCACAACCATGGGCGACGGTTCCGGCGGAATTATGACAACCGGAGGCGGCATCACAAACGCCTCGAATCTGAAGGTCACGACGACAGGCCGGTCCTCCGCGGCGATTCGAACGGACCGAGGCGGCGGCACGGTCGTGGTAGACGACGGCAGCTATGAGTCAAGTGGCCTCGGCTCCCCGGCAATCTATTCCACGGCGGACATCACGGTGTCCAACGCGGAACTCAAGTCGTATCGCGCGGAGGGGGTCTGCATTGAGGGACTGAACTCCGTCAAGCTCGAGAACTGCAATCTCACGGCAAACAACACAGAGCGAAACGGCAACGCGACCTTCCTCGACAGCATTATGATTTATCAGTCCATGTCAGGAGACGCGGACAGCGGCACAAGCAGCTTTACGATGAACGGCGGCAGCCTGACCAGTAAGAGCGGCCATGTGTTCCACGTGACCAATACCGATGCGGTGATCACGTTGAATGATGTGAAGATTGTCAACGAGGACTCCGAGAAGATACTGCTCTCGGTCTGCGCGGACGGCTGGAGCGGCGGAAAGAACATTGCGACCTTGAAGGCGAGCAAGCAGACGCTTGCGGGTGCAGTCAAGGTGGGCAACGATTCCACCTTAAATCTTGAGCTTAGCGACGGCTCGAGCTTTGAGGGCTCCGTGGACGGCAAGATCAGCAATGCGAAGGGCGAGACTGTCTCGACCGAAGTCGGAACTGTTTCGGTGACCTTGGACAGCACGAGTACCTGGACGCTCAGTGCGGACAGCTATGTGAGTTCCTTCAACGGAGATGCGGCCAATGTGACGGCAAACGGGCACACGCTCTATGTGAACGGCGTAGCGCTCACGGGGACCAAGTAAAGAAGGGGAAAAGAGACAGAGACAGGCGCCGCAAATACTTTGTGCGGCGGTAATTGTCATCACAAAGCGCCATCGAAAGTACTAAGGCATACAGAGAAAAAGAGACGGTCTTCCGCAGCTTAGGAGGCCGTCTTTTTTAGGTCAATTGTTTTTCCATCACGAGAATTTGAGAGCGCTTAGCGCCCCAGCAGAGGCTGTCTGTTCGCTTGCCTACGAAGCCGAGTTTTTGCCAGAAGGGAATTAAATTGGGGTCGTAGTCATTGACCACGTCGATGCGGATACGCTGAGCACCGTGCCGCCGGACAAGGGCTTCAAACGCATGGTAGGCGCGCTTTCCCAGGCCTTGCTTTTGCATAGAGGAATCAAGCATAAGAAGGGATAAATAGACATAGCCATCGGGGCGCTGCATATAGTCGAGAATGCCGATGGGGCAATCTTGCGCCGAAATGAGGCGGAGTCCAAAGCCGTGGAGTGCAGCCTCCCGGCATTCTTCCTCGATAAAGTCGAGAGAAATTTGCGCCTGTCCGAGGTGATGCGAAAGAAAGTCCGGATTCGAGTTGTAAATATGGAGTGCCGTGAGACAGGAAGTTGTATCATTGCCGAGTGTTTCTATGTGCATGTGCTAAGATCCTCCTTGTTCCGCTTGTGCTTCCCACACAAAGCTTTTATAATATTATAACATAGGTTTCTGTAGCTCAGTTGGATAGAGCGTTCGCCTCCTAAGAAAAATGTTATCATGCGCCAAATCGAATTTCGAATTTTTTGTTCGGCGTTCGAAATGGGAAAGGGGGATTCAGAGCGCCGAAGCGCGGCGAGCAGAGTCATTTGATTCATGGTTTTCTTGACCATCACGGCAAAGCCTTGAAAATAAAGGAAAATCCAATATGTCTTCGTACCTCAGCTGGATAGAGGGTTCGCCTCCTAAGCGAAACGTCGGCGGTTCAAATCCGCCCGGGGACACGTCTGGACAGGGGAAGATTGCACAATCTTCCCCTGTTTTCATCTAAAAAAACAGAGATCCGATTAGATGCAATCTAAAAAACAGGTTTTTTTTCTAATTCCGGAGTAAGTCCTCAGAGGGGACGCAAGCTAAAAATAGCGGGAGGTCGTGAGTTTTTCGCTGCGCAGCAGTGTTTACCGGTGCTCAAACCGGAAAAACAAATTAGAAATATGGCAATTATATACGGAGAATATCTAAAGGTGTTAGAAATTAAGTCCCGAGGATTTTAGATTTCCAAAGGCACGCGCCTTGATTAGCCCGATTCCTCTCACAGTCATCCAATACGATATCTTACATAGCCCTGTAGTGAAGAAAATTCACTGCGGGGCTTTGTCGTCTCCGGATTTTCCGGGGGCTTAGCAAAGAGAGGAGGATATCAGCTTGAGAGGGAACAAACAGAAACGAAGGAGAGTCATTCTGGTGGAGGGCGTTCGCTACTACGATGACAAGCCGGAAAGCTGCAGACGCTGTTTCTTCTGGAAAAACCGCAAGGCCGGTTGCATCCTGGAAGAGCGGAACTGCTACTATCTGGCCGAGAGCGTGAAGAGCGAGCAGGAAAAGAAATGCGAGGGATGCTGCTATGCGAAAACGCAGCCTTGTGTCAGCGCCTGCTGTTACAAGGAGCTGGACAGGTGGCTACTGGCAAGCAGAGAAATGCGCAGGGAGAAGGACGGGGCGCAAAATGAGCAGGAATGAAGCGATCTTCCGACGATATGAGAAGCTGACAAAGGAAGCCAAAAAGGTAGGCCGGAAATCAAAGGAGAGGCCTGTTAGCTGTGCCCGCTGTAGCTTCTGCCGTCTGGAATTCAAGTACCGTAACTGTCAGTTCGGCAGCTGTCCCTTCGGCGCAAAAAAGGATGTATTCCGCAAGAAGCCGCTCAGGCGGGATGGGTTCTCCTGAAAAGAGGTGGTGATGATGCTTGTTTGATTATTTCTACGGAGCCCAGGCGGAACAGTTTTCCTTCTACCGGGTTCCCAAAGTGCTTTTTACAAGGGAGCAGTTTAAGCAGCTGTCTGCGGAAGCCAAAATCCTGTACGGCATCATGCTCGATAAGCTGGATCTGTCTGTCAAGAACAAGTGGGGAGATGAAAAGGGGCGGGTGTATATCATCTACACCATTGAACAGATCATGGCAGACATGAACTGTGCCGACCAGAAAGCCACGAAGCTTCTGGATGAGCTTGAAAAGAAATGCGGTCTGATTGAGCGTAAACGGCAGGGACTCGGAAAGCCGAATCTGATCTTCGTAAAGAATTTCATTACCGGTGTCGAAGGCCCTATGATGGCACAAATTCAGAATCGTGAAAACCACGATTCCGAAGCCGTGAATATCACAACTGCAGATTACCCGAAATCACGAGGAATCAATACTAATCATAACAATACTGAGAATAACGATATCAATCCCATCCGATTGGGGTTTGATGAGGATGGAATGTGTGAACGCAACGAGTATGAGCGCTATTTCAGAGAATCGCTGTCCATTGACGTGCTGCTTCGGGAGAATCTTGGAGAAGAGGAAACCATTCTCGGCATTCTGGATCTCCTGGTGGATGTCTGCTGTTCCAAGCGAAGCGTTATCCGTATCGCCGGTGATGATAAGCCGCTCGCAGTGGTGAAGAGTCGATTCATGAAGCTGAACGCAGAACATATCCGCTATGTTCTGAAGTGCCTTTCGGAGAACACGACCAGAGTGCGGAATATCAGACAGTATCTCTTGACCGCGCTCTACAATGCGCCTGCGACAATCCGTCCCTTTTATCAGGCGTGGGTAAACAACGATATGGCCACAGGACAGTTTTAGGGAGGTGATCAATCAATGTCAAAAGCCACAGTGATGGCAGTCGTCAACCAGAAGGGGGGAACCGGCAAGACCACCACATGTGAAAATCTCGGAATCGGTCTTGCCAGAGAAGGGAAGCGGGTGCTGTTAATCGATACGGATCCACAGGGCTCTCTTACGATTGCGCTAGGACATTCCAGACCGGATGACCTTCCGGTCACTCTGACAGATTTGATGGCAAAGGTCATGCAGGATCAGCCGCTTTCGCCGAAGGAGGGGATCCTACCGCATGAAGAAGGCGTCGAGCTTGTCCCCGCAAATATCACGCTGTCAGGTCTTGAGGTTTCATTGGTCAATGCCATGAGTCGGGAAACGGTTCTGAAGCAATATTTGGAGACCGTGAAGGGTAGCTATGATTTCATTTTGCTGGACTGTATGCCTTCTCTCGGGATGCTCACTGTCAATGCACTTGCTGCCTCGGATCAGGTGCTGATTCCCGTTCAGGCCAATTATCTTTCTGCTAAAGGTCTGGAACAGTTGCTTCAGACGGTCAACAAGGTGAAGCGCCAGATTAATCCGAAGCTCAGGATTGAAGGGATACTGCTGACCATGGTGGATTACCGCACGAATTTCGCAAAAGAGATTAGTGCTCTGATTCGTGACACCTATGGAGGAAGGCTAAAGGTCTATGATGCGGATATTCCGCGTTCCGTCCGGGCGGCAGAAATCAGCGCCGAGGGCGTGAGCATTTTCAAACATGATCCCGGAGGCAAGGTCGCCGAAGCTTATCAGAGTCTGACAAAGGAGGTGATGGCAAATGCCGAAAAGAGGCGGAAACATCAGCTTGACCAGCTACGATGATATCTTTGAGACAGATGAGAGCCGTGCGGAAAGCCAGCTTGAGCGTGTGCAGAGCATCCGTCTCAGCGCGCTGGTGCCCTTTAAGGAGCACCCTTTCAAGGTGGTGGATGACGAAGCAATGCTCCGGACAACGGAGAGCATTGCTCAATACGGCGTCTTGACGCCTCTGATTGCGCGGCCGCTGGAGGATGGCAGCTACGAGATTATCTCCGGGCACCGGAGGGCTCACGCTGCAGAGCTTGCGGGACTCACAGAAGTTCCGGTACTGGTTCGCCAGATGGATGACGATGCAGCAACGGTTCTCATGGTGGATTCCAATCTTCAGAGAGAGAACATTCTGCCGAGCGAGAGAGCCTATGCGTACAAGATGAAGCTGGAAGCCATGAAACATCAGGGAGAGAGAACAGACTTAACTTCGGTCCAAGTTGGACCGAAGTTAGATGCAGCATCAAAGATTGGTGATGACACTGGTGAAAGTAGGTCTCAGATTAAGAGATATATCCGCCTTACCAACTTGATTCCTGAACTTTTAGATCTGGTCGACCAAAAGCAGATTTCCTTCAACCCCGCAGTTGAGCTTTCTTACCTGAAAGCAGAGGAACAGGAAATGTTTATCCAGGCCATGGATGAAGTGCAGGCGGCACCGTCTCTCTCCCAGGCACAGCGTCTGAAAAAGCTAAGTCAGGAAGGCTGTTTCACTCTGGATGCCGCAAGAGAAATCATGAATGAAGTAAAGAAAGGGGATCTTGAGCGGGTGACCTTCCGGAACGAGCAGCTTCGGAAGTACTTTCCCAGATCCTACACCACGCAACAGATGCAGAACACCATTCTGAAGCTTCTTGATCAGTGGCAGAAAAAGAAAGGTCGGGATCAGGAGCGATAATGCAATACCCAGTGAACAGCGCCTTTAAGGAATTGAGGGCGTTTTTCTTTTGCCGAAAACCGGCAGGAAAGGAGCGATAGCAGATGACAAAAGAAGCAATGGCGCGCATGGCAGAGACAATGCGTCACTACCGGCAGATCAAGAAGGCAAAGATTCTCACCGAAAGGTGGAATGAATTCTTCAGCGGGACCGGGGAGATTCCGGAGAAACCGGACGATGTGACTGCAGGCGAAGAAGATGAGGATGTCTACGAAGAGGAGGCCATCGTCCTCTATGCGGAGCTTAACAATAGCTTCCATATAGGCAACTGTCAAGTGCTATGAAAAGCGGGCATAGAAAAAATGACTTAAAAATGGTAAAATATTATTAGTTAATTTAGACCAGCTTGCAATTAGCTTTCATCTTTAAGGAATAATGTGAAATGCTAAAAGCGGAGAGAGTTTAAAATTTGTTGTTGGGAGAAGTTTTGCTGGTGAGTGATAAGAGTAACAAAAAAAATGGGATAAATTCGCCAAGTTGTATGCTCCTTTTATGAAGAAGGATAAAAGCGCTTATGATAAAGTTTGCGGATACATAAACCCCTATTTGAGTAAGGATATGAATGTATTTGAACTTGCTTGTGGTGCAGGTCAATTATCCTTTAACCTTTCAAAATACACGAAAAGTTGGATTGCAACTGATTTTTCTAAACAAATGATTTTTGAAGCAAGAAAACATGGAGAATACGAGAACCTTGTCTTTGAAATAGCTGATGCTACTTCATTGATTTATACAGATGAGAAATTTGATTGTGTAGTAATAGCTAATACACTTCATATTATGTCTGAGCCTGACAAGGCAATGAAAGAAATATATAGGTATATAGGGTATTAAAACCTAATGGTACTTTGTTTGCTCCCACTTTTTTATGGAAAGAGGAAAAACAAAGTAAATTCAAAAAATGGCTGATATCTATTGTGGGGTTTAAGATGTATAAAGAATGGGATAAAAAGCAATTTGAAGAATTTACCCATGAATATGGATTTTCAGTAGCTGAAATGAAATTGGTAAATGGAGGTCTTGCACCAGTTGGTGTAATGATTGCATATAAAAAGTAATATTAAATTATTATTTACAAAGTAATATGAATTTAAAAGCAAAAGGGAGATGATTTTATGGATTTAATACAGGCAATTCTTGTCGGAATTGCTATAGCAGCTATTTTTAACGGTGCAGTGGCTTCTTTGGTACTTATTAATCCAAGATTCTTTTTGGATTCTTATCCAAAGGCTATCCAAAAAACAGCTCCGAAACAAATGACAAAGCAAGAGAAAAAGATAAACATGACATTTACTATCATTATTGTGGGAGCTTGTTTTATTTATTCAACAATAAGTATTTTACATTCAGGAGTCGTTGGCTTTTGGAATATATTTTGGATGGGATACATTCAGTGGAGTATATTAAATATAGGAGATTTTTTGCTATTGGATTGTCTCTTATTTCAAGGAAAATATAAAGAAAAGATAGTTATTCCGGGAACAGAGGGACACAAAGATTATGAGTTTAATAATTGGATGAAACATTTGGCAATTCGAGAACATTTTTTATTAGTTCCATTTTTTCTTGTACCAATTATAGCTACAATTCAAGCTTTGCTTGTTGGCTTTTTAGGAAGATAAATCCAGAGTTGAATAAACGATTTAATGATTTGACAAGAGATACCATAAGAACAGTAAATCAAATCGGTTTACTGTTTTTTCTTTGCTCAAAATTAGAAAGAAAGGAAAACAGGAAATGAAAAACATAGATGAAAAAATTTTAATGGGAGAAGAAGAAGTCAAACAGTTACAAAACAAAAAAAAGCTCATAAATTAACAGAAACAGGAAGAATACAAAAAGAGAGATAGACGCCTTTATGAAAAGGGGGGGGGGAGTCTTTAAAAGTATCTTTAATGAAAGCAAGGATTTTACTAAAGATGAATTTTATCAGCTAATCACATTTCCGAATATAAAAGAAGAAGTCAATCAAAAAATCTTAAAAATCATAGAGAAGCGAGGACAAGGCGAAAATCAAAATACAAAAATGCAAGAGGAAGTAACGGGAACAGAGGAATAGTCCCTTGTTTACAAGGGAGCACTTATACACCCTAAAGGGTGTGTGCGTTCTCCGAAGGCTCTTGCAGAGAGCATATCAGCTAACGCTGATACAGGGGAGCTACACTCCCCTACGGGAATAAATTTCCTACCCCTTGTGTACTTACCAAAAGAAATCGGATAAAAAACAATCCGATTTTTTTAGTAAGTCTTATCCATCGCCACTGTATCCACATCAGAAAAAGAGAGGAGGTTTTAGCTATGGCGATATATCATCTTAGTATAAAGATTATTTCAAAATGAAAATTGGGAAACACATTAGATAAATTCAATTTTGTAAATCAAGCAACTTAATAAAAACTAACACAGAACAGTAAATCTAAAAAAGGTTTACTGTTTTTTTCTTCGACTAAAAATGGAAAGGAGGAAACATGGAAGAAGAAATAAAAGCACCGCATAATAAACAGTTAATTATGGATATTGGAAAGACAAAATACACTGTAAACTTACATTTCAAGCAAGGAACAGGAGAAACATACAAAGATAAAATACTGAAGTTAATCGAGCGAGAAACAGAGAAGATATAAATTTGTTAAAGAAATTTTGCTTATGTCCTTGACAAATCTTCCCAAAAGGAACGACCCTTCTTGAGGTAGGGAATGCCTTTGTTAAGGCGAAATACCGCATCCGGTTTTTCAATACCATCAACTTCAAAAAGTCGATGCACTATAACCCGTTTGCCTATATCCACTCGGAAAAGGACATCCTGAAGCTGACCACAACCCTGATGGCGAATACCAGGGGAGAAGGAAAGGGAGGAGATCCGTTCTGGGACAAAGCAGAGGCCCTGCTCTACTGTGCGCTCATTGGCTACATTCATTATGAGGCACCGCAGGAGGAACAGAACTTTGCGACTCTCATCGAGTTCATCAATGCCATGGAGGTTCGGGAGGATGACGAGGAGTTCCAGAATCCGGTGGATCTGATGTTTGAGGATCTGAAGAAAAGGAAGCCGAATCACTTCGCTGTCAGGCAGTATGCCAAGTTTAAGCTTGCGGCGGGGAAAACCCTTAAGTCGATACTCGTTTCAGCCGGTGCAAGACTTGCGCCCTTCGATATTCAGGAAGTCCGTGAGATCACGATGTATGACGAGCTTGGACTGGATACCCTCGGAGATGAGAAAACCGCTTTGTTCCTGATGATGTCCGATACGGACGGCAGCTTTAATTTCCTGATCAGCATGATCTATACCCAGCTCTTTAACCTGCTTTGTGAGAAGGCGGATGATGTGTACGGCGGCAGACTTCCGGTCCATGTGAGATGCCTGATTGACGAGGCGGCGAACATTGGCCAGATTCCGAATCTGGAAAAGCTGGTCGCCACGATTCGCTCCCGCGAAATCAGCGCCTGCCTGGTACTTCAGGCAAGGTCTCAGCTAAAGGCAATCTATAAAGACAACGCCGACACGATTATCGGCAACATGGACAGCCAAGTATTCCTTGGCGGCTCCGAACCCACAACGCTGAAAGAGCTTTCGGAAGTGCTCGGCAAGGAAACCATCGATACCTTCAACACCTCGGATACGCGGGGCAACAGCCCAAGCTACGGAACCAATTATCAGAAGCTTGGCAAGGAACTCATGAGCCGGGATGAACTCGCGGTTCTGGACGGCAGCAAATGCGTGTTACAGCTGCGCGGTGTCCGTCCGTTCCTGTCGGAGAAGTACGATTTGACGCAGCACCCGAATTACAAATTAACAGCCGACTATGATAAGAAACTCACCTTTGACATGGAGAAGTTCCTGGATACCAGGGCAAAGCTCCACCCGAAGGATGAGTTTTTTGTTGTTGAGGCCACGGAATAAGGAGGAACAGAAAAATGACAGAGGAAAGATTTGCAATGTCCGGAGGTATGCCCGGAGATATGCCGGATTTTGTCCGGGAGGCCAAAGAGGCAAAGGCCACTGATGAGCCCCTTTCCGAGCAGACGGATCAGGTAACCATCAAGTTTGGCAGGGGGCTTGTCGGAGAGCCCTTTACTTCAAAGAACGGAAAGGAACTCGTGGAGGTCAGTATTCCGAACCCGGACAAGGGGGACGCCCGCCCCTGGGAGACCTTTGTGATCTCGCCGAGAAAGATTCATGACAATCAGTTCGGGAAGGGGGTATGGATGAAGCTTCCCGAGTACGGCATCACCAGACTTTCCCGCTCCGTAAAGATCGGAATCGATAAAGCCGGTAAGGCAATCTGGGGTCGTGAGACGCATGATGTCACGAATGCACAGCTTAAGTTGCTCCTGGAAGCCTATAAGGAAAAATCCAGAGGCTCCGTGCTCTCGGACTTATCCGAACGGAAGGCTGATGCGCCGTCAGTAAAGCCTCCCGGGAAGGATTCCAAAGAGATGACGGCTGACAGGTAATTTGCCTGAGATTAGGGCACGTCCGGAACCAAGCCTACTGCGGTTCAGCAGACAACAATCAAAATGGAGTTCAATTGGACGATAGCTACGGTTTCAGGTCAATGATGAGCCAAACAAAGACAAATGAAAGCAAAACAAAGGAGGAAAACAAGATGGCATTTTTCAACAGCGCAGTCGGTGTATTGCAGACTCTCGTGGTGGCACTCGGTGCCGGTCTCGGTATCTGGGGAGCAATCAACCTTCTGGAAGGTTACGGCAACGATAACCCCGGTGCCAATGCTCATGTACGGTAAGGAAGCAAGCAACCGAAAACAAGAGATAGACCGCCAG
>ERZ773007.122-NODE-122-length-38956-cov-6.319683_pt1 | contig 38956 bp, 48 predicted proteins | sample MGYA00580665_ERZ773007 | MGnify/ENA primary metagenome ERZ773007 (study PRJEB29015, sample SAMEA2738122) | human oral metagenome | biome: human oral; feature: human-associated habitat; material: saliva | place: China | collected 2167 ... | reverse complement strand
TATATGTTACATAACTCAATATTCAATTTTATTTAGGCATTCACCTAAAGGCTTGTCAAAAATCGTACAACCTCTTAACATTTCATCGAATGTTTTATATTTTTCGTAATTATCTGAATTTATATAATCAGGAACTGGAACAGGATAAATCTCATATGCTCCCTTAGTAAATACGGCATAAAAATCGATTTCATCATTATATGTATATACTTTTCCGCCAGTATTAATTGCCTCCCAAAATTCGTCTTTCGTCATTGAAATACCCCCTTTCTTTTTCTGTTAATGGTTTTATTTCTGATTCTTCCAAAATAGGCGTATCTTTGTTTTTATATCCTACTATTTTATAAAAATGCTTATGATAATATATAGGTTTGTCATTAGTACCAACATTATGATGCTTAGCATTTCCATGATGGCCACCGTGTAACTGTTTATATAATATCCCAAATTCATTATAAAAAGAGAAGTTGAGTTGTTGCTGACCATTACTATTTTTTGATTTATACATAATAACATCGTTAGGGTTTGATTTTGTTTTAATCTTATATCGACCTTTGGTTTTGTCTATTATCTTATCAAAATCAATTTCGTTATTAGAGAATAGTTGTAGATCAAATAATGGTTTGTCATTCTCTTTTAACTTAATTAAACCATTAACACCGCTATTATGCAAACGTTTTGTTATTGAATTAGGGTTTCGTACATTGATGGTTTTATCAGTCCAGCCCCTCATAAAGGTTTGCCAAGTTCCTTTGCCACTCAATACAGTATTTCGACCATTTACACCGAGTAAAACTTCCTGATGTTGCTTAGATAAAGATTTGATATATTCTAGCCCTGACTGTTCTAGGTTATTATGTCTCTTATTAACATCAATATCGAGCTCAGTCATAGGCTTAATATGACACATACAATGCGGATGTGCAGGTAGTTGAGGGAATTTATCCTTTGGATAAATTCCTTTGCCAAGCCCATATAAATCTGCATTTGCATAGAAATCACAAATATCGTATCGAGGATGATTAGCGGATAACTTCCATTGAAAAGCGATAATATCCTCATCGTCAAGAAATCTATTCATCTGTCCGTCAGCATAAGCCCTTGCATTTTCAGTCCTTGCTATCCGTTCAGCGTGATAACGTGCTTTTTCTTGCGTGGCATTATATATTGCCTTTTGCAGTCTAATTTCGTTACCATCGTCAACGGCTGCAGCTACTTCGTTATAGGCAGCCCTAACATAAGGAGTATCAAGCCTTGATATTTTGCCTTTAACACTACGCAGCAATTCACGTTGCTTACGCTTAGCCTCAGGAGTAGCCTCACCACTTATATTTATATCAGATAGCTTACGTAGGAACTTCGGTATGCTAGCCTCTGGAATAATACCACCTTTACCATAGCCGTCGAAGATTGACTTTGCTAACCCCTTTACAGTCTTATTTGTCTTTAACGCTTGCTTGATAGTGTCAGCCACTTCATTACGTATAGTGCTTGACCGTCTATATAAACGTTTAGAAAGTGTAAGATCATCACTCGCCCAACTTTCAGACATAGCCTGTGAAATACTTTTAGCGGAGTATGGGACATTATCGCCATACCCTGCCATAAAAGTATTAACCAATTCCGCTTGCAAGGTAGCTTTCATCATATCCATTACAGGATATTTTGCATATGCCTTTCTAACGGCCTCATTAGGTTTAAGCCCTAGTGCTAATTGTGCTTTGACTTCTTGCTCAAAACTATCAATCGCCTTGTTTATCTCTTGTTGCGTCCTCATTATCTGCACCGCCCTCTACTTCATCATCATTATTATGATATGTTTCGTCTTGCTCTTGCCTTTGAACGCTTTCTTCAATTTCGGCAACAATTTCATCGAACGTTTCAGGCTCAATATTAGGCATGTAACTATCCAATACCTTTTTGCCTGTTTCAACTTTAAGAGTGTTGCTGCCGAGTCCAAGATCTAACACGGCCTGAGATTGTGCAAGGCTATCTGCAATATCATTAATTTTGAATTCACGAGGATAGTCGCATTTATAATTTACGTTCGTGCCTGTCCATAGCTCAAACAACTCAATAATATCGTATTCAGCACTTTCACACTGTACGGAGAAATCTGCCAATCGTTGGTTTGTACGTTCAAAATCCCATTGCTTAGCCACACCGCTTTTGGCCTCTTTTACACCTATAACAGAATTAACACCGGATAGGCGATACATATCATCGACAAGCATTTTAATAACGCTCATGATAATCTCTGCCGGCCCTCTATCTGGTGCAATAAAAGCTGGTGCATGACTACTTTCTGCCGGATACAACAATACGTTATTTGTACCTAGTGTAATATCATCAACGCCCTGTCCATTATCCGGCAATGTTAATGTGCTAAAAGTCTGCATATTAAGTATTTGAGTTAATAGTGAACATAGATGATACACTTGATGATTTGTTTGAGCTTGAGTCAAGTATTCTGGTGGAGGTAGAATATCAATTTTACGAGATGAACGACCAAACCATTGAACAATAGGAACTTTGCCAAGATTATGCTCACCAGTAGCAATGACTTTTTGTTCGTCATTCTTGATAGTCCATGATGTTCGAGTCCATTCATGGTACTGGGCTTTTGTTTTGCCCTCATCATCAAATACAGTTGTTGAGTATGCAAAGAAATCAAGTTCGCCAATATCATTTGTAAGCCATTTATATACGCTTTTAGGCTCAATAGCAACCAAATAAGGTAGTTGCCTATTATTTACTTGGTCGGCAACTGTTTCGCCTATTTCAGATACATTGTCAACCAAAATGTACATAACACTATAGATTTTTGCTTGCGTGGCATTATAACGCATAAACTCTTGAAGTGTAGTTCCTAATCTATCTACATCATTAAGGAACGTTTTGAATAATTCGCTTTCATTATAATTACGAGAAATCGTATCTTTAAAAATGGGATCCACACACGCATTAATGATAGGTGCAGTATGGTTTAGGTAATAAGATAATTGTTGTCTAAAAGTATAATTTGCAGCACTTTCCCTAGGGTGTTTTTGTAATGCACCACCAGCTGCAAACATACCTGTGCCGTAATAAGCGTCATGCAATAGCTCATATTCTTCATTACGAGCATTTGTTAATATTGCCATATAATAAGCCTCCTAATAAATATCAACTTTGCCGGTTTTAACCACAGCAAATTTCTCAAATGCATACCTCATAGCATCCATTAAATGGTTATTTTCATCTTCAGGCTTGCCTGTATACTTACCAAATCTATCTTTCTCCCATTGGTATTGGCTGATTTCTGTAAGAAAGTTAACACATCTCGGGTGCACTATAATTTCATAATCCTGGATGCGCTGTACACCATTCAGAATACTATCTGCACCTTTTTTAGATGCCTGAGTTCGAGTCAATCCAAATTCTCTCAGCTCGGCTATGCTTTTAGGCTCGGCACAATCAGCAATAATAGTCTCTTTTGCATATCCCAAACGTTTTACTCGTTCAGCTATTGCGCTATTAGTAAGAGCGAGTTCGTAGAGCTCATCGAATACATACAGTCGTCGTTCTGCAGAATCAACGACACCACAGAAGAGAGCTGTCGGGTCCGTAGTATATCCAAAATCCAAGCCGAATATAGCTTTGGCCTCTGGTAACTTGCGTATTTCATCAATACTAAATTCTTGTTCTTTCCAGTTTTCGTAAACCAGTCCCTCAATAACGCCCCAGTTGCCGAGCCCTGCTACTTGGTACCGCTTAGGGTTCTTTTTCATCTCCTCGAACAGTACTAAGTCAGAGTCACTCAAGAACTCGTTACACAGGTAATTCGTAGTCATGGCTAGCACGTTTTTGCTAGGTTCATCAAAGAAGCGTTTCTTTAACCAGTGCCTATCAGACCACGGGTTAAAGGTTAATACTACCTGGTGATACATCCCTTTGGGTAACTGACCACGAATAGATTCATCCAGTCTGTTGAATGCATCTTCACTCATAATCTCATAAGCTTCTTCAATCCATAGCCTACATAGCGCCCCCACTTCAACAGTAATGGACGTTACCTTTAAAGGATCATCGAGACCACGAAATAAGATTTTCTGGCCGGTCGGAATGTACGTTATTTCAAGGGGCGATACGGAACATTTAAAATAACGCTCCACTCTCAACTGGCGCATAGCCCATTTAAGCTGCGCGAAACAACTGTCACGCAAAGTCCGTTCTGTCTTACGAACGACTAGCCAGTTTATACAAGGGTTCTCCATTATCTCCATAATGACTTTTAGAGACTGCGTAGAGGACTTCTTACTGGCACGACTACCCTTGACTACTTTATAGCGCCCTTTGAAACGCCAAAAAGCACCGTATCCCTTACCTACGATATCAGGCAAGTACACTCTGTTAGTCTGCAATATCGTCACCACCTACGATGATTACAGGCTTAATATCGATAGTTGTATCACCGCTGAGTATTCTATGGCGTTTAGCCATTAGCTCCAGTGCTTTCAGTCTTGACTTCTCGTCAGGTGGCTTATCGATAATGCGGGCTTCGGAGTATCCGTCACCTGTACCTTCGATAACGACGTGTTTTTCATTTGAGAGCCCCAGGGCAATTCTTGTTAACTCATACTCGACTTGTTTAGCAGTCATAATGTTTTCGTCTAAATAAGCGTCACGAAGCTCGGAAACCCTTGTTTTGATGTTAACTATTTTAAGCAATTTAGATGCTTGCGCACCTGCAGTTTTTTCGGAATAGCCGGCTCTAATAGCGGCCTGTGTCGCATTCATATCCTTGATATATTCGTTACAAAACTTTTCGTGTTTCTTGTTCTTTAACTCGGCCACTATCTCACCTCCTGGCTATCTTAATACATCACGGCTGTTTCTCTTAAATCGGCCGTGAGAACGAGTGCATAATCCACAATTACTTTTATGTGCTTGGTCATGTGTGATATACGTTTGACACAGTCCATCATATTCAATTAGTTTTGCTGCGCAAACGCCGTTTTTGTTATTAAGGCATTTACGTTTAATGCATTTGACTTCTGTGCTCATACCTTCTCACCTTTAATACATTTGTACGCTCAAATCCGATGACTAGTTGGTTGTTGTTAGGCTATATAGTTATTGGAGGACTTATAGTCTAGTCATCAGATGTCAGCGTACAACGATACAGGGCAAGCTCATAATGTATAAGCTTTAAAAATGTGGACATATTCGGCTCGCCCTGGTTTCATTGTGCAGTAAATTTCATTTTTACATATTCCCTCTCCTTAGCTTACGCGATCGCCTACATCATAAATAGAGGCCCCTATATTTACAATGCTACATACAACAAAAAGCACGGTCGTCATCACCGTGCTTTTTGCCGAGTTGTTTATAAGAGAGGATTTGTGTTAGATGACTAAAGACACCTTTCACAACTACATTATACTATGTCAAGTCGGTTCATTTAAGTCCAAAGTACTCCAAAACAGTCCAAAGTGCTCCACTATGAAAGTAGCTCCCCTAATTCGTTCAATGCTTTATTTTTTAAATTGAAGTAACTGCTCTTTTCGTAATATATCATCGCTTGTACTTTCTTAGGAAACGCCCCGTTAATGTACTCTTGCGCTAATATAATACGCCCTGGTATACATTCTATCTTTTCAATTAAAGCCCTTGCATCTTCCCTTTTAGCAATAAGCTTTGCTATCTCCCGTTTCTTGGCATCTACCGTATCAACAAGTCTAGCCACATCCCCCTCAAGCCCTGCCGGAGTACCGCCCCCGGATACTCGGTCTTTGGAATAATCAATCGCCGATAAGGTGATGATATCATACTGCAGTTTGCGAATATCCTGACGTAGGGATTGAATACGTATGGCTATCATCTTGATATCCTGTAAATATGCTGTCGCCTTTTCTTTATAGTCACTCATGCTGCATTACCTCATTGATGTACCGGTCCAAATACCACCGCGCTTTTTTTAGGTCTTCAAGTTTATCGCCCTTATGCCCTGCTCGTGCGATGTACTTGATAACATTACCTAGATGATATGGAAGCTGTTGATCCTCGATAAAATCGATAACCTCAATATTACCGCGTGTGTAGTGTGAAGGATGATTGATGACATCTTCTTTCTTAGGCGTCACCTTAACTTCCGGCTCCTCGATAGCTTTCACTATCTTTTCTGCAATAGCTTGCACTGTCTCTTCCTTTTTCTTAGGCACCTTAGAGTATTTAGGAAGACACTCTGGGCAATATTTAGGCCAACGGCCTTGCGCCTTTTCCTTTTTGTGAATAAAGGTTGTGCCGCATCCTTCACAAGTTAACTCTTTACTAGTTCCTCCACCAGGAGGTGTCATAATTTTTTCACACGCAGGGCAGTAGTCCTCGTGTGTTCTTACTGTAAATGTGTCTCCGCATCGTCTGCATTTCTTTTGCATATCTCTACTCCTTATACAATTCTTTACGATATTTAATAGCTTCTAAGAGGGCATCTTGCCCTGCTTCTTTGCGTTCTAATGCTTTCATAACCTGCTCGTCCATCGTGCCTTTTGTTACTAGATGGTGAATAATCACAGGCTGTGTTTGCCCTTGCCTGTGTAGTCTCGCATTAGCTTGTTGATATTGTTCAAGACTCCATGTCAGGCCGTACCATACGATGATATTACCGCCGGCTTGTAGGTTTAAACCGTACCCTGCTGATGCGGGATGTGCCAGTAACATTTGAATCTTGCCTTTGTTCCACTCGGCTACATCATCATCGGTCTTTAACTCAACGGCTTTCGGGAATGCTTCTTTAATCGATTGAAGGTCATGTTTGAAGTTATAGAACACTAACATCGGTTTTCCTTCATTCGTTTCTACCAATTCTTTCAATCGTTCAATCTTCTCGTTATGGACGACTACGATTTCACCCTCATCGTTATAAATGGATCCATTTGCCAGTTGTAACAATTTACCGGCGAGTGCTGCTGCATTAAGGGCGCTCACATCGTCATCATCTACGATACTTAGCACATGTTCTCGTTCCATTTCTTTGTACAGTGCCCATTCTTTAGGACTCATTTCTACAGTAATTACGTTTTCAATGCGCTCAGGTAGTTTGAGATAGTCCTTAGCCTTTAAGCTCATACAAACGTCTTGGATTTTACCAAATATCGCCTTATCGCCACCTGGTAGTAATCGGTAGCTATACACGACGTGCCCGTTTGTCTTGTCCGGCGTAAAGTAGCGACATCTAAACTCGGTAAGCGTTTTACCTAATCGGTCCCCGCCATCTAGTAAATACATCTGTGCCCAAATATCCATTAAGGTATTTGGCGCTGGCGTGCCTGTTAGAATAACAATACGCTTAAAGAGAGGTCTCATTTTACGCATAGCCTTAAACCGTTTAGCCTGTGGATTCTTAAATGAAGAACTTTCATCGATCACTAACATGTCAAAAGGGAATTTCTTTTTCGGTTTTTCGAAATAGTAATCATATAACCATTGCACGTTTTCACGATTCATCACATAGATATCAGCCTCACTATCGAGTGCGTGTATACGTTCTTTCTCTGAACCTAACACCTTGGCCACGGTTAAACATCTTGTGGCACTCCACTTTTCTGTTTCTTGTGCCCAGGTAGACTCTGCTACCTTCTTAGGTGCAATAAGTAACACTTTTTTGATAGTAAAGCTATCATACATAAGTTTCTCTATTGCGATTAACGTGGAGATTGTCTTGCCTAAGCCCATATCTAATAAGAGCCCATAATGCGAATGGTCAATTATCCGCTGAATAGCAATCTCTTGGTACTCGTGTGGATGAAAGTCCATGAATTACCCTTTCTATATCGTCTACAAATAACTTGGCGTCCAGCTTCCCTGTTAAGACAAATACTAAAGCGCCCTGTTTACGCAGCCTTGAAATCTGTACTCGTTGATTGGCCATTAACTTACCTTGTGTGGACTTTAACTCGACGAAGATAACACTACCTCCGGGAAGTATAACAATCCGATCGGGTACGCCGTCATTTCCAGGTGATACGAATTTCATATATATACACCCCAGTTTTTTGAGTTGATTTCCTAACCAACGTTCGATATCTTTTTCTATCGTTCTCACCTCGTTCTCATTTAATGCTCGGACACACCTTCGGACACGCCTACGAACCTATATGGTTACTGGGTTTGTGTGGGTAGTGTGTCCGAAGTGCCCAATTTTTTCCCAACATATATATATACGCGTATACGGGTTTTTTACGTGTATACCTATACATACGATTATTCATATATTTATTTTTTTATTTTTATATAAATAATTGGACACACTAGATACATAACTCTATTCAGATTAGTAGTTATCTGTTTTTTGCCCGTGTCCGATTAGTGTGTCCATGCGTGTTTGGTGTGTCCAATTATTAGCTTATATCAAAATTCATCTATGTATAGGCTTGAATAATTATTTTTGCGAACATTCGTACCTATTAAATAATTGGACACACCTCAAATAATTGGACACACCTACTTCTTGTGATTCTTTTTATAGATGTCAAGAAGTCCAGTTCCATCTCTGACGAACGCTCTCTGTGGACCGTAAAGCTTACCGAACCGGGCTTTACCTGTACCTTTTGTATAAGGGCTCCACCCTTTAATAGATTGCAGAATGTCGATGATTTCTCTTGCTTTTGCGTTCTGCAGGTTCTTCCTGTCACCCTCCATTACTTCGCACCATATCTCAAGGGCACAAACCCGCTCCCGCTGCACTGAACCACAATAGTCGTCATCGCCATAATTCCGGATATACTCCCTACGATCGTAGATGTCTTTAGACTCCCAATCTTCAGGTAGTTCCATTTCTAGGTATTCCTCAATGAGTCCTACGAGTTCACCGCCTTCAGTGTGCGATAATTGAATTCTAAGGGCTTCTTCTTCGAGTTCACCCTCTAATACGAGAGGTTCACCTTCCGCCCAATACGTGAATGCTTCCGCCCATAATTGATCAATTTCTTCATTTGCCAACTCCCAAGCGTTCTTAGTCTTGCGTACCTTATCTCCAGTAATTGGCCAGAATCGGCGGTTACCGGTTCGGTCTTTTAAGAACATAAGATTGTTAGTAGAACCGGCAAATACACACTGGCGAGGATACTCTTCTGTCCGTCTACCGTAAGGTGAACGGAACCTGTCAGAGGTACGGCTGATAAAGGCCTTAACGATTTCGTTATCGTTTTTATAGGTAGGTGCAAGTTCAGCGAGTTCATTGATCCATGAGCCCTGGATTTGTTCTAAGGCGTCTTTGGTTTTGATATCAACGAGTGAGTTGTTAAACCATTTACGACCTAACCGCTCTAGGATTAATGATTTACCAAGCCCTTGAGAGCCATATAACACAATCGCCGTATCGAACTTAACGCCAGGTTCCATTACTCGTGCGATGGCACCGCACATCCATTTACGTGTAACCGCTCGGATGTATTCGGTATCCTCCGCTCCGATGTAATCGATAAATAGAGTATCGACTCTACATTCACCGTCCCAAGTTAAACCAGTTAAGTACTGGCGTACCGGATGGAATTTATTATCTTGCGTTACTTCCTGCAAGGCATCGTCGATAATCCCCTTACCCTTGATAAGGTATTTTGTGGCGAAGTAGTTACGTAGGCACGCATCGTCGGTGTCCGTCCAGTATTGGGTTTCATCCTTACCTCGCCACGGAAGATCGTCAATCACGACTAACCGATGCGCGAATTCATCAAGACGGATTTTACCTTTTAATGCAGGGTCATGTTTAAGTACCACCAAACAGTTGAACACATCAGACTCGGGAGTACCGTTTTTATCACGCTTTAGCTTTGACAAAAAGTCCTCTTCTTCATCTGTGATATCCTCAAACTCCATATCCGCCATGCGTTCTTTATCGAGCAGGATTGGTGCTGCGCCATCTTCGTTGACGAAGTCTATCATAGCTTTGTAGCTCGGCAGTTTAGTAACTGCCGTCGCAGGGTCTTCGCCCTCATCTTTGGCACCGAATAAGTGGATGCGGACCAGGTCAAAAGCATTAACGAGTTTACCACTGATAGGGTCAGTTGCGTGGTTGGAGTAAGCGAAAGTATCGTTATCGTAGATAACTAAACCACCTACTGAGCTACCTTCTGTATACGTGTATCGGTCCTCAACTTGTGTCGGCTCATACACTCCAGGAAGGAACTTTTCTATCGCTTCCGTGATACTGTAGCACCTACAAAAGGCACCGAGTAAACCCTTTTTCTCTAACGGGTTGCCTTGCTTCTTGGCAGCATCAAGTCGGATTTGTGATTCCTTTTCAGATGTTGGCCAAAGACTCGTATCCCGCCAATCACGATATGTACTTAGATACTGATCAACAGATACTAGGTTGCCTTCGCCTCGTTGATACACGTAGGCAACATCTTTAGGATGACTTGGCCAATACATAAGCCGTTCAGCCTGGTGTGTGGATGGGTCAAAAGACTCAATCCCGATATTATCTGCAATCCGTCTTGAGACTGCCTGGTACTCATCTGGCTTCATCGCTCTATCGACAGGTATGATTACGCGATATCGTGGATTAGCATCCGTGTGACTGTGTGTACTGTAAAGTACATACTCCATTCCGCCTAATTCCATGTCGAGGTCTAATAGAAAGTCCTCACTAGGATTATCCGCATCAAGGGTAATCAAGTACCGCTCTTTAACAGAGCCTCTTACTCGTCTACCATTTTTAGGAATATAGCCACCTACAAAACCGCCGACGTCTTTCTTTTGGCCTTGATCAGCTTTAGACATCTTGGCGTATTCAGCAGCTGTTTCATTTGTTACAGTTGGCTCTGCCAATTTATTGGCCAAAGCACTCCAAGTCATTTTCTGAGACTTCCAGCTACGGGCGGAGCGACTTCTGCCCGTAGCTATGATGATATTTGTATCCATATTACATCGCTCCTCCCTTCGCAAAGTGGATGTCCCCTACATACCTAGGAACACGTAAGCCGTGAGAGGTTACCCACTGACTAACTGCCCCATTAATATCGTGGTTTTCGTATACGCCACGATTGTTTTTTAGTTTAGCCTGGTGTATCTCAATGAAGTTTTCCGAGTTATCTACAGGGCTAACTTCGATACACGCTACAGGCTCGTTACATTTATAGACACCTACGATAGCACAGGTTTCAGCTTTTACTTTCTTGATATAAGAGCTTACGCAGTTGTTAAGCTGAATACCCATATCAATGATGCCGTGAGTAGAACCAATCGCCGTGAATCGGTAGCCGTTAACCATATCGGCTAGTACACGATGTGCTTTTCGTTGCTGTACGATTTCGTCTTCTACTTTGTCAAACTTTTGCATTCTCGTGATGGTGTCGTGTAAGCTTCGTACTTGAATCCGGCTCGCCCAAACTTCTTTACGTCTAGTTCTTGATAATTCATAATACATACTGGCTGTATCTCGAACATCTTGATAAGACGGCGCATTCCGAATGAATAAGAACGCCTGGCGTTCACCATATTGGTGCCCTAAGATATGTACAAATTTACTAATGATATCTAAGTCACGATCGTTTCTCCATATTGGCCACGATTGAATATAACCTGTATCATCAGAGTTACTTTTAATAACATCTAACAATGCCTTTTGGTAGTCTCTGTTTCTAAATAACTTAGACACTACTTTAATCGCTTTCGCGTAAAAGAAAGGTCTATCGTGTAGTAACCTACGAGACCAGCGAGTGTCAGGCAAGTTATGTACTTCAATCAGCGCTTTTACAAAAGGCTTGCTATTGGCCGTTAATGCTAATACATCGCTCATGCCGAATTTCTCGTACGGGAAAGCTCTGTTATAGAAGTCATCATAGTCTCGTTTAAGGTCTTCATTGATAGCAGGAGCATCAGGGGCTTCTAATTTCCATACAAGATTATGAAGAAGGTTATCTAAAGCTCCGTACTTGTTAGTAACTTGTATCCCCTGCCGAATGGATTTGACTTTATAGCCCACTACCTTGGATAGCTTTTCAAAGAATACATCCTTTAATACCTTAGCAAAGCGTTTCAGCTCAGCCTGGTAGTTATGCAGTCTGCAGTTTGGAGTAGCCACAATCCACAGTAAAGGTAAAAGACCATTTCTAAATCCAGAAGGGGAGACTGTCGCTTTTTCGACGACATTGCTGCGTGAGCGTTTCTTAAGTACGATAGAGGACGTTCTACGTTTGAAGTCAAACCGGAGAACATCAACCACATGTGACTTATATCCTTTGTAGATCATTCCTGTATCGCCATCAGCATATACAGTGTCGTACTCAAACTGCACATCCAAGACATTGCCTCTATCGATTATCGATAAGTCTAAAGAAATAGGAACCGTACCTCGGTATCCAACTTCGGCAGTATAACCGCTTGCCTTAATTAGCTCACCGCACATCGGGCAGTAGAATGAATCTGCTTCAGGAATTGTCACAAGTCCAAATCCGCCGGACTTCATAGGCCATAAATTGCTAAAGGAGTGTCCGCAAGCCACATGGTAATGGCTTGCAGGCGTATTAGGTGTTACTTGTTTGCGCCGCACTAGGTCGTACAGCTGTTGTACTTGTAGATTGAATAAGACCTTCATAAGGCGCTATCCTTTCTTATAACAAATCGTCTAAATCGTCTTCTTCTGCAGGTGCTTCATCAACTACAGGAGCTTCATCAACCACCGGCAAGGTTTCTTCTACTGGTTCTTCTTTCTTCTTAGTAGTACGTTTACGTTTTGGCTTTTCTTCAGCTTTTGGCTCTTCTGTAACTGTAGTTTCTTCTACCTTTGGAGTTTCCTCAGTCTTAGGAGCCTCTGCTTTCTTGCCGTTTAATACCTTAAGACCTAAATCACAAGCAGCAATACAGCCTTCACAGTATGCCATAGCGGAGTCTTTACGCTCACTCGCTGGCGCTTCTTTTACGAGTTCATATAAAGCGTCGATTGCTTCGCGTTGTTGTTGAATTTGTTGTTTTGAGAGTTTCATAAGAATTGTCCTCCTAATCCTTCATGTAGTAAGGGTTCTCAAACCCTGCTGCGTTTAATATGAGCCCTTCATTCCAGGGTTCAGGTTCACACATAATATCTATAACTTCTTCTAAACTACCTTCGCCTATTGGCGCTTCGATAACCACTTCGTCGTGGATATGGGCTACAATTTTGTAACCAGCTTTTGCTAGTCTTAACATCGCTGCTGCTAAGCAATCTCTTGCTACGGCTTGTACAATGTTTTCGACGAGCTTTCCACCGTAGGTTTCAACCCTGCCCCATGTATTCTTAACCTGATCCATACCATCATACTCAATCGATTCACTACCGAACCGGTTAAGTCCGAGTCTAGGTCTTGCGTAGGCAAGTCTTCGACCGGATGGTAACTCAATGAACAGGAAGCCTTTCGATTTAAAGAATTTAATATTGCCTTGTCTGATTCGTACTGGTTCTCCTGTTCTCACGACTTGCTTTGCTGCGCTGTCTGCATCTTTCCAAAATCTCGTAATTCGTGGACTAGCTTGTCGCCATGCTTCGATGATACCTGGTAGCTCCTTTTCAGGAATTTCTCCTTTAGTATCCATCGCTTTCATAGCTCCTACACCGCCGCCATACCCTAGCGCTAATTCAGCTACCTTTCCTTTTTGTCGTAGGTGCCCATTAACACCGTGCTTCTCAACTGGTACGTGGAACATGCTGGACGCAGAAGCACAATAGATGTCTCCGCCTTGAGCGAATACATCTTGGCGCCATTGCTCGTGAGCAAGCCAGGCGATAACACGGGCTTCAATAGCGCTAAAGTCGGCCACAATGAAGCGGTGTCCATCCTCTGCTACTAGAGCGGTACGGATAAGTTGCTTAATCACGTCGCCAGGGTTTCCGTATAGTAGGTCTAGCATTTCTACATCTCTACTTTTAAGAACTTCCCGAGCTGTGTCTAAATCTTCTAGGTAGTTACGAGGGAGGTTCTGTAGCTGTACTACACGTCCCGCCCAGCGACCACTTCGCATAGCCCCATAAAACTGAAGCATGCCGTGGATGCGACCATCTGAACATACAGCGTTTTTCATGGCCAAGTATTTTTTGATGGAGGAGTTACCGAGTACCTGTCTATTTTGCAGTACCTTGCGAACATCAGAGGGGATATCCTGTGCCAAGAGGTTTGATACATCGTCTTTTCTCATTGTTTCTAGATCATATCCTAGTCTTGCCGTCAGCCACTCTTTAAGTTGCATGGTACTGTTCGGATTTTCTAATCCGGTTAATAGTTTAGATGACTCGGTAGCCTCTTCCACGATTTCGTCGTTACAAGCAAGCGCTGCATCGACGAGTTCCATATCTACTTTCACGCCTCGCCAGTTGATATCTTGGTCGAGTAACCAGTACTCGTGCTCGATAGCAGGTGGTTTCAGCGAAAGTAAGCGCTTACGAATTGCCTTTTCTACTACCACGTCCTGACGATTGTACTCAATGTATTCCGCCCATTTCTCAGGCGCATCCTCTGGCATATTTCGTGTCTTAGGATTTGTCTTAGTTGGTTTTCTTGGTACTGAGAAGAACTGGATAAGTCGTTTACCTCTTGCGTCTTTGGCTTCACCTAATCGTAAAGCCTTAGACACATTATCAAGGCTTGCAGGTAAACTACAGTACAAAGCTAGTACAGAGGTACATTCCCAGTTCGTGTAATCCGCATCAGGGTAATACTTTTTAAGACAAAGCATTTCGAATGCTGCGTTAAAGGCGGTCTTTGTAATTTCCTTGTTATACAAAGCGTCCACCACCCTTTCGGGTAGTGGATCCTTTGTCATATCAATTGCTTCGACCGGTTCGTCATCGAAGCTGTAGGCAAAGAGCAGTATTTCAAATGTTGTATCATCAACGTATCGCTGTGCTCCATATTTAATAGGGCAGTCAGAATACGTTTCCACATCAATACTGAGCTCCATATTTTCCTCCTTAGATGAATTCGTCATCGTCTAGGTCGCCTAAATCGTCGTCGCCGAAGTCATTAGCAGATACGTGAACGCCACCGAGGCGGTCACCATCTTTAACTTTACGAACACCATTTAGGCCAAAGCCTACACCTTTTTTACCATTGAAGTTATAAGCGAAAACGGATAATGCGACCTGCGCGTATACACCGGAGTAAATTTCTTCTTCGATGTCGAATTGGTCCATCTTGATTTTGTCACGAGTGAATACGATAGGTTGTTTATCGCTATTCGCATTGATGAAGAACTTGCCTGCGTATGTTTCAGGTTGGTCAGCTACTGCTTCATCTGTATCACCATCACGTAAGTTCAATTTAAGGTATGCTGCTTTACCTTCTACCTTAGCTACTGCTTTTGGATCAGCCTTAAGTTCTTCAATCGCACGTTCAAATGCTTTGATTGTTTTCTTATCTGTTTTATCGATAATGATTTGAGAGCTGTATTTTGCTTTGCCGTCGTCGTTTTTACGAGGTTGAGCGATGTTTGCATAGGAAAGTCTTACGATACCAGTTGTTAATTTAGCCATTGTTACGGTCTCCTTATTTCTTAAATGGGTTACAGTCATGTTCGAACCCTATTACTGTATTAAATAATTCTTCTAATTCATCTTCGATATCAGAACGTTCATCATCAAGCCGGTTCCACTCATCGTCCTCTAACCAGGGATACTCATAGGGGCCCAACTCTTCTTCTGTTTGATATCGAAGTTCTATTGCATCGCACCTTGCATCAACTACGCAGTAGCGAGTGTGCAAGCTAGTAGCATATGCAATAGTAATTTGGTAGAGCTCATCGAGGTAGTGCCCTCGCTCATGAAGCTCTTTGGCAATTGCTTTTACAGTCACGACGCGCATGTTACTCCTCGTCTGTAAATTCATTAGCCATAGATTCTACGGTATTGATTGCTGGGCGTTTATCCGACTCAGGGACTAACGTAGGCTTGCCTTCAGGCTTGTCGATATATGCTTCTAGGTATTCGGCAACGCCTTTTTTACCAAGAACCTTTTGCAGATTAGTGATACCTTCGAGTTCTCGAGGCTTGAAGATGTCCTCTTCTTTGTAGCCGTTATCGAGTAATGTTTTAGCTGCAGCTTCTGGATCCGTGATAGTACGTCTTGACGTACCCTCTACCAATTTGAAGCCTGGCCATTGTTTCTCGCCGGATAAGGCTTTCTCGTAAGCGAAATCATACACGCCTTTAATCCATTTCGTGATTAAATCTTTCATCCCTAGGATGTCAGATACTTCGCTATCAGTAAGTAATTGATTGAGCTTGCCTCCATTCTTATAGAATGTATCAAGGCAAGTATCTGCTAATGCTCGGCAGGTGTGCCGTGCTTTACAGAAGTTACAGTAATCGCAAGGCGTACATTCGCCGATACCTTCCCAGGCACGTTGTGCGATAGGTTTGATATCTTCGCCCCAATCAAGAAGTTCTTCAAGTGACATTTCGTCGGTAGACACACTATCAAGTCTTGGTTGAACGATTGTCATGCGAACTGTTTTGATGTCGTACAAGTACTCGTTGACATCATAGGCACCTAATGCATAGAGTCGCATTTGTGTGTTTTCGACGGCGCTAACAGGAACACCTTTGCCATACTTTAGGTCAATCACTTCTAGGATGCCGTCGGCTACGATAACCATATCGCCGGTACCGAAGCCTTCGGGTACCCAACGAGAGAAGTCGAGCCGTGCTTCTATCATGGCTTCCGCATCAGCGGAGCGAGCACGTGCTTCGTTTACCTTCTCTTCGCAAATGTCGACATATCGATTAACCGCTTCTACCATTTCAGTAGAGTAGTCGTCTAGCTTAGGGGCTTTCTTGCCTTCTAGCTTATGCCGGAGAATTGCTTCCGCTAGATTATGCGCAACAGTACCCTCCGCAGCATACGGAGATTGTTCATCAGGGAACATCGCCTCTAATCTTGCTGAAGGAGTACATACTAGCCACCTCGCACTGCTTGAAGCACCTAGTAAGGCGTGTTTATTAGCCACGGCTATTCACCCATTCCATGATTTTGATACGTTGTTCATCGGTAGCAGATGTCACCTTTTCTGCGCCAATTTCATCCAACAACGCCTTAAAGTCTGTCTTTGCTTGTGTCTTGTCTGCTGCTTTGTCGATGTAATCTTTTACAGCAGCACGAGTTGCTTCAAGGCTAGGTACTTCTGCTTTAACTGGAGCTCCTTCTACAGGTTCTTCCTTAGGTGCTGGCGCTTCTTTAACCGGTTCAACTTTAGGAGCAGGAGCTTCTACTTTTGGAGCTTCCTTCTTAGCTGGCTTAACGTCATTTGTTGTCCAGTTTTCGACTTCTTTAACAGGTGCGCCTACGATAGATTGATATAGGTCTTTCACTTCTTGTTCTAATTCAACTGCTTTATCTACTGTAATTTTTAACTCGATCATTGTTCTGTTTCCTTTCGGTTTAACGATGTGATATACTTTAAATGGATATTTTTCTAAGTGCCCTTTATGCATTGCCGTGCGTGAGGGCATTTTTTTTGCGCCCAGGCATTCATCAGGAATGCAGTAGTCTTTATCAGGGCACGTTGTACAGTCTCGCAATTTAATCACTTCCCTTCAATGCGCTTAAATCTAATGCTGCTTCGCTGTCAGTAGTTTGCCACGCATAAAAGTCGAGTCCTGACATCTTTAAAATATCAGCAGCTGCTTTACCTCCCGGAGCTCTATCGATGGTACTACGCGCTAATTGGTAAGCTTTCTCTATCGCTTCAAGCTTTTCATCATACGGTTTCGCAATCGCATATAATTTACGGATTTCATCTTTTGGTTCACTCATATGTGCTGTGTATAAATTGTGTATTGTACGATTTAGCATCTTATCACAAGAGACAAGATTTTGCCTAAATCCTGAGCCGTATCCAGCTTTTTCTAACGCACTTGCAACCGATTCTGCAGAGGCCATTATGTTTTTAAAATCTATAAATAGGGGACTCGCCTCTATCGCACTTCTCAAAGCCTCGACTCGTGCATTTCTCAAAGGCTCATGCTTTTTCAAATATTCGCTTCGGACAAAGGCACGAACTGCTGATTTTGTAATGTTTACTTTTGGCATATCAATCTCCTTATCAGTGTTTAAGAGTTATCTTGGTCTGCATCCGGTATCTATTAACAATTGGATGTATTTCTTTGCAGGTATCGCACACGATACGTGGCTCACCGGTTAAGTAAGACCAGTTTGTGTAAGGACTTTTAATCTTTTTATTGCACACCTTGCAAAATTTATCTTTTGCCATATTCTTTTACTTCTTCTAGCCAGTAGCCTGCTAGCATCCAAAGAGTAATACCTAGCAGACCTTGGCAAATACCTGTCCACAAATCGATACGGTCTATATCAACCGATCCAACTGTTCCAACTACTAGAATTGCAGCGAGAATACGCACTGCATAAACTACTTTCACCATGTTTACTCTCCTATTCGTGCCTGGCACCGTTTAGCAAGCCAAGCATTAAACGACTCAACGTGGATAAGACGTTTGCCACCACGCTTACCGATTTTCATGGACGGAAAGTCAAAATCTTGCGCCCATTCGCGGATGACCGTTTCCGGTACGCTAGCAAGCTCTGCAGCTTCCGCTACCGTAATGCACATCTTATTCATAACTACCTCCTATCTAACTTAGGGTTGTAGTAATCGGTTTCCCAAAAGTCATGACTTTCAGAATCATCGACACACAACGCATAGCAGATACCAACGACTGTCGACATGTGTACTGACCGTCCTTTGATAGCTCGGTTCAATGTATCCATCGAGATTTCAGCTTGTTTAATCAGCGCCGTCTTAGTCATGCCTAACTCGTTCATGCGTTCCGTAATGGATTCGCCGAACATTCTGATTACGAATTCTTTCATAACCTATCCCCCGTAACGGTTTAACCGTAATCAACTATAAAAAAATAATGTCATCATACGCTACACCAAATACTTCTTGTATCTTTTTTATGTGAGGAACATCAGGATAAGAGCGTTTGCGCTCCCAATTTCCCCAAGTATCAACAGATACGCCGATTGCTTTAGATGCCGTAAGTTGAGACCAGTTTTTTGAAGCCCGTAACATCTTTAATGTATACTTCATAAGCTACCTCCTTTCTCGATAATCACCTCTTGTTTACAGTCATCATTTTACTACGGTTTGTCCGTAATGTCTATAAACCAAACTTAAACTATCGTAAAATTTCCGTAAAATATTGATTTTATTACGAAAATATCGTAATATATAAGTATATTAATTAATATATTCCAGATTTGAGAGGTTCTTATGAGTGATTTAGGCAACAAGGCTATTATGGCTGAGAATATTCAACGGCTAATGGATAGTCGCGGAATTGATCGCAATAAAATATGTGCTGATTTAGGGCTAAAGTATACTACGTTTACAGATTGGGTAAAGGGAAATACATATCCTAGAATCGATAAAATTGAACTATTGGCAAATTATTTTGGCGTCCCTAAATCTGAACTGGTTGAAAAACATACCGAAGGCTACTACACAGACCCTGAAGCAGCAGAGTTCGCGGAATACTTACGCACTAGACCAGGTGCACGCATGCTTTTTTCTGCTGCAAAAGATATGTCTACAGAGGAGATGGAAGAAACAGTCAAATACATAGAGTTCTTAAAATCTAAACACAAATAATATACACAAGGGAGAGTGTTATCGTTGGTTGTAAATTTGATTTACTGCGACTTACCACATGCCAATGCTGTGTCAGAGGAATGTGAAGATGTAGATACTCATAACATCTACATAAACAAAAACCTCCCTCATGATCGCATGAGAGAGGAAATTAAACATGAATTAATGCATATTATTAATGATGATTTTTACTTAGATGAACACGTGAACCTTGTCGAACAAATGGTTCGTAGGTCACATATAGATGATTCGGAATTAGAAAATATCGACTTTTATCATCATTTTAATGTGTAATTACACATAAGGGGAGAAACCATGAAGAAACTAATTATTATTGCTGCATTAGCTTTAATATCTACATTACCGGTACAGGCTGTAACATTTCAAGAGTTAAACCCATATAATGGGTATATGCAGATTCCAAATCCTATGGGCGAAATTCAATTTATACCTATTGAATCGTTAGTGACCGAAAAGGACAATGGGAACAAATTAGAAATCATTCTACCTGTATATGGCTATAACAATGGAGATACTGCTATATCAAGCTCTACTAAACGATTTACTTATGATTTTATAAATCATACAATCACAATGGAAATCATAGAAACTACATTCTACGATGGTAGATCCGGTCGAGTTATATTCCATTCATTTATTAAGAAGCCTAAACGCGTTGAATTACAACCTAATACTTATGGGTATCTAGAAGCTATGGGTGCCCTAGGAAATGCACAGCGCACTGGTAAGTACACGCCTAAAACACAAAACTAATAAAAAATAGCCCCTACTCTGCTACCAACAGAATAGGGGCCATGATACACACCTTAGAGGCATATACCAAAGAACACTATTATTATACCACAAAACCTCTAAGGCTTATTTAACATACCCAAATTTAGGCCTAGGAGGTTATTTTTATGGCAAAAAAGAGAGCCGATGGACGATACCAGGTATCGAAAACCATCAACGGTAAGCGTAAATTCTTTTATGGCACCACCAAAAAAGCTGCCATAGAAGCTATGGAGAAATACGTAAATACTAATCAAGCATGTGCTAATTTCGATGATACTATTTCATTAAACACCTGGATTAATATATGGTTACAACAAAAGGAAAAGACTATAACGCCTGCCACATATCAAAGCTATACAGGCATTATCAATCGCTATATCAGAGATAAAATCGGCGGCGTAAAGTTGGCCGAAATTAAACCTAATACATTACGATATGTTTTTGAATCAATGGATGGATTATCATCAAGGACTATATCCTACACCATGACAATTCTAGGATCCATATTAGAGCAGGCGGTAAAAGATGACATCATCCCTAAGAACTATATGAAAAACATAGATAGGCCAAAGCAGGTTAAAGTTCGGCATATGGTAACGTTATCTGTAGATGAGGTTAAAAACTTCCTATCCAATATATCTAACGTAGAGCATCATGCACTTTTTAAATTAGCATTTGCAACAGGTATGCGACGGTCTGAATTATTAGGCTTAAGATGGTCGGATATCGATTTCAAAAAATCAACTATATCCATTTCACAAACAGCCCTCAAAATCGGATCTACTGCAGTTATATCTAATACAACTAAGACCACATCCTCAAAACGGATAATTGCCATTGATACGGAAACGCTCCAGGAGCTTATGAAGCATAAAACAGTCATAGACAAGCGTAGAATTAAAACCATGAACTGGATTAATAATAATCTTGTATTCCCTGGTATAAAGGGTGCTCCTCGCTGTCCTGATGAAGTCAGCAAGTTATGTAAGAAATACGCCAGTTTAATCGGTAAGCCCACTTTTACTATGCATGGTACTAGACATACCCATGCCACCCTTCTCATCGAAAATGGAGCCAATATGAAAGCCATACAAGAACGTCTAGGGCACGCGTCATTTCAAGAAACGATGGATACCTACTCACATGTGACACCTAAAATGGAAGATGACATCGTAGAACGTATTTCTAAAATATTCTGATGTCAAAATGATGTCAAACCACGCAAGACTTTATGATGTCAAACAAAAATAAGGGCTTACAGAATTACCTGTAAGCCCTTATTTAATCAGCTTGGTGCGGTTGGAGGGACTTGAACCCTCACGAGCGTACGCTCACCACCCCCTCAAGATGGCGTGGCATTTAATACACATTTATAAAATCAAGGAATTCAGTATTAATCAGATTTTACACTACATATATAATTATATATTTCAGTATATTTTAATATAAATTGATGTCAAAACGATGTCAAAATTACCAAAAAAATAAGGGCACTTACTGTTATAGTAAGTGCCCTATATGTAACTAACAAAAGTTGTCTGCATATCCACCTTTATGCAGTAAGGAGATATTGGATCACCTCCGTCTATCTACGCAACACACCTGCAAGGAATAATGCAGCATTACTAATCGCCCATGTATCACGTTGTCGTCGTAACCTTTGTTCTGTTCGTTTATTGTTCTTTATTTCCGCTTTCAACTCGTTCGATGATGCGTAAGCTGCGTCCAATGAGTTCGCTTGCTTGGTTGTTAGCTCCGATGCTTTCGCTAACTCTTGCTCCTGTTTCTTGTTGATAGCTTTGAGCTCGGTCAATTCCTTGCTCCGTTCTTCGTTGATAATCTTCAATTCGTTCAATTCGGTCGCTTGCTTGACGGTTAAGCTCTGAGCCTTGTTCAATGACAAGTTTGAGCTCTTGATTGATGCGTCTGCTTGTATCAAGTTCCCTTTGAGTTCGTTCCAACTTGTCAATGGCACGTTGATAGTTTCCTCTTGCGGTGAAGTAGCCGTCAATGAGTTGGCATGCACCAATGAGGAGCAACACACAACCACAAGCAATAATAAACCGCTTAATAGTAATCTGAGATTTAACCGCATCGAAGTACTTTTTGAATGTCGCATACATATATGCCCCCTTATTTAGTCGAGATCATTCCAACGTGCTGCATACCCTCGTACATCAACATGTACGAAGTCTTGGTGATAGTATTTGCCAATTCCATCCGCCCCACATTCCTCGGCAACTTGTGCAAGGTAATCAACATCAATGCCGTCATAGGTGATATCGGCTGCCGTCCCTAATACATGTTGAGAATTAGACACACCGCCTACTTCTGCATTATGTTCAGGGCAACGGTAGCCACTATTGATATATAACGGAACCCCTAAACGTTCACGAATTGCGTCTAATAAATCCACTAAACGCTTGTCGATGATATGGTCTAACTTATTGTGTCCAGTCTCATCGACTTCATGTCTGTTACAATTACAAGCGAACTCATAATCATCAAAATATGTACCAATTTTCATTGTATGCACCTCTGTTTCTACAATATAAAAGCCACGCCCATATATCGTGAGCGTGGCACAAACAACACTATATTATTTTTTCAAAATCATATCCACTCTTGCATGAACCACGTCAAGCAAGCCAGATATGGTAGTATTTCCGCCGTCTCGCATATTCTCGAGAATACTCAGTAATTCTACTGAGCCCAGATATAGCCATGTAATATTGACGGCGAAAGCGTATTGACCTGCCATATAGTCAAAGCACCATGCGGCGCCAGTAGCAAGGCAATATGTTAAAACTTTTGTAACGAAAGGCTTTCGCATATGCTTTGAGGATATAAGCCCCTTACCCCATGCGGCTGGAATCGCTATATATTTATCTAATGCGGTTAGATTGTCAGCATTCGCCCCCATATCTACAAGCATTTGATACGATATAGCCGCCCATTTTGTAATGAGGTCTAGGAATACCAGTAATATAAATATCCCTAGCACCTGCACATGTTTTAAGCCAATCATATATATCGCTACATCAGCGATGACGGCAAGCAAGGCTTTTAGAATGAACGAATCCGTCAACGTCCGCCAAGCCTCGCTCATGAAATTAGTTAATTCTTGCATACGTTCTCCCTTTAACTTAAATTATTATAACGGTGCATTACCTGTACTAATGTATCGATTGTCAGATTCAGACCATACCAAAGTATCAAGTGTGTAAGTAACATTGTTTAAGCCGTGTTCTTTAGTACCAATATTAATATTTATATTACCTGTAAGGCTAGATGTAAGTTTAAATATAATTAATGCTGGTTTATTAATAAAAATAGGGATTTGAGGTAATCCTTTATAACTTAAATAAATATATTGTAACTTTTTACCGTTCGTTACAATCTCAATAGAGTCAAAGTCCTGTTCTTTCCATTTTCCAAGGAAGTTGAAGTTGTTTCTATTCCAATCGCTATCTGTTTGTTGGTTAGTAACATTAATTACAAGTTTACGGCCATACTTATAATATTTAGAGCCTAAATCCTCATAAGTTTCGTCAGGCTGTACAGCAGAATCATCAAGGACGCCTTTGATTGTATAATCGCCTACTTTATCACCTGTAAAGTTATGATAAGTGAGTTTCACATCATCGTCGCCTAGTGGCTCGATTGTAATGTTACCAACGCCAGCCTCATTCAATCCGAATACGTCTGTATCGTTACCTACCACTTTAACGGTGTAGTGCGGTTCGCCATTGATTCCAATAACACGCTGACCTCTTACAACACCAAGAACAGTCAACGGCTTAAATTCAGTCCGAGGGAACGGCTTACCAATGTTTCCAATCATGGCTGTGAGTACATCGTCAACGCTTGCACTCTCGCACCATACATTGCCTTGTAATAATAGCTGATGAGCATTATCGGCCGTAGCACTTGCGCCGTCTCGCCCGTCCTCACCCTTATCGCCTTTAGGGCCTTTCAAGGCCTCTAATTGCTCTGGTGTAAAATCCTCATATCGGAATGGGTCGCCTTTTAGACCTTGTTTTCCCTGCTCGCCTTGTACTCCTTGCGCCCCCGGAATAACAATATCAATCACTTTCGGAACCTTTGCTTTAATTTCCACATATTCAAAGTTGTTTGTATCTTCCATAATTGCACCCCCTAATGTGCTGAAATATCATGAATGAATTTCATATCACCCATTACGATTTTAGTGGTATCGTTCCCATGAATGAGGAACACATCATATTGACCGCTCCTATAATTGCGGCCTATGGTCTTAGTTGCCTCGGCTGTGATTGTGCAGTAAACGATATTCTCATGAACCACACATTCAGCCTCAGCCAATAGCTTGCCCTGCACGCTCCGCACTTTCATGATTGCCGTGCAGTTGCTTAAATCAAAATCGGCACTGACCTCGTACCCTCTACGATAGTCAGCGCCGATGTGTAATGTTTCTGGCTCGTTTCTGATAAAGTTCATATGTACCTCGCTATTAAATCATCATTATTTCAATAGCTGGAATATTTTGAGTTCCGTCTAGTTCACAGATCAATACTTGGGTTGTTGTGATTGAGTTTTGTCTAATAGTGCCACCAGCATTTCCGCCGTACGTTGTTACAACATCAACACCGTCACCGTCCCAGCTAACTTTGTGGCTCATGTAGCCATTATCTGAGCTAATAGCTGCCAATGGGTAAGCAAAACTCAATCCAGCTTTTTTAATGCCATGAAATTTAACTTTGCCTATTTCATATTCTTCCTTAGATAGGAATGTAGCAGGATAATCCTTATGAATGACTAATGCTAACCGCATTGTTAATAAATTGCTGTTAAATATAACAGTGCCGTTCTTATCGTATATTTCCATGCCGTATTTATCTGTTTTAGGCATTTTGTTAGAAAATACATATACTTCCATAGTGTCAGCAATCTTGCGTATGTTTCCAAGGCTATCTATTTTAAAGCTGATTCGCAAGTAATTCGTCCATTTCCCGATGCGAGTAGGGTGGTTCTTATTTCTTGTTTCTGCAAGTTCAATGTCCTTGATAGGCATGTTCGTACTCATAGCATATACATATTGCTCGTTGACTTGTCGCTGTAAGATTGGAATGTATAAATTAGCGTGGTATATATCACCGTTTGGCGTGCGCTGAACGCCGTATATAATTCCGTCGCCATTGTATCCGTAATATTTATTTTGTGCCACTTCAATCGACTGTTTAATCGGCATGCCCTTGAGGCTAATTTTATATTTTAAGTACAAACAACTATCTGTATCGTTAATTGTTACTATGCTGTCATTATTATGACTTTCAAAATGTTTCATATTACATCACCCCATAGATTAATGCTACTTTACAAGGTTTATTTACGTTATTAGGTGCTTTTAAATTCCACGAAATTTTACCACCCTCAACAACAATGTTGTAATTAGGCCCGAATCCATACAAAATGTCGTCATTATCGCCTGCATACGAATTTAAGTAATACCATATATGCTGACCTTTGCTCAATTCGACTGTAGCGCTACCGCTTTCCTCGATCACGTCAAAACGTTTAACGCCAGATACTTTTGTAAGTCTATCCGTTAAGCTAACAATTTGAACGCCGTTCTTATTAAATACTTGTAATCCAGCTGGCATGTTATTTTCACCCCCATGCTTAAATAATCGCTTAAATAACTTCTTGAAAAATGTAATTATTCCCATACGCCTAACCTCACTCGCAATTGATTGTCATCGTCATACACTTCAATAAGATTATCGCTAATTTCAACCCTTGCGCCACTCGTTTTAGTTCGCAATGTGCCGATTGTTGCGGTGATAGACGAAAGGCTATCAACTTGCATTTTATCAGCAGTAACAGCCCCAGCCTGTATCATTCCTTTAGCGATGATATTGTTATCAAACAATGCCTCGCCAGTAACATGCAATATTTTGCCGTCTATGCGTGTACCTGCTGGGCTCAAATTAATACGGCTCACCAGTTCGGCGCCGTCCATATTATTGATAGCTTGCGTTACTTTAAAATCAATACCGCTTGAAATCTGCGTGATTTGTGAATTTACGTTATTTTGATAATCGCTCAAAGTGCGCTGGTATGCATTGCCAAGGTCGATGATTTTGCTACCCATACCATTGACGGCGGTCTTGACTGTGCCGACTTCACCCTTTAAGTCATTTACTGCTTTGTCTATTCCCTCTAGGCCTAGGCTTTCCATATCTAGTAGGGACTTATCGATTTTAGCTTTGATTGTCGCTAGTTGCTCATCACTTCTAGGACCTTCTCCAAATAGATCAACAAATGCAACCTGTACTGTATAAACGCCGCTTTCCAATGGTATTGTTGCTACATTTGTTGTAAAAAAATACCTAGTGCCGTCAACGTAAATATTAACCCCTTTACAACCTAACTTGATATTATCGGTAGTAATACCGATACCATTAATCAAACTAACTATTTTGATAGTAGATGGTTTAGGTGGAATAGGTACGTTATATGTCAATTCTGCCGGAGCGCTATATCCCTTTGTAGGATTATGAGCATATAAATATACTTTTGCACTCCGTCCTGTTAGTAGAGTGCTTAAAGTAGTATTATTGCTTTTACCAATTAGTCCATACTCTTGACCTGGGTGCAGATCATATCGCAACTCGTAAAAATCAATATCAGCGTTACGCACCTCTAACCAATTAAAGGTAGCAACATCACCAAACGAAACGCCCAGCCCTTGCGGAGTATTAGGCACTTCTGATTTGAGCTCAACTAATACAGATTTGATAATGCCTTGTGAGTAATTTCCATGGCGGTCCTTTACCTTTAATCGCACTTCATATGTATGGCCTAATTCACAACCACTAATAACGATTTGATTATCACCATTACCGCCATACTTCCATTCGTTTGTACCTTCACGATACCATGCTTCGACAGTATCAAATGTATTAATAGTTGGTTGAGTAAATGCAGCCACTACATCAAATGACAATACACCATCGCCAATTTCGTAATACTTAGTAAATAATGCTAAATCGCTTACTTCCGGAATATAGTATGGTGTGATTGTATATGGGTATGCTTGCACCTCATCTAACCCTTGTTCGTTAGATCCATACATGTTAAACGACGTAAACTTAAAATATACCTGCTTTCCGATATCCTCTTTACGGTACGGAGCATGATATAATGCCTCATCGACTCTTACAAACCTAGCACCAGCATTATGAGCTGTATCATTAGTTCCATATTGGCCACGTATAATACCACCCAAAGCATAATCGCCATTAAGCTGCAATTGAGATGTTTCATAAGATAGACATTCACCGTCAACCCAGCATAGAGTGTTGGCTCGTTCAGCGTCAACATGACTGCCACCTTTTAATACACCTTGATTGATTATCACATTAGCGGTATTGCTTCCTTGTATTAGGTTTGTTTTTAGCCTACCCATTCGAGCCTGTTGTGAGATATTGCCAATTCGTTTATAGTTTTCGTTATTGTCGGATAACCATATAGAACAGCCACCCCAGTTAGGCTCTGAATTAACACCGATATATAATTCATTACCGCCTACATCACCTGGGGGTTGAATAATAGCCACGTCATTAACACTTGGAGCAGGTACATTATAATCAATAAAAGGACGTTCATTCTCATGAACGTTATACTTTGCTGGTGCATACGTTCCTGGAGGCTTACCTTCTGCTGTAATTTCTAGTTGTCCATCTGCAGCTTCGGAAACGGACGTAATAACAACGATTTGCTCACGCAATCCGCATAACTCATCTGTGATTGTTACTAGGTCGCCCGGTTCCAATCTGCAAAACGCCCAGTCGAGATGGAATGTATATTGATTCTTTGCATATAGCCGTTTCATAGCCAGCTGTTCAGCGTAGTATTGAGCCCTTGCCTTGGTATAGAGATAATGAGCGGACTTCTTAGAGGCTGGTTTAAGGCCATTCTTTTGAACGTCTGCTACCACCTCGAATGATACAGTTTCTTTCTCGTAGCTATTGGCACGATTAATAAACTCAACTGTTGCCTGATTATATGTTTCCGAGCTATCTTTTCGCTTATATACAATAAGTTGTCCATCACTAGCCGGAATAAGATCATCTGCCGTTAAGTTATATTGAATTTGATTAGATGGCGACCAATCGCCAATAGGCTTATCGGCTAATGGTACAATTTTCAAACGGTCTGTAGACCAAAAGACAAGGCTGTTTGTTATCTCGGCTATATCATTAATTACAGTTTGAGCCTTTGAGCTTTTACTGTCCGGAGGTGTACTAATTAGAATATCTGCTGCTTTGCAGTATGCACGATAATTGTCTAATCCGTCTATGCTTACATTGTCAATGCCGATAGACTTTAACACATGCACAATATAATCGGCAGGGTTTACATCGATACCGTCGCCAGTATCTAATAGCTTCCCTCTAATTTCAAAATTAAATTGAGGTAGGCTCCCTCTTTCCCCTAAATCAACCACCCCAGCCATATATGCCAAGCCACTATAAGGCAATGCCTTTTCAGGGTGCTTTGATAAAACATAAGGCCACGGAGTTTGTCCATAATCGCCATTATATGCCGTCAGTTCGATTTTTTCGCTCGGATAGGTATATATCTCCTTGTCACGCCAAACCTTCCCTATGCCAGCGATAGGACCCTCACATAAGCCAATAGCACATGCAACAGTATAGGTATAGGTTATTTCTGTATGCTTTGAACCGCCACCCTTACCAGTTCTCGTCGTACTGCGATGTTCATGAGGTGTAAAATCGTCGTAGTAAATAATATTGCCACTCAATCGTGTAGTGCCTAACACTTCAGGCACCACCTCACCATATGAAGCACTGTTGATTTGAAAATCAGCAATCATATTGGCTCGATTAGTGGTATTTTTACCGCGATTAAATAAAAAGCCCATTATTTACCACCTTTCCTGAAACGATATACAGCACGCAAGCGACTTTTTCCTTTTGCGTCATAAAATAATACATCATCAATCGATGAAAGAATAACGCCCAAGTCAACGAACGCATGAATTACTAAATTGTTACCAATGTAAATGGCACCGTGAGAAATGCAACGTCCATATTGGTATAGTAAGAAATCACCGATACGAAGATCATCAAATGGCACCTCGTCTGCTACTTGTTTGACATATTTCAGGTACTTTTCTTCAGAACGATGTAAATGCCATTCATTGGAATAGTTTTCGATATTGAAATCTGCAATATTCATTAGGCCACTATCAACCACTGCAGCCACCAATAAATATGAGCAGTCTACCCCTTTACCTTTCACCATAGCATTATTTTGATACGGAGTGCCTAGCCATTCACATGCAGCATTTGCTATACGTTCACCTGTTGTTAATTTCATCGTATCGTCTCCTTTAAAGGAACATAAGGTGTCGCCCTATTCCGACTAAAATTATTGAATTTATTCTTACAAGTAGTCGGTGTTTTGTCGCACCCTGGATAGATATAGGCTACATCACCAACACGAGGTGATGTGTTAGTCGCACTCATATAAATAATAGTGCTATTTTTACTGTCCATAATTTGCGTTGCTTGCCCTGCTAATGGTCCGCTTATCCATTCCATACCACCGGCTGTATAATAGCCGTCCTCAAACGGTATATCGATTTGTACAGTATTCGTACCAGTAACAGCCGTTACTTTTGCTTTCTTGCGATAAGCCTTAATATCGACACCGCACTCCTTCGAGTAAATACTATAAGGGCATTGAGGATAATATCTTCGGTTTGGATATTCGATATTGAGCTTTTGTACAACTGACTTTGCACTAATCTTCAATATAAAGCCACCGCCCTGTGTTACTTCGCAAATTCCATGGAATAGGTCAATGCACTCAATCACCTTGCCAGCATCGTCAAAAAATGCACGGCGAAGATCAAGCGTTGCGCCGTCTAACCCACCATTATGAGCGACTTCCAATACAGGAACACCACCTATCATGTCATTTTGATTTGCGGTAATAGTTACGCTTAATTTATCCACGCTAACAGTACTGTTTGTTGATATTTTTTCACGCGTAATAATAGGGCCATCACCTTTATAAGTGTGGCCCCCATAATTAACATCTGCATCGGTATCGGCCCAGTAATAGCTGATACCGCTTTTTAGTTTTAACTCGTACAAATCACATGACAAGAATGATTGAGATGTGCTTAAATGATTGCTTAAAATCTGTCCGACTTCCTTCATTTACTCACCTCACTGTTACCAATTTAAAAGACTTAGACTTGAATATGTCTTTATAAATAATTTCGTCCGTATAATCACCGCTGAACATTACCTTCCAATAATATGTGTAATCAGCTGTAATAATAGCAGTAGGTGCTACTGTCACCCCTTGTGCTAACCGAATTACGCCCTTATCAGATACAGCATTAATCGGTGTCCCATTAGCATATAATTTTAGGTTTTCGATATGTGCTACCGGTTCCCTAAAATCACCATACAAACGAACTGCTTGCCATTCAGATTGAGCTCCAGTACCTAAACGAATGCCCTTTTCCTCAAAATCTTCTGGATCCAACCAAAGAAAAGGAACTGTACCGCCTTTTACTTTTGCATAGAACCCCATGATTTGCTTATGCTCCTCTGGAGTTAATATTGCAAATTCAGTAGTAATTGTATATTGCGGATACTGCCACGTTGTCATGGTACGCACCCGACCGCTCCCAGTACGCTTTATTTTAGTATCCCATTTTTGAGCCTTCGTAGACTTCCACGCAAGGGATTTGATATCCGGAAATTTAATTAAATCTGCCATGCTACCACGTCCCCTCCGTTGCTATAAATTCCCTATCCTGGTTAACTAAAAACTGTCTTAGCGAGCGTCCTGCTGAGTTTTCGAGCCATGTTCCAAACGATTGAGCGTCCATAGCAGATACGTTAAACGTAATACTACCAGCACCGCCACCATTGGCACGAGCTATACCGCCACCAATTTCATCGTATGTACTTTCGCTCAAAGGTAATACAGCTTCTTTATACTTACCTTCGCCAATTTCAGCATATGTCGAGCCATAAGCCACACCACCGCTTGCCAATTTAGGTAACGATAGATTGCTACTAAATCCACTTGAGCCGGAGTTGAACATACCGGAGAATGCACTTTGTGTAGCTGTTTGAGCTGCACCAGCTGCCGTGTTAGCACTCCATGCAGCCATACCAGCGATAGCACTGGCACCAAATGTTGCCATACTAACTTGTTGAGCTAACGCAGACCATGCCGGATATTGAGCATTAGCCGCAGCAGTACCAGTTGCAGCCTGTTGAGCTGCCATCATTTTCCCAAAAACGGCTTGCTTAATTTGACCGGCTATCCATTGAGCCACACTATCAGCAATAGTTTTGAGGATAGCTTTACCAAGATTTTGGAATGTTTGCATAAGTGTTGTTGTACCTTGAATAAGTCCTGAGATAGAACCTTGCAAGCTGTCTAACCCTGCTTGTGCAGCATCGAACAGAACTTGTTGTCCATTCCAATGAGCATCGAATACAGCCTGTTTCCATTCTTCAAGTAGCTGTTTCTTCAAGTCATAATGCTGTTGCTCAGCTATATATTCATCGCTTAACGCAGCTTGTAACGCTTCGAAGTTCTGAGTACGCATAGCCTCTTCAATAGCATACTTCTCGTTAACTAGCTCGGTACGTTGTTGTAATGCCTTTTTAGCGTACTCATCTTGTGCCGCTAACAACTCCTCATTTTTCATTTTCTCGTAGGAAATTTGTCCGTCAGCACTCATTTCGAATTCAACACCTCGTTGTTTTAACAGATCAATATGATGTTGTTGCTCCATTTTGTCCATTTTCATGAACTTATCGACCATTTCTGCATAACGGTCCTCGATTTCGTCAATGGCGTTGGCATAATCTGTTGCCAACTGCACGGCAGGAGATACACTGCCTGTACTATCTTTACTTGAAGTTTTAAATGCAAAATCTTGTTGCATATCACGAATACCAGTTTCAATAGCTCGAAGTTTTGTAAATTCCTCTTGCTTAGCCTTGATACGTTTATCCGCATAAACATCGTTAAGGTTCTTTAAATCTTCTTGATAATTAACGTTAGCACTCTTTGATTTATTGAGCTCATCGAGTTCCTTTTTGTATTGCAATTCGATTAGTTCGACTTGATTGCCTTGCATTTCCAAGAACGATTGCAAGATTTTTTCGTGGACCTCTTTGGCCTCTTTTGCAAGATCCTTTCCGGAGTGGCCTTTACCACCTCCGCCACCTTTTCCACCTTTACCGGTACCAGCGGAACCGCCATCATCTACGCCACCACCGCCAACGTCTAGGCCTGTATCACCGCCACCGGATAACCCTTGTGTTATTTGTGAAGCCATATTAACGCCAGTATTTACAATATCTTGTGCCGTTTCAGCACTGATTGTATCAACTTGTTGAATAGCGGTAAAAGATGTGCCAAAGAATTTTGCGACTTTATCACCTACACTGTTGAGTTTTGCAATTAACCAGTTAAGCCCTTCGATAATTTTATTCACACCCCAAACAGCGGTATGCACAATAGTTGAAAATACCGAACTTAACGTATTACCGAAACCATTAGACGCAGCAGATGCAGTCGCAAACACGCCGACCAAAGTCATTATAACGGATATTAATATTCCGACTGGGTTCGCCTTCATTACAACATTTAATACACGCTGAGCAGTAGCCGCAGCTAATGTACTACTTCTTAATGCTAGAAATAATGATTTGAGGACAGTTGTCCCCAAAGTCAATGCGCCTATTGATAAGATAGTGCCTTGAATTGCCACTTTAACAACAGTCATTGCTAACGCATAAGACCTAGTTGCAATCGCAGAGGCGACTTGTGCAGTTTTTAATGCTACAGTTTTTACAGTCAATGCAGCAGTTTGAGCGCTACATAATGCGACTGTCGCTTTATAAGTAATAAATGCAGTTGTAACACCTACAATAGCAGTAGCAACTCCTGGCATGGCTGTTCTAAACAGGTTCGCAAAGCTCGTAACAATATTCTTAGCTGTACCAATTACAACTGATAACGCACTAAATGCACCCCTTACAGTAATAATGGCTGCTTGTGCAGCAGTGCCAACCAAACGAAAGGCAATAGACAACCCAGCAAGTGCATCGTTTAATACACCCGAACTTGTCATGTTGCTTATTTCTTCCATAGCTGGTTGAAATGCAGCTATTAATTCGTTCTGAACTTGCGTTCCTATGTCTTGGAACGTCATAGGAATTTCTGCAAACTTAGCGTTTGTTTCTTCTGCACTATTGAATAGGGCTTCCTTGATAATGTCAGCAGTAATGAGCCCTTGCGAACTCATTTCCTTCAATTGACCTACAGTCAAGCCCATTTCACTGGCAATAGATTGTGCCAACATCGGAGCGTTTTCCATAATTGAGTGGAATTCGTCCCCTTGTAGCTTACCAGCTGCCATTGCTTGCGTTAACTGGTACATAGCTGATGTTGTTTCTTCAACGCTAGCACCGGAGATCTTGAACTGTTTATTCAACTGTTCAACAAAATAGATTGCTTCGTCATTAGATGAAAAAGCGTCTTTTGCAAGCATGTTCAACTTAGCCACACTGTCGGCCATATCTAAATAGCTACCACGAGAACGGTTAGCTGCGCTATAAATCTTGTCCATAATTTCAGCAGTAGACTGACTGCCGTCATTAATTAGATTGATACGTGCCCTAATCTGTGTAAGTTGGTCGGTAGTTTGAACAGCACTAACTGCCATATCTTTCATGGCTCGTCCTGCAGCTTCAATACCTATTGCCGCAGCACCAAATGCAGCGCCACTTTTGGCAGCGTTCATGATACTAGGAATTTCTATACCGAAGATCTTCTGCGCTTTGCTTTTAACAGCCTCCATTGAAGCAGTAACGTCTTTTCCTAGTGCATTTTCCGCTTTCTTAGCCACCCTATCAAGTGCTTGTTCCGCACCACTAGATGAACCAACTATGCGAACATTGATTTGTGAATCTGCCATTTTCTTATATCTCACCTCCCGCCTGTCTGAATTCTTCCATGAATAACTTTTCCTCTGTTTTGCGTTGCGCCAACGTCATAGGGTGTAATTGCTTCATGATGTCCTCAACTTTTAATCGCTTATTGCCAGCAATATGAACGTTTGTCATTATGCATGTAAAATAAGCCTGTCTACGGTCCTCAATCTCCATTCGCAATTCGTACCCTTCCACCAGTTTGTAATATTCCATAGGGCTTAGTTTCATAAACTCCCAAGGCTTCAAATTGAGTGGACCATACGCCATACGCTCGGCCTTTGTTATCCATAAATTAAAAGAGGGGGCTGTATAGCCCCCTTCTAGTTTTTTGCTTCTGCTTCCTCTGCTTCTACCTCAGATTGTGCTTTTTCGTCAGCCTCTTCTGGGAATGAAGCATAATATGCTTTTTTGCCAAATACACCACTACCGATTAATGCTTTAACAATCAATTGCACGAGGTCTGCATATTGAACCGAACCTTCATCAAATAATTGTTGAAGTTTTTCTTGATAATAAATGTAATCGCGTTTACGGCCCTCATGTTTCATTCCTACAACAAATGCCGTAATTAATTGATTGAATGTCATAGCACCAGCTTGAACCGCCTTAAAAATAGGTTCACCCCATAGCTGTTCAAGTTCAGCAATTCGACCAATCGTAAAATAAATTGTTTCGCCAGTATTAAATACATCACATGTAATTTTTTTCATAAGTGTGCACTCCTTATATCAAATATAAATTATGGTTGTTTCAATTCAGACAATGCACCTACGCCATTTAAACTACCTTTATACGTTGCCACATCGTCATGTGGTGTGTTCATAGACAATTCTGTAATGGAGCAAATACCTGTCATGTAGGCTTTATTAGGATATTCAATCTTGATGTTGATAAGATCATCATTCAAGAATGCTTTTTCTAACAACTGCAATGATTCTTCGTTAGGCATGAGCAATGTCTCAAGGTCGATGGACCATTCTTTAAGACCTGGGATGGTAGACTTCCAACCATTAGTGCCTTTATGAGACGCGTCGATGCTATCTGCTTTACGAGATACATCACCAGAACGTTGACCACCTAATAAAAGCCAATCAGCGCCTGTTGTTTCGTCAGTGCCTACATTCAAATAAATGAGATAATTCTTGCCGGCTGTAGGCATTGCAGTTTGAGCCGGTTTGTATAATTTTTTAGGTGTTGCAGATGGTGCTGCTGGTGTCATTAGAAAATACCTCCGTTAGTTTCTTCTTTTAAATCAATAAGGCGAACCATAAAGCGATATTGCGTACCTATTAAAGGACGTACACTGTCATGGTCGCCAGTTTTATTTGTACATACCAAATCTATAATCTGATAGCCATTAGACTGCAATATGCATGCCTTTTCGTCTAATTCACCACATCGTTTGCGTAGATCATTAATGATTGCCTCGAACTTTTCCTCGAAATTAGCAATAACTTCGTATCCGACTTCCAAGTCAGGGTTGTCATTGCGTCCCCAAACCTCGATATAAAGTTCTTGTTGCAATTCAGATTGAACGGAGTTATCTCCCCTCGTAGTTTCCCCACGAATAACCATAATAACGCCATTCTCGTCAATCTTTGCTGCCTGTGGTCGCATAGCACCTAGCATGACATTAAATGCAGCACCGCTATTCTCGATAGTAGATTTAATATGTTGCATTAATTCTAGCCACATACTACCCCCTGTATATTTCAACGGTACGATAACGAGCATATTTCTTCGCATCGCCTGTTAAATCTTCCGGAGTTATCTGCTTTTCTAAAATTTTAATGCGTTCATCGAGATACAGTAATTTCTTACTGTAGAAATCATCAGTCGAACCGTCCATAGTATAAGCACCCGGCAACGCATAAGCCTTGTCAAAGCATACGAAACGATATGTATATAGTTGTACTAGTTCGTCTGCTAGATAGCCCCTAATAACATCATTCTGTGGAACCCCTAACCGTTTAGCGAATGCGTATAAACCTTGCTCAGCACGTTCGACATGTTGTGGCAGTACCTCTTTGCCTAATAGCTCATCGGTGAACTGCATTTCCGTGTAGTCGTATAACATTGAGCCCCCTATAATCGAATTCTAATTTCATGGTCTGCCTTTCCAAGCCAATCGCTGCCGCTTATATCTTCAAGTGCCATATTCGTAGCCTTTGCGAATGTAGCATATACATCGCCACGCTTACGATTAATAGCGTCATATAGGAATGGATTAGATTTAGTTCCTGGATGGTGAACCTCTTTAGAAAATATAAAACCATTACCGGCCATAGGTGCCCATCGCAAAACGCTTTTTGTCTTAGGACGAATAATATGAGGTCGTGTACCCTCATGGACAAACGCCCCATAAGGTACAGCCTTATCGTCAAGATATACAACCCCAATATTATTGCCATTATCAAAGTCGAACCGTGTATCAATAGCACGTTCTAATTGAGCTGTCCTAGATATAAAGTTATGTCTTGCTTGTGCCTCATCTTGCACCATAAAGGTGCTCGATTTAACGGCCTGTCTCAACCGTCTTTCGAACACCTCAGCTGGTAACATGATTACGCCTCAGCTTTCTTACGGCCACCACGTTTAGGCTTTTCGTCTGTGTCCTCAGTATCGTCAGTTGGTTCTGTTTCTTCCAACTTCTCAACTGCAAAGCCCTCGGACTGTAAACGTTCAATATCATAATCTGTTTCTACGTATTGAACTTCATTCAATCGTACAAGTCTTGTCATTTATAAACACCCCTTAATTACGCACCAGTATTAACACGAATTGCAGCAAAACGATTTTTAGGAATCCACAAATCATGATATTTGCGGTAGTCGATTTTCCAAGCGTCTGCCTTTTGGTTAACATCTGGAGTGAACACACGTACTTTGTCTGTTTTAGATACTGCGATAGGTGCACGTTGTGGCATAATGATCCAGTTAATATCTTTTGCACCTGTATCGGCTTTAAAGCCACCTGCTTGTTGGTTTGCAGTTGTACCATCGTTAAATACATATTGTGTTTTTAAGCATGCAGATGGAGCTGTAAGGATAGGAACACCGTTGAAAGATTTAACATTCGTATTTACTGCACCATTTTGGAATGTAGTAACATCAAGGAATTTATTAAATTTATCGGAGTTGTTTAACATAGTACGTAATTTAGTAGACATTACAACAATTAGAGGTTCGTTTTCGCCTACTACATCAATAATATTTGTAATTTCTTCCTCTAATTTTTCCAAGATTGTTGTTGCTGTTGGTGTAAAGTTAGCTGTAACTTTATTGGCTGCAGTTGCTAACGCAGCAATTCTGGAATAACGATAGGAGTCAATTTCCGGAATAACTTGTGTACGTTGGAATTCGCCCATTACAGTACCAGCGGTTGCAACGAAGTTAGTTTCATTAACGTCCATTGCGTCAAGTTGGAATGTACGGCCACGGTCCTGAGTCATTTTGTAAGGGTTGAATTTCAAAGTAACGGAACCTTGATTAAAACCATTATCACGGTCGTACTTCGCAAGACCTTGCATGCTAATTTCAGGAATATGCACAGTATCGCCACCGTCATATTTGACTTGGCCTGCATTAGCCTCCATAAAAGCAGTTGTTGCACCTGCTAACATTTGTGCGTCAAGTACAGTTTGGAACTGTTGAGAATATTGAAGTGTGTTAATTGCCATTTTGTATAGCCTCCATTAGTTAAATAATTAAAGTTTTACACCGGCTGCAGCAGCGAATTCATTCATTATAGTATCGCCATTACCACTATTGCCACCTTGTCCACTACCTGCATTGCCAGTAGCTTTAACGGCCCATGTTTTACCTTGCAACCATTCAGTTGTACGATCTTGAATAGATCCAATTGTGCCGTCTTCTTTTTCGTAACCATAAGTGCCATCGGCTTGTACTTTAATGTCATTGGCAACCAATCTTGCAAACTCTTGCGGATCTACCGCATTTGCCTTAGTAAAGGCGTCAAGTGTTTGTGCCATAATTTCTGATTGAATGCGTTTTGCCTCAGCCTCTTTTGCCTTAGTTTCTGCAAGTTCGAACTTCTCGCTCATAGCCTTTAATTGCTTTTCAAGCGTTTTGTATTCAGGAGAATTAGATCCAGTATTGGCCCCTGCCGACTGTTCTAGTTCGGTAACACGAGTTGTTAACGTATCACGTTCACCTGTTAACTCCGTGATTTGTTGTTGTAGCTTTTCACGTGTTGTCTTAGCCTCATTATTAAGACGGGACGTCTCCCCCTTAATAGCTGTGATAAGCTCTTGACCGTTCTCCAATTGTTCGAGTGCTTGATAAACTTCTGCGATGTTCATGTTGTAACCTCCGTAATAACATGAGTGAAAATATATGTAATAGGACTCCTCCTAATTACACCAATAAAAATACGCCCAATCATCACACATGAAAGGGCGTATAAAATGCTATGCTATATGTTACATAACTCAATATTCAATTTTATTTAGGCATTCACCTAAAGGCTTG
>ERZ773007.120-NODE-120-length-38961-cov-11.170668_pt1 | contig 38961 bp, 55 predicted proteins | sample MGYA00580665_ERZ773007 | MGnify/ENA primary metagenome ERZ773007 (study PRJEB29015, sample SAMEA2738122) | human oral metagenome | biome: human oral; feature: human-associated habitat; material: saliva | place: China | collected 2167 ... | reverse complement strand
CCCCAGAGCCCAGGCTATCGAATCAAGTACACTTGTTTTACCTTGATTATTATTGCCACCTACTATAGTTAATCCAGTCTGTGACGGCTCAAGCTTCACAGCCTTAACTCTTTTTACATTTTCTATTTCAAGCTTATTTATTTTTATTGACATTTTTCCTCCTTAAAAAACAAACATTGCTACAACCGCAAGGTTAAATATTGTTAAGCCTATGACTCCTATCCAAAAAGCCTTTTCTACACTGTCGAGATCATACTCCAGCTCTGCAACTTTTCTTTTTAGCTTTTCAACCTCTTTACTGTGACTGCTCTTAAATTCTGCTATATCTTTCTCTAATCTTTTGCCAGTCCATACATCCGGCACAACTATGCTATTTTCTTTTAAATTAGACATTTAAATCCTCCTTTACTGAGAAGCTTTCTTCCCAGGTCTTTATCTTCTAATAATTCCTTTAATGTTTTCTTTTCAAGAGCCTTATTCAAAGCAGGATTGCAGAGTATAGCTCCCAGAGCGCTGTCTGTAAGTATCTGACCAATTGTAGCCGACATATCATGCTCCACTCTTTTTGTCCTGATAGACCTCTTCTTTTTCTTGTCCCTAACAACTTCTTTTCGCTCTTCTACTACCCCTAGCTCACACCAGTTGTGATACACTTTCTTGACTTCAACCTCACAGATTACATCAGTAGGCACGGCATTTTCTTTTATGAAAAGTTCGCACTTCATCATGAAAGTGTCGCCCGGCTGTATTGCTTTGTGGATTTCTTCGTATCTCAAAGCGGGCTTAGGACCGTCAACTATGTGTATGATCGTATTATTGTGATGTACTATCATATGCGTTTCCTCGCATGTGCCAGTGCCTCTTCTTTTGAAATCCAAAAATACAAATCTGTTGAACTTGTTTTAAATCTGTCTACTTCATAGTCCTTATCTCGTACAATCTCATTCTTACTTAAAATATAATCTCTAAATCTAAGTGATACTCCAAGCGGGTTATAATTATCTTTCAGCCTTTTGATAGATTCGATATACAAAGCTTCCGCCCTACATTTTCTTGTCGTTCCTGAACTTCTCTGAGCCCATACAGGAATGACCACCTCTACTAAGCATTCATTACCTTTAAAGTCATCTCCAATAGTCCATGCCGTAAAGACTCCTTTTGTTGGACATACCGGATAAATACCAACTGTATTATCAAACTCAGCTGTAATGATGTTTGTATCCTGGAGGTTTGCCTCTGTCAGATTAGCCTGTACGAAACTTGCACCGTCCAGATCGGCTCCCTCAAAGCTTGCTTCCGTCAAATTAGCAGACAAGAACAATGCATCTTTGCAGTTTGTGTTATTAAAGTTTGCTGACCAAGCATTAACACATGAGAAGTCTGCATTCTTTAAATTTGCACCCTCAAAATTTGTGCTAACCAGTATCGCATCTATAAAGGTCGCCCCCTCAAGGTCTGCACCTGTAAAGTCTGCCCCTGATAAGTTCTGACCTTTGAAGCTCCATCCTCTTAGGTCCATATTTGTGAAATTGTTGTTTAAAACCTCTTTTAACTCCTTTTTCATATTCTCTCCTTTTCTCAGCAGACGTATGCTTGATATGAATTTTCATTCCATATATCAATTCCCATCCTGATTAATCTATTCTTTATTGACGATTCAGACCTTCCCATAATTTCCGCTATCTGCCTTTTGCTTAAATCCTTTTGCAGTAGTGTTTTTAGCATTTTTAACTCTTCGACTGTCCAAAAATGGCAGGACCTGAGATTGCCACTTTCAATCTCTCTTTTCTTGACATTTACACTGCCGTGTGGTCTTTGTAACCTTATAGCAATGACTGATGTTTTTTCGCCTTTAGCCATAAAGCTTTTTAAGAGTTCTATCTCTTCCACCGTCCAAGCCTTGTACCTTTTCGACATTTATCCTACCTCTCTTACTATCTTCCATCCTGTACCCCTTGCAGGCCTTCTTCTTTGACTTGCAAACTCGGATGTTTGTATCTTAATTCGCTTTGCTATCCACTTATCAAAGCCCACCGTGTCGAATATGATAGTCGAATTCAGTTTTGACGGGTCCACTTTTGTGGCGAATGTTTGCTTTGGATCTCTATATGCTTCCATCAGTAAAGGTTGTGGAAAACCTAAACTTTTAAGCTCTGACATTTTCATTATTTTCTTCGGGTAATCCATCTTTTCTTGTCACCTCCCACAATTCTATAAGTTCATGAGATATCAGTGATACCTGCTCCACTGTCCCTTTTATGTACAAACCCTCAACCAATCTTAGTAAGACACTTTCTAACCTTTTCTGTTCTTCGGTCATTCTTTTACCCCTAACCAACCTTTTCTTCGTTCTTCTTATAAATCATATCGCTTACTGACACATCTAAGCCGTACTTGTCTTTGACTGCCATCAGCTCTACCGTATCCGCAAGTATCGGCTCTCTGTCTTTCAGCATTTCAGGTGTCATAGTGGCTTTCTTTATCATCTTTGGATAGCCATGTTTAAGTGATACGGCTTTATTTGCTATCGTATTAGCCTTGATAAAGTCAACCCTTGCAGGCTTTTTAAGCCCTTCCTGAAGCTTTTTCATCATTTCCTTTTGATGCTCTTTATCAAGCATTCGGAATATCTCAAAGCCCTCATAGCCTGATGCTTTGCGGAGTTCTTTAACAACATCAACAACCCAGTCTTGGAAGTCTTCTGCTTCCTTTTTTCGGCTCTTAAAAGCTAATTTATAAATTGCTTTTTCATTGATTATGTTTACTTCCTGCTCTCCTCCTGTTGTAAGGGTCTTACATTTGGTAACCCCCTTTTTAAGTATCCTTAACGCTCTTGATACTTGCTTTAAACCTAAGGCTTCACACACATCTGTAGCCACCGCCCACCATTCTCCGTTAATTTCTACAAATCTGATTTCGTGGTTGCACCATTTTTCTATTTTTATAAAATCACCTCCATATTTTTATCTGTCTATTTACAATGTTATTAAATTCTCCTACTATACTTTTGTAGGTGTGCCAGCACCTAAATAAATATTTAAAGGAGACATTTAAATGCCTATAAGTAATGATCCCTATTTACAACTTCAAAAAAGTATTGAAGCTTTCAAAAATGCTATCGGCAAGGAATTTCAATACAACATGAGCTATCCCATTCAGCCAGCAATAAAAGCAATGAGTGATTCTTTTGTTAAACTTAATCAGGAATTATCAAGACTTTACCCACTTCCTGAAGCCAACAATTTTAAGCAAACTCTCTTCTCATGCTTTTCCGCTATAAACACTGAGATTTCTGAATCTTTTAATGCCGATGCGAAACAATTAAATCTTCATTTTTCTGAGATTTTAAAAGACACTAAGATTGAAAATGATAATATCTACATCCCAAATCTTTTACCCTCAGTCGGCCAGATTAAAACAAAACATTTAGAAGCAGTAGTTTATTCTGAAAAGCCTATGATTAAAGTTAGTTTGAGCGATATAATTGCCATCATTGCTATTTTGGTAGCTATATCAATTGCAATTACAAATCACATATCTGATGAAAAAGCACTCAATACTATAATCGAACACATAGACAATATTGCCGATATTTCTAATGGTTCAGATCCTGCTCAAGAAGTTCCTTCACCTTCTCAAGGTACATCTTTGTCTCAGGATTAATCCCAGGGTTGTTTAAATCCCTCAACACTTCCACATACGCTTCTTTAGCTATCCCTTTAGCAATGATTACATCATTACGACTAAGTCTACTAATCATAAATATTGTTGCTATTTGACCGATTACTAAAGAAGCGTATCCCAAAACACTTAGCTTCAATAAATCACCTCCCTTTATTTTTGTTTAGTTTTCTAAACTTTTATGTGAAAAAAAATAGTCTTCAATTAAATCTGTGCTGACTTCCAAATAAAACATCGCCATTTTCATCTCATTTTGTGACCATTCAGCTTTATTATTAAGCTTAAGGTTTAATGTGGACTCCCCCATGCCCATTTCTTTAGCGAATGCGGCCTGAGTTTTGTATTTTTCCTTGATTTTACCCATAAGCTTGCTGTAGTCATAGTCCATTGTATCGCCTCCTTTTTGTTTAGTTTTCTAAATTATAACCCCCGCAACTTTTCTTGTCAATCAAAATTTTTACTTTTCTAAAAAAAATATTTACATAACTAAAAAATGTGCTATAATGCATTACATAAGGAGGAACACAAATGGACGAGCGAACAAAAAGATTAAGAAAAGCCGTTGAGAACTCCGGTTACAGCCAAACTCAACTCTGTGAAATAACAGGTATAAATAAAGGAGCTTTAAGCTCATACTTATCAGGAAGATATTATCCGAAGCAACAAGCAATAGAAAAGCTTTCGGAAGCTTTGAACGTGCCGATTTTTTGGTTAATGGGATATGATGCCGAAACTGACACTGAGTCACAGGAAGAAGGTTCATATTACATAGACAAGGAAGCAAAGGAACTCGCCCAATTTCTTTACGAAAACCCAAAATACAAGGTATTATTCGACGCTGCGAAAGACGTATCAGCGGACGACTTAGAAATGGTTAAAACAATTATAGATAAATTCAGAAAGTGAAAAGATATAGGGAATAATGAAAAAGTATAGATTAACTAATGATAACTGCAGATATATTTATTTGCCGGGGATACCTCCGAAAATCAAGGGTTTTGTCATGGAAGACGACGGATATTATACTGTTGTGCTTAATCCGTCTCTGTCTGCAGATACAAATAAAAAGACCAAATTACACGAGATTAAGCACATTTTAAGAAGAGATTTTGACAAGCTCGACTGCGATCAGGTCGAGAGTGAAGCTAGAGCTTAGAGGGAAGGTTTGAATTTTTATTTATAAAGGGTGGGATAAATGAATAATAACTATACAGAAGAAGTGTTTGAAAGTATTAAGCATATAAATGAATATGAACAAGAGTTTTGGTATGCGAGGGAATTGCAAACTGTACTTGAATACGGTAAGTGGGATAATTTTAAAAATGTTTTAGATAAGGCTAAGGATGCGTGTACAAACTCTGGAAATAACGTTGATGACCATTTTGCCGACGTCGGGAAAATAGTACATCTTGGGGTTGCCGATAGAGAGATACAAGATATTGTGTTATCTCGATATGCTTGCTATCTCATTGTTATGAATGGTGACAGCAGAAAAGAGGTCATTGCTCTTGGGCAAACTTACTTTGCAGTAAAAACAAGGCAACAAGAATTGATTGATGACTATGAGCATCTTACAGATGATCAGAAAAGACTTGCTATCCGAAAAGAAATGGCAGAGCATAATAAACAACTTGTAGCTGCTGCAAAAGATGCCGGCGTTGAAAGCTATCTTGATTATGCTATATTTCAAAATTATGGATATCAAGGTCTTTATGGTGGCCTTAAAGCTTCAGATATACACAAACTAAAAGGACTTAAAAAGAGTCAACAGATTCTTGATCACATGGGCTATGAAGAACTTGCAGCTAATCTCTTTAGAGCTACACAAACGGAGGCTAAGTTAAGGCGTGAAAATATTCAAGGTAAAGCAAATGCAAATCAGACTCATTTTGAAGTAGGCAAAAAAGTACGAGATACTATCAAAGACCTTGGCGGAACAATGCCGGAGGATTTACCTACACCTGATAAGAGCATTAAACAGATAGAAAAAGAACAGAAAAAGCTTGAGAATAAACAAAAAAGATAGTAAAAAAGCCACCCGGTACACTAATACCAAGTGGCTGAAATATACCTTTGCGAGATACTACTCACGCCAATATATCCCTAGACAAGTTATATTGTACCACGCATAGTAGCACCTTGCAACAGGTGTTATTTTTATACCCAAAAATAAGGAGGTACATATGGCGAAGGCTAAATACATGAAAACAAAAGCCGGATATTTCCGTACAAAAGTCTGGGATGGCACATACAACGCTGACGGATCTAAACATAGAATAGATGTGACATCTAAGAAGTCCAGCGCCGATCTGGAGCGTAAGGTGAATGAAATTAAGAATCGTGTAAGTCAGAACGACTTTATAGCTTCAAGTAATGAAACGGTATATGACTATGCTCTGTATTGGCTTGATACTTATAAATCCGTAAAGTCAAGAAATACATACCTCTCATATAAAAGAACTATCGAATACCACCTTCAGGACCTCTACTCTCTTAAAATGCAATCCCTTACAAGAGGACATATACAACAACTCATAAACTCACGATTTGATAAACCTCGTACTTGCAAACTTATAGCCCTCGTTATAAAGCAAATTGTAAAGTCTGCTATAAAGGACGGTATACTTGCTCCTGCTTCTTATGAAACCATATGCACCGATATAGCCCTGCCTAAGTATACGGCAAAGAAAAAAGAAGTTATAAAGGCGGAAATACTTGATAGAATACTTGATATAGATTTTACAGATAGAGAAAAATGCTTTCTATACATCATATACGGCTGTGGTCTAAGAAGAGAAGAGGCTCTTGCCCTTACAAAAGATGACATAGACTTTGACACAGCTGAGATAAGCGTATCTAAAGCTTTATGCTTTGACGGAAACAATGCCTACATAAAAGAGCCTAAGTCACAAAGAGGTTACAGGCGTGTACCTATGCCGGCATTCTTAAAAGAGTTCTTGCAAGCCTACACACAAGTATCAGAATATAACCTTATTACTAAGCAGGACGGTACTCAAATTACGGCAAGTAGCTATGTAAAGATGTGGAAATCGATACAGGCTAAAATAGATAGTAGTTTAAGCGCTGAGGTGTCAAAGAACCTTACTGCACACTCTTTCAGACATAATTACTGTACAAGGCTCTGCTATCAAATACCTCTGATCAGCACAAAGATGATAGCCAAGCTTCTCGGAGATGATGAAAAAATGGTTATAGATGTATACAGTCATATACTTGAAGAAAAAGAAGATTGTCAGTCTGCAATTGCCAATATTTTTGATTAAATCTGTGCGACAAAATTGCGACATTAGGGAATTTGCGACACGTTTGCGACATCAAAATGACTTAAATTTTAGTCAAATCAGTGTATTTCAGCAATTAAAAAAAGTGGCTCAAAGCCTTATAAATAAAGGTTTTAAGCCACTTTTGTATTCCTGAGACACCCGGGACTCGAACCCGGGACAACTTGATTAAAAGTCACCCTATATTTAGCATATAAATCGGCTATTTATAAGGCTTCTTGTAAATTAGTGCGACATTTTTGCGACATCAAGTATTACTCTATAACTTCATATTTACTTAGATCAGGGGCGTCAGTATCCAGCTCTTTTACATATCTGCCATCAGCGTCTACAAAGAAGTACAGCTTTTCGCTTGCATCCTCTATGTATCCATTTCTGGCCATTAATCCACTTTGAGTAAGATAGTAAGACTTACTGTCTACGTCCACCCACTGCCCACTGAGCATAGCTCCATCGGCAGGATTCATATAGTACCAGTCTTCACCCTGCTTGAACCATCCTTTTATCATGTACCCCTTTTGGTCAAAGACGTACCAACGACCATTTATGTACGCCCACCTGCCTACAATAATGCTTTGCGGCGTGTCGGCATACCACCACTGTCCGCTCTCAGACACATTCCAGCCAAGCGGATATTCTACCTGTGCAGGTTTAGTCTTCTCCGCTTTCTTACCGTCCTGCAGAGCTATAGCGGTGTGGTGGAACTCATATAAAAGTATGTCTCCACGCTTTAGATATTCATCAGACAGTAAGTACTTAGGTGCTGATAAGAGTTCAAATTCTCCTGTTCTGAGCAACGCATTAGCCTCATTGCCTGTATAGATGTCTCCTGATACTTTTATGCCCGCTGCATTAACACATACAGATACAAGAGCACTACAATCAGTTTCGCACGGTGTCTTTATGTCTTCTATCTTCCAGCCGTTGGCCTTTGCAAGGCTATATAAGGTCGTTCTTTGATTTTGGTCGTATCCGATATTATTATTCTTGCAGGCCTTTTCCATAGCTGTAGCTATCTTCTCGGCTATATTGGAATTCCTTGCCCTAAGCACCTTATTCCAAGGTCTGTTATACCACTCCCTGATTGCGACTTCTTTGCCGTCCTGATCTCCTGCAAGACCACCACTGTATCGCATACGCTCATCACGGCTTGCCTGTCCTATTTTTATCATATTATATTCTATTCCTTTCTTGCAATGAAAAAGAGAGCCGAAGCCCTCTCTACTCTACCTCAGGAAGTCCGGCTATACTGGTAAGTATAGATAGTGCACCTGCCACTACCGAAGCGCTAACTACAAGCTTCCAATCTACTGTGCTTATAACGGATCCTGTTCCTATTGTCGCAACTGCGGTCTGCGCTACGGTCTTTAGCGCTCTTATTCCTGCTGCCTTTGCCCATCTTCCAAAATAATTATTCATTTTATCTATGTCCTTTCTTAATCTCTTCAAATCTTTCTTTCATTTCAGATTTGATAATATCGTGTGCATCATCAATGTAATGATTTTTAATTTTGTATGTTTCACAGTGCATGTTATACTTTGATACTACGTCAAGAATGTATTCAAACTGTTTTTCTGAATAAACTCTGCCAAGCTTGAGGTTTTCTGCGAAGTTGATAATTTCATTTCGCATACCTACAGCCTGATACTCCTTGTCTTGCTTGTCGTATGCATTAAATCTAGACTCCATGTCGCTTCTTATATCCTCTATAGACTGTGCATTTCTTTGAGTTGCTGACTCTATACTATCAAGCTTTTTATACACTCCCCTATTTACAATACTGCCCACATACTTGAACACAGTGGTCCACGGATTGATTTTTATAGGAGCGATTTCCACAGCCACACTTAGTATTGTCAAAAAAGGGGTGATAGTATGTATCACCCTGCTAACATCTGATAAATCTTGAAAAAACACTGCGTTTACTCCTCCGAATGTGTCGCATTTGACGGTGTAGCAGTTGAGTCCTCTGCGCCTCCCTCTACTATCTCCCATACCCCAAGGTCTACAGCGACCTGCTTAACATATGGTTTTAGTCGCTTAGGAACATCAGCGTAAGTACACTTGCCTTCAAGTATAAGATTGACATAAAACAATGCTAAATTTTTAAACTTCATATTTTTGTTTCTCCTTTCATCAAAAACAAAACAAATTAAATATCCTAACAAAATGTATAGCTTTATATATAGCCATCGCATTATTGTTCACCATCATCCTTCATGGATTCATCGCCCATAACAAGGCTTGTAAGCTCCATTACTGTTTTTTCAAGCATAGTGATAGACTTAGCCTGTTTCTCAAGCTCATCTGCGCTTATCATTACCGTAGAGTGCGATACCACCGTATGCGCCTTACCGCTTACATCTATACTATCTATGATATGATTGTCTGGTATTTCGAAAGTATCAATCTTTATATTTTTGATATCCGGCTGCTCAGATATAACCGCCAAGACATCTCCGTTATTCTTATATACGACTGTGTATTTCATAGAAATAAATCCTTTCTAGTTAAAAAACTCTATTTTAGTTATCTGAACAGCTCCGTTGAAATTCTCTGCTCCACTCGCATTTGCAGAGGCATAAAATCCCAAAAATGCCTGTTCGTTTATGTTGCTAGTATCTATGACTAGCTGTCCTTGTCTTGTTGAAGCCATAACTTGAGTGAATATCTGCGAAAAACCGTCAACTCTTGCACCGTTGAATTCAAAACCTGACCGTATTAATGCTCTAGTAGGCGCTATAAAAGCATAAAAATTTATGATAGGATTTCCAGATATGTTACCTGTAGTTCTATAGTCCACCACTATACGCTTGAATGGGGTTAAATTATTTGATTGTGATAGTATACAGCCTATCTTCCCGCCTCTCAGTTCAGGCGATGTGGTTCTTAATGATAAATTCATTCCGCCACCATATACTCCTGCATAGCCGTAACCGTTAGCTATTTGATATCTATAAAGTTCTCTATTAAAATAAAAGCTCTTTGACGCCACTCCCGACACTAATTCATTATCGAAAGTGGCTCCGTTAAAAACCGTTCTACCAGATTGCAAATCAGGCATTGTACCCGCAAATTTTAATCCATTTTTACTTGTTGCAGTAAAGCCTCTCATAACCTTATCCGCAGTTACATCTCCAAAATTAGTCGAGTCAATTTCGACATGGGGAGTATTATCATCTCTATAGTAGTAAGCGTTGCCATGACCTAATTCCATCCACAGTTTTCCTCTGCTGTAGTCTATGCCTATGTTTCGTGCCTGATTGTTAGTATAGTTATTCAGCTTAGTATCTATCATTTTGACAGTACCTCGCTCTTGGCATGTCACTGTGTCTGATAAGGTTTTTTCGGGGTGATAATTTGTCGCCTGTTTAGCCATCCATATTGGCACTGATACATACGGCTTCCATTGACCTCTTTCGCCCGTGTTGTAGTAAGCGCCTGCGTCAAATCTTGCAACATATGCATTTTCAGAAGTATAGTAAAACATTTCCGGGCAAATAACCCCGTTAGGCGCTCCACCGTTGCCCTTATTGGCCAACTCTCCATTTGCCGGCTCGTCACCGCTATCACTCGTAAGTGCTGTAAATCCCTGTACCACGTGCCACCTTTTCGCTGTCACATCATCCGATGTAACTCCACCGACTCCGCCTGACATAAGTAGCGCTTTAGCCATTCACTCCCACCCCCTTTACAAGTATTAAAAAGTTGTCTGTAGGTCTCTTTCTGTAACATGTAAGGACCATATATCCGTCAAAAGTTTCGACCATATCCACGCAACTGTAGGCTTTCCAAGCTCTCTTTATAAGATTTGCATCTGTAACATTTCCTGCAAAGTAATGACTTACAATAGGGGTATCCGTTGCTTTCATCTCGGGAATGTTCACCCTTTGAGTACATATACCTGTTGGGGCCCAGCTCGCAGCTTTTATTTCTACGATTTTTGAGTTCGCCAGAGCGTTTACTGCGCTATTTGTTGCATTGATATCGTTCGCCCCAAATCTATCGCCTTGTGTTGTGTATGACGTTCTATCAGTAAAGGATTTTGTGCCGTCAGGGTTGAAAATCTCCTGGTATTTTCTTTCGCCGGAAAACACAGCGTCTTTATAATTGGTTTTCAGTGCCATTAAAAAATTCCTCCGTTTAAAGTAAATCTCAACATAGGCCTACTTTGTGAGCTACCATACAGATGCTCGTACAATACTTGAATACCCTTTTCTATCCTATTTAGCTCATTAAAATCTACGAAGGGTTGATTCTCGTAAAAGGTCTTTTTATCTCCGATTTCTAAGTTTATAAAGTTTTTATTCAGAGTATCCAAATTATCTTCAAATCTGTTTATGTCGTCAGCATACGGATAGTCTGTATAGCCTTTATCCGCTCCCATGTTTTGCCAAGGTACAGACGGTTGCAAAGTAAGGAACAATTCTTTTAAATAATCTAAGTTGTTCTTTATTCTGTTATAATCCCTCATATCAAAACGAGAGTTTGTCTCCCAATCAGTTTTAGGATTAATCCACATTTATACCCTCCTTCCTTTTGCACTTCCTGAAAAGGCACCGTTAAAGTTCATAGTGTAGTCTGTAAGCTTTATGAGCATATCTTTTTCATGTTTGCTATCTAAGTAAGCCAGATCAGCTCCGTCAAGCCTTACCTCTCCTCTATCAGTTAATGAATAGTCTCTGTTTGACGCAAGGAAAGGTTTCATCCATTCCCCTACCTTGATAGCATGTTCGTCAGTAGATATCAAAGGATTTTCCCAGTTTAAAGTTCTTCCTGATGGATTGACTTCTATAGCAATTGAGCCATTTGATATAAGATATTCATACCCTGTTATGCTTAGATCCACGAGGCCTGCACCCTGTACCCTTACTCTGACCATATAGCATGAGCTTTTTATAATCTCCACATTATGGCCTGTTGCACTTGCTCTATAGCCATAGCTGGGAGAGTTCATATAAAACTCATATTCTTTTTCTTGCTCAGTCTGATTGACTTTCTCATGTACAAGCTCTTTTTCAGCTTCATTGCTTTTATTGTATTTTCTGGTTACTACGCTTATTCTTTGAGTTTTTTCCCTTATAGTTCCTACCGGGTATTCTTTTAGCTCATCCCCATATGTAAATCGGTAGTCTGTTAAATCCCCGAATATTATGCTATCAAGAACTACTCTTGTATTAGGGCTTTGCTTAATAAACGATACAACCAATTTATCCATGTAGGGTAGTTGTTGCAGTATCTTAAAGTCTAAATCTGCATTGTTGACGTCCATAGTATCAAGCAAATTGCCTTGATAAAAAAATGCTAAAGACATCTTCTCAGGAGCGTATTCATGAAAAAGCATTCTAAGGCCATATACTGTAAATCTATGCTCCATCTGAATTGTTATTTTAGGCATATTGGTAAAACTTCCATCAGCGTTAGATACAGACTCACTGATATACCCGGTATTCAAATAGTCATTGCCCTTAGGCAAGAAGTAGGCCTTGTCATCTACCCTTGTATAACCTTGTGTCAGATTTGCATAGTGGCTTTTTGCGTTGGAATGCAGCAGATTTTGCATATTTGTAAATCTTGTTTTATTCTCTGCAGTTGCCGACATCTCCGGCATAAAATCACTTCTTAATATTATTTTTCCATATCTATCCTGATACAAAATACATCTTCCCGCATTTGCTATAAGCTGTAATGCTTCCTTATGTTTTATGGCAGGAATTGGATTCTGTATCAATATGCTTTTTAGATATGGATCTATTTCAAAATCTCTTACATCTACACCACCGTCGAGGAATACATCTGTTGCCAAATCATAAAGACTTGCGCCCTCTTCTTTGTGTATTCCTTTTTGATAAGTTCCATCAAGAGAATCAAACCTATCTTTTGCACTTATGGATAGCTTTATATCGTTTGAGCTCCACTTAGATAATTTAAGTTTTCCACCCTGAAACCACTCCACTGTGCCATCATCAAGCTCATATCCATAACGGATAGAGACATCCTGTCCGACCTCAAGGAAGTTTATAGTACTCTTATCATTCTCGACATCATATGTACGGTCTCTATTTTCCACGTCCATGGAGAAGTCCAGAGTCTGCAAATCCTCCATGATAGGACTGATGTGCTCTTTCTTTGTAGATCCTATAATCTTACGATTATCAAAGTACACTCCAAATCCCATAATCATTCTATAGATTCTGAACCTTGCGTGTTCATAAAGCATTTTGTTTGCTTTAATTTCTATAAAAGTTGTACCGTTAAATATTTCATCTGTCTTAAAGAATGTTCCGGCATTCTCAAAAGTCACTGACTTATTGTTCGTTGTTACCGTAAAATTCAATGGATACACATGAGCAAACTCTATTGTCAACCCCTTTATATCGAAAGGCTTGGTAAAATCAAAGCGTATAACTCCGTCAGATACTACTCCCTGATTTGCCAAATTGTGCCTAAATTCATTCCTTGGCAAAAAGAAGAAAGAACCATCTACTTTTGTAAATGATTCTTCCAGAGTTGCATATGGATTCTTTACTTCAAAATTTGAAAGCAGTTTTTCCAAATCTGAGAAGTATGTGTATTCTTCTTTTTTATTAACTGTGGCATCTTCTTGAGCTTCTTGATTTATTACACCTATAGAAACTGCCATGTGTGCAAGATTTCTATAGTGCTTTTTTATTTGATGTTTATAAGCATTACTACAGTTTTGCATCACAATTCTCCACAATCTATTAGATTTACTTTACAGGATTTATACATTGTTGGAAGTCCGTCATCATCCCATTCAATAGGGATAGCAGTACGATTGCCCGGGTATAATATCAAAGTTGTAAATCTGTTATTTACCATATCAGGAAATCTGGCCACTACACGAAAATCGTCAAATAGCCTAAGTATAGTGCTCCACTCTGTAGCAGTAAGAAAAGACCATTGCAAAGAATCAATCTTGTACTGGTCTCTTCCTACTTTCTGCCCTACAAAAGTTCCATTTGCATTCTTTCCTGCATCTACATTTGTTGCCACCGTAAGAGTAGCTCCGACATCCGGAGCAGGTACTTCCGTGTTGTTTATAATCAAAAAACTCATATTCCACCTCTAAGTCATTCTGTACCCTAAACGGTTCTTTAGTTCATCCTGTCTTTGCGTAAACTCACGAACATCAAGATTCAATGTTAAATCTAATCCACCTACTAATGACACTAATGTAGACATCAAATCTATCATTTTATCCATCTGTTCTGCTGATCCACTACCGCTATTTGACCTTGCAGCTTTATCCGCCATTTCTTGCAATTTGCCCTCAGGAGCTACAATCTCACCTTGAGTTTTATTGTCTCCAATTATAGCAAGTTGCGGCGTATTGGCCTTTACAAAACCGCCCTGCGCAAGCTTTGGAAGTCTCACTTCTCTAAGCTTTGGTATGGTGTCTCCTTTTATACCCGGTACCTTATCGGCCACATTGTTAATTCCCTCGATTAATGTATTGATAGCTCTAACAACCGAGTTAACCATATTTTCAACTCCGCCAATAATCTTGTTTATAGCACCCTTTATCACTGACCAAATACCGTTCCAAATACTCTCCGTTGTGGTCTTAACGCTTGTCCACACATTTGTCCAAGCAGTTTTTATACTGTTTAGAGTGTTGTCTATTCCGGTTTTTATCGTATTAAAAGTGGTAGTGATGGAATTTTTTATATTATTCCATGCTTCATTAGTCTTATTCTTTACAACATCCCATGCACTATTCCAAGCTGATTTTATAGCTTCCAATACACTTCCTATAAGGTTTCTTACTGCGTTAAAGGTATTTGTTATATAATCCTTAATGTAATTCCATACATTTACAGCAAGATCTCTTACAGCATTCCAAGCAAACGTCCACCTTGCCAGTACGTTATTGAGGTTTGCTATGATTAATCCGGCCATTAAGTCAAGTATCGCAGTTAGTCGATTTTTCATCATTTCCCAAATGCCGAAAAAAATAGTTTTAATGCCTTCCCATGCCAATGACCAATTGCCGGTAAAAACACCGACTATAAAGTCAATCAAACCTGTATATGCAGTAATCAAACCGTTTATTATATCCGTAACATGCCCTAGGAGAGTAAAGAATATATTTATTATCCCTTCCAATCCTGCTTTTATAGGAGGTCCAAAATTTTCTATAAACCATGCAATGAATGGAGCAAGAATTGAATTCCATAGTTTTGCAATTACATCTATGATTTTTCCTGCAAACTCCATAAATCTATCTATCAATGGTTTTAAATGTTTTTCGGAAAACTCTCCAAACTTCGCTCCTATTAAGTCCACAATAGGCCTTATATTGTCGTTATAAGCTTTTAACAATACAGCCACTATCTTTGATACCCCTTCTGTTATCGAGTCGATAAACGGTTTCACATGAGCGTCATAGGTCTTATTTAATGACTCCATGAAATGGTCTACAATGCCTTTTCCTGTACCGTAAATATTTGATACAGCCATAACAAGGCTCTCAAGTGTATCTTTTATAGCTTCTGCATTTTCGATAATCGGAGCAGTCATAAGGTTAGTAAGATCTCTTCCAAACTTTGCTACAATCTCAGTCAGACCCATAAAGGTACTTGCAAAGATACCTATCAGATTTGCTGTAAGCTGTTTAGCACTATCCCCACGGAATACCGTAAATATATCAGCCACTGCAGTAGCAAAATTCCCTCTTATCTTTGCTACTTCTGTACCTATGTTGAACATGTCTACAAAATAACTTTTTATTCTTTTTTTATTCTGCTCCAGGTATTTTGATACTCCGCCCAGGATATTGTCAGCTATAGTAAGGCCTATGCTTACAGATGCTCCTGCCATCTGCCCCAATGAATATGCAGTCGCCTTAGCAAACTTATCCGCTGCACTTAGTACCTCGGGAGATAAGAATATATCTTTAACGCTATCTCCTATAGACTCTATTGATTTTTTTATAGAGTCGAATACCGAGGTGTCCCCAAGTCCTACTTTAAATCCCTCTTTAAACAGCCCAAAGAGTTCTTTTGCATAATCTATCAGGCCTTTGATTTTACCAGATAATCCGTCAACTTCCCCCTCACCTTCAGCAAGTTTTCCCATGTCAAAGTCATCAGCGTTGTAGCCTCCGCCACCACCTGCTCCTGAACCTCCGGCAGAGCCCTCAGGCTTACTGATTATGTTTAACTCGTCTATACCTGCTGTAGCATTCGCTATGTCTTTTGCGGCCTTTTTCGCTTTATCTCCTGCACCTTTGAGAGCATTGCCTGTACCACCCAAGGCATCTTCCGCACCACCTGCAGCGCCTGCCATATCGTTGATATCACTTGCAGCCTTGGCAACACTTGCACCTGCCGAGGCTTTTTTACCCGATATCATCTCTGTAAACGCCCTAAATGCGTTTGCCAAAGACATTAGCTTGCCTATAAGACCATTTATCATCTTAATTACAGGAAGAAATACATTAATAAGTCCTTGTCCGATTGTAGCCTTAAGAGAATCAAATTGAAGCTTTAATACTCTAACTTGGTTAGCCCATCCGTCAGATGTTCTAAGGAAATCACCTTGTGTATCCTTTAATCCGTCCATTACGAATCTATATCGGAGCATTACCCTTTCCTGCTCTGACATGGCATCTATTGATTTTGTAATTCCATTTCTTAGCGCATATTCTTGTAGCGCTGCCTGAGACATATTTATACCGAACTCACGAAGAGGAATTATTGTTCCGGTAAAGATGGATTGCAATTTGTCAAAAGCACTATCCTGAGATATGTTGTAGAAAGATGCAACATCTCCTGCAAGTGAAGCAATTCCTTCACTCATCTCATATGCAGCCTTTTCTGAAAAACCCAATGACTTAGACATGGCTCCTATGGTACCCATGTACTGCTTCGCCATTGTCTCTGATAGACCAAAGTTGACCGCTGCATCTTTGGCAAACTTATCTACCCTATCAGACATATGTGTAAATGTTACATCTACAACGTTTTGAACCTCAGCGAGATTTGAACCAAGTTCAATACAAGATTTACCGAAATCGACTAACTTCTTCACAGAAAATGCGGCAAACAAGGCCATTCCGGCTTTTTTTGCTACGCTACTTAAACTATTAAGTTGTTGGTCAAAACCTCTTCGATTTAGTTCCAAATCAAGCTGTATTGATCCAGCGCTAGCTCCTGCCATTAGTCACCTCCTGCCATCTTAATAAATGCTTCCTTCAAACCGTCAAGGAAAGCATTTCTCTCCTCATCAGTCTTATTTTGTGCTCTTCTCTTTCTCCACTCATTTCTGATCTTGTGCTGTTCAGGAGTGAAGTTATCAAGGATATTCTTATCGTCCTCTGCTCTTATTGATACAATTCTGCCAAGAGCAGTATCCGGAGATATCCCTGCCAAAAGCGCCTTGAACTCATCCCACTGCATATCCTTAAAATCTCGGTTCATTAATCTGACCCCGTATTGCGATAAAAAAGAGGACACGATCAAGTCGTAGTCCTCAAATAAATCATAATAGGGGTCTAATTTTCCCCCTCGTTGTTTCCGCCATTTATAAGACCAACTGCAGATTGCACAATGACCATCAAATCTTTGAAATCTACTCCCAGATCTTTTATCTTTTCTCTCGTCTCTTCTGAGAATAAAAGCTCATAAGCTTTTAGCAGTGTATCGGCATCCATGTCATCCTTTGCTTCGTCCATTCTGCCCATAAGTTGCATAAAAAGGAGTACTGTCGGAGCGTCAGAATTGACTTCCAACTCAACGCCTTTTACAACAAGTTTAGGATTACCCTCAAAACTTAGCTTATCCGTAATATCTATTACTTTACTCATTTACTTCCTCCTATACTGACGGTGTTACCTTAGGCTTGCCGTTACTGATCACATCAAACTCAAGTGGAGCAACATTTGTTGAGTCTCCTGCTCCCATGTTCTTTACGTCAAATACGGCCATATCCCATTCCACTGTAGTACCGTCCGGGAATGTCCAGCAAAAATACCCTTCTGAATCTCTACCGTTTGTGAATGCCTTCTTTGCAATAAAGTCATTACCTGCATCACCCTTGTTTCTCTTGCCGTTTATAGTGATTGTTACGGCCTTAGCAGTCATTAAGGCTCTTTGCCATCCCTTATGCTCCATAGGGGTCCAAGTCTCAACACCGTTACTGAAAGACACTGAAAATGTCTCCATGTCTGCTATGGTTGTAGCTGTTGCCTTGTCTGCGCCTATCTTAAACTGGTTTTCGTAAACCGGAAATACTCCTGTTTGTGCTGCCATTGTTTATTCCTCTCTTTCATAGTAAATATCGCACCATATGACATATTCATAGATGCCGTTATCATCTGTATCTACGCTTTGTGGCTCGCTCATGCCCATAAGAATGAACTTGCCTCTTTTTTGCCCAATAGCAAAATCCTTTTGTTTTTGCAAGAGCCTAAATAATTCTACCGCTGCCTTTTCAGTGTCTCTTTGACTTTTATCCCAGTGGACAAGTATAGATATCTGCTTAAAATCAAAGCTCTTTTGTATCAGACCACCTAGAGGTATGTTATCCGGAGTAGTTGTCTTTCTGCTATAAATTCCTACTGATTTATCTTTTTTATCTTCAAGCTTGCCACTGTACACATGCTCATCATCAACAAAATTCAAGGATGATATAAAATCTCTTACGTCTGATAAGTAAACCATTATGTACCTCCTAAGGCTCTGTATAGTGTCGCAAATGTTCGCCTTGCAAAGTCCTTTTTTATTCCTGTAAGGTATGGTGCGAACCAAAGAGCTCCCGCATTTGCATGAAACTCTTTTCGGAAATTGTATTCAGGATGGTAATATAGCCTTCTTGCGTATGGAGTGCTGTTTACCAAACTCACCAATCCTCTTCTTGAATCCTCATAGTCAACAAAGAACTGCTCACCTGACAATGCTCCTGTACGCATTGGAACCGTTTCAGCTTGTCCTATATCTGTATGGACCGCTTCTACTGTCATTTCTAAGGCTTTTACCGCCGTTTCACTCAGCTCGTTTATTCTGTGCTGATTGATTCTTACAATAACTCCCATTTATACCAAGTCCAATCTTGTATAGTTAACAGTCCCATCAGGATTCCTAGCTTTAAATCCTTTGAATATTCGTCTTTTAACCCCTAATACTTCCACACTTCCGCCTGAAAGCACCGGAAGATCAGGGCAAATATCTCCGACAAACAATGCGCTACCCGACAACTGTATCAGTTTCTTTTCTGCCGTTAATACAGTCTTTGCATTATCCTGATAATTACATTTAAGATTTAAAGTAACATAAGGAAGTGGCTCTCCGTACTTGTTAAGCCCTTCCCTCTCTAATACTACTTTTATATCTGTTTTGCAAAATCGCTTATCTACTAATACCGGATACCTCATGCTCCCACCAATCTAGTTGTTAACCCTGTTTGACTTAACAAGCTGTATAGGTCTTTTTTAATAGCTACACCTTTATCAGCATATACATTCCAACTGTTACCGTTAAATTGCATTGATACTCCGTTTATACTGTACCCTTGAAGTACAGTGTCAATGATATCGGCATTCTCATACTCAAAGTCTGCCTGTCTGCAGGCGACTTCTTTTATGATATCCTGCTGAAATACTGTCAAATTATCGAATCCTTTAGCCACAATACGATTAAAGGTAAGTGAATCTATATGTCTTGAAGCCTGTATCAGCATACGGCCTAACTCATCAGAGGGTATGCTGATACCCTTATATACATCATTATAAAATTGTTCATCAACATACCCTGTATAAGCCATAGCTACTTCTTACCTTCCTTTTCAGGTTTACTGTCATTCTTTTCAAATGCTTTTACCTGCTCTTCCAGTTCAGCAATACGATCAAGAGCTTTTAAGTGCTCTTCCATGCTTACTGTTTTTCCTCTTCCGTACTCAATTACGTTTCCCTCATCATCATAGATGTCAAAGCCTGAATCCTTATAATACTGCTTTAACTCTTCGGTGATTGTATATTCTTTATTCTCTCTTACCGCTTTCATCTATACCTCCTATGCCTGCACGTTCATTGCACATCCTGCTACTCTCTTCTCAAGCAAGAACAAATCTCCATAGTTTCTGTTCTGATAGATGTATCCGTCTGCTGTTCTTGAGTCTGTGCCAGGTGTAAACAACTTAATATAGCTGTACTTATCCCTTGCGACTACACAAGATGGATGAACAAGGATAAAGTTGATCTGCTTCGCACCTGCTCCCGGCTTGCAACCGTCAGTAAAGTCATACTTTGTCTTCATTCTTGAAGACGGCACCTTCTTAATCTCAACATCATCTAAGCTATGTACGTTTCTGTTCACATTGCTTGGTGCAGTTACAGACATTACTCTCTGTAATCCCTCTGCCTCTTTTATAATCTTTGCCATAGGCGGAGTTACATAAAGGATTCTTCCCTCTTCAGGAACAGACGCCTCATCCATTCTTGACATTTCCTCATCAAATGCTGCAAGGAAGTTTGCAGCAGTGATAACTGTTGTGTCAATTCTTCCGTGGTAAGTTGTAAGCTCAGCATGGAGCTTTGAAAATCTATAGCTATCCTTCTCAGGGATTGCATGATCCGTCTCAAAAGTATGTTGTATATTTGCCACTGATAATGTGAGATTGGTCTCGTCAATATCCATTGGGTCTACGAAGAACTCAATATCTCTGTCGTGAGCAAGCTTCTTTGCCTCCCAGTCATTGCTGAGTGTTCCGGCATTAAATCCTGCTGTACGTGTATGATCCTTGTATCCTGATGTTGTCAATCTTGGAAGCTTTATTGTCTGAGCGTTTATAAAAACAACTCCGGGATTACTCTTTGCCAATGCATCTGAGCAAAGCTCCTTTGAATATACTTCCTGCAATAGGTTTGTAAATGTTTCTGCGTAATTGTAAACTGCCATAATTAATTCCTTTCTTACTTAAGGCCAAATGCTGCTCTCAGTGCATCATTACTTGCCTGTGATGTTTGATTGTCTCCTGTGGCACCTGTGCCAACCTGCACAAAGCCACTTGTTTGAGTCGCTGACGGTTTCAGTCCCGGAACATCTTCAAGCACCTTTGATATGGCTGATTTAACCGTTTCCTGATTTATTTTACCGTCCTGACCTAACACACTTGATAAGTCAGCCATCTTGATTACATAAGGTGCAGTCTTAGCGTCAACTCCTAAACCCAATACCTCAAATAAGGCTGTTTTTTCTATTTCAGCTTTTAATGCCTGCTGCTTATAAGTATCAATCTCTGACTTAAGTGCCGTTACATCCGGTTGATTAGCTGCCTTTTGCTGTTTGAATGTAGCTACAGCCTGCTCAAGCTCTTCTTGGCTCAGTCCCTGCTGTTTAAAGTAAGCCTTTAATGCTGTATCCTCTTTAGCAGCCAATGTACCGTTAAGCATCTGCTGTATCTTGTCATAATCGATAGTTGGTGCAGTACTGCCCTGCTGTGTACTTGCTTGGTTTCGATTGTTCTGCTCCTGAACATCCACTGTCTGATTCTCATTCATTGTTTATTACTCCTTTAATCCATTTTTAGTGTGTCCCACTACATCAATCCATTGTCATAGGTGTCGCCTGCCACGCATCTTTTAGAGCCTTATCGTGTTTGGGCAATAAAAAAGAACGCTTATGCGTCCTTGGTTTGCTTAGTTTCTATTTTTTCTACAACTTTGTACTCATTGAGCACCTTAAATCTTTCCTCTGTGACTTCTATTATGTCTCCGGTTCTTCTTAGAATATTATCTGCTGTAGAGTCATAAAAATCACTTATTACCTTTACTTTTATAGTAATCACCTCTTTCTATGTATTAAAAAAGCACCTTATACTTCATAAAGTGCTTTGATCAACATCAATAATATGTATCCTTATCATCACCCATATACTCTTCTCCTGTAACCTCCCAATAAGTTTTACCAGTTCTAAGACACTCTTCAAGAATTTCTATCCATTCCTCATCGGACAAATAAGAATTTTCTGTAATAAGAGGGCCTCCTATTTCTTTTATATACTCTTGGATAAGTTCAGTACACCTGGCAGCCTCCAGTGCTGCATCTTGTTTATCCCCCTTTAATATAAAATCAGGTATCATATGTTCCCTCCTTTGATTATCTTTATAAATTCATCATACGCCGTTGGAAAAACCTGCTCTATGTGATGGAGCTTTTGTGTATCATTTCTTATAGTTGCTTCAAAAAAATGTGCAAAGGCTTCTCTTTTTAATTTGTTTCCAACCCAATAATCTTCTGTAAAATGCCCCCACTTTCCTACACAAGCGTTGTCTGTTATGCCACCTACTATATCAGATATTGAATGCAGAGAAGAATCTTTTATTAAATGAGAACTTATAAATTTGTATGCTTCTTCTTGATTCAGATTATACCCATTCCGTATACTTTTTTCAAGATTGTGAAAGTCATTATATAGCGCCTGTTCAAAGTATTTACTCCCATCAGTCAATGATTCTAAGTCGTCTATATAGTGTCCCAGTTCGTGGAATGTGGACTTGAATTTACCTAATCTGTTCATTGAATCCTTGCTTAAATTCACAAAAATACCTTGCTTATTGTAAAAAGCACCTCCTAATATTTCATAATTAGCAAAAGTAATTCTATGCATATTGCGTTTTATCATGTCTTTAATTATAGGGTTTGCACTTTCTATTATGCTTAGTATTTCATCTCTATAACCTGTAGGTAATTGATTGATCGAAAAACTCCTTGCAGTTGTCTTATCTATAAACCTATATAATTTACTTTTCCATACTTTGACTTTTCTTCTATAACTATCTGCATTTTCACTATCCAGTGAATTTTCAGATAACCTTGTATATTTCTTCACTTGTCTATCAGCATAGTTTACAAGTTGTTCTTGTCTGTAGCCTTCCTCAATCTCTTTAATCTCTCCTTTTGAGAATCTAGCTACCGGATTATCGTCAAGCATAGGAAAGTAAGTACTGTGACTATCTTTACAGTTTGGGTGGTAAAATCCATCAGATATAGCGGAGCTAAGCAACATATAAGGTCCGTCTGTAGCCTTTCCTCCGCTCCATACATCATCTATCATAACCTTGCCCACAAAAGGTAAACATAGCGGACACGCTCCACCTCTTTTGTTTACTATAACTGTGCTTAGCCCCCACTCTCGCCTTTTAGCACCCTCGCCCTGCAGATATGCCCTCTTATTTGCAGTCCTTATGGCCATTCTAGCGTAGTTAGCTAATGTGTGCCTTGCTCCATTTGAGTATTCAACACATTTAAGGCCTGCTGCAAGCATATCCTTTGTAGCCATATCTACGGCCTTCTCGTAAGTACCTGCTCCGGTATTAGCATAAACTTGAGCATCAAATATGGCTCTGCGGTATCTGTCATTAGCCATTCTAAGTATCGCAGTTTCCGCAGTACTCATATCCTTTACTGTTGCTCTTACAAGGGCGTTAAGCTTCCTCTCATTAAGTCTAAAGAATGCACCTGCTAAAGCTTCCTCCGATTTATTTGCAAAGAACCCTTGCTTTATAGCATCAAGTATCTTTATTTCTTCTGAAAGATAGCCTTTTTTATTGGACTCTCTAATCAGGTCTTCTATCCGGGTATTGATATCTTTAAACCGACCTTTAAATCTCGCAGCATTTAGCTTTTTATACTTCTCCAACTGCTTAAGCTGTAAGGCCTGCCACATTTCCCAGTCATAGCCCTCTTTTAGCTCTTCAGCTCTATGCCTATCCATGTTCCTGATCATAGAGGCTATGAGTTCATTCTCTATCTTGTCGAACGCTTTGCCTATATCATATTCAGGTTCTACAAAACCTAAAGAATTATCTTGACGGCTCATTACTGTATACCTTAAATCCTGATTGCTTGAACTGTCTTACAAGTTCTTTGTGCTTTGTCTTACTTTCGGTCCTGTCTCGTCTTAGCTCAGCATATCCGTTCTTCTCTATTGCATACACACCACTAGGTACTTGCTCGGATGCCAGCTTTAACATCCCCTTGTACTGTTCCTTTGACATTTTGTACTGATGATTCATTATCGATACTATCATCTATCAATACCCCCTCTAAGTTAAGTGCAGGCTCTTCCATCTCAACAATACCCTGCTCTGCCTTAAGCCTTGCTACTTCCTCTTTTTTCCATTCGTCATCCTTGCTATCACCATAAAGCTCATCTACAGATGCCTCTATGCTCATGATTCCACCTGTCTTAGCCTTGGATACTGTCTCAACCTGGCTTTCAAAAGACGGATTTGCATACTCTCCAAAGTTCACATCAACCTTTACTTCTTCCAATACGGCCTTGTTCAGTATGTTGTATGCATCGAAATGAGCCTGTATAACTCTTGGAAGAACCTTTTGCAAGGCTTTTACTATTGAGCCTCTTGTGTAAAGGGTAGCCTTTTCTTTTTCTCTTTGTGCCTCCGCATTATCAAGCTTCTTCACATCAATACCCAAGGTACTTGGGCTTATAATACCCTGCAAGCAAAGGTCTAAAGCCGTTACGTATGAGGCTAAATAGCTATCGTGAGGAATAGCCGGCTGTTCAGTGCTGATTCTGTTATCTGACTTTTCTGACATGTTCGCCTCAGTGGCTATGTATCGGTTATCAAATGCGTTCGGCTTTACAAGCGCCCCCGTGTTTGGATCTCTTGGCAACAGTCCTTCAGGGATGTATGTCTTTGCCCTGCCCGCTCTTAAAGCATCCATCCATTGGCTCCAAGCTTCATCAAATGCATCAAAGTTATCAAGCTTGCCGTCATCAAAGATTGAACCGCCTCTATTCGGATACTTCTTACTTGAATATATCTTTGCAGGAACAGCCAAAATAACCGTCTTATCAAAAACTAAATCAGTCAAATGCTTTGTCGCTTCAATAGTGGTAAGCGGTACTTCTTTATCTCCCAGATACAATCTGTAATTTATATATCCATACCCGTATATTTCATGCAGCGTATACGTTTTATAGCTCTCTTTATAAGCGGTCTTAAAAATAACCTCTTTCACTCTGCCATACTGGTATACATAATCTACATACAGACCTGATACCCACTCAGACATTGGATATGGGCTGAACTTTGTATCAATGACTATCTTCCAAGCTCCATCACCCATGTACAGCATTTCTCTAAGCGCAAGGTTTAAGTGCTCTGAGAATAGATCTTCTTTGTCAAAATCTTCCCAAAGACTTTTGTTTTTATCTAACTCAAAATCAAAATCATTTAAGTCATTAAGAACTACATCAGTAAGCACTTTCACTATGAGTCCGGGCAAACCTGTGTGCACTTTTCTTATCTCTTGACCAGGTGTGCTTTTTGATGCCCAGAATTTATATTTGTCAGCATGCTCAAGTAACTGGCTATACAGCTGTTCAAGTTCATTACTGTCACCCCTGTACCATATCTTGTTACGGATAGCATTGGTTTCAAAGTCTATGCTATCTATTATTTTTATTGTGTAAGGGTCTGCCGGCTGTATCTCTAACCAGCTTCTTATACTCTTTTTAATAGTCTCCATTATCCTCATCCGGTCTCTCTTTCTCTTCAAAGCCTATAAGATGCTTGTATGGTATCCACGAATACTGACTTGCATTTATAGTATGATCGTTTGCATCTTCCGGCTCGTCCTTATCCTCTTTCCAACTGTATGTGTCAATCTCTTTAAGATGTTCTGTACAACCATCACATACCAAGTATGAGCCTTGCTGTATCCATCCAAGCATAAGGTTTATACGGTCTATAATCTTCATAGCCTTATAGGCATTGTTAAACTTATATATTGAACCGTTCAGCCTCTTGTACTTATTAAGCTCTGTTATGGTCGCTTGGTCTGCACTGTCTATAAATACATCTCTTACCAAGCCCCATTTATCTTTATTCTCATCAAGAAAATCAATAAATTTTTTAACCGTATCAGACGGTGCCAAAGGTGTATCAAGATTAGCATTGTTATAAACCTTTTCAGCAAGAGTTATAACCTTACGGCACTTAGTAATGCCTTGGAATACCATAGCGATTGTATCAGAGCTTTTACTCGAGTAGGCCGTATCCAGTGCAGCACTGAACTTTCTAAACTCATACTTCTTCGCCTCTGCAATGCTTATCACATGCTTTTTTCTATCAAAATTAGGGAATATAAGACCTGTAGCTTTACCTCGTAAACCTTGAATTTTGTTCTTGTAAAGCTTAGTTCCTTCAGGAGCAGACTCTATCTTTTTGGCAATCTGTTCCTGAGTTAAGCTTAAGTTATCTCTGAACGAAAAAAACCAGTACTTCCATCCTTGTACCGGCTTTTCTTTTAACTCTTCCAATATTTCTTTAGGGACGTCCTGCTCATACTTCTTATAAGGCCTTGACCTGTTTACAAATTCTTTATATACAGGCAAGTCCGGGTTATCTGGATTCAGCGTTGCCATCAGATAATCATTTCTTGTTGATACCTCTCTGACAAACTCAATATTAGCCGTGTTAATCTCATCAATGTACACACATCCAAACTGTGATCCAAGGACAAGCTCCCACTTGTCTCTGTTATCGTACCCCAGAACATATATTATTTTGCCCTCAAACTTTATATGCGGTATCTTATTGTCCTTATCTCCATTACCACAGTAAACAGCGGAGTTATGTATATCTAATATCCCGTTATCTTGCTGTATGATATTCTTTTCGGCAACTCCGGTAGTCTTGGCTGCTATAATGTGCAACTTCTTCTTGCTTGCACTGACCATTTTCATAAACTTTACGCCTGCACCTACAGTAGTTTTACCTGATGCCGTTGTACCTTCCAGGAAGTCAGCATTAACATTCTTGGTTGAATTTATGAAGTCGATATACTTATCAGAAAGCGGGAAGCTACTCTTCAAGACCCTCACCTCCCAGCTGATCCAGTATGTCGGATAGCTTCTTGCTAGGCTCATCTGTGCTTAGCTCAACCTTTTCCTTAAACAGCCCCATGCGCTTACCGAGTAATTCTGCAGCTTTAAGCCTTTCCCTCTCATCAGGAGCTTTCTGCATAGGCTTTGCCCTGCTTATTCCTTCGCCTTGTCCTTCTATGACAACAACCTCTGAGTTACTTTCTCCTCTCATTACAGATGTAAGGTACTCAAGCACTTCTTGTTGATTCGCAACTTTTTTGTCAGATAACTCTTTTAATTTTTCGTCAATATAGTTTTTTACACTAGGATTTTCTAGGATTTTACATCCATCTGCTTTTGCGTAATTCTCACTATACCCGGCTTTTATCAACGAGTTGTATATGTTTCCACTGATGATATATTCATCAGCAAATCTCTGCTGTTTTAATGTTAATTTGATATATCATCAGCTCCTTTCTGCATACAAAAAAGACAGCCACACCTGACTGTCTTTTAACGAAAAATAGTTTAAGAGGTTCATTACAACGATTTCCTCCGAAAAAAAACTGAGAGCGGTAAAATGCCCAAACCGCTCTCGAACCCAAAAGGAGGATTATGAAAAAGTATACTTGCTTTAAACTTTTCACGTATACAGTATATCACATGTGAAATATCACTTTTATATTTTTTTATATACTTTTATCACTCTTTTCTCTATAAATTTTTTCAAATCCACGTAATGCCGCTTTATGCAAGCTGTGTACTGCTGCGAAAGAATAATTTGTTTGCTCAGCTACTTTCTCAAAAGTCATATCTGATACATAGTACATTATTAAAACGATCTTATGCCTTTCATCTTCGAGTTTTCCAATCAATCCTCTTGCTTCTCTCTTTAAATCAACAAGCTTGTCAACATCAGCATTAATTTCATCTTCTAACTCTTGAATTTTTATTACTACATTTTCAAATCCACCTCCACTGCTGCACTGTACCTTTTCTGATTGTGACACTGTAACCTTAGTAGCTAATGCTCTTATCCTCTCTCGTTCAAGCAACTTTGCATTTATCATATTGTCTAACGTCTTTAACTGTCTCAGATACTCTTTAGCTGTCATTATTTCAACTCCTTCTCAAGTGCTTCCAATATGTCAGCCACTCTCTTTTCGCCTAGACCCTTTATACTTAAAAGAATCTTTTTAATTTCCGCTATATCTATTCCCGGTACTGACTCTGTACCGTCTTTAAAACCATCCATGTAGGCATTTTTATAAATATTTTGCAAGTATACATTCATCTGATTGTGGTCCTTCTTTTTGATGCTCTGATATTCTTTGCGATTTATCACTATATCTTTTTGTATTGCCATTTATTCCTCCCCATTTTTCACAAGTCATTTTGACATCTACGTAAGTTCTTTGTTTAGCACTTTGTGAACAATAACATACACCCTTGCGCGCAAGTGGTCTTAATCTTATATACCACTCGCAATTTTCACAAGTTTTACCACTGCTCTTTTCCGCCTCAATCCTTCTCATCTGCCTCTTCAGCTTTTTATCGACTATAAGCGATACTGTGGTCCTATCACCTTCATCATCTAGTAGCTGAGATAGCATGATGTGAACATCAGCTATTTCTTCAAGAACCTCTTTAGACAAGCCATCTTTGCCAGATAATAAATCCTTCTGTAAGGCAACTATAAGTTCGCCTAACTCTTCAATGGCTTTAGCCTTTTGATGCCTCAAACCGTAACGCTGTAATATCTGCCTTGCTAAATCTTTATTCATATTCTTCTTTGAGCTCCCACTTCTCACAACCCCCTGAATCATTGCAAGCTACTATGTCTTCATTTAAACAAAATCTTATTCTGTCAACATACCATTCGCATAAAGCGCAGGTCTTCGGCCATTCGTCCACCTCTTCATAGTCATATGCAATTCGGTCTATGACTTCTTCAAGAACTTTTTCTCTGATTTCCTTGTCTGAAGCGTTATCATCTATAGTTACGCCTATCGCCTTGTTATTCAGATGTATAACTATTTTTCTCATGCTCTACCTCACTTTAAAAGCTTGTCTAACTCCTGATAAGCTTTTGTAATCTTATCCATGTAGCCCTCTGACTTTTTTACAAGCTCTTCTTTAATTGCGTCAATTATTTTTCCCCTACTCGGCCCCATTAAAGGAATTTCAAAGCTTTTTTCGTCAAGCGGTTTTACCAGTATGTCACAAGGCCAATTGAAATATATATTATCAAATGCCTTAGATGTTTCCGTGATTCCTTCATTGCAAAGCCTTATTTCTTCCAGCCAAGCGCTTACACGCTCCGCCTGCTCTTTCAGCTGTCTTTTCTTAAACTCTTCCATTGATACAATCGCCTTATAGGCCGTGCTATCTTTATAGCCTTCTGCATTATGTTTGATATCGCTACTCATTTAACGCCTCTTTCGTAAGTTTTTCAAAGCTTCTTGCATTTTCCTGAAAATTGCTTATACATTTTTTCTTTTTTTCTCTAAGCAGATTTATAGCAATTTTTAACAGCGGTACTTGATCATCTGCGGATAAATATGAAGATAATTTAAAATTATCTTTTAAAGTCCGCCCTTTATCCTTCCATACGTAAATTTCAGCAGTGAAATCTACTCCCTTTTCCTGTTTATAACCCTCAAGTTTTTCTATCACCTCTTCGACTCCAACCACGTCTATCATATTGCTTACCACCCCTTTTGCCACCTCTAGGATTTCACTCGCTTCTTTCTTTGTCATCTTCCACCTCTGTCAATATTTCCTGTATCTCTTTTACATATTCCAGCGCCTCAGCGTTTCTTTGCTCTAGCCTTTTATGAATAACATCCATAGCCATTTTTGATATGTCTATAAAGTCGGAGGTGGGCAAATTCGGCAAAAACTCTCCGCCTCTCCATCCTTCAGAATGAAAAGTAATATAAATATTTTTATTTTCAATCCATTCTTTCAGCGCTTCTATATCTTCGTACCCTCTTCTGTTTTGGTATAATCCATAGCTAGTTTTACTGAGCAACTCCCAAATCTTTTTAACCTTCTCTCTTCCTTCGTCCATGTTCACCTCACGCATAGTATTTTATTTCATTCCCCTTGCATATGTATTCATTTTTGAACAAGGGTTTTAATTCGCCATCTTCCTGCAGTTCATAAATCTCCATGTCCATTTCCTCAGCCATTTTCTTCTCAAGCTTTGCGCCTTTCGACTTCTGCCACCCTTTAAGCATGACCATCTTATCTGACATGCCCACAAGGCTGTAGCAGAGTTCCATGTACTCCTTGTGCGTGCCGTATGGCAGGACATTGCCAAGTCTTGCAGGGTTGATCACATCGCAACGTTTAAATTTTTTATGTGCCCTGATGGTGTTTTCTGCCCTTAAAAAATTCAGTAGGTAATTTTTCGTGCCCGTGATTGGTCCGGATAGGTACACTCTCATTCTTTCTCCTCTCTAACTTCCAAAAAATCAAACTTCATTTGCCCTTCGATTGTCTTATCCTCAATCCACCATCTAAATACAGATTCTGCATCTTTCCATGCTCCGCCGTTTCCATCGTCTTTTCCTCTTTCTTTTCTGACTTCAAGCATTTTTTCAAAGGCTTTTATGTATCGCTCTTTGTATGCAGGAAATGTCAGTATGTCTCTTTGTTTTTCTCGTTTATTTGCCAAAGGGCACAATATACAGCCTACTCTGCTGTACCCCATATCGTACAGCTCATTGTACGCAATATTGTTTTCATGTATGTATCCCCAGATTTCAGCATCAGTCCATTCGTATATCGGATTTACGAGTATTGTTTTGTGCTTTCTCGCTGTTGTTACAAGCGCGCAATCCCACACTTCATCTTGTTCTTTCGCATCTTTAAAAACCTCTTGGACGTGCGACAAACTGAAATGCTTTGAATTTGCAAGCTTGCCAACGCTTGTCGAAAATGCATCCCTGTTTTGTCGCTTTTTTGACTCTGCAGCTCTCACGCCTAGTGCAACAACTTTGTTTTTTTCTGTGCCTTCTTTGAACACTCCACAGCAGTATCGTACAAGCCTTGTAGGCGGTATGCCCTTTTGTGCTATCAGGCTAAACATGTTTATTGGCTTGCCCTTGTAAGTCGGCATTTTCTTGTATGCTTTTATGCCTTTTTCTTTCAACTCTGCAAAAACTTTGTTTACATGTCTATTTGTTTGCGGTGCATCTACAGTCGTTATGCTGTGCGACACTTCAAACTTTATCCCCGACTTTATAGCCAGATCCAGTAGGACATCGCTGTCCTTGCCACCGCTGTATGTGACAACCACAGGCCTTTTATAAAAATCTTTTGCTATCTTTTCGGCTGTCTTGAGTGCTTCGATAGCTTTGTTTATTTTATCTTCATTCATTCTTTTCCTTCTCTCCCTCAAAGCTTCTATATCCGCCTTTTACTCTTGCATCCAGCTCGTCCAGCAGTGCAATACCTATTGTAGCTACTACCGGGTATTCGCCCTGCTCTGCAATGTAATTCAATTCGTGAATGCAGTCTTCCCAATCTCTATCTGTCATTGTTTTTAATTTGCACTTCCACTTTTGAAACCAAATGTTATAAATAACATTTAAAGCCTTACCAAGTTTCGCGTCTGAAATTATATTACCTGTCATAGCTCTCTTATCCTGATGTAGATTCCGACTTTTGAGCCATAGAACTTTTCTGTTATCTCTGAAGCAACTTGTGCATCATCCTTCCAAAATCCACACTTAGTCATACAGTCTTTTAAAAGCTTAATCATGTTATCAGTATCAGGCTTTGTTATTTTATACTCACCTTCTCTATGTTCTCCCAAAGGGTAAATCCATTTAGTAACGAGCTGTACAGCTCCGCTTATAGGTTGCTCTAATACATACGGAAGGCACAAACCTGTTAATTTATTTCTCCACACTTTCAGCTTCTCCGGTTCGTAAAAGAACGGTTTACCTTTTACGACATGAACCTGTTTTTCCTGATGCGTAATTGTCGGTATATCTTTCATGGGTAAAAAGAATTGTATCTCCATCGTTCACCTCTTTTCACTTTATCACTTTAAATTATAAAATTTTTCTTTTTTCTTCTCGCGCGTTAGTCGCTGTCTGCGTATCATCCGGAACTGGAACATGTGGGGCGTACCCCATCGCCCCCATGTCCAGTGAGGAATGTACGCACGACAGTGTGGACACAATATATATTTATATATATAGATGTCCAGTTGTATGTCCAGTGGACATGGACATAGGTAAAATTGTATGTCCAGTTGTATGTCCAAAACCTAAAATCTTCAAACTGGACATAATGAAATTTGTATGTCCAGTTGTATGTCCAGTTCTAATTCTGGACATCATTTTTGTATGTCCAGTTGTATGTCCGTTTCTTTGGAAATCTTTCCTTTTTCGTAAACATACCCTGCTTTTTTCAATTTATTTTTAAGTCTTGGTCTTTCTTTCCCTCTAAATTTATCACCACAGAAATCTTTTCTAATGACATCTTCACTCTTTCCAATTACTCCTGATAGCTCCTCTGCAGTTATACTTTCAGTTGAATCGTCAAACAATTCTTCCAACGCATCTATATAAACCTTATAAGTTTCTTCTCCTTTTTCCTTTTGAGTTTTTGCGAATTTCTCAGTAAAACTCTTTTTTTGCCAAGAAGATGTTTCTGCGTTTATATTGATATCTGCAAGCACTCCGCTTTCATCAGCTTGATGTACCGGATACTTAAACCAAAAATTCTTTGGCTTAAACGAAGGAAACTCTCTAAGGGTTCCTTCAACTCTCCAGGCTGTTATATAAGATTGTAATTCTTGCTCCTTAGCAATATATTCCATCATCTTTGTAGACTGATCAAAGTTAAGCTTCCCTGTTGCAAAATCCTGCATAGCTGAAGGGCTCAACCTATCATCTTGCCCTACTTCTTCACTCCATCCCGGTAGATACTCATTTAAAGCTTTTTCTATTCCTCTAATCCTTGCTTTGCTATTCTCAGCTTTTTTTATATCATCTGTAAGTTCAAGCTCTATAAGGTCTAAAAGTGCATCAGGATCCCTTGCGAAAACTCCTGAGCCTGAAGCTCTATCCATAGACCTTTTACCGCCCTGTGCGCCTTTTGAATGGTGGTGACAATAAATAACCGCTGAATGTAACTCTGTACATATCTTGTCAAACTGATTGCAAAACTTAGCCATCTGGTCTGCACTGTTCTCATCACCTGTAATAACCTTGTATATAGGATCTAATATTATAGCTGTGTATCCCTTTTTCTCCGACCTTCTAATAAGCTTAGGCGCTAACATATCCATGGGTACGGCCTTACCTCTTAAGTTCCATATATCTATGTTTTTTAAGTTATCCGGCTTGTACCCTAAATCCTTATATACATCTGCGAAACGGTGCAAACATGAGGCTCTGTCAAGCTCCAAGTTTATGTATAATACTTTACCTTTAGCACATTGAAATCCTAACCATTTCTTGCCTTCTGCAATAGCAATTGTAAGCTCAATGAGTGCAAAAGACTTACCTGCTTTACTTGGTCCTGCAAGTAGCATTTTATGGCCTTGCCTAAGCACATTATCTATTAGGCAGTCCGCTAACGGTGGTATATCATCCCAAAGATTAGTCAGTTCTTCAGGATCCGGCAGATCGTCATTTACACCCTCTATCCATTCATACCATTCATTCCAATTGCTTTTGCCTATGTTTGTAGCAATCAAGAATTGTTTATGTTCATTACGTCTTATTCCCGGCATTCTTGATAATCTGGAAGGATTTTTGTTTTGAGTATCAACCTTTAATCCGTTCTTTTCACATACCTTATAAAGATACTCCACACGCTTCTTGTATTCCTGATAGTCTTGCGCTTCTACCTTTACAATTGCATGTACTGACTTCTTCCCGGAGTAGACCATACAAGCTATAGGAAGTTCCAGCTCACGCATAATTGCGTTCTGCTTGCCTAGAGATACTGTATCAGACTCTACTAACGCATAGCGATAATCTGTCACGTTGTCATTTTTGATTCCGTTTCCATCCAGTGGGTTGAATCTGATCCATGCCCCCGCTTCAGGGTTGCTGTCTCCAAATACGGAACTTATATCATTATATTTTCTAAGCTCTTCTATAAGCTGGCCTGCAGTCCTATCCCAATTCCCTTTTTTAGGGCTTAACTTATCTTCATTGTTATAAACTTCAGTTACATACCCTACATTTTCTGTACTTTGAAATAGTGTCTGTAAATAAGTAATCAGCTCATGTACTGGGTTCCAATTTTCATCAGAAGGCTCTTCTATTTCTCTTTCCTCAAGCCAAGTACTGTCTACTATAGTTAAATCATCCTTTACGATAGTATCGTCCCATGAAAGAGCGTAACTTGTCTCGGTATTTTTTTGAGGTGGCACAAAACCACCTCTTTTTGCATATTCATATATAGTGCCACCTGTTACAAGCGAACCACCTTCACTGGTAAAAGTGCCCCATTTACGGAAGCATTCGCCTGACTTATATCTTGTATCATTCCTGCTCCAAGAATCCCAGTCAGATGCCGTGTAGCCCTCTTCTTTTAGTGCCATACCCACATTTACCCACTCTTGATAATCTAATGTAGACGGATTAATGTATTTAAGTAATTCTGTTAAGTCATAACCTTGCATTCATATATCCTCCTAAAAAATCTCCGGTAAAGAAGGATTATATGTCTTGGGATTAATCCCCTGAGGTACCTTCCATCCATTGCCTGCTATACGATCGATTAACTTTCTTGCACTGTCAAAATCCCATGTACCAACATGTTGAAATCCTTTACCTTCTAAAAATCTTATTTGCTTTGGTGTAGTTAGGCCTGCAACTCTTCTCATATCAAGCCTGTCTAATAGTTTCTTAGCCTTTCCGGCATTCTCTATTTCGTCAGGACATATTCCAAGTTTTTCAAGTGTACTAATTTGCTTTTGAGATGCCGGCGCTGCTTCCCATCCAAATGTAGGAATATACCCTGCAAGGTCTTCTGCCTGTATAGACATTTCAAATTGTAACGGATCAACTAATCTCTTCTTACGACGCTTCATTTCTTCAAGCTGTTTAGCTAAGGCTTCTTCTCTTTGTGCCACAACATCTTCTGAAGCTGTTTTCTCCGCTTCTTCAAGATCTATTGCAACACCTGCTTTATCTTCAAGATTCTTAGTTAATTTCTTTGCAACCTCAGCATCTTCACATATTAAATTGGCAGGGTGGCAAAGCTCATGTCTCTCAGTGTGCCAAAGAAAATCTATTAATAACAATTCTTCCTTGCCTGGATATAGTCGTGTTCCACGACCTACCATCTGGCTGTATAAAGCCCTTACTTTTGTAGGCCTGAGCACTATTACACAGTCAACAGACGGGCAGTCCCAACCTTCTGTAAGAAGCATGGAATTACAAAGTACATCATATTTGCCTTTGTCAAAATCCTTTAAAATCTCTTCTCTATCATCACTGTTTCCGTTTACTTCCGCCGCGCGAAAGCCTTTGCTGTTTAATATCTCTGCGAATTTTTGCGAAGTCTTTACAAGTGGAAGGAATACTACAGTTTTTCTATTCTTACAGTATTGAGCCATTTCATTAGCTATCTGGTCTAAATACGGATCCAGTGCAGTACCGATTTCACCACTTGAAAAGTCGCCTGATTGCATACCTACTTGAGATATATCTATGCTAAGTGGCACTGTAAGAGCTTTAATTGGTGTTAGATATCCCTCTTTTATAGCCTTTGGAAGAGTGTATTCATATGCCAATGTTTCAAAGTATTCACCAAGATTTCGCATATCTCCTCTGTCCGGAGTTGCTGTTACGCCTAATACCATAGATTTTTCAAAGTATTGTAAAACTTTTTGATATCCTGCAGATATACAATGATGAGCTTCGTCAACTATGATTACCGGGAAGTGTTCTTTATCAAATTTACTCAGTCTGCTTTCTCTTTGCATAGTCTGTATAGAGCCTGTGGTAATCATGTACCAACTACCAACACTTGTTTCTTCCGCCTTTTCCACGGAACATATAAGACCTGTAGCCTTTTGTATCTTATCAGCCGCTTGTTGTAATAGCTCTCCACGGTGGGCAAGAATAAGTACACGATTCCCTTTTCTAACCATATCCTCTGCAATCTTTGCAAACACTATTGTTTTTCCACACCCTGTAGGGAGTACCAGGAGAGTTCTCTTGGTACCATTTATCCAAGTATCCTCAACGGCTCTCCTAGCCTCTTCCTGATAGGGCCTCAATGCTATCTTGTTGTCCATTAAAACTGACCTGCAGTAAACTCTTTCTTCTCCGGTACTAAGTACTTTTCTACACGATTATTCTTCTTTAAATTACCATTCTTATCTTTGTACTCATTTATAACTAAACTAAGTCTTCCCTGAGACCCCGGCACCTTAGCCCAATTCATTGTAAAAGGTTCACCTTTTTTCTTTTGACCTATCGCAATGAAGAACTGAGACAGCTTCCATTCAGCTTTTGTATTAAGATACAATGTATCAAATACCTTGGCTTCTTTTCCGTCAGCCTTTTTTACAACGATAGTTAAATCAGCCTGTGGGCATGGTGACATCTTTTCAGAACCTCCAAAATGCCCTTTGCCTAATGATTCAACAACAAAGTTATATTCACCTGCAGGGAGGAGTTCATACTCACTCTCTAAATTAATCTCATCATCCCAACTTAAAGCCTTATCCATTGTGTTATCCATATCTTTTTTTACCTTTCTTTAATTAAATGCAACTGCTTGATTCTTTTTAATTTCTTTTATTATTTCAAATACTTGAGGCCATGCGGCAACAAGTACACCTTCAACAAATGCCGGATCCATATCCTGTATAAGTGTTCCTTCCGGGTAATATCCTTTACCCATTACTGCTGTTTGGATTTCCCACTCACCAACGTCATTCTTTTCCATCAAATCACGCAGAGCCTTAGGAATACGCTCAGGATCTGAAAAATACTTAGATACTTCATTGCTTTGCGGTGTTTCTTCCACCTGGCTTTTGTCGCCTTGAAGCTCCTCCGTATCAGGTGTATTTGTAACTTCCACCTTTTCTGCTTCTTCTTGCTTCTTCTGTTGTTCTTTCTTATAGTCAACAAAATCCATCTGTGACGACTCAGGCATATATTGCTCAACCTTTTTAGCTGTACTACTTAAAGAGTGCTCTATTACAGCCTTTATTGATTCGTATTCCATTGGCAACTCTTCAGGTAGATTGTCCCTGTTTTTTGCATCCCAACAAGGGTGATGTGAGGTATACATGATACGTCTTCCACCTTGAGCTTTGTTTGTTCCTTTTTGTACTCCTTTATTGTCTACATTCACAACAATAGTCTTATAGTTGCAAAAGAGAACCATATCCGCCCACTCTTTTACAAGTGGTGAACACTGCTTAGAGAGCTTTAACTCCCAACGATCATATGCTCCCATTTCATCCGGTTGCTCAAATTTACGCATCATAGCGTGCGCTGTAAGTACTACATTGATACCTTTATCCACTGCATCAGAGAGTAGATTTAACATCTTCCCAAAGCTTTCTTTTAAATAGGTATATCCTTTTCCATATCCAAAATCCTCTATACCTTTTACATTCCTTTCAGCACAAATAGCTTCAGCACAAAGCTTTTCTGCCCAGTCGACAGTATCAATTATTAATGTCTTACATATCGAACTATCCTTTATAACCTCTTTTATTTCTTCCAATAGCATTGTAAAGCTTGTAGGCGCAGGAAATCTTGCAACATCCATTCTTCCTGTAGATCCTTCTGTATCTATAAAGACCGGATTGGGAAACATTGCTGCCAATGTTGACTTGCCTATTCCCTCAGGTCCGTAAATAACTACTTTTGTTGCCTTTTGTATTTTTCCTCTAATGATTTCCATTAAAATACCCCCTCTTTCCATTCTTTTTGCTTTGCTTCAGTTTTTTCTTCCGAACCTTTAGCGTAACCGTCTTCAATGATTATGCTGCATTCTTCCCCTGTGCTCACTCGTGTAGCTATCACCTGTAAATCTTCCTGCTCAAGCCACTCACTGAACTCTTTTAAAGTGATCATATCCATCTGTTCAAGCTTATCCATAAGCACGAATCCGCAATCAGGCTTTAATTTTCTTACAATAGCTGTAGCTACCTTCAGCCTGTCAGACCCTGACATGTTATCCCACTGCTGGCCTTTATATAAAAGCTTTCCATCATCTACTGTAAGCTCCGGTAATGGAAGATTTGCATCATTCAATAACTCTGTCTTTTGCTTTCTGACATCATTTAGCTTGACTGTAAGGCTATCATATTGAACCTGATACTCTCTTGCATCATCTTCCGCCTTGTCCTTGTCCAGGTTTATTCTAACCTTACGGTTGATCTCTTCTATATCTGCAAGGCTCTTTTCAAGCTCTTCTGTGGATTCATCCTGCAATTCATTTACCGTTTTCATTGCGATTACTTCGTCTTTTACAGCATTTTCATAAGCTTTTTTTCTCTCATCAAGTCTTTCCTGTAATGATTTGATTTGCTCTTCAAGTCTTTGTATTTCATCAAAAATTCTATTCTTTTCAAATGTAATTTCTGACAACCTGTCACGCTTCTTTTGATTTTCTCCATTCCTTGCAAGTATTTCCTGTTGTTGCTGAATCAACTCTGAAGCACTTATCAAGTCCTTAGGTGCGTCAGGAAAATATTCCTGCTCTTTAGCAAATTTTGCCTTCTGGTCTGCTATCCTGCCGATTGCAAGTCGTTCATTATATATTTCTTTTTCTTGCTGTTCCAACTCTTTCAACTGACTTCCAACGCCAATTATATTTAGCAAGGTATTGGCTTTTTCAGTGTCACTTGCTTCCATGAATTTTGGCAAGTCTAAAGCAAGCTTCTCAACAAAAGAATCCAATAATTGCTGTCCTGCCTTCTGGCCTTTCGGATCAGTTACCTTCAGCTCTGAGTTCTTCCCTTTTCTCTCTACTACAAGTCCGTTGCTAAGTACTATATGTAAATGTGGTGGAGTTACTGAACCGTCTCTTTCAGCCTTAGATGGTTTATACGCTGCACCCCCCAGAGCCCAGGCTATCGAATCAAGTACACTTGTTTTACCTTGATTATTATTG
>ERZ773007.119-NODE-119-length-38972-cov-6.768790_pt1 | contig 38972 bp, 54 predicted proteins | sample MGYA00580665_ERZ773007 | MGnify/ENA primary metagenome ERZ773007 (study PRJEB29015, sample SAMEA2738122) | human oral metagenome | biome: human oral; feature: human-associated habitat; material: saliva | place: China | collected 2167 ... | reverse complement strand
CCGCATCGGCGGGAGTTGCTTCTCGGATAATAATGTTTTGCATAGTTTGCTCCTTATGTAGACTACTAGTTCCGTATATGCGAAGTTCCCTCATTCAACACATACAGTTCTATTTTATAATTAGATAAGCAATGCACCCAATCACTGCTATCCACCCTGCTCCTCCTATAATTTTTTCCTTTGTAGTTGTTGGTCTTTTTGTCACTTTGATTTTCATATTTTTTCCTTTCTTCTTTTTATATTCGTATTACTTTCTTTGTTCAAAATTCACGTTCGGGCTGCAGCTGCTCTGATTTCAACAAGTTTCATCAATCGCAGGCATCCCTAGCGAAAAAGCTGCCTAACCGCTCTGGTTAATCCAGTCGCGGGGCAGCTTGTTTTGGTGGAGATGGCGAGAGTAATTTGATATGTTTTTTAAAATTTACACATATATTCTTATGGCTATTTTTAGCCTTTTTAAGCCATTCCTCTCTATCCACAAAACCATCAAAAAAATATTTTTCGTATATAATTCGTATTTTTGATTTTGCTGCCTCTACTATATAGATTGTATTCGTAAAGCTGATTTATGGCAACAAAAAAAGAGGGCGATTGCCCTCTTGATTTAGCTACTATACCACAAGCTCACAAGCAAGCCCAACCGCATATGCTCTCTTCACACCATGAGATGCTATATATGACTTTGCTTCAGCTGTATTATTTTCTCCTATAAGAAGAATAGGCATTTCACCTATGTTGCTTGAAACGATTGCGTCGGCCCATGAAGCAACTACAATAGCCTCTTCAGCTGATGGGAAAAAACGCTCTGCAATTTTTCTCGACGTTTCAAAACGATCTGCCCCCTTGACTCTTTCGACGCTACCAATCTCAGCGAGCTGCTTTTCTACGGTAGTATTAACAACACCTGTATCGCCCACAATGATAAAGTGTAAATCATTGTGTTTTTTTAGCTCTACAATCTGATTTGCTTTTACAAACTCGGAAACTATAAGTACTGGAACGTTTGTTGTAAGGGTGGATACACCATCAGCCCAATCGCTGCCATTAGTAACAATGATTGATTTTGTTTTTGAAAAGCATTCTTTCAGAACCTCTAGATTTGTATCGTATCTAGTATCTCCCTTTAATACTTTTGCTCCACCCTTGTTTACTATATCGCCACCAACAATATATGTTTCGAGCCCGTAAGATTGCCCAGGATGATCTAGCACTATGTTTGCCTTATTTGCTTTTGCAAGAAATGCTGCACTTATTCCATCAGGGAAGTTTTTGCCTGAAACAATCACCTTATTTGCTTTTGCAAACTCCTTGTCTATGATATCGGATGTTGCATATCTGTCATCTCCTGCGTATTTGACAACCTCTACACCAATATCTACTTGCTTAGGTTTTGGTGTAATAACTTGCGTTACTTTTTCGCCCTGCTTCCTCGCATATGCATACCATGTATCTGCATTACCATAAAACACATCAAGGTCAAGTCTTTTGCTGTATCCACTTAGATATCCATGCGATGTGTACTGATACATTGCAACAACGCTCCAATATGGCACATATGGTGCAGCCTTTTCGAGATATCCTGTTGCATTGTTGTGGTCGTACTGGGCTACCCACAATCCATAGTCTGCGTTAGCTATAGCACTGCAATCGTGACTTTCGATGAAACTTAAATAGCTATAAAATAAAGGTTTTACGCCTATAAGTCTATAAACTGCATCGAGCCAAGCTTTTGCCCATTCTGCGCCAAGATATACATCCTGCTCGAAGTCTAACACAGGAATAACGGTGCCATCGAAGTATGCACCGCAGTTATCTACAAACCACTGTGCTTCTTCTTCAGGAGTGCCTCCAAAACCGACCTCACGAGCAAAGTGGTATACTCCGATTAGCTTTCCTGCAGCCTTTGCTTGTTGCACAAAGCCGTCACATTCTGCCGATACATATCCGGCACCGCCTGTTCCTTTGATGATTACAAAATCTGCGGGTACATTTGCTAGCTGTATTCCTTCCTGCCAGCCCGAAATATCAATCCCGTGTAACATATTAGCCCTCCAGGTCCTTGAAGTCTTTAACCTCTTCAGTTTTATCTAATTTTAATATTTGTTTAAACATTTGATGCAGTCCTGTACTTGCAAGGCCGCTAATTGCACCTCCCACAATCACCTCTAACGTAATTGACCATGTACTTATGCACCCCAGCACCGCACCCACGATTGCCAGTGTTGTTGGAATGTACTTGTTGTCCGAAGGCAAGTACATTTTCATCAGATATCCGATGATCAAGCACGCCACGAGAACAAGTGGCATAATAAGTTTTAATATAAATTCAAGATTCATGATATACCTCCTTGAAATAAAAAATAAAAAGGTGGATTGATTTCCACCTCTACCTAACTAAAATATTTTGAATACCTAGCGTAAGAACTGAGCCAATTACAACCGATATAATCGCTTGTATAACTGCGTTCCATCTCATCTTCGGTACTTGCTCAAGTGCGTTGATTCTTTCGCCTTGCTCGTTGAGTTCTTCATGATGCATATCCATTTTTTGTATCATAAGTTCTATGTTCGTGTTGATTTTCTGTATTTCCCTTGTCATGTCCTCAACAATCGTCAATCGCGTATTCATTCTTTTGATTTCGTCATCGTGGCATTGTATCTTGATGTCAATGGTATTCTTGCGTTCTAGCCACTCTTCCCTTGTCAGTTCTCCCATATGCTCCTCCTATTTCCACTTGCCAATCGCGTAGATTTGCAAGTTTAAAATGTCTGCAGATACGGAGCTCTGACTCGCAGCTACCGTCAACATCGTTGTATTTTGCGTATTGATTGTTTGAGCGGCAAACGAATAACCGTTGCCAATCTGCACTGATGCCGTTACGTTTGGCTTTGCGATAAATCGACAAGACGATGGGAATGTAAACGTTTTTCTATTAAAAATCATGTTATTCCAGGCTCCAGCAGTCCATCCTGATCTAGAGTCCGAATCGGCTGTCTTAATAAGCTCTAATCTCCCCCTCTTCCATTTCACGAAATGCCATCCATCAATCTCGCCTTGCTCGATGACATAATCCTGAGCTCTTCCACCTCCATTATATAGCTCATTGATTGCGTCTGCGAGATTTCTTGCGCTGGTTTTTAACATGGTTGCGTCGCCCATGTCATCTCTAACGCGCTTTATCTGGTCTGCATACTTTTCGTCAGTTGCCTTAATCTCTAGCTTTATATCCTGGGCAAGCGTCCCTGATAATGCTGATTTGACTGTGCCGAAGCTATCTCTTAGCTGTAGCCATAGATTATCAAACAAACCTCTGTACTCAACCGCTGGAACAACCCAACCGCAAAGGTTTGAGTCCATCCTGGTATCGTATATATTAACCGATTCTATAGATGTTGCTCGAGCTGGTATGACTATGTCTGCTATTGCTAGCTCGTAGTAGTTTGATTCACGGATTAGATCCTGGGCAACTGGATTCGTTGCTGCGACACCCTCTTTTAAATAGATGTCTATATCTCGTCTATCCTCTGCAGTATCGAATCTTAAAACGATTCTGTCGATACGAGGAAGGCTCGACGCAGGAGACAGTGTGATTTGTCTATTATTACTCTCTTTAAATACAGCACCCTCGATTATTGCGCCTCCTGGTTTTACATTGACGGTCATGCCTCCGTGTGCTGTGACCATAAGCCCATCAATGGGGTTAATAAACACACCGTTTCCCCAACAGAGCTTATTAAAATCTCTCTCATCCTGCGCTGTGATTGCTCTATCCCATTCATTGCCCACTATTTGTTTGGATTCAAATGGAAAACTCTTTGCCATACTATACATCCACCTTTCTGTATACTTGTCTATTTTGCGTGCCAAAGACAAGCTCTATATCTACTTTATTTTTTGCATGCACCTCTCGCACCTCAACGAGCCTGGAAGTAAATTCTTTTTGTATTGAGTCGATATTTATCGTGCAAATATCGCCCAGGTCATAGTCCTTGAGGTAATAAAAACGATGTTGGAGTACATCAACTGAGATGGTCTCTTGTTTGTAATTGTTCAACATCTCAAGCCTTGCAGCATCTTGCATTTTTGACCTTATAAGCGCCTCATTTTCACTCTTGATTTCGACTCCGCTTATGCTTGCATTAAAAACTTTGAGTGGAATACAGTGCCCAAGATTACTAGGTACGTTGTTATCAAACTGCACGTATTCGTGTATTGCCCTGACCTTCTTACCGTCCTTCCAAAAGCTATGTACCTCGGATGTCTTAAAGTCATCAGGGATTTCCTGGCTAGCTAAAAAGCCACTATATATGCCGCTTTCGTCGCATGCGTATTCGCATTTTGAGATATTCCCCCAAGCCTCGCCGAAAAAGACATCATCACGCAAATCGCGTCCCTTTTGAATGTGCAACTCGATGCCTAAGAGTGCTTTCCCTTGTTCTTCTTTTGCAGAGAAAATTGGTCTACAAATAAGTGTATATCCTGCAGACTTTAAAGCCTTTCTCATCGCAGAGCCTGTACTTTCACCGAGTTCTGCGCTTATAGATAGCTCGTTTGGTACATCACTATCTGCGCTGAGCCTTGCACCATTAACCGTGCCACCAGCTATGTCCCACGTTCGCTCGCCAGCAGTATCTCCTGGCACATAGTACTTGTCACTCACCGTCTCAAGCAGCCACTGTTTCAGTCTTTTTTTGACCTCTGCCTGTCCCTTGAAGGTCACAGACGAAATTGGTATTGTGTAAGCGCTCCAGTCGAGTACTTTGTCGATAAAAAAGCCTGATAGGGTTACAAATTCGCCGTTATTCTTTTCCTCGTAAACGACCTTTTGGACCATCGCAGTTTCAGGGCGCCCAATACATTTGATGTACTTGACATTCGGGTCATAGTCCTTAGCTGCCATGTATAGTACAAATGACCCGCACTCATAATATTTTCGACTCCATTGTAACTCGACAAAGTCAATCATCTTGACCTCTTCGCCGAATTTATTTAGACACTTGATCATTTACACACCTCCGTATCTTCCTACGAAGCTTACTTCTGCAGTAAATGCCGTATTGCCATCTTTTGATATTTTTATTTGATTGTCACCATAGCCAAGTACCATCTGCATGAGGTCTCTAGCGTCAAAATCGCTGTATGGCACGTCTTTACCATTCTTTTTGACCGTTCGCTTTTCGCAGTCAATAACGAGGACGTCAGACGCATTTAGCACGGTTTTAACACTTGTCTTAATGTCGCCCATCTCGATATCGATACCAGGTACATAACCTGTTGACTTTATTGTAATTACGATTGGAGCCGGCTCACTACCGAGATAATTAACGACCTTCGTATCCGTCTTTGTTATCTCACCAAAAGCAAGCTTGCCACCTCCTGGCGCATAATATCTTGTCCAGTGCCACATAGGTGTCACGGAGCTAAAGCTTGTCGTTTCTTTACTGTCTCCAAATAGATCAGCATAAGGAGATTGGAATAACAGCTCAAGATTAGGCTTGCGATAAACATTTCTTGACGGATAACTTGCCGCCTTGAGAACACAGTCTTTAGCTATCTTTGTGACTCCAGCATATGTGATATACAAATCATAAGTATGGTTCGCATTATGAAATCCGATTACTTCAGCTCTTAAGCTATCATTAGATCCGTTAATTCTTGCCGATAAAGTAATCTGCCTGCCATGCTTTCTAATACCTGTTATGATATCACCGTGGCCAAATCCTCTCGCCTCTGAAAATACTTCAATTTCAGGAAAGTCAACACCTTCAAGTGTCAACATTTTCCAGTCATTTTTGTTATAACTAAATCGGAGACCATCACTTCTGACGGCCTCCACATTTACCATTTTGCTCATATCGCACCTGCCAATCCGAATTTTACTGCTTCACTTCTCAGCACTCTTGCATGTTCGCCTGGAGTCTCAACGGGCTGATTAATATTAATTGTCTGCATTACCGTTGTGTCACCTGCACCGACTCCATTACGTGATATCTGATTATATCTTGCCCCTGGAGGTAGTGTTATTGCATCTCGTTTTAGCCTCGAACCATTGTAGCCACCGTTTACAGTTAAGTCAGCCTCAACTCCTTGCATATCGCTTGCGAAACGATCTTTTATGCTGCTCGTAAAGTCTGATACGACACCAAGTGCATATGCGGTCTTTCTCGTGATACCATTAGCAATACCGTAAATCAGATTGTTACCAATGTCTTTTTCGCCCCAACGCGATGGCGATTTGATACCAAAGAAGGATTTAATCTTTTTCTTTACATTCCCAAAAAAGCCACCTATCTTGTTCATTAACCAGTCAAACTTGTTGTGTATTCCATTCCAGAAGCCACTGATGATATGACTACCCATCTCTACAAATTTGCCAGGCAAACCTGCTATGCCATTAACTATACTATTCACAAAATCGGCTATACCGCTTACAGCTCGGCCAACTAAATCTCCAACCCACGCAGCAATCTTTGCAATCACCTGCGCTAGATAAATTACTATTCGGATTGGAAGAGTTTCCCACCAAATCCAAAAGTCAATCGCTTTTGATACAAATGCTTTGATGCCGTTCGGCAATGTTTCCGTAAAAAATGTTACAATCCCATCAACGACTGCACCAACAAAGTTCTTGATATGGGTCCATATTCCTATGAAAAAGTTACGGAATCCGTCTGACGTTTTCCATAGGTAAATAAAACCACCAACGAGCGCTGCAATAGCCATTATGAGAACCATAATAGGATTTGCAAACAAAACTGCATTTAACAGTACCTGAGCTGCAGTAACAATTGTAACGACTGTTTTATACGCAATAAAAGCAGAAGCAACCATCACGATTAAGACCTTAAATTTATCAAAGTTCTTAATTAGCCCTTTTAAGATTGATGTCAACGGCTTAATTATTGGGACCGCGTTACCCAGTTTGCTCAGTCCTTTTATAATCGCTGGTACAAGGCTTTTTGAAAATGCCTTGCCTAGACTCTTAGCCACAACCTTTATCCTTGGAATTAAGTTACTTAAGAATATCGCAATTGAGTCAGCAAAGGCTTGCATAGACTTATCGACATCCCCTCCACCAGCAAAAGCAGTAAGCAGATTTTCCCACGAGGCTTTCATCTGATTTGCACTACCTTCTAGAGTAGAGTTTGCTTCTTTTGCTGTTGTTCCAGCTATCCCCATGTGAGATTGCATTACACTTAGCGCATTGACGATATTGCCAAAACTCATACTGTTTTCGTCAACAGTAATTCCAAGCTTTTTCTGCTCATCTTTCATCTTAGATGCATCCTTTATAAGGCGCTGCATCTCCTCTTTAGTACCACCATAGCCGAGTTTGAGATTATCTAGCATGGTGTAGTTTTGCTTAGCAAAGCCCTGGTACGCCATCTGTATAGACTCTATCGATGTGCCCATCTTATTGGCATTATCTGACATGTCCGTCACGGCCCTGTTCGCGTATTCTGCTGACTTCTTTGTGTCGCCATCAAGCGATTGCAATAGTGATGCACTGAAGCTAGTCACTGTCTCCATGTACTTGTTAGCGCTCATGCCAGCCGTCTTATATGCGTTGCTTGCGTATTCCATTATTTCTTTGCTATTATTTTTGTACAAAGTCTCTACACCGCCTGCGAGCTGTTCGTATTGCGCAAATGACTTTATAGCCAAAGTTCCAAGCCCTACTGCGGTCGTTACAAGTGCAGCACCTATCATCGCTGCACCTCTACTCACGCTCCCAGAAAGACTGTCAACGCCTTTATCTACACCTGTCGTATCAAGCAGGGTTTTTATCTCTAAAACATTTTCATTCATTTACTATCCCCACTCTTCTTCAAACTTGCGATACTGTTCTTCTTCCTCTTCCGTAAGTACTGTCGGAAGCTCCCATGCGTTTCGTTGTTCCCTAAACTCTTTATCGGTTGACGCTCTAAAGCCTATTACCTGTCCGAGCAATGTCTTATCAGTGATGCCTTTTAGCAGTGCCTTGAATTTGTGCCAGTGCAAATCGATTTCCATGATGTCGATTCCATATTGTTGCAAAAATGCACTATAAATCAGTTCTGCATCAATATCAAAATCTAGTGTATCTACACCTGGATCACTCTGTTTTGGAACAGGACAAGGATTTGTATAAAACTCTACAAGTGCCAAGAATATATCGTTAGGCACTCCCCAGCCTCCTTCAGTCTGAACGCAAGGCGAATTGCCCTTAAATAAAGGTCTGAAATCAGTGCACTTATGAAAGTTTAGCCAGTATCTATAGTCTGTGTTTAAAAAAAAACGCCTCCCACGAACCTCAATTGAGTCGGGGAGACGATCTGTTAAAGTTAGCATTATTTAAGCTTCGCAATCTTGTCCACGCTCTGTGCTACGTTCTCGATAACGTCAAGCGCAGGTGAATTTAATTGCTCAGCCTCTCTTTGTCTCTGATGCTCACGGACCCTCTGCAGATAAGCATCAACGATGGAGTTATAGCAGATTGTTAGGGTCTGCAAATCAACATCGTCTACCTTTTTTGCGTCAAGAACTACTGCTGCGTTATCCTTGCCTAAAAGCTCTGAGCATAGATCAAACTGCTTGCGATAGCACTCTACACCCTTATTAGCGACGCTCAAATTCCCAATCTCGTCCATTTTCTTCTGTACTGCTAGGGTTTTCTTAGGGAGAACGTATTCCGCTCCGTCCCATACTAAAATATCTGCCATATTATTACTCCTTTATTACTTATGCTTTAGTAAACGTTGGAACGCCAGCCTGAAGCTTTGCTGTTCCCTTTTCGACTGTGCCGCCAAATGGCAAGTCAAATGTAATTGTGCCTTCAACTGCATTCATCGAGTCAATGCTTAGTGTTGCTTCTGTAAGCCATGCTTTGTTGGCACCGTTTGGTGTGTCATCAAAAATAAACACAATCATAGCCTCGACCTTTGCGTCGGCTCCAGTTGCAAGTCCGTAGAACTTTTCCCAGATGAAATCAAAGTCCGGCTCGCCCTTATACATTGTAAGTGGCATGCCATCAACTCCAGGCTTATAACCTTCAAGCTCTGTTGTTGGCGATTCATCTGAGATATAGTCATAGTCCTGCTTCTGTGGATCAAGCTTAATCTCGAGTTTTGTAGCCTTCTTGATTCTGGTCCACTTCTTTGTTTCCTTTGTGCCTGTGTTGATAAACAGTGCGATCATGTGCTTTTTAATGCGCTTAACCTGTTCTGCCATTTTACCTTTCCTTCCTGTAGGTCACCCCTACACTAATCTGATAGACAGCTTGCTCGCCATCTGTTTCTTGCATATAAAATGAATTAGCGACTGAGATTTCTTCGATGTTATATCCTTGCGGATAATTCGATTTATAATTTTGTTCCGCAATCCATTGCTCGAACTGCTCCAAGAACTCTTGATTGGATACCCTATCGCGCTCTTCCTGAGCCTCTTGTCTAGCAACTATATAAAAATAGTCAGTACACAATGTACTGCCATCTATATAGTCGACTGTTTCGTTTGTCGGTTGCTTGTATATGCCCAAGCTTTCTGCCTCAGCTCTTAATCTGTCTGTGTCAAAATCATCGCAGAGAGCGAGTCCAGGACACTCTTTCATCCATGCTTTGATTGACTCTGATAATGTCACTTAATCACTCCCTTTCGCCATGATTCGCTTTGCGCCGCGTGCTATTGCAGCAGCACCGCCTTCTCTTTTCATGCGCTCAAACCAATAATTTCCCCTTTTAGGCGCGCCTTGAAAATTAGCTGGCATATAATACCATCTGCGTGCGTAAGGTGCTACATATCTTACTGTACCACTACCTATGACCGTACCAATTTGTCCACTTTTTATAAGGTCGCTCTTATTCTTCGGGACATACGGCACGCAACGTCTTAGCACCTCTGAGTCGATGAACATCTGCACCTTGCCTTGCTTTTCAATAGCAAATCGGCGCTTTATGTCATCATTGCTTTGTAGCTTTAATTTTAAGCTTACATGCTTCATTACGCACCTATCACTTTCCAGTTCTTTAAATGATCTCGATTTGTATTGTCTGCTAAAGATTTCAGAGTAACCACATCCGAATAATCTCGTTTGAGGTCTTTTAGCCTATAGCTATCTCCCATCTCCTTGTCGCACTCTCCCAAAACGGATACGCTTAGGTTTGACGCAGTTTCGATTGTCCAATGACTCAATCTGTCACTAGATAATAAAAACTCCTTATACGGCAAATAAAAGGCTCTATATGGGATGGTGATTGATACGGTATCAACAATATTCAGCTTTCCGTCTATGTTAACGGATTGAACTCTCTTTCGCTTCCACATTACCCCTTTTAGGACCTTTCTATGCCATTTTTCAACGCCATTATCCTTGTAGTAGCTATAGATTGTGATTGTGTCCGTGAAAATCATTACATACACCCCATTAAACCTGTTCCAGATAAAATCTCGAAGATAGCACTTTTAAGCTCCGCCTTGCGGTCCTCTGCAGATGCGTATGTTTCGGAGTATCCGTCGTTTGATACCGAAATAACGCCCTCAGTACCGCCTTGACTTGCTAGCGAGTGGATTGTATGGACTATTGCTGATACTGTTTGGCTGTAACGGAAGTCATCCTCCGTTACAACCTTGTCAATTCTTCTTGCAGTCCAGCCACGCAGCAATATTGCTGCTCTCTCGTAAAGCTTTGCATACTCTTCTTCGCTCTGTACATCCGCATAGATGCTTTGATACTCCGCTAACGATACGCTCAGCATGATTACTTGCTACCTTTCTCTTCTGCTACCTCAGGCTCCACATCTTCTGTAACGATAATTTCATCACTATCGTTAAATTCCAATCCTACTATTCTGCCCATCGTCTACCTCCTATTATTTACAAGCTCCAGCTATTCCGTTAGCCTTGTTGATGTAAACGTCTGCGATACCAATTTCTCTGAAGTTGAACTGCCATCCATCTGCGTCCTTGTTATCTTCTGGAGCGATTGCCTTGTTAACATTTCTCTTCTGATACTGGATAACGGCAGAAGGCTCAACAATCAAGAAGTCTAGCGCCTTACCAGTTGCTGCCTTCTTGTATCCGCCCTTCTCCTGGCCACTAGTCTTGCCATCATTCATCTCGATTGCTGTGAAGAATCTGCTAGCTGGCACCTTCTGAACGAGTGCGAACTGTTCTAGAATCTCCTTTGACTTAGTTGTGTCTAGGTCTCTGATCATTCCGTGTACAGTTGGAGATATGAATAGGATTCTTCCATCCTCTGGTACCTCGTTGTCGGTCATTGTGTCGTATGCCTTTGCAATAGCCTTAATTGCGGATGTGCCATCTGTGATTGTGCTTGTTGCAACATTTGCACCAGCCTTCTTGCAGTAGTTCGCAAATCTAAAAGCATCAAGCTCTGGGATTACTTTTGTTCTCTCGAACTCTGCCGATAGTCTTCCGAATGCTACTCCAGCAGTAGAAGCGTCATCGTCTGCATCTACGAGGAACTTACGACCTCTGTCGAAGTTGCACTTTACAGTCTCGTTAGTGAGCTCTACGCTTCCCATAGTGTATCCTGCAGAACGGTCATAGTCTGCAAGCCCATCCATGTCAATCTTTGGAATGATAAGCTCATCTGCATTTGCGCCCTGCTGTGCTAGTTCTGGAGCACCGTCGAGCACTGCAGTAACTGATGATGTCTTATACACCTCATCTAGAAGGTCAACGTACATTTTGAATTTTGAAATCTGATTTGCCATTGTTTAATTTTCCTTTCCCTTTGTTGAGAGACCCATCACAGCCCTTGCTGTGGCTAGAGCCTCGTCAGTACCACCAACTCCGCTACTTGCGTTTCCAGAAGTGCTTACCTTCGCCCCTGTTGGATTCGCATTTGAGCCAAATAGGAACGATGTGTCCTCGGCTTCCTTTAGCGCATTGATTGCCGCTTCGATGTCGCTTGAACGATCCTTGCTTGCTCTCAGCTCGTCGAGTTTGAGTTCTGCCCTTATACTTGCAGTTCTGCGACCGCCTGCCTTTGCGATGGCATCATCTAACAGCTTGTCAAACTCTGCGCCTTCGAGCTTGCTCTGCATGTCCTCGATAGCTTTCTTATGTGCAGCATCTTTCTGCTCAGATGCACTTTTAAGCTCTTCGATTTGCTTCTGCATTGCTTCCTTGTCTCCTACTGAGGCCTTTAGTCCCTCAATTGACTTAGTCTGCTCGTCAAAATCAGCCTTAACCTTGTCGTACTGCTCAGCTTTATCCTTTACAGGATCTAGTTCTGCGTGGTGTGCGTTGAGTATCTTTGTGATAACCTCATCGTCTGTGATACCAAATTGCTTTAGTGAGTCTCTTGTAAATGCCATTGTAATAGTTTCCTTTCTTTTTACGTCCTGCGAGTGCTTACGCTTGGACTACCGTTCTTGTCCTGTTTTACGTCGGATGAACAAACGACAATAAAAAAACATCGCTTGCTTGCGATGTTTAATAACAATATTTTTTTAAATTAAAAGACCAGGAGCCCTAAGGTCATCCTGGTACGTTCCGTGTACGTTCCGAGTTAAACTATATATTGCCTTATTTGTTTTCTAGATTCATTAAAATTCAAATCATCAAAATAAGCATTTATCATCTCGTCCTCAAATTCATCACACAACTCCTCAAGGACTGTGAATTCCGCGACCTCTCCGACAAGCCTATCATCAGAATTGTCCATTTCTGCAACAAACGCCATCATCCTGAAAGAAAGTGCGCTTCTTCTTTCTACTTCCCTCATAAGTCTAGGGTTAAATAGCATACTAAAAACAGTGTGAACTCCTGAATTTGTATCTAGAAAATTCTCACTTAACAGTTTCTCATATTCTAAATTTAGTTCAGGAAATCTACTCAACATTTCTGAAACCAAATTATTATAATTCATTATCCTGAACCTCCTTTAATTTTTTTAACTCCGACATTAGAAATCTTTTGTCGCTATCGCTCATTTCGTTCTCTAGTGATTTCGTCAATTGTCGAACTAGATCATTAACTTTTTTTGAATGATCTTTCCCATTCCTTCCAAGATTTAGCCCAGTTGCTTTTTCAAATTTTCTAACAGCAACTGTTCCACCATCTCCTATTATAGACTTTTTTCTATATGCAGTCCTAATATATTTTTTTGCCTCTTCTCCTTCTGCATGTTGCATAAGCTCTTGATATTTATTTTCACCAAGCCAAGCCTTTAGCTTTGCTGGAACAAGCTTTTTATGATCAGGTCCTCCATAGAAGTCTATATTTATTTTATCATTTTCTGGCATTTTTTTCAAGCTATTTGATAGTTTTATATACTCAAAATCCCTCTTATAGCCTTTAACATAAAGTCTGTTGAGGTTCTGTTTGAGCCCTGCTTTCTCGCAAAATCGAGCGTATTGCTGTTCTTTTGCTGTGATGGCAGCAGTCATATTCTGTCCGCCTAGATATTGCCTTTTGAACTCCCTAAGTTCTCTTTCAAGCCTTCGCTGGTGTTGTGTTGCCTGATAAAACGTGTATGTTCTGCCATCGACTTTGACCGGTTCGGGTTCCTTTTCCATTGGTGTTGGGTCAGAAATACCTGCAATAAACGGATAAAACGTATGCTTGCAGTTATATCCGCAAAGTCCAGATGGATCGTGTGGATAACCAGTCACTGCTTCCAGGCTTAAAATCTTATAGCCTAGTCGCTTACTTTCTTTCGGATGAGCCTTTCCGCTTATGCTGTAGATTTTACCCTGCCATCCTGCATGATTTGCGTGTCCGTCTCCGTCTCGTGCTCCACCATGTGAAGAAACCTCGACTAAATCCGTTCCAAGCTGTTCTGCGTTGCTCATCGATATATCTGCTGCCATTTGATTTAAAGTCGTTCTGACAGCCAAATGTGCAGCTACGTCTATACCTCTTGTAATGCCTGACGCATAGTTTACGTACCTTAGTCCACTTTTTTCGAGGTCTGAAACGACCTGCTCGACCGCTTGTTCTGAGGAGAAAGCACCGCTCGCAACATTCATAACTGCCTTATCCATTGAGTGATTAAATGCTTGATCTACCGAAACTGGCGCTCCAATAAACTTAAAGCCTGTAGAATGAGTTAGTGATTTGAGCTCGTGCTCCAATCTCTTTGAGCTCTCTGCGGATATTTGCTTCAGTGCTGGGCTTGATTTTAAGTGTTGACCTTTTGTCTTCCAAAATGCAACATCATCTGCAAATGACATGTCGCCAGCTCTACCGATTATCTTATCTCCATGAGCTTGAGCCGAATCCACAGTCTCTCTAATTCGCTCTCCAACAAGTTTTTTGTGCTCAAGGGTGTTCTCGTTTAACATCTCGATAAAATCCTTGTCAGCGTGCAATTTATCGAGCACACGCGTCTGTATTTCGCCAGGACTATAACCGAGCGACTCAAGAGCCTTAGCCTGAAGCTCTGCAGATTCCGTCCACCTCTTTTGTTTTCTGAGCCTACGTGCTATGTCCTGGATTGTATCTTGTTCCAGGTCTTGGAACATTGGTATTATCTCAGCGCTTAGCTGCTCTTTTTGATAATCGGATAGCATAACTATGCCTCCGTTTCGTCATCGACTTCCACATCGCTATACCAGGCTTCAGCTTCAGCCTCTGTAAGTCCGTATTTATCCTGGATGTATCTCTTAACAAGCTTCGGCAGTCCAAAGGCTTGTGCATCAGCTCTCATCGAGTCGAGCTCGCTCTGTCTGTCGGTGATAAAGCTGTCATCATAATTGATTATGATTTCTTCTGCAAGATCATACTTTGTTTCCATGAACGTATTTGAAAACCACAGAAGGGCTCTTACAAGGTCCTCGATGTAGTCAGTCAGATTTTGTCTCTGCTTGTTCAGCTCCTGCATTGAGTCTTGTTTCGTTCCAATGTACTCTGTCGCAGTCTTGATTTGTCCGTTCTCAAAGCTGTATTTGCGTGTACCAAATCCGAACATCGTTGAAAGCAAAGATAGTGATAACTCAAATGTTTTGGTTATGCTGTCAATACGGATAACTGGATTTATCTCCTGAATCAGGTCATCGGAGTTAGGCAGCTTTTCGCCCATCGATACAAATGTCTTTTTGTGCTGAGTGTTTGGAGTTCTCGAATTGCCATTCTTGTCAAACTCACAAAGGGCCTCGTTATAAAGCACCATCTTGTCAGCCTTGTCCAGGTCTCCAAATAGCACATTAAAAATTAAATCTATGCTCTTCAGTACAGGTATTGCTGCATAGATTTTCGGATAGCCATACCCCTTCATGTTTTTTATGTTGTTAACAACCGCAGTCGTTAGGATTGAGAAAGGCTTAACATCCCCCAGCCTAACCTCTGAACCCTTTTCGACAACTTCCTTGCCGTTAACATCCAAAACCACTGTCTTTGAGACATACTTGTCATCTTCCATAGTAAACGTAACAATGGTCGTTTCGGTCTTGCCGTTGACTATATTTTCGGAAGCAAAGGCACATTCGGTAACTATGCCTTTTGAGATTGTTAGCGGGAATATTCCACTAGGCTCAACATAGATCAATTCTATCGTGCCACCCTTTAGTGAAGAATCATCAAATAAATCGGCTCCAACTACTCTGACATAAGCGCCTACAGTACCCTGAGCCGACATGAGCTCCAACTGTCTACGAATAGCTTTTGAAAACTTGTCTTTTGCTAACTGCTTCTCAATAAATCCGTTAGCGCTTTCCGAGTTCGTAACAATGTCTACGATTTCACAAAGATTTGCATCGTCCTCACATGCTCTCTTAGCAAAGCCCGTACGCTCCATTTCGTACCTTACGTTATTCACTGTCACCCTGTTGTGGAAATTGTCTATTAGTTCATTTGAGTACCAGGAATCACACAAGTCCATTATCGCGAGAGCCTTCTCATTCACGTCATATCCCTGTTTATTTAAATATTCTTTAACGTGTGCCATTTATCCCTCCATTGGATGAAAATAGTCAATGAACTGACTCCATGAATAGTAGTCAGCATCGTATGTGTCGACGTCTGTTGAAAAGTCGTCGAGTAGTTTTTCTTCTTTTTTGCTCTTGCTGTCATACACCATTTCGGATATCGAATCAGCTATCGGCTCACAGAAGTCCGAAACCCACAGCAATCTATTTGTGTTAATTACTGAATTGTAAGCAAGGACTCTATCGGAGAATTCCGTTTTACGACATCCGGCAACCTTAACCCCTAGACCGTTTCGCGCTGAGTATATTGCCAGTCCATTCAGTATTAGCTGCTCAGCATTGTCGACGAACGCAGCCACAATCGGAATGTTTGGGTATAAGACTCTTACTTCGTTAACAAATTCCTTAAATGTTGAGTATATCTTTTCCGGATCTACGGTCCCTTTGCTGTGCTTAATCCGTTTGTAGTACAGTCTAATCTGCTTATTAAAGCCTTTAGTAATTCCTGTAGCAACAAATGGCGTATGTGAATTTGTACCGCCAACATCTATGCCGATATAAATCTGCACTATCCGATGTGTATTCTTGCGATTGCCGTTTTCGTCAACAGGCATTAGTTTGTCGTAGCTTATTGCGTAAGCTTTAGCTTTGTCTGCAAACTGAGGATGTACAAGCCCCTCTGCTGCAACCCATAGCCCTTGAATGAATCGCTTAAAAAAGACGCCCACGAATTGACGTCTGTATCGTTCCTTTATTGCCTCCGATAACGACAGATTGTCGTCCATCGTAAAATGCAAATAGATTAAATCCTTTTCTGCAGCCTGGTCAATCCAGTTTACTTTGAACCAGTGCTTAGGCTTATCCGGATTGCAATTGAACCACCATTTAGAACCCTCTACCGAGCATCTAGCCGTTGCCTGGTTAACAAAAGACTCTGGCATTAGTGCGACTTCGTCAAAGAAGAACCCAGCGAGCGTAATACCCTGTACAAGGTCTTGTGAGCGTTCGTCCTTACCGCCGAAGATATAATAATAATTTGTTACACCGTTGCGACTTACCTCGAGTAGGTTGTCGGCTCTACGGTCTTTGAACCTGTAGCCCCTAGCAAACAACATCAGCTTAAGCGGTTTTAAAACGTTACGCCTAAACGCACCGATAGTCTTACCTGCCATGCCAAAGTTCTCGCCGCTAAACGTCTCCATCGACCACATCACAAAGGATAGTGCCATCGATACCGTTTTTCCTGACCTAATCGCACCGTCAGCAATGATACCGTTCATCTCATGCACTTGTGATTCCGGAAGCCACCAGGTTAAAATCTTCTTCTGCTTTCGGCTAAACGGCTTAAACTTAAAAGCTTGTGCTAATCTTCCCATATGTCAATCGCCTCGCTTCTAAGAGCATCAATAAATCCGTCGTCCTCAATTTCTTGCACGTCTTCGCCTTTTGCTTTTGCCGTCTGCGCTTTGATGTGCTCGGTTCTAGCCTCTTGCTCCTTGTTGTCTGCGTCAGTGTTAAACGACTGTCCTGCGTATTGTGCGACAAAATAAGCTGCCTTTACATTTCCTGATAGTGCCTTTTTGATTTGAGCCATTAACATCGCGCTTTCAAGTGTTGCATCAACTCCAAGTTCATCGAGTAACGGCTTCCATTCCGGCGAATCTATCTCAGCAGTAAGCAGCATATTGAGTGTCTTATTAAAGTTTGCCTTGCGACGTCTCGCAACACCGCTTGCCCTTCCTGCAATTTTTGCCAATTCTCGGCGCTCGTGCGGCGTTCGTTTTTGATTTGCATCTCTGATATTGTCATATCCTGCCACACCACCACCTCTCTTTTCGTCTGTTTTGCAGCAACACAAAAGACGCCCAATCCGAGCGCCTTCTGCGAGTTATTATATGAGAAATAATTTGAGGAAGCCACAAATCCCTTTTCGCTAAATACAATATATCACAGTTTTTTGTCCCATTTGTCCCAACTTACATCTTCAGCGAATTTTTTTAGCTTTCGCTGGATATTAGACTTGCTTATAAATGCTTGTTCTTCGATTTCTCTGTAACTCAGTTCCTCAACATAGTACATTCGAAGTATCGTCCTCATATCTGGGTCGCCCACAGTATCTATCTCCCTTTCAATAGCCTCAATTAGCTTGCTAATTTCGTCTAGCTTGCGTTTTAACCGCCTCTCCCTACTCGATATACCTTTTCTATCAAAGTCGACTCCTACAAGCGATTTTGGGATTCCTCGACCACTCCTATAGTCCTTATAGTAGTCTGTGACTATTTCTGTCTTAGCATGGTCAATAGAATACTTCAACCCCTCTGCTTCTCGTCGCAATGCTTTAAGCTGCTTAATCTGTTCGTAGTCTATCATGGCTATCACCTCGCTCCGTTCTTCCATCCTCGATTCGCTTTATTTGTCTATCGATTTTGAAAAACTTTGCATGCTCTACGCGCTCATTTATCCCTAGCAAATATTTGACTTGAGTCAACATGATCTCTACGTCAGCAACTTCCTCAATCAGATTAGCAAGAAAGCCACTCTCGTGCTCGTATCTTTCATACTTGTTGAGGGCTTGTATGAGCTCAGCCAATTCTTCTATCAGCATATCCTTTTGCCCCATGTATCCATAATGGTCCGCAATATGCTTTAATGCTTTTGTTCTATTCCCCATCCTGCACGCTCCTATCTGTATGGCGAACTTTCTGGCCATAAAACTTCTATGCCATTCTTGAGTGCGTATAAGTGCTCCATGCAAGCACCTTTTGAGTGCACCCAATTGTCCAGCATGTAGATGTGTGTAGCCTCGCCCAAAAGCCTTAAGCATATTATCATGTAGTCCTCCCAGCCACAGATCTCTGGCAATACTATTTCGGCTGGGTTAATAATCTCTGCCCCAGGATACTCGTCAAGGAGTTTTATTTTTGCCTCGTTAAAAGTCTTCTCGTAGTCATCATAGTCGGTAATCCTACCGCTGATGTATATTGTCATTTTTTGCATTGTTTTTCCTCGCCTTTCTTTGCTTCAGCAATTTTTGATATTAGCTCTGCTATATTTACTCCGACATTAGTCAATTCAGCGTCTTGGTATATCATTCCATTCTGATTTAGCCTTGCCAATGTGCCTCTCGATACTGCTTGCAAATTGCTTGGATCAAAGTTTCTCGTATCTCCATCAAGAAAGATTACCGCGTGATTCTTAGGAATTGGACCATGACTCGCTTCGTAGACCAGCCTGTGCTTTTGCACCCAATTAACTGACTTCTTTGCATTTTGTATGTCATTAACCTTAACCCACACATATCCATCTACGTTTTTTTCTGTTCCAATCGGATCTGTGTTCTTAGGCATTTCCCCTGGCTTAAACATTGTTGGTTTTAATCTTTCGTATACGTCCGCAGGCATTTTTTTACCTTTGTTTGGAGGAATAATACCTTTTCCAAATTGTCCAGTCCTTCCAGTATTTAATTTGTGATTCCCAATATAGCTTTTAGGGAAACTATTAGACATCTTTCGTCCGAACCTTGCCTCAAAGGCCTCTTTTATCTCTTTGTAAGAATGCCCTGGGACAAATTCTCGCATGAAAGCATGCTCTTCTTCCGTGTACCTAGTCATGAGAATTACCTACAAGCATCTTAGGTACTTTCAAATCTGCGTTCATGTGATCGTCCATGAATTTCGTCGCTTGCAAGGTCACATTTGCATTTTCTATGATATTCTTTGCGATTGTACTGATTCCGGATGCCCTTTGTAGTTCTTCAGCTAGAGCCTCTCCCTTTAGTTCTTCGTCGCCCAATCTTTCAATCTCAGCGAAAAGATGATTGTTTAAATCTAATAGCGTGTTTTTCATTTCTGCTCCTTCAATATCTCGTTATTCCTCTGTGTCTTCTTGTAGCACCATATACAGAGATTAACTTCCTTGTTGCCGATTACTGCACTATATTTGCCGTACTCGTTGATTCGTTTGCCACATAGTTCGCACTTCATCTGCTACCTCCCATACTTGATCATGTCGTCTACTAGTTGCCTTATGTCGTGACCAGTCATGTCTTTTGTGCTGTCTATCATCTGATTGACCGTGCACCTCTGGTCCCAAACCTCTCCGAGCAAGCTCATGTATGCTTCAAGAAAATATCCGATTCGTTTTTCCCTCCAGCCGTATACGGTCCATAGCACTCGCACCATGATTGATATGTGCAGTAGGTTTTGCAGCTTTATGATTTCAAAACGAGGGACCTGCTCGATTGGTCTTTTTTGCTTTTTGCTTTTCTTAGCTTTCGGTATCATAGTAATTACTCCTCATGCTATACGTATATAAATAACCTTTTATGCATTGTTATTTATTTTCGAGTGTCCCCAAATAACATGGGGACGGTTTAATGTAGTTATTTCAACACTTATAGCGATTGCCTTATTTTCTGTCCCCAACGGCTTGGGGACGCTCTATCCTAGTAAATTCAATGCTTATGGCGATTGTCCCCACTGTCCCCACGTTTTTTGTTATCCTTACGCGAGGGTTTCTATATATTTTTTTAGTTGTAATTTTTTTATCTATATATATAGTGTGTGTAAATTCTTGGGGACAGGGGACACTTGGCGATTTCGTTCATATTTCAATGTTTTTCTGTCCCCAACGGCTTGGGGACACATGGGGACACCCCCCACCATATTGTTGAAATTCCAACGTTTCGTATCAAATGACATACTGGAGATTCTTGGGGACACCTATTAAAAAGGTATTTCCTCTTGAACCTCTACAAAACCAATGCTTTCAGAGGTTTCATCCTCAATATTGATATGAAGCGCTATTGTCCAAAATCTTATTCCGTTAATTCTGACTCGTTTGTCGACTCGTCCTTGAACAACGTCCGTCAAGTTATTCCTGCTGAGCCATTTTGCAAACTCGGTCGGATTGAATCCATTTTCTGAGCATGCCGAGTTGAATACATTTCGTATAATATTTATTTCGCTACTCGAGATTCTCCCGTAGATTTTTCCCAACGGTGTATAGTTATCAGTGATAAAACTATTATGATTCTCTGCAATCCATCCCTGGAGCCACTCGTATGCTCGCCTATTCTGTGACACATCTTCCTTGCTTGACAAATATGCCTTCATATCCTCAACACCAATAGAACCATTATCAAAGAACATATACTCGCCGAGGATAGCATCAGCCGTCAGCAATAAACTCGCTGCAAGTGCTTGCTTTTCTGTAGATTTCTGATTTAATTCCTTGAAAAACAACTGTTGCAAATTGATTGCTTCCTGCATGACTGAGTCGTCTGAAATGATTCTTATGAATTCCTTCCCTGCATGTCCATAGTTCGATTTAACAACCTTTACTATGCGTCCAGGATCATCGAATAGCTTTGTATCCTCACAACTAATCTCAATAATTCTATTAACCGCACCCCCTCCGGATGTATTCGAAGTGATTGGCTGCTCTCCGGATGTAATAATGCAGTTCGCCCATGTGCCATTGCGCTGCAGACCTCCGGTCTTTTGTCCTCTTGCCTTTCCTACGCCTTCCGACAACTGATATATGAGCTGGTCAAAATCTTTGCGATCTTTTATAATCTGGAGCTCATCCAGGATTAGTGGCAATGAGTTAACAAAGCCGGCTGATAGTTCTTGCGCAACTGCAGTCGAATTAAATGTATGGATGTACTTTCCCATCTCAGGGTTCGCCCATACTGACGCTGCAAGCATTAATCCAACAGTTTTACCTGTCTCGGTTCCACCGCAAACGTGGACGAAAAAGGGTAGGCATGAACACGGTTCAACCAGAACTGAAGCAAACGCTGCAACTAATAAAATTTTAGGCGCTGGATTGTCGCCACTTCGAATTTCTCTCGCTAGATCCATCCATTTTTTACTGCTGCCTTTTTGCTTCACGCTGTTAAAAAACGATTTAAATGCTTCTTCTCCATCAAACACTAGTCCATCAACATAAGGTGAAAACCCATCTTCTCCAACCCATCCGAGACGGCTTACGGATTTCTTGCTTGGTATCACATCAAAGTTTAAATTCTCTGCGTCATGCAAATACTTAACAAGCGCTCTAGAGTTCTCCGAGGTGACTGCGATTCCATAGTCTGCAAGTCCAACAATTGAACTGTTTGATGCAATCTGCTTGCGGTCGACAATAATGTCTTTCCAAACTGCGCCTCTACGATATGCAAGCTTAATCTTTTTAAGCCCAGTGTCTACATTGTCAAGCCTTAAAACTGGCATTATAGGGTGAGGGCAAGCAACTTCTTCCATTCCTCCGTATCCTACTCTTGAGATGCCACCATCATCAGCCGTCCATGTACCGACTTCAAGCTCAAATTCCTGGCCTGTAAAGTTTGTTGCGTTGCATATCAAATCATTACTTGCCATCTGTTTAAGCATCTTCAAATAAGCTTTATAAAGCGTTGTAAAGTTTTTAATCCCCACAGACTTAGCGTGCTCTGTAACAAGCGCTTTCCTCTGCTCTTTTTCCAGAGCGTTATCGCTCTGCTCGATGTATTCAAAAGGCACAACCGAGGTCAAATAGTCTTCTTTTGTAAAATCTATGGCACCCATGGATACATCACCCCCTCAATATTGTCATCTAGCCATTGTTCAGAACTAGATATGTAATAGTCAATTAGCTTCGCTTCATCTGCTTCGAAATCTGAACTGTATCGAACTTTAAATAGTCCCCTATGTATATCTGTCACTTTTGAATAATAATCGCTTAAATCGGATTTTAGAGCCTCTGCCACTTTCGAGATTTTGTTATTTAACGCAATTTCCTGCCTCTCTCTTATACTTGGCTTTTTATTTACTATCCCGAGCGAAAAATCATAGTTTAGCTTCGCAATCGCTTGAGAAAATGTAATTCCGTTCAGCTCCATGGCGAGCGTAATCAAGTCCCCTTTTGCTCCACAACTCCAGCAATGATATACCTTTTCCGTATAGCAAAAGTTATTGTGCTTACCTTTGTGAATAGGACACGGAATCCTACCCTTTGGGCTTGTTCCGTATCCATACATTCTGAGGACATCCTCAATGGTCAGTGCGTTTATTATTTTCTCTGCAACTCCATTCATTTCGAGTCCTCCAATAATCTAATGATTTCCTTGCCGGTGTTTGCCTTGCTGCAAAATACATACTCTATACTGTGTTTGTGCTGCCAGGCTGACAGGATTCTATAGATTTGCAAGCCTATAATCTTACCGAACCTTGGTTTCCACATCATCACATCTTCGAGCGATTGTATTTTCTTCTCATTAATTTTGTCTTGCTCGACAAGGATGTACATCTTTCCACCGATTTCATCTAGCCTCAATAACTCTCGTTTGAATCGGTCATGCTGAGATGTTGCATTTTGGGCAAGCTCAGCTATGCTCTGCTTTCTGTCAATAATGACGAGCGGATTAGATAGATCACAGTAGTCACCAACAAACATCTTGCTTGAGATGTATTTAATTCCCTGTCGGTCGAACTCAGCTATTATCTTTTTAATCGCCCTGTCTTTCTCCCTTGTATCAATTTGTATAATCATGATGCACCGCCTAGAACGGCACATCGTCATCGATTGCCTCGAATGTATCATTTGGTGACTCAGCTGGTGCCTTTGCCTCGTTTTTGCTATCAACGAAAGTAAAATCATCAACCATCAGATTCCAGAAGTATTTGTTTTCCGATTTGCTACACTGCATCGAACCATGGACGGCAATCCTGCTGCCTTTTGCAAAAAACTTGTTGATCACCTCAGCTCGCTTGCCAAACACGGTACAGTTAAAGAAATCGGTTTCTTCTCCAAATTTACGATTAACGGCTACTGAAAAGTTGCATAAAGAACTAGTCTCACCTTTTGCATTTGTATATGTCTTTAATTCTGGGTCTCTGACCAATCTACCGAAAATGTTGATGCTATTCATTTGCTAAATCCTCCAAAATCTCAATTCTCTTAAGCTTCTTTGTCTGCCTGCAGTAAGCACATTTTTCGCACCTTTTCGGCTCGATTAGCCCGCTTTTTACGTCAGCAAAATGGTCGACATAGTGTTCAACAATCTTTAATGCAGCATCTAGCTTGTACTGTGGAACCTGGAACAATCCTAAATCAGCTCCATCCTTCTGCTTTGTCGCACCAGCAATGATAAATGGCAGCCTCTTGCCTGTGCTTGCCTCAACTACTGCCTGGTAAATGGCACCCTGAATGTCGTATCCCCATGCCTCGACGAAACTAACTCGTCCAAGTTCCTCGACATATACCGGCTCAAAATCACGCATTACCTTTAGATCTACGATTGCCCTTCCTTCGTGGTAGCTATCGATTCGGATTTTAAACTCGTGCCCAAACAACTCGGCAGTCATAATCACTTGTTTTTCGCCACACATGTACTTCATAAACATTTCATCTCGCTCGAGTCTGTTTATAATCTCATTCGCTTGAGTATACTCAGCCTTTAGACTTCCGTCTCGTTTAAGGATTTCCGGGTGCTGCGCCATGAAAAGATCTAAAGTTCCCTCAAAGTGTGCGTCAACATATGATCCAACCAATAGCGCCGTGCTTGTTTCTTCTTCTATGTCTCCGTTAATTCTTGCCATAGTTGAAGCTTCGCACTTCATGAATGATTTAAACTGAGACGAGCCGAAGTATTTCAGCTCGTTTTCTTTATCAAAATAGTTTTCTCTTGTTAGCATTTAGCTGCCTCCTTACAAATAATTAATCTCGAGTTCGTCCGAGTTGGTTGTTCTTGTCGCAATAAACTGCAAGCCCTTTTCTCTGCACTTTGCATATAGCCTTTCACGGTTTGAATCTGACAGTCTTTCGACACCATCTATGAGGATAACCTGTAAGCTATTTGGCTTAGATAATGCCACATCTACACAGAGTTCAAGCTTTTCGCCCTCGGATAAGTTCGTGACTGGCAGTCCATTTATGAGCGGAATTCCGTTCTCAACTGTTAGACCAGCAACGGGCAATGTAGCCGTCTCAAGAATTTCGCCAGGAAGCTTACGAGCAAGCTCAATCTTTCTTGTAAACTCATTTGATACCTCCGTAAGCTGCTCTGTTTCTTCTTCCTTTGCCTTGAGGCGAGCGTATTCGTTTAAGTGTCTTTTCATTTCTTCTGCTGTAGATATTTCGTCCGATAACGCAGTAGTATCAACTATCGGCTTATCGATATACTCATTCGCTGTTCCTATATCCTTTTGCAGTTTTGCTACTTTTGTTTCATACTCAGCAATTGCAACACGATTCTTGTCTTCCAGCTTTGCGTCAAGGCCTTTGAGTTTCTCTTCCGTAGCGAGCTGTTCTGCTTTGAGTCTTTCGATACTTGCCTTTAAACTCTCTCGTTCTGATGCAATCGCACGCTCGTTTGATGAAATGCTTATTTCTTTTTCGGCTTCATATCCTCGCATTTTGTTGTCGTATGAATCCTTAAAAGCTTTTGCTCTCATTATTAGATCATTGCTTTGTCTTATCTTCTCAAGCTCGTGATACTTCGCTGATAGGTCAAATGCCTCCCATTTGTCAGCCTGATAACCGCTTGGGATGTCTTTTGAAATGTCTTCAATCAACGCCCTGTTATTTCTGATGTCGCGATTCACGTTCTGGCGCTCCTGAAAGTAGTAACCCTTTTCGGACTGGATGTCATTCAGCACTTGCAAAATGTTTTGTTCATAATTGACATCCGGAGGAATTTCTCCGAACTGCTCTCTTATCCAGTTAAGGTCCCAATCATACTCAATTAGATCAAGGATTACACGATTCTGCTCTGCCTTTGTCATCTGGGTAAATTCGACCGGGTTGAGCTGCAGTGGTGTGAATAGTGTCTTGAGCATCGATTCAGGGCTACCTATTTCTCGGCCGGCTTCTTTAACTGACTTATAATCAGCCTTATCCGTGCGCTTCTTTCTGTTGATATACAGGTCTGCACCTGCCTCAATGAGTATCTCGCCCTCTTTTTCGCCATTTCGTATGATGTAATCTCTATCAGACTGATTTGTTAGAGCATATCTAATTGCATCAATTACGGATGTTTTTCCTGTTCCGTTTGAGCCAGATAGCTCTATATTTCTTCCGTCAAGTTCGGTTTCGCTGATTCCAAACAAATTTTTAATCTTAATCTTAGTTATTCTCATCGCTTAATATATCTCCCTCTAAATCTGCTTTCTCCTGCTCTGCTTTGACTTGCTTTGCACAATCCATGCAAAGTGTTCGTCCAAATTTACTCTTCGAACTCTGCGCAATAGCCCTTGCCGTGTACTTACCTTTATCTGTAATTTGGCATCCGCACTCATCGCAGAAATATTCATCTTGCTTAGGTGCAAATGGCCTTACTCTAATTCCACCCACCTTATCGCCAGCAAACATCACATTCGGGTCGGCAAAGACTAATATCTTATGACCACCCCATTCCTCAATAAATGGAGTTCCCGTTACTTTTTCAATAGTTTTCATATTGGTTACGTTCCCTACCATTTTTAGCTGTCTGCCATCTTCACCAATTTCTTTGAAGTAAATGACCGGCTCTTTATCTTTTCTGCCTTTCTCTCCCGTTATCTCTTCGGACTTCACTGCATAATCAATCGTTAGTTCCTTATCCGAGTCCATGCAATACCATGCTCCAATATACTCTTTATTAAAGCACTTCTTCCAATGTGTTTTAGTACTCATATCCACCGTCTCCTTTGTCTATAACTATTTGAGCGTTAAGCTGCTTTGTGCTTGTCATAAATGCTGTTTGCGTAAATGCCATAAGCTCAGCCATGTTATCAAACTTGAACACAAGCGAATTTTCTGGATTAAATAGTGTCACATAACCTGTTATCTTATTCATTGTTAGCCCTCGCTTTCTTGATTGCGTTCGTTACGATTTCAAGGATAAACTCTATGTCATCATAGCTAACCAACCAGTTCGGAATGCTCACAAGCTGATTGATAATCTTGCTTGCATACTTCATCATTACATTTAGCTTGTATGGTTGTATTGCGTTTAGCTCTTGCTCTGGGAGCTCAGGTGTGATATTATGAAATTGGATTTCGGCGCTCTTCGGAGCGTCTTTTTTTATGTCTTTCATGCTTCCTCCTTTTGTCATCTATTCAGTATCCTTTCTGCATAAGCCTTTCCGTCTTCAGTGTTGCCACTGTTGTAAACTGATAGTGCGTCCTCGTAGTTTCCATACTTGTCGTAGAGGTCTGACAAGATAGCACATCCCAAAATAACATTCTCTTGTGGGTCGAATAGACTCACGATTCCTAGTTCTTCCATCCTTTTTTTATGGTGCTTTGGTTGTATCTGCATTAGTCCGATTGATTCTCCACCGTCGCCTACCGCGTTAGGGTTGCCTCCTGATTCCTCTATGATTATTGCCTTGACGATGTTAGGGTCTACACCACTCCTAACGGCTATGTCGTCAATCATTTCGTTTGATATGCCTTGAACATCAATCTGTATGTTGCTGACGACTTTGTATTCCGTCTGCTGATACACTTGAGGTGTGTCTATTGCCGTTGCTAGGCCGTTTAAAGCAATCACTGTCGATATAAATAGTGTCGATGGTATGATTGATTTGATTTTCATAGTGTCCTCCTTTCTAACATCTTGTATGACTTGTTGATGCTATTTATATCTAACCCTGCCAGGTCATATAAGACGTCTTTGTTTAAATAGTTGTCATGCTCGCAGTACATCTTGATTTCTCGCCTTGCCATTTCATCACGAGTCATCTTTACAATCTTCGCTGCAGTTGACCCTGCACACCCAAATAATTTTTTCACATCGCTAGACGTGAAGTATGTTAGCGAGTGATACATCTCAAATGCTGTCTTTACATCTGGTCTCACATTTGGAAATCTCATTTTGTGGCTCCTTTCTGTTGTTTTTTCTTAATCTCCTTCACACTGTATGGTGATACGAAGTAGCCAATAGATTGCCTTCAAAATCCCAGTATTGAACCATTATTTTAGATAAATCATCAGGAGTGCCTGCGCCTACAAGTGATTTTGTCCTTATAACTTGTATTACGCAGGCCTCATCAGTTCCACGTGGTCTTACCGCTGATACTAATTTCTTTTCTTCTTTCATCCTTCCTCCTTTCCGGCTGGTGTAGTAACTTTACAAGTTACTTATTTCCCAAAAAAAATTTTCATTGGGTCTTCAATATTCAAATAGTCAATCATTATTTCGATTTCATCGCTACCGAAAATACCTTTACTCATTTTGTCATAAAAGGTTTTAGGCGCTATACCTATTGCTTTTGCAACATCAGTTTGAGTTTTGCCCCTCTCTGCAATTTTTCCTTTCAATGCATTTACATTAATCAACTCGAGCCCTCCTTTCCGTAACTTTATAAGTTACTTAGAATATATACCCTGTTTTGTAACTTGTCAAGTCATTTTTTTATTGACTAAAAACATTTTTGTGATATTATAAGGTTACAAACAAGGAGGTGTGTAATGATGAGTATTGGTCAACGAATAAAAGAATGTCGAGAGTTATTAAAAATGACGCAAGAATCATTGGCTAATAAGATTGGAACAACCAAACAAACCATTTATAAGTATGAAAATGATATAATAACCAACATCCCTTCCGATAAAATTGAATTGATTGCAAAAACACTTGGAACAAGTCCTTCATATTTGATGGGATGGATAACCAATGACGGGGAATTAATCGTGGATTATTATTATGACACAATCCAATACCTATTAGATTTTCTTAGAGAGCAGGGCTACACTCCGATAGAAACAAATACAGCAAGTTATGTAATACTTGATAAAAACGAGCAAATAATAACAACAATTTCTGAAGACGACTTGTTACGCAATTACGAACACATAAAAATACTAAAAGTTAAATTGATGGTACCTAAATTATTAGGGTTAGAAGACATCTCATCGGAGCCTGACCTCGCAGGCATAACAAACATTTCGTTTCCAGCGTCAAAGCCTGTACCAATTCTTGGCGATATTTGTGCTGGCGAAGGGACCTGGTGTGAAGAAAACTTTGAGGGTCATTTTTTTATAGACAGCTCAGTAAATGCAGATTTCTGTGTAAAGGTTCGAGGCGATAGTATGGTAGAAGCTGGCATTCAGGATGGCGACCTTGCGTTTATAAAAAGAACCTACGATTATAAGGATGGTAAAATCTATGCAGTAAGAATAAACTCCGATTGCGAGGCAGTTCTCAAAAAGGTATTTTGGCAAGATGATACAATCATACTCAATCCATGCAACGCAGAATATAAGCCAATCGTTACGGACAGCGAAGGCGTATCGGTTGTTGGTGAGTGCATTGGAGTATACCATTCGACGAAGTTTATATAAGTAGAAAGGAAATGTTTTGATTAACATATATTGTGACGAAAGTTGCCATTTGGAAAATGACAAAAAAAATGTGATGGGGATAGCTGGAATATCATGCCCAAACGCGATTAAAGAAGGCGTATATGGAGATATTAAAAAAATCAAACATGATTTTAATATAAGAGAAGACATAGAAATCAAATGGAATAAAGTTTCGAGTAGCAAGATAGACTATTATAAAGCTTTGATTGAATATTTTTTTACAAATGAATTCTTGAATTTTAGGGGTGTTATCCTTCCAGATAAAAAAATATTAGACCATAAAAAACACAATCAAACACATGATGATTTTTATTACAAAATGTACTATTATGTCATATCATACTTTTTAAACTTCAGCGATGACATAAATGTATATATTGACATAAAAGACACCTGTAGCAATCACAAAGTTAATAAGTTGAAGTCCATTTTAGACCACAAGGCCCTAGAAAAGAATAAAAATATAAATAGAATTCAACAAATACGCTCACATGAAAACTCTATTCTACAGATAGCTGACCTCATTTTAGGTGCTGTAACTTATGAAAATAGACAGCTACAAACAAGTGATGCTAAATTAGAGCTTTGTAGGTTAATAAAAAAATACTCAAATTCCAATTTGACTAGTACTTCCTATTTACGAAACGATAAGTTTAATTTATTAGTATTAGATAAATTACAAGGAGTTACACCATGAGCTATTGTCCAAAATTAGGAGATATCATTACTCTCAGCGATTTTGATGGTTTCTTTGATAATTATAATGAACATCTATATAATATATTTATATCAGATTTATTTAATAACAAAATGCTATATAGAAACAAGCCTGTTTCTTTAAAGTCGTTCCCAAAAGAGCACGATAAAGAATCTTCTTTTTTTCATTTGACTTGTAAAGATTTTAGCGGGTCTCACCTCGAAAGTGACCGAAGTCTTGATCTTAGGCGATGTGAACGACTTCATTGGATCAAACCCAGCATTGAAACAAACCACCTGCTCGAATGCAAACAAGAGTGTTTTTTGACGTATGTAAAAGAATATAAAGGCAAGAAACGATATCATTTGTTAAATGAATACGATAGATACATCATAATTCTCGAAGAAAGAAATGACTTTTTTTTACTTATTACCGCATTTTACATCGACTATGACAATGTATTAGAAAAAAAGTTAAGAGATTATAGAAAATATAAGATTTAGACAAACAAAAAACGCCCTATAAGACTAAGGACGTTTTCGATATCTCCTTCAACGCCTGGTTGATGAGTTATTTATATTATACCCAAATACAATCCAAAATCAATCAAATCGAGGTTTTTTTAGCTATTTTTTTACCAAAATCAGAAAAAAAGTACCCAAAATCGAAAATACTCAAACTTATATACTACATCTTGTGTTTCTGTTATTTTGTTAACAAAATATAGTAATAATAACAACAAAGCCCCCAGCCGAAACCGAGGGCAATGCATAGGCTGTAAGGTACAACCCGTCTGAACAACGAAATTGTACCATCGCAGCCCCTTAATGTCAAATTAATGTCAAATTAATGTCAAATAGAGGGGTATTTTTGTACCCAAAATCAAGGAGGTTGCCATGCCAATTTATAGGACAAATGAAAAGCGAGATGGTCTTACAAAATACCTTGTAAGAGTCAATTATACTCAAGATGGTCAGTATAAGACAATCACTCGCATTGCATATGGCAAAGAGTCTGCAAAAAAAGTGGAAGCCTCTATGCTCAATTCCACTAAAGAGGACTCATCCAATCTAACTGTGCCGGAGCTGATAGACTTATATCTAGAAACGAAAAAGCATGAGATAAGAGAAAGCACGCTCAAGAAGAATGCACAGATATTAAACAGATATATAAGGCCTCTCAATGTAAAACTTAAGAAATTAACCTCAAAACAGCTCGTCTCATGGAAGAACGACATCAGTTCAAGGGATTTCTCCTTTACGATGAAAAAGAACATCTATGGAGCATTTAGGGGCTTGCTGAACTGGGCCGTTACTGTTGGGTATCTGGACAAAAACCCTTTGATAAAGATAGGCAATTTCAGGGATGCGTATCAAAAGAAAAAAGAGATCCTTTTTTATACACAAGAGGAGTTTATTAAGTTTATAAGAGAAGTTAAGGTAATCTCAGAGGAGCGAAACTACAACGACTACTATGTATTTTTCGCCCTGGCATACTTTACTGGAGCTAGAAAGGGCGAGATCCATGCTCTCAGATGGACAGACTATCGTGATGGGAAGATTACAATAAACAAAAGTATTTCACAAAAGCTTGGAAATGGCGACAGAGAAACGCCGCCGAAAAACATCAACAGCAATCGCATCATAGAGGTTTCAAAGCCGTTAGCAGACATCCTCGAAGAACATTTCAAGCAGTGCAAACAGTATAGTGGATTTAATGCAAGTTATCATATATGTGGTGGACTTCATCCTCTCCGTGACACTAGCGTTGAAAACGTAAACAAAGAGGCAGCAAAACGAGCAGGGCTACACCACATCAGGATCCATGACTTTAGACATAGTCACGCATCGCTTTTGGCCAATAACGATATTAACATACTAGAGATAAGCAGACGGCTCGGCCACTCAGACATCGCAACAACACTAAATATTTACAGCCACTTTTATCCGGCAGAAGAAAGCAAAGCGACATCAATTTTAGATAAAATTCGTATATAATTCGTATATATAAAAAATGAACCGTTGAAATTTCAACGGTTCAAGTCGTTTTGGTGGAGATGGCGAGAGTCGAACTCGCGTCCGAAAGCATTTCCACTCGATTTTCTCCGAGCGCAGCTGATGAATAAATTTTCGCCGTGGCAGCCGCTCATCAGCAGACTACTACCACAGTTATCCCGTTAGTCCCTTACGGTTACGGGCCTCACCGCAAAGTTTTCCTACATAGTCGATGCCGACATCAGGTCTGTAGGTGAACCTGAATAGGCACGCGGGCTGCTAATTACGCAGCAAATGCGAGTTTGTTGTTATTTTTAGCGTTTATATTTAACGTCCGACTTTTTACGTGGATCCGGAACCACGGCTCGCTTATCGGGCTTCTACACCCCCGTCGAAACCTTTACATCCCCATGTTCATGAGTCAAAGCTTCGCCTTACTTATATATGATATACCCTAGCAAAACAGGATTACGCAGGCTCAAGTCCTCCATCCTGCAGCTAAGGAATCTATCTCTGCTTCATTGCGCGCTCCATGTTTCTTGAAGCATCGCGCTTTGCTATAGCGTCTCTCTTATCGTAGTTCTTCTTGCCTCGAGCAAGAGCTATCTCTAGCTTCGCTAGGCCTGCCTCGTTTATATACATGGTCAAAGGAACTAGCGTGAGACCCTTTAGCTTGGTTGCACCAATTAGCTTGCGAATCTCCCTCTTGTGAAGAAGAAGTTTTCGTGGTCTGAGCGGATCTACATTGAAGCGATTTCCCTGCTCATAAGGGCTGATATTCATTCCGTATATCATCATCTCTTCTTTTTCGATTCGCGCGTAGCTTTCTTTGATGCTGACCTTACCAAGACGTGCTGACTTGATTTCGGTACCCGTGAGGACAATTCCTGCCTCATAGGTCTCCTCTATGAAATAGTCATGACGCGCCTTCTTATTGTTAGCTATCATTTTTCTTTGTTTATTTGCCATTTCAATCCTCTAATTCTTGTACGGATTGTGAATTGTGCCGAACTTACGTAGTGGGAATACCCTGAATACGACCTTGCCGACAATGTCCTTGTATGAAACAAGCCCTACACTATCGGATCTGCTATCGATGCTCACGGCTCTGTTGTCACCCATGCAGAACAGGTGATCTGCCGGAACCACTAGCTCTGTAATATCTCCGGTCGTGTAATGATCCATTGTGTAACTATCGTCGATTTCCTTGCCATTTATATAAACCTTGCCATCGTGAATGTTAATAACGTCGCCAGGCACACCTATTACTCTCTTGATAAGCATCTTGGTTTCGCCCTCGGCGTCCTCTAGCTTGGATTTGAATACGATTACGTCGCCTCTCTCAGGCTGTCCTCCAAATAACTTGTAGGACTGTTTACTGATAAACAGATAATCGTTCGTGTAGAAGTTAGGCTGCATGGAGCGTTGCTTTACAATTGTTGGCTTGATGAACTGCATCACAAGGATGGCAATTACAACCGCAATTGCAACGTCCTTGCCCCACTCTTTGATGAATCCACCCGTTGTCTTCTTCGCTGGCTCTGCCTTCTGATTGCGTCTTCTACGACGTCTTGAAGGTGTCTGCTCTCCTGAGCTTACTGCTTGTGAAGCACTTTCTGACCTAGCTCTTCGCGATGCTCTATGCACTGTCCCTGCGGCGGCACCTGCTGGTTCTCCTGAAAGAGCTGCAGCTTTTTCGGACCTTTCTGTGACTTCCCCAGTTACGGCAGGCTCTGAGTCTGCATCAGCTACATCCTGCTGAGTCTGGCTTGGATTGCTGCCAGACTCCTGGCTCAAGCCCTCTTCAGATGATTCTTCGCTTTTAGATTTATCTATTAGTGGAGGTTCATTCTTCAGGTATTCCTTGAGATCTGGCACTTCCTGAGTATTAAATTTGTTCTCGATTTTGGATTCTTTTTCCATCTTTCTCCCTAAGTAACCCTCTATATATCCTCTGAAATTCTTCAGGCAATTCACATGTCAAAACCTTGCCATTCATATATGACAAAGTTCCATCCTCTATCAAAAATTTTAACTCATATGCGTGAAGTAACTGTGTGTTTAGTGAAAATTTACGTGACACAAACTGATTTACCTTCTTGTCACCGTACTTAACATCGCCGATTACAGGATAACCTGCCTTGGACATATGAAGTCTTATCTGGTGTGTTCTTCCGGTTACTATCTGCACCTTCACTAATGTGTAGCCATTGCATGACTCCACTGGTTCAACAAAGGTCTCCATGCTGAGAGCCTTGCCTCCCATGCGAGCAGCCTGCTTCTCACTTACGATGGAAGCGAGGTTTTTCTCCCTATCCTTGACCATGAAATCCTGTAAGTGGAGCTTCTCTCTGAGCTCGCCCTTGACTATCGTCATGTAGAACTTCTCTATGCTGCCTCTTTCCCTAATATGCTTGTTGAGCTCCCTTAGGGACTGTGCATTTTTACCAAATAGCACTATGCCAGTCGTATTTCTGTCAAGGCGATTAACAGGTGCTGGAGTAAAGGATTTCTCCACGCGCGGGTCATAATCACCCTTTTCTATCAAATAGTCTACGACCTGGTTTGCCAAATGGTTTTTCTTCTCAAAACTATCTCCATGAGTAAGAAGTCCAAAAGGCTTGCTTACAGCGATGATATGCGCATCCTCATAGACTATCGTAAACTGCCGCTTTGCTCTATTACGTGGTTTTTCCTTGGTTAAGGAAGCCAGCTCATCGTCTGATATGTAAAGCGACATCTCGTCTCCAACCTGTAAGATATAGTCTTCCTTACATCTTTTGCCGTTGATCTTGATGTCCTTTCGTATCGCCTTATATATTCGAGAAAGCGGTGCATTATTCAAATATTTTCGTAAAAAACGGTCCAGTCTTTGGCCGGATTCGTTCTCATTAATTCCTATTATCTTCACAAAATAATTATATACCATCCCCAAACCTTATGCAAAATGTATTTGTGTAAAACTGTGAAATATGATAAATTATAAGTAACTCTAAGAATTTTAGGAGGCAAGCATTTTGAAAAGGTTAAAGGATTTTTTCTATAATTTCAATGACATAGTCATCGTGCTCGGCATTCTAGCTATTGCAGCTTTTTTGATTCTGTGGCGCGTCGATATAATAATGCGTTATCCAAAGACAGTCGCTGCTCAGACCGTTCAGACTAGCCAGAAGACTGAGGATACCAAGGCTAATGACACATCCAAGGATAAGGATAAGAAGAACGAGAAATCCGATAAGGACAAGAAGGACAACGATAAAAACAACTCCGAAAAGAGTACCGTAGAGGACGGAACTATTTGGAAGGACGGAGTCCTTAAGAACAATATGTCAGTTAAGGTTCCATCAGGAACAGCTACAGATGCAGTTGCCGGACTAGTTGAGGCAGGTCTTTTTAAGTCGTATGACGATTTTGCTGCTTTGTCAGAGCAGCTTGGTCTAGACCCTACATCAATTATCCCAGGAACCTACAAATTCGATGCAGGCGAATCACAGTCTGACATCATAAAAGCAGTGTTATCTAAATAGCCTCAGTTCAGGCTCAAGTCTCCGCGTCGCCATTGGCACGCGGTTATTTTAAGGGAGGAGTACAATGGCACTTATAACAACAAAAGAGATGTTTAAGAAAGCATTAGTGAACGACTATGCAGTAGGCGCATTCAATGTCAACAACATGGAAATCATTCAGGGTATCGTAGATGCGGCAAGCATAGAGAACGCACCTTTGATTCTTCAGGTTTCTGCTGGCGCACGTAAGTACGCAAAGCCTGCATACCTGCTAAAGCTTGTAGAGGCTGCTATCGAAGACACAGGTCTTGATATCGCGCTGCACCTCGACCACGGAGAAGATTTTGATATATGCAAGAAGTGCATCGACGACGGTTTCACATCTGTTATGATTGACGGATCAAAGCACCCATTCGAAGAGAATATCGCTTTGACAAAGCAGGTTGTTGAGTACGCACACGCTCACGGTGTTGTCGTAGAGGCTGAGCTCGGCAAGCTAGCTGGAGTAGAAGATAACATCAAAGTTGATGCACGCTCCGCTACATTTACCGACCCTGACGAAGCAGTTGAATTCGTAGAGCGCACAGGCGTTGATTCACTTGCTATCGCAATTGGTACAAGCCACGGTGCTTACAAGTTCACAGGCGAGCCTTACCTCGACTACGAGAGACTAAAGAAGATTCACAGCCTTCTTCCAGACACACCACTTGTTCTACACGGAGCATCTTCAGTTTTGAAGGAATTCGTTGACCGTTGCAACGAGTTTGGTGGACAGATTCCAGGAGCACAGGGTGTACCTGAAGAGATGATTAGAGAATCCACTAAGTACGGAATCTGCAAGGTTAACATCGATACAGATTTGAGACTTGCTATGACAGCTGAGATTCGTCGCGTTTTGATAGAGAATCCTGCAGAGTTTGACCCACGTAAGTATCTAGGACCTGGACGCGATGCGATTACAAAGATGGTTCAGCATAAGATTAAGAATGTGCTAAACGCAAGCAACCAGAGATAGTTTAGAACTTTTTAATAGACATTAAACAAGGGGAAATTTTCTCCTTGTTTTTTTATCTGTAAATATTGACAGCAATATATCTTTTTAATATAATTGTCCAATCTTTGTTGTAAATCAAATTAGGTATATTTTGATAAGAATAGAAAAGGAGTAAATGATATGGATCAGAAGAAAGTCGCAATTCTAGGCTGGATGGGAACTTGCCTATCAATAGTAATGTACGTTTCATATGTCTTCGTAATCATGGGAAATCTAGATGGAAATAAGAGTGGATTTGTTCAACCACTTGCAGCAACTTTTAACTGCATAGTGTGGTTTGCCTACGGATTTTTTAAAGAAAAGAGAGATTATCCTATCATGGTTGCAAACGCTCCAGGAATCGTGTTTGGATTCCTTGCTGTTTTGACATCAATTTTCTAATAAGTAAATTTGAATATTTGCTTTTACACTAGAAAACCCTTTGACCAGTTAATCTCGGTCAAAGGGTATTTTTCTTGTATTTACTTGTCAAAGCATCCTAGCCTTCTAGGTGAAGCTCCTTAATTAGCTCTTGCTTCATATCGTATAGCTTCTGTGAAAGGTCAACGTAGTATGTCTGTGGATTTTCAAATCTAAGCATCTCATCCCAAAGTGTGTCAACCTGATTCATGCAATATTCCTTGATTTCTTCCACACTGCGTGACTTATGCACATTCTTACCCTTGTCAAAGAGCTGAACACGAAGATTCTTAGCCTCGAAGTTGCTTAACTTCTTGCGCTTCCAAACAGCCTTAGGGTCAAAGATCTCGTATCCATCAACTTCTTCAATAGTCTCCCCGTCAACAGTCATAACGTCTGCTAGCACTTTACCGCTTGTCTTGTCTGTCAAACGATAAAGAGTCTTAAATCCCGGATTTGTAATTTTCTCAACGTTCTCAGATACCTTAATCTTAGGTATTGTAACTCCGTTTTTCTCTAGCGCTACGAGCTTATATACTCCACCAAAGACTGGTTCAGACTTTGATGTTATTAGTCTTTCTCCAACACCAAAGGCGTCAATCTGTGCTCCTTCAAGTATTACATCTCTAATGATGTACTCGTCTAAAGAGTTACTTACGGTAATCTGGCAATCTTGCAAGCCTGCGTCGTCAAGCATCTTGCGTGCATGCTTTGTAAGATATGTCATATCACCACTATCGATTCTGATGCCCATCTTTGCTGGCTTTATCTCTTTGAATACCTTGATTGCATTTGGGACACCAGACTTGAGGACATTATATGTGTCTACAAGCAGAACGCAATTTTCTGGATAAATCTCAGCATATTTCTTGAATGCTTCGTACTCAGATGGGAACATCTGAACCCAGCTATGCGCCATTGTTCCGAGCGCTTTGATGCCATAGTCTCTGTCAGCTATCGTACATGCTGTACCTGCACATCCGCCTATATAAGCGGCTCTTGCACCATATACTGCTGCTGAAGGACCGTGAGATCTTCTCGTGCCAAACTCTAGAACCGGTCTTCCCTGCGCTGCTCTAACAATTCTACTTGCCTTTGTTGCAACGAGGCTCTGGTGGTTTACAATCAGTAGTATCATAGTCTCTACGAACTGTGCCTGCATAACAGGACCTCTTACTGTCAAGATCGGCTCATGTGGAAAAATTGGTGTTCCCTCTGGAACTGCCCACACATCGCAGCTGAACTTGAAGTTACGAAGATACTCGAGGAACTCCTCGCAGAAACTACCTTTAGATCTAAGGTACTCTATATCTTCTTCTGTGAATTTTAGATTATCAAGATAATCTACAACCTGCTCAATGCCGGCCATGATAGCGAATCCGCCACCGTCTGGCACCTTGCGGAAAAACATGTCGAAATACGCGATTTCGTCCTCTATTCCTGCCTCCAAATAACCATTAGCCATGGTTATTTCATAAAAGTCTGTAAGCATTGTCAGATTCATTGTTTTAAACATTTTGATACCTCTACGTTTAACAATTACATTAGTTAGTCAGATATATTGTAACAAAAATAGTCGTTATTTCAACCTTAATCCCCATTTTTGTTCAAAAGTGGCTTTAGATAGTGCCCCGTATAACTTTGCTTGCAGTTTACTATTTCTTCAGGCGTTCCGCTGAAAACTATCTGTCCACCCTTGTCACCACCCTCTGGTCCAAGGTCGATTATGTGGTCAGCACACTTGATTACTTCTAGATTGTGTTCAATTACAACTACTGTGTTTCCGGCATCGACTAGCTGCTGGAGCACTGATACCAGTTTATCAACATCGGCAAAATGAAGTCCTGTTGTCGGCTCATCCAATATATAAAGTGTATTTCCGGTACTTCTCTTCGATAGCTCTGTAGCAAGCTTTATTCGCTGTGCCTCTCCACCTGAAAGCTGTGTCGAAGGCTGCCCGATTTTGATATATCCTAGTCCCACGTCTTGAAGCGTCTTTAGGTGACGCATTATACTTGGAATATTTTTGAAGAACTCTACTCCCTCATCTACACTCATATTTAGCACATCAAAGATACTCTTTCCCTTGTATTTTACCTCAAGGGTCTCTCTGTTATACC
>ERZ773007.118-NODE-118-length-39080-cov-5.065676_pt1 | contig 39080 bp, 30 predicted proteins | sample MGYA00580665_ERZ773007 | MGnify/ENA primary metagenome ERZ773007 (study PRJEB29015, sample SAMEA2738122) | human oral metagenome | biome: human oral; feature: human-associated habitat; material: saliva | place: China | collected 2167 ... | reverse complement strand
AATCCTAAAATAACAATTTCCGCAGATTTTCCTCTTGTTAAATTCCAAGACTCCTTAAGTGCTGATACAGCTTTATAGAATAGATTTTTATCTTTATATTGAGAATATACACCAGTTAAATCGGCAACCATATCGACAACTATGTATTCTGCCATAGATAAACGGATGAGCACCCAGATGAATAAAAATAGGAAAACAAAGATTAGGAAAATTGCTACTGGATAGAAGAATGATAAAGCGACACATACCCCGATAACAGCTGCTAACAAGAATACAGACGCTTGCATAGCAATCGTTGTGAAAAGAATAGGGAAGAAAGTTTCTCCTAAGTTTTTAAAGGAAGATAGAATCGTTAATTTATCTTCTTCGGAATCCTGGTTGATTTTTCCCCAATTATGTTTATTTGCCAAAGGTATTGCAACTTGCATTAGGTTAACAGCGAAAATAGCTCCAATTGCAGATAAGAAATTACCATAATTTGTCGAATATGACGTTCCGGTTGTAACAGTTGATCCATCTATACTTCCTGTTCCAACAAAATGCACTGAAAGGTTTGAAATGATTGCGATAATAATAATAGGCAACATAGCTACCAATAATGAACCCCAATTTTCTTTAGTAAATTGAAAGGCACGATCTTTAATTTTTCTGTTCATTTTTTGAACTGAACCTCCAAGGTCTTTATAGTTTCGATTGGGGTGACAAAACTCACCCTCAGCCTTATATCTATTATATTGCCTTTCTCTAAAATTATTGGAGAATTTTAACATTTCTGTAACAATTCCAGTTGAAAAGATCTTTTGTTTTTGATATAATTAGTTTGAAATAAAGATTTAAGGAAGGCGTTATGAAAAACTCTAATATTAAAAAATTAAAAAAACATCTAATTGAGTTATTATCAAAAGAAGAATATAAAGAAAAAAAATTCTTTGCATACGACAATTATTTCGACAATAAAGGGGCTGCCCAGTCTGCTAATTTTAAATATTCGAATTTTGTAAAAAATCTTCCTTTAACAGGAACAGCAAAAAATTCTAAAGATATTATTGATTTGGTTTGCAATTACGCTTCGAAGTGGGAATTTGCAACTGTAGGAACTTTTAAAAATATGGTGATTATTGATTTTACAAACCGTCACAAAATCGAAATCATTAAGTCTGATTTCACAAACGATCATAAAATCGGAATCATCTAATCATTTTAGGTTAGTTTCGGGAAATTCAGTAAAAAATATTTTAGTAAGACTGCATTTTATGCGGTCTTGTTTTTTTTTCTAAATTAAACCTTAAAATGATACTATAATTGAAAAAACCGGAAAAACCGGAAATAAATTAAAAAGGTGACGAAATTGAAAAAATATTTGAAAAAAATTCTAGCCGGCGGTGTGGCACTTGTTGCGAGCTTTGCTCTATTAGGTGCCGGATCCGTTAGTGCAGAAACATCAAATACCATCCAATCTCCAAATATTTCAACAAATCAAGGGTTGGGTGGTGCTGCTGCAAATAAAGCTAATGATAGTTCTCAAGCTGCGAAACAAACTGGAGACTATATTGGAAATAAAGCAGACCAGACTGCTGGCAATATCGTGAAATCAAATCGAGAATTTGCAAGCAACAATGCTGGTTCTGCAATTGAATCAGTTGAAAACATTGCAGGAAATGTTAGAAATTCTGCAAATAATGCAGCTGGTGATGGAGTATCTTATACAAACATCCCAAGCGTAGATGGTTTTAAAAATAGAGTTAACAATGTTATTGACGAAGGTGGAACAACAGTACTTGGCTGGTTGATTCGAATTGTATATTACGCAACATTCTGGGGAATGATGATTGGATTCATCGCAACTGTAATTAGCTTGTTCGTTAAGAAAATGTCAACTTGGAAGTACCTATCAGGAGCTATTCTTTCATTGGTTGTCTTTTACGGATGTATGTCATTCTTAGGAGTTAGCATTTCTGCAACAAACAACCCTATTGTTGATTTAATTTCTTATCTATTCCACGGATAATAAATAAAAAAGACTGATAAATTCAGTCTTTTTTATTTTTAATTTAGTAAGATAAGTAAACAACCTTGAGATCCTTTCTAAAAGACAAATTTTCCAATCTCTCGATTACCTTATCTGTTACAATTCCAGATTCTCTTACTATAACAAGTAAAGGCTTGGAAGTGTTGCTAAAGTTAATAAAGTCAAAGAAATCTTTATCACTTAAAATTTTCAAACCGAAGGTGTTACCCTCAAATAATCGACTGATTTCATCTACCACATCAGAGTGTTGTGGTACACCCTCAATGAGAACAGATCCTTCCTGGTTTGTGTTGATTTGATTTCTATATTTGTAATCAATCTTTAAAATCAAATTGATTAACCTCCAAAATTTTGTTCTAATCGGTCGTTTTCCCTGATTGCCAAAGTTTCATAAGTAGCTCTAACAATCCAATTGATGATTCCGAATGTTAACGATAATGCAATCGACCACCCGATGACAACGGCACCTAAACAGACCATAAAGATTACCGCCATCATTAATAAATCTAATAACATTTTTTATACCTTTTTCTTTTTCCTTAATTTAATCTCTTTCTTAATAACTATTTTATATTAAATAAATATTACTTTTATATAGACTTTAATAATATATTATTTTTTTCGAATTATAACAGAAAGTTTATTTTTTGTCAAGCGAAAACTTTTATAATTTTTAAAAAAATACCTAAAGGGTTAGAAAGAAGGTTTTGTAATGAAAATTACAAATTTAAAAGAAGTTAAGGATGTGTTATTTGAGTTTGCAGAGGAATCAGCTCGTGTTTTCCTTGTCGATTTAGAAGATAAACGAAAAATGTTGAATGATCTGAAAAAATCCGGGGATCCAACTGGAATTATTTCAGAAGCAATTGAATTTGAATTGCTTGGTAAAAAGCGGATTCCAAATTTAAAGAAAGAGGAGCTTTTATCTCAAGAGTTGAAAATGATTTTCGATTCAGAATCTGATTTGTTGGCAGAAAAGTTTCTTTGTTCAACACTTTCCTTTGAAGCAATGAATGAAATCAATAAAAGAATTGTTGATCTTCAATTAGAATATTATACTGGGAATAAATATAGCAAAAAAATTGATTTCAAGGCTGGAATTTTCGAAAATATTGTTGAATTTAATTTTCTCGGTATTTACGGAGATTTGGTTTGGGGATTCTTGAATGACGAAAACGAAGAATCCACGGATAAGTTAATCTCAGAAACAAAAGAAAAACTTGTCGATTTAATGATGAATCAATTTGATAAGCGTTTGAGTGAAATTGAGAAAGAAAAACCACTTGAAGAATTAATGGCTATTGTGAATCCAGGGATGAGTGACGATGATTATATCAAAGCGGTATCCGACATTGATATTTTTCTAAAAAGTGACCTATCTCCTAAATTTATTGTAAATAAAAAAATTATTCTAGATTTTTTGAAAACAGCTATTGAAAAAGACTCATCAAATTTAACCACTTTAAAAAACATTTCTGGAAATTTGTTGAGAGTTATCAAATTACCAAGAATGAATCGTGATATGATGGATTCAGTTATCAAATGGTACGTTGACGATGAAATCAGACGTGGCCTATTTTCTCCAGTAGATCCATACAACAACAAAGTTGTTTTATCTTTTGAGCTTGATTTACTTTCCAAATTATTAAATGGTTATCTCAATAAGGAAAAAGCAGAGAAGCTGGGTTCGTTGATGGGTGAAGAGTTTAATAAAAATTCAAACCTTAGTTATATTCATACCTTAAAAATTGAGGAAGAAGACGCTCGTGAAATCTTCTCTATCAATCGTGGAATCAGGTTAACGAAAAATGACTTGTTGTCTATTTTATCTCAAAATAAATTTGTAGCAAAAGATTTTATTCAAAAATTTAATGAAATTTCTAATAAAAAGGCGGTTATTGGATCTGAAGTAAAAATTGTAAACATTCCGAAGGATGTAGACTTATCTTTTTATGATGATTTAATTAGCTTGGCAAATAATGATGAAGAGTTTATTATTAATTGCGGACCTGATGAAAAGAAAAATATTAAGCGTTCTCTAGAACGACTGATGTTGGCTTCTTATAAGGGAATTAATGCTGAAACTATCAAAGATATTTTATCTTGCGTTGAATTTGATCTAATTTTGTTTGATATTTAAAAAAGAGATAAACGAAAGAGGCAAAAGCCTCTTTTTTAATATATAAAAAGATACCTCATCTTTACTATATAATAGTAATAGATTGAATTTAAATTTTCTAATTTAAAAATAAAAGAACGGAGGAAACGACTCCTTGAATCAGGAAAAAAGTAAAAATAAAAAGAAAATTGCGGTTATCACCCTATTCTCTGCATTAGTTTTAGGGGGTGTATCTGCAACAGCTTATTTGATGACAAAACCGTCATCCACCAATGATAGACCACAACATCTAACAACAACAGACTCTTCAAATGGATCTGATGTTGAATTTGTTGAATCATCTGATGATAGCAGCTCAACATCCAAAGAAAAAGGAAAGGATAAGGATAAAGAAAAAACATCGAGCTCATCATCTTCTGAAGATAAAAAAGATAATACAAGTTCATCATCTTCACAAGGTAATCATTCTAACAGACGTGAAGGTGCAACACCAATTGATTCTTCTCGTGTAGCAAACTCTCGTGAAGAGGGAGCTAATTCTATTGCACCAATCACACAAGTACGTGACATTATTAATAGAGCAGCTTCTTCTAATAGACCTGCCTCAACTGGTAGTAACTCTATTACTGCTCCTGAAAAAACATCTAAAGAACAGGAAGATGAGGCACGCCGACTTGCTGAAATTGAGGCTAGACGTAAACCTAAGACTGATAACACAAACACAATTCCAACTTCGCCAGCAATTCCAACTGTACCAACATTGCCAATTGCACCAGTGATTCCAATTGTCCCAAGTGTTACACCAATCATTCCTATTCCAACTCCAGCGCCAGTCACTCCTGCACCAGTTGAAGAGGAAAAACCAGCTGAAACTAAACCAGCAGAGCCAGAAACTCCAACTAAACCAGTTGAAGAAAGACCTTCTGAAATTAAACCGTCAGAAATTGAGACTCCAACTAAACCTGCTGAAACTAAGCCTTCTGAAGAAAAACCTGCTGAAACCAAGCCAGTAGAAACTAAACCTGCTGAGACAAAACCGGAAGAGAAGAAACCAACTGAAGTTAAACCAGAGGATAAAAAACCTGCTGAAACTAAACCAGAAGATAAGAAACCGACTGATACTAAACCAGCAGAAGAAAAACCTACTGAAACAACTAAAGAAGAGCAAAATGTCACTGCAACTATTCGTACTCAAGAGGATTTAAATTCCTACCTTAAGAAAACCGGTCGTGATCTTACAGGAGATACAGTTAACTTCTTGCTAAGTGAGGATGTTAAGTTTCCTAAAGAAACATACAAGATTTTAGGAAAAACAACTTTTAACTTCCCAGCAAACCCAGAGGGACACACTCTTGACTTTAATGGATCTTCATTCTTAGTTGGTACTAAGAGTATCCTTCGATTCGACGCAACTGGTAAACACGGAAAAGATGATTCTGATTATCTAACAATCAAAAACTTCATTGTTTACGGAAGTATCGAAGAGGAAACTGGTAAGGATGGAAACGTAATTATCAAATCCCTTAACAAAGACATCTTCGAAGGTGACGGTAGATTTTCTGCCCGTATTGCGAAAGCTTCAAATATGAAATTTGAAAATGCAACTTTCAACAATGCACACGGCGCTGGATCTCACTTGTTTGATGTGGCAGGTTCTGACCATATTGTGTTTGATAAAATCACTGCCGCTGGATACGGTGGTAAGGACTTATCTGAAGAAGAAGTTGAGCGTCGATTCAATAAAGATTCTCACGTGATATACTCAGAAGCAATCCAAATCGATTCCTTCTTAGCTGGAGCATACGGACACGTATACAACTTGAAAAATTCAATTCTTTCAGGATTGGAGGTTGATGATAAACCTTCTAGCGATATCACAATCACCAATTCAACGTTCACAAGTTACGTAGGATTTACAGGTCAAGATATTGCAGATGGAAACACAGCAAAACCTATTGTTCGTAACTATGGTGCAACTATTGGTTCCCACACAGAAGGATCAGACAAGTACAAGAATATCACAATTACAAATAATAAATTCGAAAACACAATCGGATTTGGTAATCAAGACGGAGACGCAAACTGGGCTTCTAGAATGACGTATCCAATTCACCTACGTGGTATTCCTGAAGATCTATCAACTATCAAAGTTGAAGGAAATACTTTCAATGACAAAGTATTTGCAAGAACTAGTGTCGGTAAATTTGTTCACGGTATTTTTGGGGTAAGTAGAGAGCTCATTCCTACAACTAAACCAGAAGAAAACAAACCTGCTGAAACTAAACCAGCTGAGACTAAACCTGCGGAACCAGAATTACCAATTAAAGAGCCTGAAGCTCCTAGAGGAAAGAAAGGCGATGATAAGGGTAAAGATAATAACACAGGAAAAACAGATAAAGACAATTCTGAAACCGGTAAAGCTGATAAAAGATAACAAAAAGGAGCTATAAGCTCCTTTTTTGATTTGATTTTTGGATAAAAATGTGATAATATTATTTAATAAAATAGTTAGGAAAATGTGATAGAGATGATAAAGACAAGCAATTCAGAAAATAAAAATTTTAAAGATTTTAGAGAAAAACAGGAAAATACGATTTTGAAATTAATTGAAGAATCTGATTATACTCCGATTTATCAACGTTATATTTGTGGTATGTTTACTAAAGCGACTGATATTAGATATAAAGATGATATGATTATTGTCGCCGAAGATGGGAAGTTGTTTTTGTGTTCTATGGGAGAACTACACACACGCAACTGTGCGGTTATTATTGTTAGAAAAATAAGAGGTTTATCAAGCTATTTAACAAAAAATTTTAATGATAATACCATCAAAAAATTTCCTTGTTTTGATGAATTTAAAAAAATGACAAAAGAATGGTTGTTAGAAAATTGGAAAATCCAATCATATACCAATTCGATTGACGATGATCCTATCAAGGCTTTCAAGTCTGGGAATGTGAATATTACACCACTTACAGGTCGAATCATCTTTGAGTATTTATTTTCCGAAGAGGGCTTTAATTACGAACAGGAAAATATTGGGTTGGCAAAACCGGGATGGTTTGTAAGAAAATATTTCTTTTTATCAGAAGATGAAAAACTCGATTTAAAAGAATATGCTCTGGAACAGTTAAAGAACGGTCGATACTCTTATGTTTTGTATGTTGTTTTATTTTTGGATCCGGATTTTTGGGCGGAAGACTTTAAGGAAACATTGCGTAAATCCCCAAAAGGGCAAGAAACCCTACGAAATATGATTAAGGTTGCCAGATCTGTCCGGGATGAAAGTCTGATTTTTTACGGAAAATTATCCGATGAAATCGAAGGTGAAATTTTAAATATTTGATTGAGAGGTGACGTTTGTGATTATTGAAGTGCAACACGTATCCAATTGGGTGTACTCGATTTATAAAAAAACAACTGGAAGGCTATTTGTTAGTCAAGCCAAAATCAACCTATTAACTTACATTGTCTTTCAAGAATATTTGAAAATGAAGGAGCTCTTGCTTTTTGATTGCGATTGGTATTTGTCCGAGGAAGGTCTTCCTGTAAATAAAAAAATTGTTGACTTAAACATTAAATTTCCAAAACCGTATTTTAAAATAAAAGATAATGTTAAACGACCATCGTGGCTAGGTTTCATATCTAAGAAATATGATTTAGATTTTCATCTAAAATCAGACGACATTTATTTCGAAAATATTATTTATAAATACAGAAATTACTCAGTTGAATCATTAACCAATCGAATCCTGATGAATACAGCTCTACAATTTTCTGAATTAAATCCAGGAGATAAGATTAGTGCAGACTTAATTTATAACAGCAGATCATTTGTTACAAATGATTAATAATATATCAAAAGTGATGACTTAAAATCATCGCTTTTTATTGTATATAAAAAAATATTTAATATATTCTTATAATTGAAGAGAGTAAAGTTAGAATAAAATAAGGAGAATTTATACTTTGCAAAATAAAAAGAAAATTCTGAATCGTTTGGCGGGATCATCTGCTATCTTAGTTACAGCATTGAGTGTTGGTGCTCCAGTTCAATCCGCATTTGCAAACCAAAAGGTTGAGGCTAAAGATCAGGCTGATAGTGGTGTATCCTTTAGTGGTCGTACCGTTGTAGAGAAAATTGTAAATGAACAAACAGGAAGTAACACTCCAGACGCTGACGGATCTTACAATAGTCAAATTAAGGATATTAGTGTAGTTTCTACTGATGGAAATAAAGTTAGATATCGTATCAATTTTAAAGATGGGTTTACAATTCCAAAAGATGGATACGTTCATTTCTTTATGGAGAGTGCACATCAATTTGCTAACGCAACTGATCTATATATGGGTAAAACAAATGTTGCTAGATTAGCAAATGGTAAAGTCACTGGAACATCAAAAGAATTTGCTGATAGCTTGAAGGGAGAAACAACTCTAGCTGGATTCCGTGACAAACTTGAAAAGGCTTCTAGTTCAGATGTATTTGGTACTTCTGAATGGAAGGTTATTTTTAACGAAAATTTTGAAAAATTAAATAAAGATCGTTACGTGGAGTTTGTTGTTGGAAGCTATAACGAAGCCTTCAACGAACGAAATCTACCATTCTTGTATATTGAAGGAGTAGATAAGGCGAAATTATTCTCTGATGATACAATTATTAAAAAATACGAAAATAAAGTTATTTTACCTTCAGTTGCTGACAAAGCAATTGCAGCACCTTACAACAAGTTGAGATATCCAATTGCAGACACAACATCTAAACTGGTCGACAATCCAACTTATACATCAAACTCAATTTTCAATCTAACAACAAACCCAGGTTCTTCAAAGAAATTACCAATCTATTTAGCTGACGCAAACTATGGGACAGGATTTATTATCAAATCAGTAGTTGGTGAAGATGAGCCTGAACGTATTATTGAGAGAAATAAAGTTAACGGACAAGCCTATTTCCTTAAAAAAGGTGATAAACTAACTATGTCTGTTCCTAACGGATCAAAACGTGTTCTTGATATTAAATCTAACTTAAAAGTTGGAGATGTTATTGAAGGAGCAAAAGTTGAAATCTTCTCTAGACCAAATAAAGACGGTAATCGATTTACAGATAGCGATCTTTACGAAAAAGATCGTCCTTTAACAAATAAAGAAGTGCCAGTTACATTAAAAGTTTCAAAAATTTCAGAAAGTGGTGTTGAATACGAAATTATGACTGATGTACCTATGGAAAATAATACATTCAGTAGATTCCTATTCGGTAAAGCTGGAGAAAGTCTATCAGTTGAACTACGTGAAAACTGGCTAGATGAATACGGTGCTGATAGATTGAAAGATTTCTTGACTAGCACTCGTACAGTTGATTCTCTATCTGTTAAAGATGGCTTTGGGTTCAATCTTAAACTTTCTAGAGATGGAAAAGATCTTGGAAGTTTCGATAGAAATGTAACACTCACAAGAAACACAAACTTGGCATTTGGTGAATCTTCAAAAGGTACAGTTAAGGTTAAGTTTGTTGATGAGAAAACGGGTGAAGAAATTCCAGGAAACCCAGTTGAAATTGTAGCAAAAGATAAATTATGGTACGAAAGTGTAACAATTAAACCAAAACAAATTTCCGGTTACAATTATGTTAGTGCAGACGGACCTCTTTCTACTATCGTTGGTTCAGGAGAACAAACAGTAACGCTTAAATACAAAAAAGCTGTTCCTGAAAAACCAGTAACAGATGATACAGATCCAAAAGATAAAGATCCTAAAGAAGTCACAACTACCTTCAAGGATGATAAAGGTAATATCATCAAGACAGAAAAAGGTACAAAAGACAAAGAAGATATCCCGGGTTACAAGTATATCAAGACGGAAAAAGATAAAGATGGAAACACTATCCACACTTACCACAAGATTACCACAAAACACATTGGTAATAAAGATGGCAAAGATATTGTCTTGAAAGAAGAAGATGGCGATCAACCAAAATCCACATTCCCAGGATACGAATATCAAGAAAAGAAAGTAGATCCTAAAACCGGAGATGTAACTCACCTTTATAAAGCTGAAAAGCCAAAAGAAACTCCTAAAGAGGACCCTAAAGAAACTCCTAAAGAAGTTACAACAACCTTCAAAGATGATAAAGGTAATATCATCAAGACAGAAAAAGGGCCAAAAGACAAAGAAGATATCCCGGGTTACAAGTATATCCGAACAGAAAAGGATAAAGATGGAAACACAACACATATCTATCACAAGATTGTAACACGACACGTTGAAAATAAAGATGGCAAGGTTAATGTTCTTAAGGAAGAGGATGGTAATCAACCTAAATCTACATTCCCGGGTTATGATTTTGTAGAAACAAAAGTGAATCCTGAAAATGGTGATGTAACACATTATTACAAAGCTACACCGGAAGCTCCTGCTGAAATACCTAAAGAAGATATCACAACCTTCTTCAAGGATGATAAAGGCAATGTTATCAAGACAGAAAAAGGGCCAAAAGATAAGGAAGATATTCCGGGTTACAAATATCTCCGTACAGAAAAAGATAAAGATGGAAACACTATCCATATTTATCACAAGATTGTGACACGTCACGTTGAAAACAAAGATGGCAAGATCATCGTTCTTAAAGAAGAAGAAGGTAATAAACCTAAATCTACTTTCAAGGGTTATGATTTTGTAGAAACAAAAATAGACCCTGAAAATGGCGATGTGACACATCATTACAAAGCTAATACTCAAACACCAGATAAGAAAGACGCTGTTAAGACAGGAGCTAATGCTTCTTCTATCGTAACACCACTCGCAATCCTTGCTGGTTTAGGTGCTGTTGGTGCAGCTGCATACTTTGTTAAACGCAAACGTAATAGTAAATAATAACTAAACAAAAAAGGATTTCTGAGAAATCAGAATCCTTTTTATCATTTATTATGTAAATTATCATCTTGTTTGATAAAATACAGATAAAATGATAATTTGACTATAACTACTTCAGACTTGACTAATTTCTTAATTTATGATAGAATGAAATATAAATAAAAAATAATAAAAAGAGAAGAGGTTAAAAATTTGGCTAATAAAATCTCCAGAAATTTCAGTATTGTACCATCCGGACACCACAAAGGTGCTGGTCAAGCAAAAGATAAGAACGTGCCAGATGATAGCGGAATTATCACATTCACATCATCACTAGGCTTTTTGTATAGAAATAAAGAAGCTCGTGCAAAAACAAATAAATCAGGATCTTATCTGTTGGGAGTTTTAAACTGTGAAAAAGGTTTGGACTCAGTAAAAAAACGGCTAAACTTTTATGGTTGGTTCGGTAAAGCAGCTCAAAATAATCCAGATAAAAAGTTCACAGATTTTGATGTAACATCTATCTTCCTGTTTGGTGGAAAAGTTACTAAATATGAAAGTGCAAAGTTGGATAAGTATATCACAATGTTAGAACGCCATCTTGGTGATAAAAACGCAACCGTGAAAAATCACCGACAAAGCCCTAAATACAAGGAAGCGCTTAAAGAAGCTGAAAATTCACAAATCATTGTGACAGCTAAATTTGATAATCAATATTTTAGTGTGGACGATAATGATGAAACTCGTGCGAGTATCTCCCTTGGTTACGTAACCTTTAATACTGGTAAAAAACCGATTATTACAAACCTAGAACCATCAGATTCTGATAAGCTGGTCGATTTACTAATTCGTGACGTAGAGAAAAAGGGCGACCCGGCAGAAAAGGCTTCCGTTGCATTTTCGGTTACACGTTCGTTTTTGAAGAATTTCGGTGGTAGTGATAAGGATAATCTACGAATGTTTACTTCTTCTAAAGACAACGCCCAATTTTGGAGTGCTACAATGGGAAGTTTTGATGTAGCAGAATTGCCAACAGACTTCTTCCTTAATTTTTCTCAAGAAATGATTGATAAAATTTTAGAACAAGATCGTGTACGATTCACAATGACCTTCAAGAGTGGTCAGGACATTGATAAAATCCTAAACGTTGACAAAGTTGGAGACGCAATTCTTGTTGTTAACGGACAAATTAATTGTGAATTTGATGAAGACTCTAAACGTGTTCAATTTTATGAATCTGAGCCTAACGAAGACGGTGAGGTTTATAAAACTGTAACATTCCAGATCAACCAAGGTACTTTGTACACGCAAAAATTGTTGTAAAATCAAGGTAAGGAAATATCCTTACCTTATTTTTAGAAAGGAGTTTTATATTCTCTAATGAAAAAATTTTTGAAACGACTATTATTTGTTGTGGTTATTCTTGGAATTTTCTCCGGACTTGGGTGGTATTCTTACAAAAGTGGCTGGTTAGAGAAGAAATTATCCACCACTTCAGTTCCCTTTGAATTTTTTAGAACAGATAATAACAAATCAATTAATGAAATGACAGTAAAAAATGAAGGGAATCGTTCCGCCGAAGCTCTCAAAAAGGAACTATCGGGATTGACATCGTTATTCAATTCTGACAATGTAACAAAACCAGACGTGAGCTCTGCACCTTTGACAGATTCAGGGAAGGAAGAGTTGAATAAAATTCTAGAACCAATTTATGGTGTAGAAAATCAATTTGTGGGCGAATCACACGTCACAGGCTTTGTTCAGGATAAGGATGGATGGAACCCGATTGTAACCTTTAGTGTTTTTAATGATACATCGTCAATTCAGAATATTAGTTATAAAATGGTTAAAGTAGATGGTGTTTGGAGTTTGTCGGATAAAATTTCTGAAACAACAGATGAATTTGCATACTCAGAATTGCCGGACGATTTCAGCGTTACCTACTTGGATCAAATCATCTCTCAGGATGACAAGTTCTATAAAAATAAACAGTGGCAAAATCTAACTTCAACAGTTCCAGAAGAAGTTACTGATCTACTTTCAAAAAACTATCCTAACACAACATCAAGAGTTGTATATTTTGATTCAACAACTATTGTTAAAATTTACCACGCCGTGAGTACTCCAGAAAAGGTCAAATATATTGTACGAACTCAATCGCTAGACAGTGCAAACTCTTCAGTTTATTCTTTGAATATTGAATAATTTTTAAAATTAAAATCTAATTGTTGACAAAAATATTTTTTTTAACTATAATAATAGTAGCGATAAAACGCCCTTCGCTACAAAAAATTCAAAAAGGGTTTTTGTCTTTCTAGCAACATACTGCGATGACTTCAACCATCGTCGCACGTCTCTTGCATTTACACTGAGGGGATTGTGCAAACGATCCCCTCTTTTAATTAAGAATCGAGGTATTTTTTATGAAACAAGTCCTAAAACGATTACAGGATGGAATTGATAACGGGTCTATCAGTATTGATGAGGCTCGCTCACAATTGGGCCCAACAAGTGTTTATTTTGACACTTGTGACTTAAAACTTTATACAAAACTAAAAAAATCAATTGACAAAAATGTCGGTTACAACCACTTATTCTTGTTTGATCAAGATGTGAAAGAAAAGATTCCGGTTGATGTTTATAAGGATTACATCAAAAAGGCTTGTGATCACATCGAATCACTTTTACACGACAATCCTAAGATGAGTCAGCGTATTGATCTTGTGAAGAAAAATTGGCTTAGTTTAACAATCATCACTTCTTCAATTGACGAAGAGTTCGAACTATTCAAATCTATTCGAGCCTCTTATTCGGATATCGAATTTAATGCAACATTTGGTCAACGTTACGAAGAAGATTTCAAAAATTACATCTATAAAGAGCTCCGCAAAGAAGCAAACCTTAAAAAGGATTCTTCTGACCTGGGGAGTGCAACGAACTTCCTTTACAAAACAAATCTAGTGAAATTCTTCGGTGGAGAAGTTGCTGCCGAACTATTATCTTCCCTAACCGGTAAATCTCGTGAACGTTACGTGCTTCAAGGAAAAATCACATCAGATTTTCTAAAAAATCCTCACAGCGTATCTAACTTCTTCTCTTTGAACCAAGTTGAAAAAATTGAATCCGATTTAGAAGAATATAGCATTTGGAATAATCAGATTGTTGATTTATTAAACATTTTGAAAAAGAAACTTAAATAATTAACCCGGACTGCTTTTATTAAAGGCAGTCCGTTTTTTCTTTTATAATTTAAGAAATTTATAAAATATCTGAATTAATTTCAGAAAGGAAAGAAGGAAATTTTAATGGTAAAACAAACTAATGTTAGTTTTGAATCAAGATATTTGCGTATGTTGAATAATATTGCAAAGATTATGGCTACGGAAACTTTTGGTTTTGAAAATAAAATTGATGAATCATATTTGGCTGATGTCCTATCTTCAAAGTCAATATCTGATATTAAAAAAATATCTGTTTCAATTAATGAATGCGGATGGCAACTGATTATTTTCGGAGAAGAGGCTTGTAATTTCAATGATATAACCTATTCCGGCTTTAAAAATATCTTTAATGGAATTGTTATTAAAGATTTAAATATTGAAAAATATTTAAAAGAAGAAACAAAATTCGGAAAACTATACCTCCATAAGTTGTCAAGAATTATTGGTAAAACATTGTTGGATGAATTGTCTGATTTAAATTCAGATAATGACCTTTCTAATCATCAAACATTTACTTTATTGGAAAACTTAACTCCAGGAGTTGCTTTACTAATGTATGCCAATCTGATAAAGATTGGAAGTCGTTATGATAATTACAATGATATCGAAGATGGTATTTCTGAAGATGATATCTTTGAGGGGATTTGTCGAGACTTAAAATTATGTAAGTTTTTATTTGAAAATTTGACGGAGTATTTTTCGGAAGATGTTTTTATTGAACGTGTTGCAAGTGCCATTTCTGAATATATCTCAGATGAGAAGACAACTTATTCAGACATAAATCATTTTTGCATTGAGGAATTTGATGATTCGTCTTTTGGAACTGAAAACGTTTTTGAAACAATCATCAGTTATTTCGGAAAAGATGTTTTTGTGAAAGCTATTGAACATCTGTTGAGTGGTGCGCAGCAAAATTTAAAAACTGATGATTATGATTATTTGAAGACAAGTGAATTAAAAACTCAGTTTTCCTTTGCTAGAACCATCCTTAAATTATTAAAGGATGATGAGCTTGATAAATCTCAAAAAGAAATTCTTTTAGAAGAGTTATTGCTAATCTTCTTCAACAAAGATGAGCACTCAGCATATATTATTCATAATAAATGGCAAGAGTTGTTTGATATTTCTGAAGAAAACTCTAGGTTAACATTCTATTTGGAAGATTTTAAGAAAAACTTCCAAGAAACATTTTCTGGGTTGCTAGATTATCTAAAAGAAAATAATATCTCTGATAAACATCTTATTATCAATGCACCTACATATACGGGACTTGACTTTGACATTGCTTACATAGATCAATCAGATGACAGTGAAAAGTTCTATCCTTTTGTTAAAAACTATTTGCATTTCTTTGATTTTCTCATTGAAACGATCACGGAACGTGAGTGTGAAGGATTCATTAATATAATGACCCAATCGTATAATGATGAATTTATTCATCTCGAAGAATGTTCAGATTCATCTCTTCTTTTTGAATCTGAAGAGTATCGTGTTGTATTAAATTTAGCATTGTATATTTTCAGTAAAGTTTCAGACAAATTTGACGAAGGATCAAAAGAGGTCTTAAATAACCTCATCAACAGTTCAAACTACCGATTATCTCAAATTGATTCAAAATAAAAAAAGACCCAAACCGGGTCTTTTATTTTGGTGCCTTTCTGTAATAAAGTTTCACCCCAATTACAAATAACACTAGTGTGAGGGTAAACACCCCCACAAAAACTGAATACATTATATTAAAAAATAAGTTTTTCATTTTTCTCCTTCTTTAAAAAAGTTATTTTTATTAATTATAATATTCAGTCAATTTTAAAATATTTTTAGGATCATCGCTGATATTAGCACGACCTCGAAGATCCTGGTAGTTGGTAACAGCACCTTCTGAAATTTGAACAGGGTGTGCCACTGCTATGATATCTCCAGAATATCGAATTTCTTCTTGTTCAACAGGACCCACTTTGTTAATGTCTACAATATTTAATCTGTAAACCTTACCACTTTTTTGTGCAAAATCCACAACTAAACCAATAGCCTCTGACAACTTATCCTCTTCAGATCCAGGATTGTAGTAGATTGTGATATCAAAAAATAGACCTGATAGTTTTTCAGACAAGTTTTTGTTCTGATACTGGTATAGCAAGTGTGCCTTGCCGGTATTTGAAGATAACAGTGAAATCCTAGAAGCAGAATCCCCGTTCTTGAATTGATTAAGGATATTTTTTGTCTCTTTATCAAATTCAGATTGGTTGTCCTCCAAAATATTAACGAAATAATTCTCGTCTTGTTTCTTATCCAATAACAATTCATTAAATAACAAGATTGTTTTACCTTCGTTATTGTAATAGAAAACGTCGTTTGTTGGATTAAGTTTATAAGGAGCCAAAGATGAATATTTATCCTTATATTTTTTTAGAAAATTAATCTGTTGTTCTTCTTTAGCGGCGCTTGAATCAGATTCTTGTTTTGCTACCAATTCTGATTTGCTCGGATTATTTGAGCCAACTTCCTTTTGATTTTCTTCCTGATTTGAAGTAGCGAGTAAAAAACTCACAAAAAAGAAAATTAAAGCCAAAGCTAAAATACTAGCAATTGTTCCGTTGTCATTATTATCCATAATAAAACCTTCTTTCTAACAGTTATTACTGTTTATATTATTTTTTCTAAATTATATAAAAACAAAAGACCCGCAATAAAATGAGAGTCTTATTTTATTAAATTAATCGCCACCAAAACTAATTAGGTTTTGAACTGTCGAAATAATCCGTTGAATGATTGTAAGTTCTATAAATATCTTCCTCTTTTCCCTTGTGTTCTTTTTGATCTTCATTATCTCCAGGAAATTCTCCTGTAAATACGTACTTAATTTTATCGTAGAGAGACGTGTTTTCAACACCATACTCACTAAACTTTGCTGGAATAATAAAAGTGAAGACGAATGCAACTGATAAGAAGAATATTACGTGCAAAAATATAAAAATAAAAAACAATTTCTTTTTTCTATTTCCCTTGTTTAGATTGTTCTTTCTTCTTTTATTGTTTAATGAAAACCGATTCTTTCTTTTAATATTATTCATAATTTTTCCCGATGTTTTATTAATTTTTTAAAAATTATAGCAAAGAAAAGAGCCCACAAATAAACGGACTCTTTTTGATATAGCTAATCTTCCTTTTTAGGAATCACATTCTTTTGAACGAACTCTTCCATATTGAATTTATTGAAATAATCAACTAAATCAATAATATGCTCCGGATTTTTCGTTAAGCTAATTTGGTGTCGATCTTCTTTATTTTCAAACATACCATATCTGCTTGTAATTCGTACAGGATAAGCTACAGCTGTAACATCTCCAGAGTAACGGATATCCTCCAAAACAACAGCGTTTTCTTTGTTGATGTCAATAAAATTTAAACGAAGAATATTACCTTTATCCTTTGTGTATTTTCTTAGATTCTCCAAAGAAGTTGCTAGGGTATTGATATCTGACTCGGAATTTGGATTGTAGTAAATTTTCAAAACCACATAATCGCCATTCAACCAGTGTTCGTAGCCTGGGTTACCGTTATAACGATAAAGTAAGTGCGCTTTTCCACGTTCAGTAGATAACAAATCTACCTTTGCTTTTGCGTCCCCTTTCTGAAATTCTTCAAAAACGATTTTACTTTCCTGGTCGAAATCTTCCTGTTTGTTCTTCAAGAATTTCAAGACATCTTCCTCGTTGTCTTTAACATTATCAACGTACAATTTATTTGGAACTACATCCAAATATCCATCTTTTTTGTAATAAAAGATGTTCTTTGCGTATTCGAAACTATTTACAGATAAGATAGGAAATTTATTTTTATAATTTGCAACAAATTCAGATAATTCCTTTTCTTGTTGTAGCGGAGATTTGAAAAATACAGATGGAATGCTATCTTTATTTTCTGCAATAAATTCTTTTGTTTTTTCATCCATTTTGGGTTTATCAGTGGAAGATTTTCCAAACATATACTCAACCAACCCTTTTACACCAAGAGGGCCTTGATCTTCGTTATTATTAGCTGAGTTTAATAGACCAACCATAAAAAACAAAGCAATAGCAAGAGAGACAATCGTAATCAATACATAAGTAATGTTAGAATAACTATTATTTTCTTCTTTATTTTTGTTGTTTTTCATAACAACCTTCTTTCTACCAGTTTTTACTGGATTTATTTTTTTATTAATTATAATTAAAGAAAAATATAAAAGAAAGAAGGTGCCTTTGATGGCAAAATTAAAAGAATTAGAAAAGAATATTTTCTACAAAAAAGAATTAGTTGAAACCGGATCTCAACTGGACTTGGTTAAGTGGCGGTTTGATGAACTCGGGATGGACTTATCTGATTTAACACGAATCGTTTATGATCATCAACACACGTACTACTCTTTCCTTGATAAGAAAGAATGTGAGAATGCAATTAAAAAAGTTCTCAAAAAACGTGAAATCCAACAGATCCTCGTTACTGCGATTAATCTAGATGTTCTATGTGAGCAAGGATTGCTGCTGGAACCACTTCAAAGTATGGTATGGAAGGACGAGGGTACGTTCGGAGTCGATGAAGTTTTGATTCACTCCGCCCAGTTGTTTGGGTCAATCGGGATCGCAAACGCCTACAATCTTGACAAAGAAAAACCTGGTATTATTGGTCTTACCGACAAGGTTGGCAAGAACTCTAAATACTGCAACACATTCTTGGATGACGCTTTGTGTGTCGTTTGTGGTGCTGCAATGGGGAAAATCGCCCACTCTTACGGTCTGGAAGCTCAGGAGCAACTATCAGGAGCTCTTGATGACAACCTACTAGACACTCTATAACAATTAAAGGACTAAACAGTCCTTTTTCTGTTATAATTAAAGAAATAAATTGATCTGGGACTATTCCAGTAGAAAGAAGGAAAGAGTATGGTAATCGACACTAAATCTAACAAAACTAAAGTTAGCCCGATTAGTTACGAATTGAACTCTGTTATTTGGGCATACCTGAATAAATTGATACAGGTATTAAAAGATGATGATTGGTCAAGTTGGGGGGTTATTGTCGGTGAACGACTATACTTTCCTGACGGTAACTTTGGTACAAATTTAGTTGGTTTCGACCTAACTAATAAAACAATAACGTTATCATCTAATGGACTTTTAGGTAAAGATGATTGCTTACTACCGGATATGAACCTGTATAAACGATTTTGGATAAAATACAATTTTAAGACAACCTTTAAAAGTGATATTTTAAATAATCTTGGTTCCGACACACTATCTAGCAAAATCAACGTTGAGGATTTAATTGAAAAACTTTTAAATTTGATTTGCGAAGCCTATATAGACGATAAGACAATCGAGAATAGATTTGAATTTTGGAAGCAGATTTCTCTAGATCGAGATTTAAATTCTTACACTAATCTTCTTGATTATTTGAAAGATGAAAAGTTATCTAAAAATTCAGATTTGTTTTTAAAAGATCTTTTAACTAAATATTTTGTTGAATATTCCAAAAAGAATCTTAAACTTATTAAGGATTCAGCCTACAAATTTGGATACGACCTTAAAGAATTTGAGAAAATTGTTCCTGGTATCATCACCAAAGATTTTATCAATGATATAATGGATTACAATAACTATCAATATAATAGATTTTATCAGGATAGCTTATCTAAGTCCGGCAAATATTCACTTAGTCTATTCAAATTCTTTTTAACAAACTATCAGTTATTTAAGGAGAGTGTTTTGAGTCGAGAGGATTCAAATTACAGAGATAATTTGCTAGTATTATCCACTATTTTATTCTTGGTGGAAGAAAATCAGTATTTTAATACAATAACATTTTCGCCTAAAATCTCAGCTTTGTACCAGCCTGACACATCAGCTTATGATATTGCAGTAAAAGATCTCCTGAATTTATTAAAGGAAGAATTTGGAACTGTAACTGTAAGAGTTGATTGCATTCGCTATCTTATTTACAGCAAAGAGATTCGTGGTATTCACTCATCTTTAGGAAAGAACGACTTTTCTATTAGAAACTTTTCATCTTTATTGAAAAATATTCGTTCTTTGGGTGAAGATAGTTTCGAAGTTGTAATAAAATACAATAATCGTATAAGCGCAACTCCAGATAACGTTTTGTTAATAAATAAACACAAAAGCAGACCAACTCTTTTGATGGAGGTTGATTATTTCAAAGAATACAAATATTCAATCAAAGAAGAATATCTGTATTACAGTAATTTAATTGATGTTGCTAAAACAACAAAAGAGTTATTGTCTGAATCATCTAAAGATAAGATGATATTGCTGGATGATTTTCAGAAAGAGTGTAATGAACAAATTCAGAAGATAGGATATAATCGTTTTTTAGGATTTTTTAGAAAAATCTTATCAAAATTAAAAATCAGAAAAAATAAAATCAATTTCTGATATTCTATGATTTTTTGTTAGATCTTTTAATAAAATTGACAAAAGAGTGTTTTTAAAATACTCTTTTTATTTTTTGTTGTTATTTTTCAATGCAATTTATATATATATATATATATATTAGCGTTCTATAATACAAAAGAGTAAAGAAAAGAATACGGGGGAAATGTTTTTGAAAAACAATAAAAAATTACTAAATAGAATTGCAGGCTCGTCTGCTATTGTTATTACAGCATTAGGTTCTGGAGCAGGTGCGGTAGCGACTCAAATTCCTGGAATTATGAGCACAGCTTTTGCCGAAGAAACTAAGAATGTAACTGCGACAGCTACCCTTGATGTAGGTATTCAAGAAAACGGTAATCACGGACGAACAGATAAATTCGAAATTAGCGCTGAAGTAAAACAGCCGGTCAAGGAAGGCGATACTGTAACATTTACAGCACAAGGTATTAATGCAGAAGCTTTAAACAATCAAGAAGTTAAGACCGCTGATGGAACTGTTATAGGTGTTTTAAAAACTAAAACCGGTGTTGGTTCACCAACAGGACCAAACTACTGGTCTGTGGTTTACTACAAGGATAAGAATAACCTTTCCGAAGGTAATAAAAACCTGAAACCATCTGATCAGGAAGTATCTGAAATTCAGGTTGTATTCAACAAAAAAGCTGAAAGTTTCCAAAACCTTTCCTTCAAAATTGGATCAAATAACAACAGAACTGTTATCACTGTACCAGTAAAAGATAAGGTTGAAAAGATTAATATCAAACTTGGTGAAAAAACTTTAGTAGAGAAAGAAAATAAAGTTGGAGCTTTGAAACGCTCTCCAACAACTGGTAACAAAAATTGGTTTGGTAATATTAGCGAAATTTCAAACATCTACAACTCAGAAAAGGGACTTGGTGGAGGTAGTGCAAATTTTGGTGCTGCACCAGCAAAAGATAAAGGATTTAAAACCGGCGACAAATTTACAATTGAATTACCTAATGACGCTGGTGTGAAATTTGATATCAATCGTGCAACAAAAGTTGGCGAGGTTTTCGAAGTAAATCACGGAAGATTATCTAGAGAAGAAGTTACAACTGTAAATGACAACGGCGTTGTCCTTACACAACAAAATCCAATCAAGATTAAAGTTGTAGAAATTACTGCTGATAGAGCTATATTCGAGGTTGTGGATCAACCAGATTTTTATTATGAAGATGTAAATATTATTGTTCCTGTTGTCGCAACAGACGCAAGTAAGGTTGATCAAGAAAAAAACCGTGTTAATGTTAAATTTAAAACATCTTTCGAATCGAAATCTGATCCTTCCTTAAATACATCATTAGATTCTAAGGACGCTTATATTCCTATTCGTGGAACAAGTCTTTCTTCAACTGGAGTTAAACTTGAGTTTAAAACAACTCAGTGGCGTGATATCGATACGAACAAAAACTTAAAGGCTTCTAAAGTAGATACTAAGACTTATCCGGCTGATAAGATTGAAAATTATTCTTTCGTTCGTACAGATACAGATTCAAAAACTGGTAACGTAATTCACTATTACCGTCCTACTGGTGTTGTAAAAACACGTGATGATCTTAGTGATTCCAAGGTAACTCGTTTCTTAGAAGAAGGCACAAACAAAGCTCTTAAAGATCAAGAACGAGGAGATAAATTTGTAGAAGCTGGAACAATTGCAGGATATACTTTTGTTCGCTCTGAAGTAAAAGGTGATGTAACAACTCACTACTTCAAGAAGGCGGAGGAACCTAAGAAACCAGAAGCTCCTAAGACAACAGAAACTCCTAAAAAAGAAGAGCCTAAGAAACCAGAAGCTCCTAAGACAACTGAGGCTCCTAAGACAGAGGAACCTAAAAAACCTGAAGCTCCAAAAACAACTGAAGCTCCTAAAACAGAAGAACCTAAAACAACCGAAGAACCTAAGACTGATCCAAAAGAAGTTACTACAATCTTCAAAGATGATAAGGGTAACATCATCAAGACAGAAAAGGGAACTAAGGATAAGGAAGATATTCCAGGATACAAATACCTTCGTACAGAAAAAGATAAGGACGGAAATACTGTCCACATCTATCACAAGATTGTGACAAAACACGTTGGTAATAAAGACGGTAAGGATATCCTCCTTAAAGAAGAGGAAGGTAACAAACCTAAATCATCCTTTACAGGTTACGAATACGTTGATACAAAAGTTGATTCTGAAACTGGCGACGTAACTCACAATTACAAAGCAGTTGGTAAAACTGCCGACGTTAAAACACCTGACAAGAAAGAAGCTGTGAAGACAGGGGCTAACGCTTCCGCAACTATCGCACCACTTCTTGGAATTGTCGGTGGAGCAGGTGCCATCGGTGCTGCTGTATACGTTGCTAAACGCAAAAAACAATAAATTTAAATAAAATTTAAAAACTAAGATCGTTGCGAAAGCCTATTCGTGGCGGTCTTTTCTTGTGTATATAAATAAATATATATAAAGTGATTCTATAATACAAAAGAGTAAAGAAAACAATAAAAATTTCGTAAGGGTATAAATTTGACAAATAAGAAAAAATTAATGAATCGTTTAGCTGGTTCATCTGCGATCCTGGTTACTGCATTAGGTTCAGGAGCTGGTGCTGTATTAACTCAAGCCCCAAACTTGGTTAGTACTGTATTTGCAGCAGAAGGTAGAGCTGTAACAAACATAGAAGGTACTGGTAAACTAGAAATCCTTACAAAACCAAAAGTTGAGGGCACTAAGATTTATCGAACTTCGCAGTTTGATACTAATCAAAGTTATGACTTTACTGTGAACGATAGTAATCTTAAAGAGGGAGATTACATCCCGATTCAAGGTGAAGGCCTAAACTTATTAGCTGACGATGTTCGAGTTGGTGAAACAGTTGTTGGTAAGTTAGTTTATGTAAAAACAGACTTAAATCTTCCAAAATCAGGAAATTGGTATGCAAGCGAAGAAAATATAAACGACTCAACACACAAACTTCTAGGAACACAGCATTGGAAGATTGTATTTAATAAGGAAATTGAAAAGTTCCAAAATCCAAAAATCAAAATTGATATTAAAAACAAACATATTGAAGGTCACAAAAATTACAAACCCAACGGCGGAGCTGACATCACGCTTTCAATGAAATTTGGTGATAAGGTACTAATCAATGAAACTGTTAAGGTCGAAGGTTTGGATAAACCAAAAGAAAAAAATGGAACTTTCTTTGGTAGTGGTGAAGGTTGGTGGACAACAAAGTTGGACTCTACAGGAAAACTTGTCACTGACAACTTCTTCCCGATGGCAGTTACAACACCACTAAACGAACCTGGACAACCGAACTTTGAAGTTGGTGATTTAATTGAGTGGAACTTTGGTGAAGGAAGTGATAACTTCGTTGTTACGCCAAAAGATAACGTGAAACTTGGTGATACATTGAATAACGTTGATACACTAGATAACTTCAACTTAACTTCTTACAAGGTGAATAAAAACACTGGCGCTATTCTTGTTGATGACAATAATGTAAAATTTAAACTTGTAGAAGCCGGTAAGAATAAAATTGTAGTTCAAGTTATTCGTGCGGGAGCTCCTGGTACAATCTCAAACTTTGGTAATAACTTTAAGGCTGAAATCACATCAACAAAAGGTGTGGATTTAACCAAAATGGTTGCACCACCAGTCGCAATCAACACAAAACTAATCCGCAACGGAAAAGTTCTAGCCGAGCAAAATAGCAATTTTACTCCTAAAATTGCAGGAGTAGCAATCGGTGCTAACGCTAATTTAGTTAAACGTGGTTCTGTAGTTGTTACAGGTGTTGACGAACAAGGTAAGAACCTATTTAAAGCAGTTGTTGCCGTTAATAACGAAAAAGTCGATACTGATTACAAGATCGACGAATCTAAGTACAACAAGGTTGAAGGGTACACTTACTCTGGTCTTAAACAAGGATCTGCACCACTTTCAGGTAAGATTATCGAGGGAACTCAAACAGTTACACTTCTATTCAAGAAAAATCAAGAAGAAAAACCTCGTGATGATGTAAAGGATATTAAGACTACACGATTCCTTGAAGAAGGAACAAATAAAGTTCTTAAACCTGAGCAAAAGGGTGAAAAGTTCTTAGAAGCTGGAACAATCGATGGTTATACTTTCGTGAAATCCGATGTGAAGGGAGATGTAACAACTCACTACTTCAAGAAGGCAGAAGAACCTAAGAAACCTGAAACTCCAAAAACTCCGGAAGTTCCAAAAACTGAGGAGCCTAAAAAGGAAGAACCTAAAACTCCCGAAACTCCTAAAGTAGAAGAACCTAAGAAAGAGGAACCTAAAGCACCTGAAGTTCCTAAAACTGAAGAACCTAAAAAAGAAATACCAAAAGAGACTCCTAAAGTTGAGCCTAAAAAGGTAGAAACACCTAAAACTGCTGACGTTAAAACACCAGACAAGAAAGACGCTGTGAAGACAGGTGCTAACGCTTCCGTTGCAATCGCACCACTTCTTGGAATCGCAGGTGGGGCTGGCGCTATCGGTGCAGCAGTATACGTTTCTAAAAAACGTAAAAAATAAAAATTTTAGATGATTATCTAAAACAAAAATAAAAAAAGGTTATCATTCAATTTATGATGATAGCCTTTTTTATTTAAAATTGGATATCTGATATCATCTAAACCTATTATTAAACTCAATATAATAACCACATCAGTTTCATAATTAACTTATAATAGATAAAGAAATAAAAAAAGGAATGGTATTTTATCTTGAATAAAAAATTATCATCTATTTTGGCAACTGGAGCTCTTATGGTCACGGTTGCCCCTGCAATCGGAACTGTTACAAATATAGGAACGAATGTTGTACACGCAGAGGCTTTTAAAGCTGGTACAACTGGAACAAGAGCAATTAAATTTAATGTGAAAGCTGATGAAACAGTAAGTTCAAAGACTGAAACTGTTGCAGAGCCTGTTGATTTGATTCTCGTTGTAGACGGATCGGGATCTTTTACTGAGCCTTTTAATGATGGTAAAAACCCATCTCGAAGAAAATTCCAAGCCGCTCTTATAGACGCTGCGAAGTTAGTCGAATCCCTACCAGAAGGTTCTCAGGTTATGATTGCTTCCTATACTTGGAATACGACAGAATCATACACATCTAATAGAATTACAAATTTGATTCCCAAAGCTGACGCTGCTAGAATTTTGAAAGATATCCTAAACAAACCATCTGATTTGGACTGGTATACAACTTGGGAGAGATACTTATCTGATGTGGATAAAAAGATTTACAGCTCTTACGAAAAATTACCATACGAAGAAGCATACGAGAAGAGTGCTGCCAAGAAAAACAAGTACGTTTCAGTAGTCCAATTTACTGATGAGTGGGTGGCGAATGAGGATATCGACACTTCTTTTGCTGAGTGGTCTAAGAAAAATGCAAAAACATTTATGAGTGTAATTTACAACAAGACTGATAATCCTGCAATTTCTGAAGCTCAGATGAAGAAAATCGGACACCCAAATATTTATAACGCACGTGGAAAAACTGATGATCAACGTCAAAAAGATATTATCGAAAAATTCAAAACATCAGGTTTAAAAACAACAGTTATTAAAAATCGAGTTTCACCAGATGGTGTTGTAACAGTTAAGGCTGAAAAGGGTATCGATATCCAGGAAGTTGAATTAATATCTCCTAAAGGTGTAAAAGAAAAACTTGAAAAACAACCAGGTGACGCAATCTCTTGGTCTTGGAAGGGTAAATTTGCTGAAGATGGAGAATATACTCTAAACTACAAATTTACTGGTACACCATCAGAAACAAAATCAATTACTGGTACTGTTCAAGTCTCAAATAAAGAGGTAGCGAAAGCTGTTGATACAATTGAACCAAACAAATCTTCTGCTGTCGATACCGCTAAAGAGGACATTCCTTTTAAAACCATTGAAGAGAAGGATCCAGCACTTCCATTTGGTGAGCGTAAGGTTAAGGTTAAGGGTATTCTTGGAGAACGCACGATTACAAAGACATACGATGTTCTTAATGGAAAACGTGTAGGAGAACCTAAAGTTGATACAAAAGTTACAAAAGAACCAGTTGATGAAGTAGTTCTCGTTGGTACCAAGGTGGACGAAAAAGTAACTTACAAAACTATCCACAAGGGTGATGATGGCAAGGTTCTCAAAGAAGAGAATACCGCAGCTGAAAAGTCAGAGTTTGAAGGGTACAAGTACGTTAAAACCGAAGCTGATAATTCTGACAAACTAAACGTGGTGACAACTCATTACTACCATAAACTTATTACAACCTACAAAGGTGTAGACGCAAACGGCAAGGAAGTTGTTTTAGAAAAAGTTGACGGAACTAAGGACAAGAAAGACTTCAAGGGTTACATCTTCGAAAAGACAGAAAAATTAGATAACGGTGATGTTGTTCATCACTACAAGGCTAAAAAACCTGATGAGAAGAAAAAACCAGTAGAAACTGGAGCTTCAGCTGGATCAATGTTACTTCCAATCGGAGCACTCGGGGCTTCCGTTGCTCTTGTTGGTATCGCTAAGTTTAAATCTAAAAGAAAATAAAAACTAAGTTTAAGTTATGAAAAGGTATCCAAATTGGATATCTTTTTTAATTTTCAAAATCGCCCAAAATATCTTGATACGTTAACCTATAATAGATAAAGAAATAAAAAAGGATTGGTACTTATTTTGAATAAAAAATTATCATCTATCTTGGCTACTGGTGCATTGATGGTTACTGTATCACCAGCACTTGGGACTTTTGTTCAGGTTGGCGATAATATCGTACACGCAGAAGCCTTTAAAGCTGGATCTACTGGATCAAGAACGCTAAAATTTAATGTTAAGGCTGAAGAAAAGGTGAATACGAAAACTGAGACTGTAGCTGAACCAGTTGATTTAATTATGATTATCGACGGATCAGGGTCTTTTGTTGTTCCTTTCGACAGTGGAGATAATCCACATAGACAAAAAGTAAACGTTGCATTAAGTGACGCTTTGAAGCTTGTAGAATCTCTTCCTGAAGGATCGCAAGTTATGATTGCCTCTTACACTTGGAACACAACAGATTCTTATGCTGCAAAAGGCGTTAGTAATTTGATTCCAAAGGCTGACGCTATTAAAGTCCTTAATGATGTTAAGGATAAATCAAAACTGTCTGATTTTGACTGGTATACAACTTGGGAAAATTATCTTAAGACTGTAGATTCAAAAATTTACAATAAAAATTCTGAAACTCTTCCATACGAAGAAGCATACGAAAAGAGCATAGCTAAAAAGAACAAATACGTATCTGTTGTTCAATTCACGGATGAGTGGATTCAGAACGAAGACATCGACACTTCTTTTGCTGAGTGGTCTAAGAAGAATGCTAAAACATTTATGAGTGTGATTTACACAAAAATCAGTGGAACTACAAAGTCTGAAGAGCAGATGAAAAAAATCGGACATCCTAACATTTACAACGCTCGTGGAAAAACTGACGCAGTACGACAAAAAGATATTATTGAAAAATTCAAAAGCTCTGGCTTAAAAACAACTGTTACTAAGGATCGTATTTCTCCTGACGGGGTTGTGTCTGTTAAAGCAGAAGATGGTGTAGATTTAACTGAAGTTGAGCTAGTATCTCCTACTGGAGTGAAGAAAAAACTAGAAAAAAACTCCGGTGAAGCAACATTTTGGTCTTGGAAGGGTAAATTTGAGGAGGATGGTGAATACACTCTAAACTACAAGTTTACGGGAACTCCTTCAGAGACTAAAACAATTACAGGTACTATTCAAGTATCAAATAAAGAAGTTGCAAAAGCAGTTGATACAATCGAGCCTAATAAGTCAAGTTCTGTAGATACATCAGAAGAGGATATTCCTTTCAAAACAATTGAAGAAAAGGATCCTACACTTCCGTTAGGAGAACGTAAGGTTAAAGTTAAGGGTGAGCTAGGTAAGAAATCTACCACTAAAACTTACAATATGATAAATGGAAAACGTGTGGGTGAACCTAAAGTTGATACCAAAGTTACAAAAGAACCAGTTGATGAGGTTGTTCTCGTTGGTACTAAGGTAGAAGAGAAAGTAACTTACAAGACAATCCACAAAGGTGATGATGGTAAGGTTCTCAAGGAAGAAAATACTGCTGCTGAAAAATCCGAGTTCGAAGGATACAAGTACGTTAAAACAGAATCTGATAATTCAGATAAGTTGAACGTTGTGACAACTCACTACTACCATAAGCTCATCACTACCTATAAGGGTGTGGATGAAAACGGTAAGGAAGTTGTTTTAGAAAAAGTTGACGGAACTAAGGAAAAGAAAGACTTCAAGGGTTACATCTTCGAAAAGACAGAAAAATTAGATAACGGTGATGTTGTTCATCACTACAAGGCTAAAAAACCTGATGAGAAGAAAAAACCAGTAGAAACTGGAGCTTCAGCTGGATCAATGTTACTTCCAATCGGAGCACTCGGGGCTTCCGTTGCTCTTCTAGGAGTTGCTAAGTTTAAATCTAAAAGAAAATAATTATTTCTAAAAAAAGTAATTGACGAACGAATAAAAATTTGATAAACTAATAGTAGCGATAAAACGCCCTTCGCTACAAAAATTCAAAGAGGGTTTTTTCTAGTAAAGTTGTGATGACTACCATACATCACTACGTCTCTTACATTTATATTAAAGAGGTTGTTATGCAGCCTCTTTTTTTATTTCAATAACGTCTAAAATATTATCAATTAATGATTCTTAAACGAACAAAAAATTTTCAACATAAATAAAAAAAGACCCAATAGGTCTTTTTGTTATCTAAATTTGGTTTTGTGTCAAACAATAAGATTTCATTTGATCTATAAATAATTCAGCTTGAAATTCATCAAATAGAATTTTTGTATTAGAGATCGTATTGTTGATAACTCCGCATTCATCGTAGTTGATCACAAACATCAAAGTTCGCACAGTTTCAACATCTGCCTTAGATAAATCTCCCTTAATAAATTTCTTTATCAAGATTTGTGAGGCAACTCTCATATTTCTAAAAAGTAAGGAATTATCCCCGGAATCAAATCCTGGTACAGAAAAAGAGATACCAGTTCTAAACAATAAATCAGAACTCTCAGTTTCTAAAACAGAATATTTATTCTTGATGACGAAGCACCTTTTGCTCGGGATGTAATAAAGATCTATCGTGTCATCAGTTGGAAGTTTTAGATTTTCTATTCCATCAATATTGCTTGACGAATCACATTGCAGGAATGATAATCCACCTGAATCAATACTAATGATAGTACCTTCGCAAATCGAATCAATATCCTCCAATAGCGACTCGAAACCAATAAATTCGCTAACTTTGTTTGTGATTTTAATCATTTTTTTCTCCTTCTTTCCCCTTCTTAAATTCATTTAGTTTTTGTCTTCTCTAAAATTATAACAGAATGTTTTGTTTTCTTTTATAATTTCAGAAAGATATTTTATGTTAAGAAAGAAGGTATTATATTAATGAAAAAATACAATCGCATTGCAATCGAAGGAGGAGAAGGTGTTGGTAAATCAACAGTCTTGGATATCCTCAAGCAAAAGCTCGACCCGGAAACGACTCTGTTTGTCAAAGAGCCTTACGAAAAATCATCTGTTGCCAATGATATCATTCGTTGGCGAAAAGGCGAACTTGACTTGGATGAAATTGAACAGACTGAACTTATGGCGAAATCACGTGCGGAGCTAAACAATCAGGTTGTTATTCCGGCGATCAATGAAGGGAAAATTGTTGTTTTTGACCGATCTATCATTTCAAACTTGGTTTATCAATTGACGGGAACACATCTGACTCGTAATGAAATCATTGACATCAACTTGGCAGAAGATGAGAATATGACTCTTCCGGATTTGTGTGTTTTAATCGACGCTGATCCTCGTGCTGTACAAAATCGACTAAATCAAAATGGTCGAGAATGTGACGCTATCGATTCGAAACCTCTTGAATTTCATTATCAAATTCGAGATGAGTTCTTGAATCTCTCAGAAGACTTCCCTTGTGATTTTCTAATCCTATCCGGATTTGACGATCCTGAAGTTAATGCAGAGAAGATTCTTGAATTGCTGAAATAAAAATAGAAAAAGCACCGCTGAGATAATTGCAGTGCTTTTCTTTGTTTATTTTTTCAAATTTTTTTTAATTTATTATTTTTTTAAAAAAAACTATTGCTTTTAATTCGTTTGTTTGATATAATGTTCCTATCACAAATATAGGAGGAGTCATATTTGGACTTAGGTATTATTTTTTGGATTGTTGGGGGATTAGTTGGATTCCTTGTGCTCTTATCATTGTTTTATGCAGGGTACGTAATTGCGCCACCTAACCAAGCCGTTGTTATTACCGGTGGAGGAAAACAGCGAGTACTACTTGGTGAAGCAGGATGGATGATTCCATTTCTCTCTACACGAAATTACATCTCGGTAGAGCAATTCAAAACTGATGTAAAAACGTCAAACTTTGTTCCTACGAAAGATTTTATCAACGTTAAAGCTGACGCTGCTGTAACTCTTAAAATTGGAACATCAAAAGAAATGCTTGCCGCAGCTGCTGAAAACTTCTTGAATTGGAACACAGATGATATCTCTGCACAAGTAACGGACGTTCTTGAAGGTAATCTTCGTTAGATCATCGGTCAGATGAACTTGCGTGAAATGGTAAACAACCGTCAAGAATTTGCTGGTAAAGTACAAGAAAACGTTAGTCCCGACCTTGCTAAGATGGGTATCGAAGTTATCGCCTTCACGGTTCAAAGTTTCGAAGATCAAAACAACGTAATTCTCGACCTCGGTGTTGATAATATTGTTGCGATCAAGAAAGACGCTGCAATCGCTCGTGCTATTGCGGAACGTGAAGAAAAAGAAACTAAAGCTGAACAAGATCGTCTCGCCAACGAAGCTCGTGTAGCTGCTGACCTTGAAATTTCACAACGTCAGACTGAATTGACCATTAAACAAGCAGAACTTCAAGCTAAATCAGACGCTGAAATTGCTAAGAGCGGAGCTGTTCTTGAAATTGAGACAGAGCGTCAACGTAAAACCATCGAGTTTGAGCGTTCGCAAGCTGATATCACGAAACAAGAACAAGAAGCGCTTATCGCTGAAAAAGGCGTTGAAGTTCAACGTCAACGTTTGGCTGCCGAGATCAAAGCTAAAGCTGACGCAGAAAAATACAAGAAAGAACGTGAAGCAGAAGCCCAACTTACACTTAGCCAACGTGAAGCTGAAGCTGAATTGTACCGTGTACAAAAAGAATCTGAAGCTCAAGAACGCCGTGCTGAATCTAACCGTCGTCAAGCAGAAGAAGAAGCTAAGGGTATCGAAGCTAAAGGACGTGCAGAAGCGGAAGCAATTCGTCTTCGCCTAGAGGCTGAAGCTGAAGGTTTGGAGAAGAAAGCAGAAGCCCTTGCTAAAATGGATCAAGCTGGTATCGCTCAAATGTACTTTGAGGTTCTACCTCAAGTTGTTGCGGCAGCAACTCAACCACTTGCTAATGTTGATAGTATCACAATGTACGGAGATGGCAACAACTCTAAGATGATTGGTGATATTATGACAAGTATCAGTACAATCAACGAAGGTTCTGGAATGGACATTCGCCAACTTCTAAGTGGATTGGTTGGGGCTAACATCACTGGAAATGCGATTGGACGACAAATTAAATCTGCAACAGTTGAAGAAGTTCCTGCAACTCCTGAAGTTGTTTCAGAATAATAGAATTAAGAGAATCCAAACGGGTTCTCTTTTTTCTCTTATAATTGAAGAAAATAAGTTTAACACTTTTAGAAAGAAGGAAAATAATGGTAAAAAACACAAAGGATAACAACTTTTTTATCCTAAACCAAGCTGAAAAAGCCATTGATGACTGCAAGTTTATTTTTGGCGATTTAGAGGTTTTGAAAGACGGTGGTGGTGAAGATCTTATTTCCGTCCACTACTCTCGGGTTCTAAACTCCTATTTGTTTAAAAATGAAAACAGTTACAAAAATAGCAACGATTTGATTGACAAATATATCAATAGATTAAATTCGGATTGTACACCTTTAGGTTTATATTTGGATATCGAATTTTATGTCAACCATCCTGTTGACAAGAAAAAGGAAATTCTAAATAACTTTTTAAAAAAGACTTTGAAATATTTTACCTTAAATCAGTTAACAAAGGATGTTGTTGATACAATTTTTCTTGAAGCAGATAAGGATGATTTACAATTCGTCGTTCGAAAACGAACTGACAGGTCAATAGATCTTGAGGATGATGAGTTTGAAAAAGCTATTTTAGAATCCGGCAATAGATTCTTGCAATCAATGAAAGATTACAGTGACTGTGAGGATTATCGTTTATATCACTATTTAAATCTACTATCAAAATCTGAACGTTTTGAAAAAAACAATCTATTTATTGATACGGACTATCTTGATTGGGTTAAGAATAATTCGATTAAAAATTTTGAACAAGAAATTTCTAAAACGATTATTACTCCACAATCTTACTATCCGACTGATTGGATGGATTACGAAAATGGAATCAAAAATCTACCAAAAGATTATATTCGTGATAATATCCTAAAGCCTGAATATGCTTCCAAGATTCAATTGGATTATGGGTTAGTTCAGTTGATATATAAGTATCACGGATTTGAATGTGCCACTGATGAATTTTGGAAAAATTTCCAAACAAAACGACAATGCTCCTTTATTCACGACTTTTACTATGCAAATTCCGAAAACAAAGATGATTTTGTTTATCTGATTATCGATATTGAAAACGAATTTGGAGTTAAAAAGCAAGTTGATCTTGATACCGTAGAGTTTAGAGAATTATCCAAAGCAAAATCAAAAAATAGTAGAACTAAATTTATGATTGGATTGGTAAAAGCAACAGATACGTTGATTCAACTCGAAAGTAAAAAGTTCTTTGATTTGATTGAAGGGACGAACCGCTTGTTTGATTTCCTATCTGAATTTTATACAGCAATTATTGATTATGATTCTTTAATTGTTAAAGATGAGAATTACGATAAGATTATCAACGCAATCGAGGCTTTATTAAAATTAAAATAAAAAAAAGAAAAGGGGCAAAACCTCTTTTCTTTTTTGTGTTTTAGACGAAAACCACCATTGCCTTGTAGCAATCCGGTTTGTCCGGGAAGTGAACCATCGTCACCTCCTTGCTTGTAATCCTTCGTGTGCTAAACTTGATATTTTCAAAACTGCTCTCATCTAAGTAAACAACGTAAAGTCGGTTACAGATATCACCCTTTTCAAGTCGGTAAACATCCTGATTTTCAAACAGACTTTGTGCAAGTTTGTTTGGATTTTTGCGTGCAGCTTTCACTGCCTCATCGTGAGAATCGTAATCCTTTTCAAACATAGCCCCGAGGCTACGAGAAACCTTCTGGTCGTATGGTACACCATCAACAAAATAGTCCAATCCAGCACTATGTTTCAACGTTGGGAACACTTCCGAATTATTTTTAAAAATCTCATACTCGATAAAATCATTTCGTAGTGCATTGAAGTGTGTCACGCTAAGTTGATTAAGTGCCATCTCCACTACCAGTTTCTCACGTGTTCGACGGGAGATACAGTAGCGACGGTTAATTTGTTGAATGGTTTGGTCCAAGTTGCCTTGACGGTTGGCCCAGAAATTATCCTGTTGGGATTCTAAGCGATAATTGCGCTCTGCCGTTCGATACTGATTGTACTTATCATACTTGTACTTCCCGTTGGGCAATACTGTCATCAATTCATTTCGTGCGAACTGGAGTGCAATGTTATAATCCCAATATTCGATAATGATATCGTATGCTTGAGCCTTCGGAATCCGGAACAAACCTTTATTCTTTCCAGTTTTAAGTTTGTAAGGTTCCTGATCGCCACCGGCAAGAATAAATAGCTTCTCAGCTAAATCTTTTGCGGTTTCTACTGTGAAGATTTTTTTAAGGGTGTAACGATTAATTGCTTTCTTAATGTTCTGGGACAACTTCTTCTCTTCTGTTTTACTCATCAGAATCACTTCCCTTCTTAATCAATTTAAGCAAATCATTCCAATCTTTTACAGGTACAGTACGTGAATCCGGTTTTTCTCTAATAGACTTGGGAAAATGTTCCTTAAACAGATCATAAGCCCCATCACCAGCTTCATCATTATCAGTTGCGATGATTAGCTGTAATTCCTTAAGATTTAAACCAAATCCAGTAGTTAGTTGTTCAATGATTCGTTCAACCTTTGTTAATGATCCACCGATTGCAACATACATAGTTTTAGATTCGGATTTTGGAATATTGTAAGGAATCTTATCTCGTACAGAATCAGAATAACCGATTAGTTCCACATAGGATAATAGGTCGATAACACCCTCACAAAAGACAATCCGCTCTACATCTTTAAGAGAATCACAGTCCTTTCCAAGGATATAAAAGAACCCTTTAGATCCCGGCATATTTAATCGAATACGATTACCATCTTTGTCAGGATGTGTCCCGATAACCTCAGCTCCGATACGATGTCCGTCCTTATCCAGTTGCAAAAAGACTAAGTTTCCAGAGGCGTTTTCTAAAATAAGTCCTCGTTTGAATACAACATCTACTAACATTTCATTTAGTTTACGTTCATCAATCAGATACTCTTTAGTTTGCCAAGCGTTCGGGTCATACACAATCTCGTCGAAGTTAGAATCTTCTGCAATTTTCAGATCAACCTCTTTAAGTTTGTAAGACTTTCTGTTTGTCTTTCCGCCTAAGAAATTAAGCGCTGCTTTTTTGTCAACGATTCCCTGTTTCATCAAATAGGTTACAAGAGTATCGACCCCACGGCCACCTTCTTTTGTTGACCATCGGAACCAAGCGTCTTTGTATTCACCTTCAAGAGTGATTTGAAGTGAGTCGTGATCAACTAACTGAGCATTTCGTCCTTTCACAATATACGGAACTCCAAGGATATCAAGTGCTGCTAGTGTTTTTGAAAATACTTTCTTTGTTTTTACCATTTTATTCCCTCTTTCTAGAGTGCGGTATACACTCAATATCAATATTTTTAAAATTATAGAAGAATAAACAAGACTGTTATAATTAAAGAAAAAATAGTAACTTTAAAAGTTACAGAAAGAAGGTAATAATGAAACAAAGCAAAAACAGCATTTTATCTCTATATCTCCAGCATATTAGAGATTTGGTTGTAATGTTAGGTAATCCTAGCGATTGGGAGTTTGTTATTGGCGATATTAATGTTATTGATGATGGCAACAAGAAAAAGTTGTATTTCATTAATGAAAAATCCAAAAAAATTGAAATCGCAAACGCCCAACAAAACAATTTTTACAACACAAAGTATAGACCTGATGGTTTAGAATCTTTATCCACTGGTCTAAGTGTCATCGCTGATTTATCCGGTAATAACAATAAGGAAAATCGGATTTCAAAATTAAAGAGCATTTTGATTGAGGAGTTATCAAATGTTTATGACGATGGTACTAAATTTAACAATGAAGGATTGAATAAGCAGTATAGCACGATCAGCAATGAAATTAACTATATTGACTATGTTACTAAATTTCAATCAATTGATTCAATCATTAATTATGATGATACTTCAGGGCTTGAAAAAATCCTAGTAGACAAACTAAAGAGTGTTTTGGTTTCATCTCCAGCAGCCTCTTGGTCTAATATTTTAAAAAATCAAAAAAATGAGCACGAAATTAATTACAGCTCTAAGGTTCTACTATCTTTTTTTGGGAAGGATACGATTATTGACTCTATTCGTGAATATGTCAAAATTGATTTTGTCGAAGACGTTCGTTACAGAGATAGTGATATTGTTTATATTTTAAAATATATCAAATCTTTTTGTCAATTTAAAAAGAATCACCGAGATGAATTTGAAGAACTTTTAGACTTTTGTTTTTATAAATACGCAAACTCTCTAATATCAGATTCAAACATCGAAGATGATAAGTATCTCCGCTTTAATGCAGAATTAATTAGATTGTTGGATTTTGTTGAATTTAAACCCAATTCAACTTATGGAGTGGACGAAGACTTTTTGGATGATTTGATCAGCAGATTAGTTATTGCACTTAAAAAAGTTCTCAGCGGAAAGAATAAACCTATCTGTTTATTCCAGGATTTTTCCGGGGAATTGTCGAACGATTGGGCTTATAAGTTCACAGGTTATCATTCAAGCTCGACTCTTGACGATTTAAGAAAAACACTTATCAGTCTAAAGATTTATAATAAATTTTTAGAAAAACTCCTTGAAATCAAGGATGATGTTAAGTTTGCCTACAAGAACTTCTCGTTAGTAGATATTTTTACTCTTAAAACTTTTGGTCGAAGTGGAGGAGAGGGATTATCAAAAATCAATAATGAGCTCCGATTCTATTCTGAATCAGAAACAGCAAAGAATTTCTTACTTGAACATCAAAAGTCTTGTGACTTATTTTCTCAATTAGTTTTAGAAGATTCCATCGATCTTCAAATATACAGAATGGATATTGAATTTCTAATTAAAAAGATGGAACTTATGGCAAAATCTGATTATGGAAAGTCAGAACCTAAAGTGGAATTTTCTAATATTTCAAATGATTCGGGTTTCTCTTTGAATGAGAAGGATCTTGACTGGGATGATGATTATTAGATGGTTAAAGAAGAACCAACATTCAAAAAAATCACTTTTTAAATAAAAAAAACAGCTTAACAGCTGTTTTTTTGTTTAGATAAAATTCTTCTTTTCTAAGAATCTCAAGCCATCGAGAATGTCGTTAATAGATTTTATTTTTTTACTCAAAAGAGATCTATTATTCTTGTCTTTTCTTTGTTGTTCTATTGATTTATCTTTATCAACTAAATCGTTGATACCTTTGTAAATTTTTAAAAAAATATAACAATTCAAAAGTTCTTTTGAACATAGCACTTTATCAACCTTTCCAAAAATTTTAACATAAAAACCTTCTATTTTTCTATCTGATAAATAAGCCAGTTCTTCTGAAAGACCCCTTATTTTTAGGATACCTTCTTCAATAAATTCAGTCCAAAGGCTCACGTCTATATTTTTATTATATTCCGTTATTCTTTCATAAATAAAATCATTGTCTTTGTCATAATGATTTTGCAAACAAAAGTCTAAAATAAACTCAAATCCATTTTTCTTAAACAAATCCAGATAGTATTTATCATCTGAAAAATAAACAGATAGATAATCAACAAAAAGAGAGAAATTGAATGCGTTGAATGTTGGAGTAAAACCCTTTCTTTTGTGGTAATCAATAAATTTATTTAAAAAATTGCAAACATCATCTCTTGTTTCAAATAAATTCATCAATATTCCCTCAATAACAAGATCATCGATTGGATATCCAATTTTACAGAAAAACGAATCCCAATTTTTTTCATTTTGCAACAATTCCAATGTTAAACCTGTCAAAGAAAAGTTTTTGGTTTCTGCATTGTTATAATACCAGCTGAGAGCTCCGTAAAATTCGTCTGCGCATTCATCCAAGAAAAATTTTGTAAAATGATCTACGAATTTTTTACGAATATCCTTATTGTATGGATATTTATAATTTTCTTCGTCGGATAAGGGAATTATCTCCAGAATCTTAATGCGCTTTTTATTACCCTCATCACTTTGAGGTGAGTTTTTAAAAATGTTCATAAGATTAAAGGCGTGTTCGTCTACAACAGAATCCAAGGATGTAGCTCGATAATTCAATTCAACACGAAGAGTTTCGATGGATACGTGTGTGCTATTATATAGTACATCATCAACACTGTTACCGTAGGCAACCGCAACGAATCTATCAAGCGGATAATCAAAACTACTTGATGTTAGATAGAAATTATTGTCTACAAAACAAAATAAAATAATTGTTGAATTTCCGCCAACGCCAGCCTCTACTATTGATTTTGGAAAGAGATTTTCTGTTGGTAGCAATAGTTTTGCGCCATTGTTAACAGCGTCAAGAACCATCTTGTCTATTTCCAACAGTAAATTTCCTGTTTCTTTCATTTTAATACCTTCTTTCTACTGAAATAAATTCAGATTTATTATTTCTTTAATTATAAAATTTAAAACTCATTACGTCTGGTACTTTTTTAAGGAGAAAAAGATTTTTGTTTTTACAGAGGATTGTTACGGTTATTCTTATCCGGATCCCAATCATCTATCTTTAGATATTTTAACGATTGGAAAATTAGATATTGATAGAAAAAGAATCAATAAGGCGTTTGTCGAGCTTTATGAAATTAAAGACTACAGTTGGAAAATAATGCTCAAAATGTATATTTTCCTTTTACAAAGTTTATTAGTTAATAACTTACAGTGACTTTACGTGGCGTACTGCACACCTCTACCAAGTCGGAGAATATATTCCCGTTCCAGGCTGCATTTGAAATTAAATA
>ERZ773007.117-NODE-117-length-39279-cov-7.491740_pt1 | contig 39279 bp, 28 predicted proteins | sample MGYA00580665_ERZ773007 | MGnify/ENA primary metagenome ERZ773007 (study PRJEB29015, sample SAMEA2738122) | human oral metagenome | biome: human oral; feature: human-associated habitat; material: saliva | place: China | collected 2167 ... | reverse complement strand
ATTCAACGATAGCCATTCCGTAAGATCCGTTTAGATATGGTAGGAATGTTCCAGAGGTGATGTATCCGATCTTTTCTCCATCTCTATATACGTCACACTCTTCTCTGATAATTCCGCGGCCGGTAACCTTGATCCCAACTCTTCTCTCTTTGAGTGGAGTTGCAGCCTCAATTGCAGCCTTGCCGATGAAATCAGGCTTATCCATCTTGATTGCAAAACCAAGACCAGCGATCTTAGGTGATATGTCATCATTCATATCGTGACCGTATAGTGGCATTGCAGCTTCCATACGAAGCGTATCACGTGCGCCTAGTCCGCAAGGAATCAGACCGTCTTCTTTACCAGCTTCAATTAGGATTTCCCATACATCTGCAGCCTTATCAGCTGGCATATATATCTCAAATCCATCTTCGCCTGTATAGCCGGTTCTGGAAAGAACGCAAGGAATGCCCTTTATTGAGCCATCGAAATTAGCTGTGTAGTAACCAGCAGGGATGAGCGATGGATCAGCAACCTTAGCGAGAATCTCCTCTGCCTTAGGACCCTGTAGAGCGAGCTGTCCCCATTCATCTGAAACGTTTACAACTTCAACGCCGTCAATCTTATGATCAACCATCCAAGCGAAATCCTTCTCTATATTTGCTGCGTTAACAACAACGAAATAGTCGTCCTCGCCACGCTTGTACACGATTAGGTCATCTACAGTTCCGCCGTGCTCGTTGCACATTGGGCTGTATCTTGCCTGACCAACTTTGAGGTCAGTGAAATCATTAGTTAGTACATAGTTAAGAAAATCAACAGACTTAGGACCATTTACTAGAATCTCACCCATGTGGGATACATCGAATAGACCGCATGCTGTACGAACTGCCATGTGTTCCTGCTTGATACCTGTCTCATACTGAATTGGAAGTAAAAATCCGCCAAAAGGCACGATCTTGCCGCCATATTTAACGTGGGTATCATATAGTGGTGTTTTCTTATCCATCAAGACTACCTCCTTGAGTGTTTTTGATTAGATACATTGAATATACTCAAAATATAGCATAGCAAAACATTACAATCAATGAACAAAAGCACGACATCAAAAGTTTATTTTGTGTCATGCTTTTTCATATAGAAATATTAAATATATAACCTGCGCATAAAGTAGATTAATGGGTTTGCATCATAAAGGTATCCTGCGATATACGAGTTGTTTAATTGTTCGTTTAATGTATGAATATACTGCGGTGCAAACAGCGATGTGAGTGGAAACATGAGGGCAAGGAGCAAAAATATGATGATTGCTCCCTTGATAGAACCGAACAGAAGTCCAACGCTGGAGTCCACGGTTCCGAGCAAGTTTTTGCTCTTGCGTCCACGCATAATCCTTTTTCTCAGGTGCGAAGAAATAATCCACACAACAGATACTATAAGCGAGAAAGAGATAATCGTAATGGAGAGGTTTGTAAATCTGTTCACGGTTGTATTGATGCCATCGAGACCAAATGCTTCAAATTTAGTGCGCAGTACTTTAGGAATGAATTGTAGTAAATCCATCTCTTGCCCGTTGAATTTCTTCGTTAGCTTGCCTTTCATAAAATCATCGATAGGGAGTGTAAAGAGAAGTGACCTAATCCTATCTGTGTTCATGATGCCAATTATAACCCCACCAGAAACCGCAGCAAGCCTGACAAGGGATTCAAGAAACCCTTGCGACTTACCGCGAAGTGCGCATATTAAGAAAATTAATACTATTATAATGTCTAATACCATGACTAAATTATCTAACATCTGAGTCATATTATCAATACCACTATTCGTCACCAAAACGGCACAAAAGAGTGCTAGAATGAACTTGTTAAATTATTGCTATTATTTAAGTTTATACATTTTATGGTTAGGGAGGCTATTATGACAGCAGCGGCAGAAAGAATTGCTCAGCTAAGAAAGCTCATGGCAGAGCGAGGCATAGACGCATACGTTATCCCGATGGCAGATTTTCATCAGAGCGAGTATGTAGGCGAACATTTTAAAGCGATTAGATTCGTGACAGGGTTTTCTGGTTCATATGCGACTGTGGCTATTACCAAGGATAAGGCTGGTCTGTGGACCGATGGCAGATACTTTACTCAGGTTCTCACAGAATGTGAAGGCAGTGGCATCGAGCTCATGAAGATGTTTGTTGATGATACACCAGGAACTGTCGAGTGGGTTGCACAGCAAGTCCCAGATGGCGGAAAGGTTGCTTTTGACGGAAGAGTGCTATCGATGGGCGATGGGCAGGCATACGAGGAAGCTTTTGCAGGCAGAAACGTAGAAATTGATTACGAGCAGGCTCTAGTCGAGGAAATTTGGAAAGACAGACCAGGACTATCCGAAGAGCCAGCATGGTTCCTAGAAGAAAAGTATAGCGGAGAAAGCACCGGTAGCAAGCTAAATAGGGTTCGTGAGGAGATGAAGAAAGCTGGAGCAAACATCCATCTGGTTGCATCCCTTGATGATGTAGCATGGCTTCTCAATATGCGTGGCAACGATATTGACTTCTTCCCTCTTGTACTAGCATATGTAATTGTTCGAGAGGACAGTGCGGATTTATATGTTGAAGAGAAAAAGTTAAACGACGATCTCCGCAAGATGCTCAAAGAAAACCATGTAAATGTTCATCCGTACAATGATATATACGAGGATGCAAAGAAGGTCGACGCTAGTGCAACAGCGCTGATTGACCCTATGAAGATGAATTACGCACTTTATAAGAATCTACCATGTAAGGTCGTTCAAGGGGCAAATCCTACGATACTTATGAAGGCTATCAAGAATGAAACCGAGATTAAGAATGTCAGAAATGCAGAGCTAAAGGACAGCGTAGCGCTCACAAAGTTCATCTATTGGCTCAAGAACAACTACGACAAGATGAAGATTACCGAGCTCAGCGCCTCCGAGAAGCTGACTCAGCTGAGAAGTGAGCAGGAAGGATATGTTAGGGATTCCTTCGAACCTCTACATGCATTTGGAGCACATGCTGCGATGATGCACTACTCTCCAACACCAGAGTCGGATGTAGAACTAAAAGGCGGACAGATGCTGCTGTCGGATACAGGTGGTGGCTACCTAGAGGGCTCGACAGACATAACCAGAACTACGATTCTTGGCTCAATCAGCGATGAGATGAAAAAGTATTACACTGCTGTATATAAATCCATGCAGCACCTATCGGCAGCAAATTTCCTATATGGAAATCACGGCTGGTCACTCGACGTACTCGCTAGACAGCCAATCTGGGATTTGAACAAGGATTTTCAGTGCGGAACTGGACACGGCTTCGGCTATCTCGGCAGTATTCACGAGCCACCAACAGGATTCCGCTGGTATATTGTTCCTTCCAAGAATGAGCACCATCAGTTTGAAGAGGGCATGATGGTAACGGACGAACCTGGAATCTATGAAGAGGGTGAGTTCGGAATTCGTATCGAGAACAACTTGCTCACTGTAAAGGGAGAGAAGAATAAGTACGGACAATTTATGCACTTCGAGACATTGAATTTTGTACCTATTGATCTCGATGGAATAGATCCAGATGAGCTTACTAGATCCGAGAAGGAATGGCTCAACGAATATCACAAGGAGTGCTTTGAAAAGCTTTCGCCATTCATGAATGATGAAGAGCGCGCTTGGCTCGAGGAGTATACGAGAGAGATTTAGAGCATTACGTGGAAGAGTAAATTTTACATCTTAATTGATGGGAAAATCTGACAATCGTCAGGACCTTAAGAATTATTTGGGTAATTATTCAGATATTTTGATTAATTTTTGCCAAATGTATATTAAATCATATGGCAGGGATGTATAATAAATGTATATTTGTACATGCATGAATGCATAATAGAAATGGAGGAACATTATGCTTAATAAGTCTAAGCTAGAGAGAGTTGTTGCAAAGATGAAAGAGCAGGATATGCCACAGATGATCATCACTGATCCAGTTAGCATCTTCTATATGCTTGACAAGTGGATTATTCCTGGTGAGAGAATGCTCGCACTATACATCAATGTAAATGGAGATGTACAGCTTGTACTCAACAAGCTCTTCCCACAGACAGAAGACCTTGGTGTACCGCTAACATATTATGACGATATCGAGGAGCCTGTTGGAATTCTAGCTAAGTTCATTGAGAAGGATAAGACTATTGGTATTGATAAGAACTGGCCAGCAAGATTCCTTCTTAAGCTTCAGGATTTAGGTGCTGGAAGCAAGTTCGTAAACGGATCTGTAATCGTTGATAAGGTTAGACAGATTAAGGACGAACATGAGCGTCAGATCATGAGAGAGTCTGCAAAGATGATTGACGAGGTTATGGATAAGCTTATTCCTTGGGTTGCTAAGGGTCTAACAGAGAGAGAGCTAAATGCTAAGTGCGTTGAGCTCTGCAAGGAAGTTGGATTCCAGGGTCTATCATTCGATCCTATCACAGCATACGGCAAGGGTGGAGCTGACCCACACCACGTAACTGATGATAGCAAGGGTAAGTACGGAGACTCCGTAGTACTTGATATCGGTGGTATGTGGAATAACTACGCATCCGATACTACAAGAACAGTATTTATCGGAGAGATTAACGATAGACAGAGAGAAGTTTATAATGTCGTTCTTGAAGCTAACAAGAGAGGTATCGCTGCTGCTAAGCCTGGCAACAAGATGAGCGATGTCGATAAGGCTGCAAGAGACTATATCACAGAGAAGGGCTTTGGCGAGTACTTCACACACAGAACTGGTCACTCAATCGGACTTGAGGATCACGAGGTTGGTGACGTATCTCTCGTAAATGACGAGATTATCGAGCCAGGACAGTGCTTCTCCGTAGAGCCTGGTATCTATCTATATGATGAGGGAATCGGTGTTCGTATCGAGGACATCCTATACATCACAGAAGATGGATGCGAAGTACTAAACGGATATCCTAAGGAAGAGCCAATCGTTGTTCCTGTGGAGAAATAAAAAATCAATTAAAGGGAGAGATCAATTAATGGCAAAGGTTACAGAAGGTTATATGCCTTTTCTCGGTTTCGAAACTTATTACAGAGTCGTAGGCGAGAGAAAAGACAATGGCAAAGCACCGCTCATCTGTTTGCACGGTGGACCTGGTTCAACACACAACTACTACGAGGTTCTAGACAATCTCGCAGATGATGATGATCGTCAGATCATCATGTACGACCAGATTGGTTGTGGAAATTCATATCTAGATGGTCATAAGGAATTATGGACTCAGGATACATGGCTAGATGAGCTAGAGGCTCTAAGAGAGCACCTAGGACTAGACGAGTGTCATATCATCGGACAGTCATGGGGCGGCATGATGCAGATTGCATATGCTATCGAAAGAAAGCCTAAGGGTGTTAAGTCATTCGTTATTTCCAGTGGACATCCATCAAGCAGCCTCTGGGAGAAAGAAGGTCTAAGACGTATTAAGATGATGCCTCAGAATATGCAGGATGCAATCAATCACGCTCTTGAGACTGGAGATTTCTCTGGAGAGGCTTATGATGAAGCGGTAGCTGAGTATATGCACAGATACTGTGACTACTGGATTGGCGAAGATGCACCAGAGTGCTGTACACGTCCTAAGAAGGCTGGCGGCGAGGCATACCTATACGGATGGGGTCCAAATGAATTCGCCCCTACAGGTTCGCTAAAGGACTTCGAGTATGTTGATAGACTAGGCGAGATTAAGATTCCTTCGCTTGTATGCAACGGAATCTCCGATCTCTGCTCACCGCTAATAGCTAAGACTATCGCAGATGGAATTCCAAACTCAGAGTGGATTCTCTGGGAGAATGCAAGACACACATGCTTCGTAGATAGACATGATGATTACTGCAAAGTGCTCATCGAGTGGCTCAACAAGCACGACAAATAATCAATCTACCCCGAATTGACTGGTGATTTGTCAGTGTGCAATAATTGCAAAATAAAAGCGCAGCATTAGGGGCTGCAAGCAAGAAATTTTTATCCTTTGATAAATTCGGCATAGCTTCAGGGAAATCCAGCTATGCCGTTTTTTCTTTACTTGCAGGCAGGTTAACTACATAAATGCAGTTATAGGCGGTTTGAATTCTCTGTTGCCTGCGACCATTCACTTTCTCTGCTTTGAATACGATAATCCTATCAACAAACTCTCGTATAATCTCAGCATTCAACTCTGTGATTTCTACATATTTCTTTACTAATGATAATAAGTACTGTGCATTAAGATTTTCTTCCTTAGCCTTGGGTGGAAAGGATTTAAGTCTTGAGATAAGCTGGTATGTTTTCATAACTCGTGTTTTCGCTCCTTAATCTTTCCTAATAGTGAAAGGACATATACGTCTCTTTTAAGAACCAATTTTTCCTTACAAATCACAGGCAAAGAAATTTGATGTTTTGTAAATCATCAAGGAAAATTTTTAGAAAAAAGTTTCTCTAAGGCTACGTAAATTTTGTCCTTCTACTAGGTAGCCTTGGGGAGTAGAAAATTAATGAATATATGCTATAATAATGCTATATCATTGATGTATAGCTTATATAGGAGATTGAAATATGACTTATTCAGAAGAAATCAAGAAAATCCGTCAGAAATGTTTCTTATCACAGGAAGCATTCGGGCGAGAATTAGGTGTTTCATTTTCCTCAATCAATCGTTGGGAAGGTGGAAAAAGCAAACCTAATATGTCAGCTATGAAAAAAATTATGGAGTTCTGCGAAACACATAACCTCGACTTCAGTGCGTTAGAAGAACAATGGATAAACACTGGAAAGGATGATAAATAATATGGCTAAGAAAGCTACAAAAAAAGCTGCTGATAAAGCTTTGAACATAGACAATATTTTATTTAATTGCCGTGATATTTTACGTGCAGCGAGAAATTCAGGCTCATTCTTTGAAAAGAGAGACATGATGCTTACACTCGTATTCCTTCGATTCATTGGAGAGAAGTACGAAGACGGAATTGAAAACTTGCGTCAGACTTTAATAGAACAAGGTCTTGACCCAGATGACGAAGATATAAGAGCAGCATTCTTTGATGATGCTACATTTGCTGACGGAACATACAATCTTCCTGGTGAGGCTCGTTGGTCAACAATCATAAACACACCTGCACCAAGTCTTAATGTTGCACTTGATACTGCTCTTCATAGTATCGCAACTACTTCTAAAGACTTGAAAGGTTGTTTTATCGAAGGTACATTCACTTCTCGTAACCTCGGTGCAAATGACATTAAGAAACTTGTAGATGAAGTTAATAAAATCAGCCACAAGATTTTTGGTGAAGAAAAAGACCTTATCGGTCATGTGTATGAATACTTCCTTCAGGAATTTGCAGTTAATGCTACAAAAGAAGATGGTGAATTCTATACGCCTCATGATGTTGTTCAGCTTATTGCATCTATGATTGAACCTTATGACGGAACTTTATATGATCCGGCTTGTGGTTCCGGTGGTATGTTTATCCAATCTGCTGAACTTGTGAAATCGAAGCAAGGAAGTAAATCTAGTGTAAATGTTTATGGACAAGAAAAAGAACCAGCTACTTATCGTCTTGCAAAAATGAACCTTGCTCTTCGTGGTATCAGTCATCATCTTGGTGGTATGAGTGATTCTTCTTTCACCAATGATTTGTTTAAAGGATTGTATTTCGACTACATTATGGCGAACCCTCCATTTAATCTTAAAGGTTGGTATGATGAAAACTTACAGAATGATCCTCGTTGGACAGATTATGGAACTCCACCTGCAAGTAATGCTAACTATGCTTGGATTTTGCATATGCTTTCTCACTTGAAGAAGGCAAATGGTGTTGCAGGATTTCTACTTGCTAATGGCGCATTAAATGATAGTGATACTTTAGGAATCAGAAAAAGACTGATTCAAAATGACAAAGTTGAGGCTATTATTGTTCTTCCAAGAGAATTGTTTATTACAACTGATATCAGCGTTACTCTTTGGATTCTTAATCAGAATAAAAAGGGTGGGAACTATCATGGCAGAAATCTTCGTAATCGCGAACATGAAATATTGTTCATGGATTTACGTACTTGGACTGAAAATTCCGTAAAACATCAGAAACTAAAGAAAGTTTTTTTATCTTCAAATGATTCTAAAGATACTGAGGATATAAAAGTAAATCTTCTTGGTCAAATTGAAAAAGCATCTGCAATTTATCATACATGGCAGAGTGATGGTGCAGACGGAGCAAACTACGAAGTGCCGGAACTTTATCGCAGTGTTGGTATCAATGAAATCGAAGACAAAGGCTGGGCGCTAACCCCAAGTAAGTACATAGAGTTCATTGACCATGATTTGGATATAGACTATGAAAAGGAAATGTCACGCATTCAGGCAGAAATGCAAGATATTATGAAAGCAGAAAAGAAATCCCAGCAGATGTTGGAGGACGCATTTAGGGGGATTGGTTATGGCATTGAATAAGATAAAACTTGGTAAATATATTGAATTGTATTCAAAACGCTGTAATATTCCAAAACTAACAAATGATGATGTCTCCGGTGTAAATAAAGATAAAGAATTTTTCGAACCATCAAATCAAGTTGGATCAGATACAAGCAAATATAAAATAGTTCCACCTCATTATTTTGCTTGTAATTTAATGCACGTAGGCAGAGATGTTGTTTTGCCAATAGCATATAATCATTCGGGAAAAGACAAAGTAGTTAGTCCGGCTTATTTTGTGTTTAGATTTAAAGAAAATGATGAACTGCTAAGTGATTACTTTTTTCTATATTTGAAGTCAAATGAAAGAGATAGATACTTTTGGTTTAACACGGATAGTTCAGTTCGAGATGGAATGGCATGGGAGGAATTCATAAACGTTGATATAGAATTGCCGCCTCTCGATATTCAGCAGAAGTATGTTGATATCTACAATGCCATGATATCAAATCAAGAATGCTATGAACATGGTTTGGAGGATTTGAAACTTACTTGCGATGCGTATATTGAAGACTTAAGAAGAAAAATACCTTGTGAGGAAATTGGACCATATATCACAAGACAAGATATCCGTAATGGTGAAAACGGCATAAAAAATGTCATGGGTGTTAGTACAAGTAAGGAATTTAGAGAACCAACTTCAAAGGTTAATCGAAATGAATTGTCTAATTACAAGGTTGTAAAACCTAGACAGATAAGCTTTGTACAAACTACTCACAATGAAAAGGTGTTCTGTAACGCTTTCAATAATACTGATGAAAATATCGTTGTTACATCAGTTAATGAAGTATTTTACACAGACGAAAGCCGCTTATTGCCAGAATATCTAGTGATGTTTTTCAACCGTACTGAGTTTGATAGATATGCAAGATTTCATTCTTGGGGTAGCGCAAGAGAAACATTTACATGGAACGATTTGGTTAAAGTTAGAATTCCTATCGCAGATATAAATATTCAGAAAGATATCGTTGATATTTATACTGTCTATAAAGAACGAAAAAGCATTAACGATAGACTCAAAGCTCAAATTGAAGATATCTGTCCCATTTTGATAAAAGGCTCTATCGAAGAGGCAAGGAAGGAGGCATAGCCTGTGGCTAAGCTAAAAGACTATAACTGTCATTTTTGTGAGTCTGATTTTGAATATGCCTTCATTGGCTTTCTTGAAAAAGAAGGCTGGAACTATCTTGCGGGCAACAAAATAAATCGTGTCACAAAAAATGATGTACTGATTGCAGATGATTTCAAGAGATTCATTTCAAAGACAAATAAAGACCTGACTGATGATGAAGTCACACAGATTTTTGATAATATTCGTCTTGTTGGGGCTGAAAGCGACTTTGCCACACTCCACAAAGTATATGGCTGGATGGTAGATGGTGTTCAGTTCACACCGAAGAATGGACTTGCAAGAATGGTAAATTTAATCGACTTTGAAAACCCTAATAATAATATTTTCAGAGTGGTTAATCAATTTACTGTTGAATACATAAATAATGGACAAAAGGAAAATCGCAGACCTGATGTACTTCTGTTTGTAAATGGTATGCCTCTTTGCGTAATTGAACTAAAAAATCCGGGAGATGCTCATGCAACAGTATTTAATGCATGGGAGCAGATAAATATTCGTTACTGGAGAGATATACCACACTTATTACACTACTGTCCACTTGCTTGCATTTCTGATGGAGTAAAGACAAGGCTTGGTACGGTTCGCACTCCTTATGAACATTTCTATGCTTGGCGTAGAGTAAATGACGGTGATGAGGTATCAACTTTACCATTTGCAGAAACAGAAACGATGATTAAAGGTGTTTATAGTCCTGCTCGTTTCCTTGAATTATTTAGAGATTATATTTACTTTCAGGATACGATTTACGACCACGAAGAAGTTGAAATTGTTTGCCGATATCCACAGTTCTTTGCATCCAAGCTATTGAAACAAAGTATTGTGAATTCCATCGTTGATGGAACTGGTAGAGGTGGTACATATTTCGGTGCGACAGGATGTGGAAAGACTTACACAATGGCTTTCCTTGCTCGCCAGCTTGCACTTCGTTGCACTGATATCCCTGCTATCGGTTCACCAACGATTATCCTTATCGTTGACCGAGAAGAATTACAAAAACAAGGGGCAAAACTTTTCATAAAGAGTAAAGAGTTCTTGAACCTTGGTGAAGTATCTGTTGTTAAGAATCGAAAACAATTAAGAGAAGAACTCGGTGCAAGACAAAGTGGTGGATTTTATATCTGTACAATCCAAAAGTTCTGCGACCGAGAAGATGACAAAATCGGTCTTATCAATGATCGAAAGAATATTATATGTTTTTCTGATGAAGCTCACAGAACACAGCTTGAGCATTCAAAGAAGATTCAGTTCAGCAAAGATGCTGACGAAAATATGAAAGCTATGGTGTCCAAGCCTTATGCAAAAGTCTTAAAAGAGGCATTTCCACAGGCTACATTTGTAGGCTTTACAGGTACACCAATAGCAGAAACCTATCAGACCTTCGGTGAAGAAATAGATCGTTACACAATGGATCAGGCCGTTGCCGATGGACTTACTGTACCTATCAAGTATCACCCTCGTATTGCCAAGGTATTACTTGATAAAGAAAAGGCAGCAGAGATTGAAAACTACTACAAAAAATGTGCCGATGATGGTGCCACATATGATGATATTGAGGCAAGCAAACATGCAATGAGTTCTATGGAAGTTATACTTGGTGAACCATCAAGACTTGAAAGACTTGCCGTTGATATCCATGACCACTATGTTTCTGCATGTGACCAGGACCCTGACAGAACACAGAAAGCTATGGTTGTATGTTCAAGCAGACCAATTGCCTATGCGCTTCTTCTTAAATTCAAGGATAAATATCCTGAATGGTTTGAAGAAAAGAAAGTGCCTGATGGTGTTGTTGTGTCTGATGAGGAATTAAAAAAATTAAAGTCTATGCCATTTATAGCTATGGTTTCAAGTGTTGGAAGTAACGATGAACCGGAAATGTACAACTATCTTGGTGGTGTTAAGAATGACAAGCGTTCAGAAGAACTTGACACATCGTTCAAACAGGAAAAATCAAACTTCCGCATTGTTATCGTTGTTGATATGTGGATTACAGGATTTGATGTTCCTTCGCTTACATTCCTGTATAATGATAAGCCTTTAAAGAAACATCTGCTTATTCAGACTATTAGCCGTGTAAACAGAAAATTCCCTGGTAAAGACCACGGGATGATTATCGACTACATTGGTATTCGTGACAATATGCGTGAAGCCATGAAAGTTTATGGTGGTAATACATCTGTTGCACCAACTTCCGATGATGTTGAGCAGGCTACAATGATTTTTAGGGAAGAACTTGAAGTTCTCAAAACTCTGTTTATTGATTATGACTTGGCACCATTCCTCAATCCGGAATGTGACCCTGTAGAGCGTTATATGTTGCTTGCGAAAGCAGCCGAGTATGTATTTTTATCAACACAGGAATTAAGCAGCGAAAAGGGAAAGGTATCATTCAAGACATATTTCTTGCAGACTGTAAAAAGAATGCGAACAGCTTTTGATATTTGCCAGCCTTCTGGTGAACTTGGCGAGGAAGAGTCTGCACTTGCACAGTGCTTTATGGCTATTGCAGGATTTGTTCGCAAGATGAGTGGAACAAGTGATGTAGATGCAGATACGATGAATCGTGCTGTTTCTAAAATGGTTGAAGAAGCACTTAAATATAATCAGGTTGAAAGTGTTCTTGAAAGTGGCGAGGAAGAAGATATTTTCTCTCCTGAATACTTCGAAAAGTTGTCGGATGTAAAAATGCCTGCAACAAAGCTTGAACTTCTGATTAAAATGCTTCGTAAGCAGATTAAAGAGTATGGTAAAGTCAATCAGGTTGCCGCTAAAACATTCCAAGAGATGCTTGAGAAGACAATAGCAGAATACCATGAAAGACGTAATCACCTTACTGCAGAAGAGGCCGGAGCAACACAGGAACAGGCATCTGAAGATATTATTAAGGTTGCTACTGAACAGGCACTTGCTATTCTACGTCAGATGAATGAAAACAGAGAAAGTTTCCGTAAAATCGGATTAACTTTTGAAGAAAAGGCATTCTATGATATTTTGATTGCTTTACGTGACCAGTACAACTTTGAGTATGGAATTGATAAAGAAATTGACGGTGTAGTTGTGAATGACAAATGCAAAAGCCTTGCAAAGAAGGTTAAAGAAATAATCGATACTAAATCTTCCTTTGCAGATTGGCTTAACAACCAGAATGTCAGAAATCAGTTGAAACTTGATATTAAGATTTGTCTTGTTAAGAATGGATATCCGCCACAGTATAGTCCAGAAGTTTTCAATAAGGTAATGGAACAGGTAGAGAACTTTGAAGAGAATTCAAGTGATGTTCGTTCTGGGACAAACACTTCTTCAGGCTTCTTATACCAAATGTCACGGACAAGTCAGCCACTTATGGTAGCTGAAAATACGGCTCAGTATGGTAAGAAAAACGATTAAGAGAGGTGTCTAAATGTCAATTAGTAAAATAAAAAGCGTATTTGAAAATGTAGCAACCTGCGATGCTTGGTCGTTACAACTTTTACAAATTAAAAAATCAAAAAGAAACGGAACCACATATTGTGGACGAGAGATTACATTATCTCCAGAAGGTACTCTTACAAACTTTTTAACTGAGATTTCCGACAGATATTGTTCTCAAGAAAAAGGATTAGAAAAAATGTTCGAGAGCGTAACCGATTATGATGGCTCTATTGTTGATAAAACGATTTATAAGTTGACTACTGACAATGAGTTGATTTCAACCGAATATCCATCATTCGTTGAAGCAATTGGAAATCCCGATTCCGAAGTCGACCCACTTGAGTTTTCTACACAAGCATATCTTCTTAAAGGTGTGATTTCAATTTGTGGAGAAGAATTATCTATAAAGATGATTTCAATGCAAAACCCTGTTACATCATTAAAGCACAAATTTTTGTGTGCTTATGGAACATTTACAGAAATTTCTGATAAGGTCATTTCATTGAGAACAGCCATCGATGTTGTGATTATTGAAAATACGGTTTATATGCTTACGCTTGCTGGAGAGAACTTATTTAACATGGAAAGAGCCTATAAGTCTGTTTGTGAAAAACAAACAACTAATATCATAGATTCAAACATAATCAATGATGCTGAAGCATTTAGCAGTATTGCAAGTTGTGGACATAATCCGAGAAAATTCGTTTCGTTTAATGAATCACATTTGCAAAAATTGAAGAATACTAATAGCAGAAAGAAAATGAGCAAGAAATTCAGTATTCCTCTTGATGGAGACAAATTTGATATGAGCCAACCGGGAGCTGCAGATAAACTTGTTAAACTATTATGTGACAGGGGCATGGTTGACCCATTCGATGACAATCCTATGGAAGTATCAAGTTCAAAAAAATGGGAATAAGGAGAATGACAAATGTCTAAACTCGTATCAAGTTGCCTTTACTTTACTTCATTTCTACCATTGTGGCTTTCTATTCTTTTCATTGATGTTAAAAGCCGCTTTGAGAATACTGAAAATCTATGGACAGAGAGAATAAGTATTTCCATTATTTTATTAGCAAGCCTTATCTCCCTAGTAGTATTGTTGTTTGCGTTTGCTGCTAATTCAAAGGAAGGAAGTATGAAAGTTATGATAAAGGATGCTGTAGATGATAAAACAATAACATCTGAATATCTATTATCATACATACTGCCTTTATTTGCTTTTGATTTTACAAAATGGGATCAGCTAGTTTTATTTCTCGTCTTTTTTGTAACACTGGGTTTTTTATGTATTCATCATAACCACTTTAGTGTCAATATATGGTTGGAAATACTGAATTACAAGATGTTTACTTGCGAACTTGAGGATGAAGATAAAAATGTTGTTCAACGGAAGATAATTAGTCATAGAACGCTGAACACACACAAGGGAGAATACATATATCTAAAATCGCTGAATAACGAAATTAAGCTCGATATAGAGAATTAATTGCCTCACATACTGTTTCGGTACTTGAGAGCATAAGAAAACGACCACACAGGAGTATTCCTACTCTTGTATGGTCGTTATTTCTTTTTTGTCACCGCTTGAAGACGTTACTCAAAATCTGCTTTTCTACAAATCCCTAACTGAACGATCCTTTCGCTGCGCTTTTCTAGTGGTCAATTATTTGTACGTTTTATCTATATTCATAGTGTCCAGGCACATCGACCTTCCATTCCTGTTTAGTAACCCAGCCTTTAGGCAGATGATCGCCTTTGCACTCGAAGTTAGGATCGGTTTTGCGTTTCTCGGCTATGTACTCATTCCGGTGTGCAGCCTGTTCAGCAGGACTATTAAACTCTCTTCCGCACCTACATTTGAAAACCTTTTTCTGTTCGTAATGACCTTGTTCTGGAACCCAGACCTTGTGCTTAGCTGCTGCTGATGATGAACTGGAAGAGGAACTTAAAGCACTTGAGCTGCTTGAAGCACTTGATTTCTCATTTTTCTTACTCTTACTCTTATCCTTTTCCTTTTCCTTGTCTTTGCTCTTATCCTTGGATTTTTCTTTATCTGAGCCTTTTTCGGCGCTTGAACTCGATGAACTGTCGGAACTATCTGAAGCCCACTTGCTATCGGTAGAAGCAGCTTCTGTCTGTTTATGCTTCTTCGCATTAGAGTTCTCTTTGGACGCAGCTGAATCACAACCTGTGAGAGCTACTGCGGCAATCAGAAGCATCGATAAGATGAAGGTAATTCCAATTCGCCCACGATTCTTTATTCTCAATTTAGAAATTCTGCCCATAATTTTCTCTATCCCCTATGTATATTTTACTTACCTCATATCATCCAAATGTGTATGTAGATGTGTAAAAAACATACGCGCATACCTGGTAGTAAAATAAAAATATCTGTTATTATAGCACTTAAAATCGCTGATTCATCCCAAGAAAGTAGACTATAAGTATTATCAATACTGCCTCTTGATATATATAAAACTTCAATCTGAATATTTATGCAGGCAGAGAGCAATGAAGTTCGATACATTGTAAAATGTACAGATAATATTACGTATATACATCTTATATTCATCTCAAATTTTATGGAAAAGAAGGACAAAGACATGAAGAAAATTTTGCTTTCGCTCCTATTAGTGGTGACCTTAGCGATTCCACTGCCCGCATTTGCGGAAACAACGGGAGCAGAATCTCAGACTGGAGCTGAGGCGCAGACAGAAGCGCCTTCGGGCACTAGCGCTGATTCCGAGAAATGGACTAGTGAGGATTTCACTTACACAGATATGAGCAAGACTATTTACGGGTGCGACTATACCAGAACCGTAAATATCGAAGGAAAGGCGATAAGTGGCTTCTCGGCAAAGGGAGAGGCTAAATTTGCCAAGAACAAGAAACTCGTGCTGCCATCAAAGGATGATAAGGGTAATACGCTCGTTGGTGTTGCTAGCAATGCGTTCCAGAAGAAGGGCGTTGAGTCGGTGACTTTCCCGTCGGGCATGCTCGCGTCATACAACGATACAGTTACGCACAAGATTACTCGCAGGGGTAACTTCGTGATTGCGGAGGGAGCTTTTGAAGGAAATAACTTGACCAATGTAAACTTGCCGGACGGCGTGCTTGCAGTTCTTCCAAATGCTTTCATGAATAACAAGATCAAGACCGTAACCTTGCCGAGAACTGTCTGGTGGCTCGAGACACAAGCGTTCTCAAACAACCAGATCAGCAAGGTTAATTTTCCGCTAACAACATACTTTCAGCTGGAAATGCATGGCATGACCTTTGCAAATAACAAGATTAAGTCTGTCAGACTGCCCGACTATACAGCGGTAGTTAACAAGTTTGTATTTGTTGGGAATCCGGGCATGGAAGAGCTTTCGGCAGAGGGCAAGGCTGCGCTCAAAGGCAATTTTGCAAATAGTGGCGTGGTATACATGTACTCCGAGAACTACGATCATAAGAATATGGATAGAATCCATACGACGGACAAGACGACCGCTAATACTAAGTCTTGGGTACAGAAGCTAATCACAAACGAAGGAACTCCGGAAACCACCAACAATGACACTGAGTCGTGGAATGTAAATGACTTTACATTTGACGGGCAGAAGATAACCGGTCTCAGCGAGAGCGGTAAGGCGAAGCGCAAGGTTAACAAGGCTCTCGTGCTCCCTGACTATAATTCGGAGCTGGATAAAGTTACCGAGATTGCGGATACGGATTCGGCAACTGGACTATTTGCAACTGCGGACGAGAAGTTCGATTCTGTAACACTTCCTATGGACCTAGAGAAGGTTGGTAAGAACGCATTCCGCGATTCGGGACTCAAAGAGGTGGCTTTCTCACCAGTCCTCAAGAGCATTGGAGATACTGCGTTCCAGGGTAATGGTATCAAGACTGTAGTTCTGCCTGATACCTTGACGTCGCTAGGCAGGGGCGCATTTGCGACAAATCCTGCTCTTGAGAAAATAGACCTACCTAATGGGCTGACAGAGATTCCTGACAGCGCATTCGGTTGCAGTGATAACAAGAACTGGATGGCAGGACTCACTTCCATTGAGATTCCATCCAGCGTCAAGAAGATAGGTGCTAGAGCGTTTGCAGGAAACAACTTCTCGAGTATCACAGTTCCTAAGGGCGTTACAGAGATTGGCGAATATGCTTTTGCTACCAAGAACTACCTTCTGAAGGATGCTGAGATATGTAAGCTTGAGCTACCAGAGGGACTTACTTCTATCGGTAGATATGCGTTTAGAAATAAGAAAATAGCCGAAGTTAAGCTTCCAGAAACTGTAGAGGCACTGCCAAAGAACGTATTTGCTAAGGAAGTTACTTCCGCATCAGGAAAGACAGAGGCATACAGCCTAGTGACAAAGGTGTATGTTGATGACGTTACAAAGTATACAGATACAAGTAAATTCCCAAAATCTGAATTCCACAAAATACTCTCTGATGACGTAAATGTGTGGAATGCAGAAGACTTCACATACGCAGATATTACCTTAGACAGCAATAACTCACCTGCACCAGCGCAGGATAACATGAACATCATCACTGGAACTATCCACGTTGTAAGCGGTCTCACAGATAGCGGCAAAGCAAAGCTTGCAAACAACAAGAACCTAGTAGTCCCAGCTGTAGATGATGATGGACACAAAGTTCAGGGCGTTGGAAATAGTGCTTTTAAGGGACTTGGCCTAGAGAGCGTTGAGCTACCTAAGAATGTTAAGGCCCCAAGCAAAGGTCTATGGGATAGTAGCGTGACTACGCGAGGTGACTTCTTTATCGGAGCAAGTGCATTTCAGGGCAACAGCCTTACAGAACTCACAGTTCCAGAAGGGGTGATATATATCGGAAGCAACGCATTCAGCAAGAATAAACTGAAATCGGCTCGCTTCCCATCGACACTGATGATGATTGGCAATGGGGCATTTGCAACGAATGAGATTGCAAACCTTGATTTCTCTAAGACTACGGATTATCCGCTCTCTATCGACAACATGGCATTTGCTATTAACAAGATTGAATCGGTTCAGTTGCCTGATAAAACTGAAAAGGTATCGAAGTGGGCATTCCTCAGAAATGCAGGAAAGGCTCCTGTTACAACGGGCAATGCTAACGAGAAAAAGGGCGGCATCGTGTACATGTACATAAACGACCCAGGCGCACTTGTTGAGGATATCGGAAACGGCAAGTCTAACGTACAGCTATTAAAGGCGAACCAGAACATTCCAAGTGACGAATCTCCTTGGAACAGCGATGACTTCACATATAACGCTGCTGGAACTGTGGTTACAGGACTAACAGAATCCGGCAAAGCTAAGCTCAAGAAGAATGACACACTCGTGATTCCTGAGACCAGCACAAGCGGAGTTAATATAGTTGCGATTGGAAACGGTGTTAACAATGCGCTTGCTAGTAACGGTCAGATTGGAACATTCGGATTTGCAGATGCGGGTAAGGTGTATGTGCCAAAGGCTGTTAAGCTGCCATCGACAATAAAGCAGATCGGCGACTTTGCATTTGCAGGGACTATCGACAACACAGCTAAGAAGGTATATGGAGTGACTAATGTAAATCTGCCAGATGGGCTTGAGTCGATTGGCAACTCTGCATTCCTCAATGCTAGACTAACATCCATCGTTCTTCCAAATTCAGTTACAAAGCTCGGAACTGGTGCGTTTAACGGAACTGATTTGGCAGAGAAGATAGTTATCTCGAAGTCGCTAAAGGAAATACCTGACGTGGCATTCGGGAGAACTAACGACACAGTGGGGCTTGCTGACAAGGCAGCTGTTACTGATATCGTAATCCCTGAGGGCGTTACAGATATTGGCAGAAGAGCATTTGTCGGCTGCAAGGCCAATGCAGTCAGCCTGCCAGAGAGCCTAAAGAAGATAGGCGATAATGCATTCATGAATAATCAGCTTGCAGAAGTAACTATCCCTGGAAGTGTTACGAGCATAGGAAAATCTGCGTTTGAGAAGACTGCAGAGGCAATCCCAGCTTCACTGAAATCACTCAAGCTCAAGGAAGGCTTCAATGGAACTGTTGGATCAAATGCGTTCAGAGGACAGCTTTTGTCATCGGTTGAGCTACCTAAGTCATTCACGAATATTAGCGGAATAGACAAGAGGGCATTTAGAGATAACCCAGTAAAACCAACACTGCTGACAGAAAGCAAGTCGGTAGTGGATGCTTATAACAGCCTCCCTAACAAAGCGGATCTCACATACGTTATAAAGTACGACAATCTAGTTGGCAGCGGCTGGACTAGCGAGGACTTCACATATAGCGCTGACGGAGCGACTATCACGGGGCTTACAGCAAGCGGAATTGCGAAGAGAAACGGTGGAAACCACAACCTGGTTCTTCCAAATGAATCACCATCAGGCGTGGAGATTACGGCTATAGGTGATGCTGCATTTGCGATCCCTGAAGCAGAGGTAACTGTTGGAAAGTACGATTTCACCTCGGAGAACGGATTTGAATCGGTTAAGTTACCTAATAAGCTGAAGTCTATAGGTGCAAGAGCATTCGAATACAACATGCTTAAGGGTGTCGACCTCGAGGCGGCTACAGAGCTAACGAAGATTGGAACCAGCGCATTCCACGGCAATCACATCGTGAAGCTGCACATTCCAGATTCAGTTAATGAGCTCGGCGAGGGAGCTTTCACAGCGAATTCAATCGTTGACCTGAAGCTATCAAGGAACGTTACAAAGATTCCGCAGGCTGCATTCTCGATGAACATTCGTCTTCGTGAGATTGAGATTCCGAATACAGTTACAGAGATCGGTCAGATGGCATTTGCAGGAGCTAGACTTGAATCACTCAATATTCCGGCGTCTGTAAGAAAGATTGGTGAGAAGGCGTTCCACCTCCATCACCTAACTGAGCTGACTATACCTGGAACAGTTAAGGAAATCGGCGATTCCGCATTTGAAGGAACATATAAGTCTCTGACGCTGACAAGCCTAAAAATCGAGGAAGGCGTTGAGCACATCGGAAAGTTCGCATTTAAGGAAGGTCTCCTGACAAGCGTTGACCTACCAAAGTCACTCAAGACACTAGGTAGCGAGCCTTTCATGAACAACACAGGAACTGATGCAAACCACGTCGTAATCTTGAGAACTGTAAATCCGGACCACCTGGCATTCAACACTGGTGCAACAACTCACCGTGTGATGATGTCTAAGGCGATGATCACATTCGATGCAAATGGCGGTACAGTTGAGAAAGGTTACGCTGTACTCGATGACAACGGCAGAGTAGATAGCCTACCAACACCGACAGCTCCGGATGCACTGCATGAATTCGAAGGCTGGTTTACAGAGCGTGAAGGCGGCAAGAAGGCAACTGCATCCGAGAAGTTCGATGATGGAACAAAGCTATATGCTCACTGGAAAGAGAACACTTCCTGGAATGAAAAGGACTTCACTGCTAATGGAGATACGATCACCGGTCTATCAGAGGTAGGAAAGGCAAAGCTCGCTGTAAATCCAAACCTCAAACTTCCTGCGGTAGTAAATGGTACTGCAATTAAGAAGATAGGAACTGGAGCATTTGCTCCTGCCAAGACAGGTGGAAATCCAATCAACTCGGTAGTAATCCCTGAGGGTGTAACTGAGATTGGACAGGCGGCATTCTCTGGTGCAAATCTAAAGTCACTAGAGCTTCCAAAGTCAGTGAAGACAATCGGCAAAATGGCATTTAGCGGCGCTCCTCTCGAGAACGTTGAGTTCTCCGAGGGTCTTGAAAGTATCGGCGACAATGCATTTGAAGGACACAAGCTCGCCAAGGTAAAGCTGCCAGATAGCCTAAAGACAATCGGCAAGTCTGCGTTCAAGAGCAGATCACAAGAGCGTGCAAGCATCAAGGAAGTTGAGCTCGGCAAGTCACTGCAGTCGATAGGAAGGGAAGCATTTGCTAATCAGAATATCAAAGAGGTAAAGGTACCAGAAACTCTAAAGGATGTTCCAGCTAACGCGTTCAAGGGCAACGTTGTGGATGGCAAGGATACGAAGGTTAAGCTAATATCTTCTAATGAAGATCAGCGCAAGGGAGCTGGCGTTTACTCTAACTTCAAGGTGAAGGATCCAGCGGCAACATTCTATGTACCATATAAGGTGGAGCTTCTATCCAATGACGAAGATGCTAAGACGACAGAACTAACCACAGATGAAAACGGAAAGATTACGCTAAACGCACTGCCTGACAAGGATGCGTGCACGACATTTGAAGGCTGGTTCACAGCTAAGACTGGCGGCACTAAAGTAGATGGTACAGAGGCGTTTACAGAAGACACTAAGCTATATGCACACTGGCTCGTGAGCCATGATCTCGAGGAGATTGCAGCAACTGCGCCAACAACTGAGGCAGATGGAAATATCAAGTACTGGCACTGCAAGAAATGCGATAAGTACTACCGTGATAGCGATGCAAAGCATGAGATCAAGAAGTCCGAAACAGTGATTCCGAAGATCACTTATAACTTCGAGACTGGAGACAATGCGCTCTGGACAAAGGGCGATGGAGACCTCCTCTTCGTCGTAAAGCGTAGCGTGGACGATGCAAATACATTTGACAGCTACTATGACAATAAGGTTCTCCTAGATGGAAATGAGCTCGTAAAGGATGTTGACTATACAGCTGCAAAGGGAAGTGTAAGGGTTACCCTTAAGAAAGCAGTTCTCGATAGACAGAGCACAGGTAGTCACACCCTGACAGTTGCTTTCAAGGATAAGAGGGGTGGAGCTTCGACAAGCTTTACTATCAGAACTAAGAATCAGCCAATTGTAAATGGCAATACTTCAAGTTCAAATGGTAACAGAAATGCGAGAGCTAAGTATCGCGGATACAGAGTATCCAGAGCAGTGAAAACTGGTGATACAACAGCAATTGTGCTGTATCTGGCTATGATAGCTATTGCATCAGGTTCACTCGCAGTATTCTCAAGGAAGAGGAAGAGTGAAAAATAGTCATTCGGAATAGAAAGCTGCATAAATAAAGGACTATTTATGAGCAAAACAGGCAGGATTTAAAATTTCTGCCTGTTTTTTTTATTTTTTTGTAAAAAAGCGAATGCGCAAAGTGACAAAACTACATTATGTCGGTATGGTCACTTTATAGGATTACTATATATTGTGTTGAAAAAATTTAAACTCCCCAATATATATGATGTCTAAATTCGAATAAACTTGTCGTAAACTGACAAAAAACAAAAATTTTTAAAGCAAATTACCAAATTCCGATAAAAAATTATCAAAAACTGATTTTCTTGAAGTTTGCCCATTTGACATATAAATATCTATAAATGATAATAAATCCAACGGGTTTAGCAGCTCAAATGATATCTAAGGATTGACTGAGCGCATGGAATATATAAGAAAAATACGTTAATCGAGACAATATAGTGAACTAATTATCAAAACCATGCAGACCAAATTCCTTGTAAGGAGCTGTTAGTAACAAGCGTAATAAAAATAATAGGGTTATATGAAAGGAAGGTATCACCAATGGAAGGCAAGAAGAAGGTAAAAGCCGTCAGTCTTGAAACATTCGTATTCTTGTTCATATTTATCGGAGGATTCTCATGGCTAGGACATAAGATGGGCGTCGGCAATATGTTCAAGACCATGATGGCAACAGCACATGACCTCCTCCTCTCCACCGTATTTCTAATAATGGCGATGGCTGTACTCGCTGGTGCTATCAGCGGACTGCTTTCGGAGTTTGGTGCAATTGCGCTTATCAATAAGATTTTTGCACCACTAATGAAACCAATATGGGGGCTGCCAGGAGCGAGTATCACGGGAGCGGTCGCTACATATCTATCGGATAACCCAGCAATTATACCGTTTGCAAAGGATCAAACGTTTACTCAGTATTTCCGCAAGTATCAAGTGCCGGCACTTTGTAACCTTGGAACTTCTTTCGGAATGGGGCTTATCGTTACGACATTTATGATTGCGCAAGGCAAACAGTTTATAGCCCCAGCGCTATTAGGTAATGTTGCAGCTATTATAGGGTCGGTTATCAGTGTAAGGCTTATGCTTTGGCAGACTAAAAAATTCTACGGCGATGAAGCTATGGAACCATATGCAAAGCATTTCTCAGTAGAAGATCTCAAGACTGAAGGAGAATACAGACTTATACGTGAAGGAAACATGTTCCAGAGAGTGCTCGACTCACTGCTAGAGGGTGGAAAGAACGGCGTTGAGATGGGACTTGCGATTATACCAGGAGTTCTAATCGTGTGCACATTCGTAATGATGTTCACATTCGGACCTGGAAAGAGCGGATATACAGGCGCAGCATACGAGGGCATAAAGCTGCTACCGTATCTAGGACAGAAGATTAACTTCATAATCGAGCCACTGTTCGGTTTCCACTCACCAGAAGCTATTTCATTCCCAATCACATCGCTAGGAGCTGTAGGAGCTGCTATCTCTCTAGTGCCTGAATTCATTAAGACAGGCAAGGTTTCGCCTAACGATATCGCAGTATTTACAGCAATGGGTATGTGCTGGTCAGGGTATCTTAGCACACATATCGGTATGATGGATGCGCTTAAATCGAGAGCTCTTGCAGGAAAAGCTATCCTATCTCATACAATTGGAGGTCTTTGCGCTGGTATAGCTGCACATCTACTATATGTACTGCTAATTCACTAGCGATGGTGCAGGTTTATAAAAATTGCGTATTAGATTATTTAACACACATGACACAGAAAACAAGCCAGACACATGTCTGGCTTGTTTTCTTATTGAAAAATGCACGTCTCTATGATAAAGTAAACTGATATGCGAGATAACAATTTCTACATGGAAGAGGCTTTAAAAGAAGCCTATATAGCGGCAGATCTAGGAGAGGTTCCAGTAGGGGCAGTTGTTGTGAAGGATGGTGAAATTATCGCTAGAGCTCACAATATGGTGGAGGCATATGCATCTTCATCAGCCCATGCGGAGATGCTTGCAATAGATATGGCTGAAGCCAAGCTAGGCAGCAAATGGCTGAGTGGATGCGAGCTGTATGTGACGCTCGAGCCTTGCTCTATGTGTGCGGGCGCCATGGTGCTCTCGCGGCTAGATAAATTATATATAGGAACGATGGATCCTAAGAATGGAGCTGCAGGCTCTATATTTGATATTACGAACGAGGCACAGCTTAACCACAGTATATATGTAGAACGAGGGATACTTGCCGAGAAGTGCGCGGAGGTGTTAACCAGCTTTTTTAGAGATCTTAGGGTTTCTAAGGCACAGCTTCGCAAGAAGAATATAGATGCAGTCGAAAACGAAGTTGATATATTGGAGGAAAATTAGATGAAAAGAAAAGGACTAATTGCAGTTCTATCGATGCTTATGGTTGTTCTTAGCACAGCTATGTGCTTCGCAGCGGATGATACTACTTTTGCGCTAAAGTCTTCATACCCTAAGGATGGACAGAAGAACACTTCAATCGAGAACCTAGGGGTTAAGCTTTACTTTAATCATTCTGTATCAAGCAAGGCAGCGCAGGCTAATAACAAAAATAGTGTTAAGATTGTTGACAAGGATGGCAAGAAAATCCCAATAAAGGTTCTGACTGCTAACGATGATTCTGGACTAGTGCTCGTACTCGGGGATAGCACTAACAAGAAATTCAAGGTTAAGAATAACTCGGAGTACAAGCTAGTAATCGAGAAGGATTTTGTGGACGATAATGGCAATACCCTTGGAAAAGAGACTACTGTAAGCTTTAAGACTTTCAACCAGACTCTGAACACAACTATAAATATGGTTATGATGGTAATCATGTTCGGTGGTATCATGGTTGTGACAATTAGACAGCAGCGCAATAAGGATGATGACGATAAGGTTGAGAAGGAGAAAACCGGAGAATCGACATTCAATCCTTACAAAGAGGCGAAGAAGACTGGAAAGTCAGTCGAAGAAGTAATCGCTGAAGAGAAAAAGAGAGTTGCTAAAGCTGAGAGAAGGGCTAAGAGAAAAGGCACAAAAAAGGTTGAGGAGAAACTTGAGATAAGCGAACTTCTACCTAATGTATATAAGGTTCATAGGCCAAGCCCAATCAAAGCTCATAAAGCAGGGGGCAAAAAATCCTCGAAGTAATTCGAAAAATCACAAATAACATATACATTTATGTATGATAAATAGTACAATATATGCGAGGGTGCACAGCATCCTCGCATTTTTTAGAATCTAAGGCGGGATAAATGAGTAGAGAAGATATGAAGCCTTCTGAAATCGAACTCAATGCGTACGCGAAAATAAACCTTTCGCTATATGTGCTATCTAGAAGATCGGACGGCTATCACGATATAAAGTCATTAATGCAAAGTATCAATATTTTCGATGTTTTAAAAATAAGAACTAAATTAATAAATAGTTGCGATTATAATTGTTTTTTTGCAGAAACTAACATATACTTATCATCAACAAATAAGAATATTCCATTAACTGCAGATAATCTAGCTATCAAGGGCGCAATCTCCGTTATAGAGGCAATTTCTAGTCGATATAATCTTACGGAACTTATGGAAGAGAGAGGCGCTGAGTGCATCTCAATCGAGATTGACAAGAAGCTACCCGTAGCAGCTGGGATTGCAGGTGGCAGTGGAAATGCTGCAGTGGTTATGCTCGGCGTAAACCACCTGCTCGGCAGCCCCTTGTCTATGAGGGACCTCATGGAGGCGGGTGTTAAGGTCGGTGCGGATGTGCCTTTTTCAATAATGATGAATGCATGTCTCAATGATGATGAACTGAAGGGCCTGCCACAGCTCGGAGAGGCGAGCTGCGCTGCGATAGTTTCTGGAATAGGCGAAGTGGTTGAGGCAGTTATGCCGAGACCATATTTCGTGATTTTATTTAACCCTGGGATTGCTGTGGCTACTAAGGAAGTGTATGAGGCAATTGACAGGAAACTTGAAGGCGCAGAGCTTGCGCAAAGAGAAGCAGATGTTAATCGCTTCTATAATGAGCTTGAGCTGTACACACTAACGAATTACCGAGAAGTGCAGAACTTGGTGTCGCGGATACGCGAGCATTTGCACGCTGATGAAGTTTTGATGAGCGGTAGCGGACCCACCGTGGCAGCTTACTATACCGAAGAAACTAGATTCGAAGCTGACTGTGAGGCTTTAGAATCTGCTAGATGGGTTGAACCGACTTGGCGATACTGGAAGACAAAGAGCGGAGGACTTAACTTATGGAGTTAGATTTTCAGATTCAGAAACCATTAAGAGAGCTAGTGTACTTAGAGCTCAAGAGACGAATTCTAACGGGTGAAATAGATGCGCACACAAGGCTCATGGAAATTGACCTGGCGGAGAAGATGAACGTAAGCAGAACACCTATCAGAGAGGCGATTCGTAAACTTGCTAACGAAGGCTTGGTTGTTATCGAGCCACGTCACGGCGCATATGTATCTGAGATTTCCATCAAAGATCTAGAGGACGTCTTTGAGGTGAGAGAAACTCTGGGCGGACTCGCAGCTTCTATTGCCGCAGTTAAGGCGAGCGATGAGGATAAAGCAGCTTTACAGAAGCTTCTCAGGCTAAGTGAGCTCGCGATGGAAAATGGCGAGATGGACGAAATGGTAGAGTACGACGTTAAGCTTCATAGCTATATAGTGCAGTGTAGTGGCAATAAGACTCTCATCCAGATGGTTAAGCAGGTTCAAGAACTATCGATGAGATTCCGTTACGTATACTATGAGAGTCAGAGCAAGTACATGATTCAGCCGATTGAGCATAAGAAGATTGTAGATGCTATCGTAGCTGGCGATTCGGAAGCGGCAAGGAAAGCAGCATCAGATCATATCAATACACTTAGAAAGTTTGTCGTAGAGAAAGACAAAGGAAACGGCATGATATAGTCATCCGATTGAAATGGGTAGCCTAGAGCTACCCGTTTTTTGTGCGCATTTTGTGATGTTCCCGAGAATATACATAGAAAACACCGATATAGGTGCTGAAAGCCTTGAAAATGACCATGAGTTAGGGAAACAAAACAAAAGTTAATGTTGACTAGCGAATTTTATAAGTGATATATTTGATACAATCAATATAATTATGGAAGAATTAAGACTAGGAGGTTTATTATGAAATTTTTAGGTAAGCAGAGCTGTGTTGGTATTGGATGCGTTGCAGCAGGATTCCTCGCTGGAACAGTTGGCAAGCTAATCCTTACAAGCAAGGATGCTAAGAAAGTATATACACACTGCACAGCTGCAGTTCTACGTGGCAAGGATACTCTTATGGAGACAACAACAACTCTAAGAGAGAACTGTGAAGATATCTACGAAGATGCTATGGATATGAATGCTATTCGTTATGCTGAAGAAGAGATGCTAATGGTTGAGAGCGCTAGAGCAATTGTTGAAGCATACGACGAGGATGAAGAAGCTGCTGAGGAGCAGGTAGAAGAAGCTAAGGACGCAGAATAATGCGATTTGTAATACTTCACGAATCGAGCTCTAGGATACGTGTGCGTGTTCCAAAGTACAATATGACTATGGAACAGGCCGATATACTAGAGTACTACCTGAGAAATAAACCCTTCGTCGTGCAAGCGACAGTTCACGATAGAACGAGCGATGCATCGATTAGATATAGAGGTGGCGCAGAGGGAAGAAAGGCTCTTCTCGAGGCACTGAGAGGATTTTCGTTCAGTGACGAGAAGGCTATCGCACTAGTTCCAGAACAGACAAGCAGGGCGCTTGATCATAAGTACCAGGAGAAAATGGTGAGCATGGTCATGTTTAGAACCCTGAGAAATATCTTCCTGCCAATCTGGCTTCGTAATGGCATTACAATCGTTAAGAGCGCAGGATTCATCGCTAAGGGTATAAAATCGCTCTCTAAGGGTAAGTTAGAAGTTGCAACGCTTGATGCTACTGCAATTACGGTGTCGATGCTTAGAAATGACTTTGACACTGCTTCATCCGTAATGTTCCTACTTGACATAGGAGATACGCTAGGCGAGTGGACTCGTCGCAAGTCGGTCACAGATCTAGCAAGCGTGATGTCTCTTAATGTAACAAAGGTATGGAAGAAGACGGAAGACGTCGATGTATTGGTCGATGTCAAAGAGGTAAAGCCAGGAGACAAGATCGTAGTACGCACTTCTAACGTAATTCCACTAGATGGAAAGGTCGTTGAGGGCTCAGCATCTGTAAATCAGGCGACTATGACTGGTGAATCTATTCCAGTTCGCAAGGAGCCTGGTGGCTATGTATATGCTGGGACTGTCGTTGAAGATGGAAGCTGCGTAATTGAGGTTGCTCAGTCTGCAGGTACTGGTAAGTACGATCAGATTGTGAAGATCATCGAGGAGTCGGAGAAGCTCAAGTCAGAAACTGAGGAGAAGGCTTTCCATCTCGCTGATAGACTTGTTCCGTATTCTTTGGCGGGAACGGTACTAACTTATCTATTGACCAGAAATGCGACAAGGGCACTATCGTTCCTGATGGTAGATTTCTCTTGTGCTTTGAACCTGTCGATGCCACTTTCGATGCTTTCTGCAATTAAGGAAGCTAGCAAGTACGATATCTCTGTAAAGGGAGGCAAGTTCCTCGAAGCGACTGCAACGGCAGATACTGTAGTATTTGATAAGACAGGGACGCTGACACACGCCACACCGTCCGTAGTAGACATTATTACTTTTGGCGATGCAAAAGAAGAGGAGAGTTTGCGTATTGCGGCTTGCCTCGAAGAGCACTACCCACATTCCGTTGCAAATGCAGTAGTTGAAGAGGCCAAGAAGCGTCATATCTCGCACGAAGAGATGCATTCGAAGGTTGACTACGTGGTTGCTCATGGAATCTCGAGTAATATCGACGGGAAAAATGCGATTATTGGTAGCTACCATTTCGTAGTTGAAGACAGTAAGAGCGTAGTGCCAGATGGCGAAGAGGGTAAGATCGATACACTGCCAACAGAGTATTCGCATCTGTACCTAGCTATCGACGGAGTGCTGCAGGCTGTAATCTGTATATTTGACCCTCTTAGAGAAGAGGCTGCCGATGTGATCAAGGAGCTCTATGAACTCGGAGTGTCAAAGGTATGCATGCTCACGGGAGACAATGAGAGAACGGCTGCTGCAGTGGCTAAGAAGCTCGACCTAACAGAGTATCGCGCAGAGGTGCTTCCGGAAGATAAGCTCGCATTTATAAAAGCTGAGCATGCAGCAGGCCGAAAGGTAATCATGGTTGGAGATGGTGTAAACGATGCACCTGCTCTATCTGAATCAGATGTTGGAATCGCTGTAAATGAAGGTGCTGCGATTGCAAGAGAGATTGCCGATATAACTATTTCATCGGATGACCTGCGCAGAATCGTACTTCTGAGAAGAATAAGCATGCAGCTGATGGAGAGAATAGATAACAACTACAAGTTCATCGTTGCATTCAATGCAGGGCTTATTGGACTAGGAGTTGCAGGAATTTTAAAACCTTCCTCATCTGCGTTATTCCACAACGGATCGACTATACTGAGCGGACTATATAGTACAACACCGCTGTTAAGTGAGTCGGAAGAAGATATCAAGGAGTTGGATTATGAAGAAGCATAAGTTTTTCGCATGGGCAACAGTTTTCTGCTTTGCTATGACGATGGTAACTGGATATAAGAAACGCTAAGCTACGTATTATTGTATCAGGCTAATAATAAAGTTGCTAAAAATTAAGACAGAACCCTTCGGATGATGGGTTCTGTCTTTTTGTGCTTAGTATGCGTAAATCTGCATGATAACCAACATGATATCACAGTTTATTTCTTAATCTCCGCCGAACTCTGCAGCTTCACGGAAATCGTCATCTCTTTGCCGTCTCGTATTATTCCGAGCTTAACTGTTTCGCCTATACGGTGGCTCTGGATGGCTGAAATTACACCTTCTGCAGTGGATACCTTCTCGTTATCTACGGAGATAATCTGGTCGCCCTTCTTTAGACCTGCAGCCTTAGCGTTTGAACCATTCACCTCAGCGATGAGAACAGCAGCGGTACTCTTGCCCGTAGTCTTATCCTTGACATCGCCGTCATAGATGGAAATTCCGGCCATCGGCTTACCTGTTATCGTGCCATGTTCGATGATGTCATCGATGGATGAAGCGACGGAGTCGATTGGGATTGCGAACCCCAGACCCTCGATGCCGGTTCCTGAACCCTTGGCAACCACTATTCCGACGAGCTCGCCTTTGCTGTTAAATAGCGCGCCGCCAGAGTTGCCCTCGTTGATGGACGCGTCTGTCTGTATAAGCGTACGAGTCCTATTCTCGAGCTCAATCTTACGATCCTTGGCGCTTATGATGCCAGCCGTTACAGTTCCACCGAGCTTTCCGAGTGGGTTACCGATAACAACAGCTAGATCACCTACCGATAGTTTGCTACTCCTCCCGATTGTAACGGCGTTTAGCTTAGTAGCATCTATCTTGAGGACGGCTATATCAGTCTGTTCATCGTAGCCTACTATACTAGCAGAATAGTTTTTGCCACTATGAAGTCTAACTACGATAGTCGTCGCTCCGTCAATCACGTGGTAATTCGTGACTATGTAGCCATTAGATTTTACGATAACTCCACTTCCTGCACCTTCGCTAGTACCACCAGAAGTAGTCATGATTTCAACAACCGCATCGGCATTTTTGCTAGCGATCTCATCTATGGTAAGCTTACCACCAGTAGCACTCTGTAGAGAGGAAGTCGAAAGGTTTTTATAGGAAGGAGTTCTATTTGAGAAGAACACCACAAGCCATGAACTGACTATCGACGTGAGCATCATCGAAATTATAAGCGTGATGATAAAGAATCTCTTTGTCACATACTTAGGATTCTTATGCTTCGGAGGCTTGTCTCCGTTAAAACCTGCAGTATAAGCATGTGCTCCCTGTGCTTCGGGACTTCCATTTTGTCCTGTATATTCATTTTGATATGTATAGCCTGTGCCGTTATAAACTCCGTTTTCGGGAGCTGCGTGCTTACCATATGACCCTTCAAATGAGTCATCTGCAGCGTGCTTAGCATAGCTTTCGTAATCACCTCTAGCGAATCTACTTCTCGGTGCAGGGACGTTGCTATTTTCGTCAATCAGAACGAAATTTGGCTCCTCGCCGTCTCTTGGAAGGAAGTCTCCAGCATTCTCTGGTGCGTAGCTACCCCATTCCTTCTTAACTGGAGTGTCTTCGGGAAGCTGCACGTTTTTCACATCATAGATGGAGCCATCATCGCGCCAGTATTCGTTAGAATCCTCGTGAATCTCTTCTACGCCTTGTGTATTAGAACCGGCCTCTGTGCAGCGTGCATCCTGCGCATCAGACCGCTCATCAACCTGATTAGAATTATCATTTTCTGTCGGAATAGCATGATCAAAATCGCTCATAGATATTCTCCTTGAATAATAGTTTAGTCTTGCTGTTATTATATAGTGAAAATAATTTTTTCATAGCAATTTATATGTATTTTATGTGAGAAATTGCCCCAAGTGTGACAATATAAGTTGCTGAACTATATACCAAAGTAGTATAATCTATTGATATGATTTATGCATAATTTGCATTCTAATTTAGTTTACAGGGGGTACAAAATGCATTGCGTTTACAAGGTAACAGATAAGATTTGGTGGATTGGCGGTAACGAGCGTAAGCTTTCAGTCTTCGAAGGAGTTATTCCTATGAACGATGGTATGGCGTACAATTCATATTTTATAGATGACGAGAAGACAGTTGTGCTTGATGCAGTTGATAAATCAGTTTCAGGCGTATTTTATGAGAATGTTGATCACATGCTTAACGGCAGACCACTCGACTATGTAATTGTGAATCACGTTGAGCCAGATCACAGCGCTTCACTAGAAGAACTAATTATGAGACATCCAGAGGCGAAGGTAGTCGGCAGCAAGAAGATCAAGGCTATGGTTAAGCAATATGTGACTTGGGATGTTGACAAGTATTTCGAGGAAATCAAGGAAGGCGACGAGCTATGTACGGGGTCGCACACCTTTACATTCTACATGGCTCCTATGGTTCACTGGCCAGAGGTAATGGTTACTTACGAGAAGTCGACAGGTTCACTGTTCTCGGCTGATGCGTTTGGGATATTCGGAGCACATGACGGAAATATCTTCGCAGATGCATACGACTTTGAGTTAGAGTGGCTGCCATCAGCACGTAAGTACTACACAACAATCGTTGGCAAATACGGAACTTTCACCGAGAAGCTTCTCGGCAAGGTTGGCGGTCTTGATATCAAGAGGATTTGTCCGCTTCACGGATTCATCATCCGTAAGGATTTTGAGAAATATATAAATGCATACCTAACTTGGGCGCGTTACGAGTCCGAGGAGAATGGCGTTCTGATTCTATATGCTTCACCTTATGGCAACACTAAGAATGCAGCTGAAATTCTTGCTTGCGAGCTTGCCGAAGATGGTGTTACTCGTATGAAGCTGATGGACGTATCGCACTGGGATCCAATGGATGTGCTCCCACAGGCGTTTAGATACAACCACATCGTAATTGCTTGTACAACATACAACAATGGGATCTTCGTCAAGATGGAAGAAGCTCTCGGAGAGATGAAGTCTATGGGAGTATGCAACAAGAAGGTAAGCATCATAGAGAATGGTTCGTGGAATCCAGTGAGCGGAAAGCTCATCAAGGCGTTCTTTGAGGATATGAAGGATATCGAATTTGTAGGAGATATCGTAACAATTAAGTCCTCAGTGAAAGAGGATTCCGCACAGGCTGTTGCAGAGCTAGCGAAGGTCATCGCAGCATCTGTACAGGCTCAGGCATAAGAGGGAATTAATGGCAGAGAAGAAAAGTATAAATCTAGTAATCTCAAATAACCAGTATTCTGAGAAGCTCATTCCTACTGGACAAACATATAAGCGTGTACTCATACTGGAAGATAATATCGAAGTGACTACTGAGGGATTCTTATACAACAAAGGGAAATCCATGTACATCACATATGATGAGGTTGCAGATGGTGGACTAGAGAATACCAAGACCATAGTGAAGCTCGAAGGTGAGGACAAGCTCCAGATTAGAAGATACGGTAAGGATGACGGTGCTGGCATGATGGATATGCGTCTTGAAGAGGGCGTGCTTAATATCACGAGGTATGTTATACCTACTGGTAATCTTGAAATGGAGATTTACACCAATAAGATTGAGAACTCGCTTGATGAGGATGGATTTGGGAAGATTTCTGCGGATTATAAGATTAAGATGGAGCCGTACGTCAATCTCAGGAATAAGCTTGAGATTGAGGTTAAGCCTTGCTAATGCATAATATCTAGTGGGGCTTTCGACTATATAGGGTTAATTATTGTTGTTTAATTGGATTTAGAAAGGACCAGAAACAAATGGGAAGTGTCGGTTTTAGTGCGGAGAAGTACATCGAAGAACAGTCAAAGTATATCTTGGAGAGGATTCAGGCTGGAGACGGGAGACTTTACCTCGAATTCGGAGGGAAACTCGTTCAGGATAAGCACGCGATGAGAGTTCTGCCTGGCTTCGATGAGAATGCCAAGATTAAACTTTTGAACCGCATGAAGGACCAGACGGAAATAATCATCTGCATATATGCAGGGGACATAATTTCCAGCAAGACGAGACAGGATTTCGGGATTACGTACGATCTCGAGGTAATGAGGCTCATCGACGCTTTCCGCAGTTATGACCTTGAGATAAATTCGGTTGTCGTGACTAGATACGAGAATAATCCAGCGGTTAATATGTTTATCAACAAGCTGGAAAGAAGAGGCATTCGCACTTACAAGCACAATTATACTAAAGGATATCCGACGGATGTCGACACTATCGTCAGCGACGAGGGATACGGTGCTAATCCTTACATCGAGGTTACTAAGCCGCTAATAGTGGTTACCGGTCCTGGTGGTGGTTCAGGCAAGCTGGCGACTGCTTTATCTCAGGTATATCATGAGTATAGACGCGGGACTAAGGCAAGATATGCTAAGTTTGAGACTTTCCCGATTTGGAGCATTCCACTTAAGCATCCTGTAAATATCGCTTATGAAGCGGCAACAGCAGATCTTAAGGATGTGAACATGATAGACCCATTCCACCTGGAGGCATATGGGGTTACAGCGGTCAACTACAACAGGGATATCGAGGCATTTCCAGTTCTCAAGAGGATTCTCGATAAGATCACAGGCGATGCGAGCGTATACCAGTCTCCAACCGACATGGGAGTTAACCGTGCGGGCTTCGGCATCATCGATGATGATATCTGCCGAGAGGCGGCTAAGCAGGAGATAATCAGAAGGTATCTGCTCGCTGAGGTTTCGTACAAGAAGGGTAAGATTGACGAATCCGTGCTGGAGCGCACGAAGCTTCTCATGGAAGAGGTTGGTGCTACTCGTTACGATAGAAAAGTCGTTGCGCCTGCGGAGGAATACGCAGAGATGAAGCGCGCAGAGAATGAGCGCTATGAGAATGTAATCGTGGCAGCTATCGAGCTACCTGATGGTAGAATCGTTACGGGCAGAAGTTCGCACAGGATGGCAGCTTCAGCAGCTATGATTCTCAACGCTGTAAAGACTTTAGCAGGTCTTGCTGATGACATTCCAGTTATCTCGGCGCAGGTACTAGAGAACCTGCAGAAGATGAACGTAGAATTTTTCGGGGATAAATCCGCACTCAACTGCGAAGAGATTATCATGGCTCTGACTATGTCGACTATGACTAACCCTACAGCAGATTATGCACTCAAAGAGCTGTATAAGCTGCGCGGCTGCAGAGCTCATAGCACAGCAATTTTAAGCGATAGGGATGAGCAGACACTGAAGTCGCTGGGAATAGACATGACTTCAAACCCAGAGTTTTCAACTAGTGATCTGTACTCGAAGTAATTGATTTATAGAGGGATATATTGGGCAGCAGTTCTATTCAGAGCTGCTGCTTTTTGTCCAAAGTGAAGCAGGAAGGAATAGATATGGCTGCAAAGCGCAGTTTAGATAAGAGCTATGTTGTTCGAAACATCAGGCAGAAACAGAGATTCAAATACAAGCTCATATTAGAGGGCATAGCGGTTGGTTCGATTGTCGGACTTGTTATTGCGCTGTTCAGAATCATGATTGTGAAAGCTGATCAGGCTCGTCATATGGCAGTTCACCTAGTTAAGGTGAGACCGATATATGCTTTTGCAGTTTTACTGCTGCTGGTTCTAATCGCCTGGATTTTGGATAAGCTCATTAGATTTGAACCGGATATCTCGGGGTCTGGCATCCCGCAAATCGAGGGTGAGCTAAAGGGTCTTGAAGATCAGAACTGGCGCAAGGTGCTGGTTGCTAAATTTGCGGGATGCGTTCTGGCTATTGGCGGCGGCTTGGCTCTCGGTAGAGAGGGCCCGAGCATTCAGCTGGGTGGCATGATAGGCAAGGGCTTCGCGCGCCGGAAGAATGCGCTTCTGACTGAGGAGAGAATGCTGATGAGCTGTGGCGCCGGCGCGGGCCTAGCCGCCGCGTTTGGAGCTCCGCTAGCTGGAGTGCTATTTGCTCTTGAAGAGCTTCACAAGAACTTCTCAGCAGAAGTTCTTGTATCCACGATGGCAGCTAGCGCAGTTGCCGACTATATAGCTGTAAATATAATCGGACTTAGACCGGTGTTTGATTTTGATGTTGAACACAGAATCCCACTACGCCTATACTGGGCCGTAGTACTGCTTGGCGTAATACTTGGAATACTCGGTGTTCTATACAATAAACTGCTAGACAAGATGCAGGATTTCTTTGATAGGTTCGATAGCAAGTTCATCAGTATCGGAATCATGCTCGTGATTTCATTTCTGATGATGTTCATCTATCCGACTGTACTCGGTAGTGGAAACAACCTCGTAAAGGTCATAAGTGATGGTAAATTTACACTAATGGCGCTTGCTGTACTGTTCGTAGCAAAGCTATTCTTCTCTACGGGAAGCTTCGGAACGGGAACTCCCGGCGGCATCTTCTTACCACTACTCGTCATCGGAGCAATTACGGGAGGACTTTATTCTACGTTTTTAAGCACGGCATTTGGCGTAGAGGAATACTATATCAAGGGCTTCGTAATCATCGCTATGGCAGGTTTCTTCTCAGCTATCGTAAGAGCTCCAATCACAGGGGTTATCCTCATCACAGAGATGACTGGAAACTTCATGACACTGCTATCACTCGTGTCAGCATCTCTTGTCGCTTATGTAGTGGCTGACCTTCTAGGCGGAGAACCAGTATACGATCAGCTTATGCACAGGAGGCAGCGCAAGAAGGTGGAGAGCGGATCAGGCACACCCGACCATGATTATTTGGCGGATATCTATAGCAAGAGTGACAAGAAGTACGTCAAGAAGCGCATATCGATTAGAGAACGCAAGGTCGTAATCGATTCTAGCATTCATATCGGTTCAATGATGGATGGTCACAAGGTCATGGAACTTGGGCTTCCTGAAGGTAGCCTGATTGTATCAGTCATGAGAGATGGCAAGGAGATAATTCCGCATGGTTCCACCATTCTAAATGGAGGTGACGACCTAGAGATACTGTGCAGGCTCAAGGACATTGCAGCAACAGAGGCGATCCTCGATGAGAAGTGCAAGGCGATAGATGTTGAGTAAATCGTATTTAGGAGAGGACCATTTTAAGAACGGTATTTTAATAAATGAAAGTTTTATAGGCTCTAAATATAGGAAAGGGGACGGATTGCATTCTGAACTGCCCCCAATTGGGATAGTTTAATTTAGCCGCTCTAGATGACTGAAGGGTTATAGGACAAAACGTGTTGGTAAAAACCGCTGTGATCGTTGAAGTTTCAACGGCTACAGCGGTTGTATCTTTTTTAAAAGAAGATACAGGGTGGACAAAACGTGTTGGTAAAATCGTCTGAACACCTTGAAATTTCAAGGTGTATTAGGGTTATATCTTCATTAGAAATAGTATTCTAGGAGGATAATATAATGAAGCGTGTTATTTGCCCTATTTGTAATAGTTGTTGCTCGAAATATGGTAAGACAAATGCAGGAACACAGAGGTGGTTTTGTGGTAATTGCAAGATGGCATTTTCCCCCAAAATAGACAATCTAACCAAGCAGCTTAATATATTTCTTAAGTGGCTTTTTAGCAAAGATATTCAAAAGGATATGCCTGGAGGTGGTCGTACATTTAGGCGAAAAACATCCAAATTTTGGGATATATGGACATTACCACCAGTTGTAGAAGAAAAGCATTCAGTAGTATTCGTAGATGGAATTTACCTGTGCCGTAATGCTTGTGTTTTAATTTGCTGTGACAGAAACCATGTGCTAGGTTGGTACTTATGCCGCTATGAGCATGCAAATGCATGGATCTCATTAATGTCTAGGATTACTGAACCTGCACTTGTAGTTTCGGATGGAGGAAAAGGATTTAATAAAGCTTTGAGAAAGGTATGGCCTCATGCAAAGCACCAGAGATGCCTTTTTCATGTGTTTTCTCAAGTAAGAAGATATACTACAACAAGACCTAAAACCCTTGCAGGGGCTGAATTATATGCTCTTGCTAAAAGACTACTACACCTAGAAACTAGATCTGAAGAAGATAAATGGGTAGATGAATTCTTAGATTGGATGAGAAAACACAACAAGTTTCTGAGTCAAAGGTCACTAGATGAAAACGGCAACTGGAGAGCAACGCATGAAAGACTTTTAAAGGCACAGCGCTCTCTTTCTAGGTTGGTAAAAGAAGGCACTCTGTTCACTTACTTGGATGAAGATTTAATAGCTGAGATAGGCAAGATTCCATCGACAAATAACCAAATAGAGGGTGGTATAAATGCAAGGCTAAGGGACTTGCTTAGAAACCATCGAGGACTATCTGTTGAGAGAAGAATAAAAGCGATCTTCTGGTGGTGCTACATGCACTCACCAAGACCGCTTTCTGTGTCTGAAATATTAAAAGTAATGCCGACGGACAAAAGTATTGCAGCAATATACCAGAAGATTTCTGAACGAGAGAAACGTACTTCATCTATCCCTACGTGGGGAGATTCTGTGGTATGGGGAGAGCTTCACAAGTCATCTGAATTTCAGAATTATTGGGACTAGTAACCAACACGTTTTGTCCTATAACCCTGACTGAATCCTGTATTGCACAGGACTCAGTCCTTTTAACTTGCACTTAATTCGACTTTTGTTGTAATCGTCAGTGTATGATTCACTCTCAGAAATTAGGTGTTCTGTAGATTTGAATTCATGTTTGCAAGACATCTCTGTCTTAAGTATACCAAAGAATTTTTCCATGACAGAATAATCTAGGAACGTTATTTATTCATATTGACTTGTTACAAAATTATCATATAATTTAATTAAGAACGAATTCGTAGGATATGGGACATGAGATGTTGATGGTTGTATTATAAATAAATTGATGAGCCCAGTGTCTATAAAATAGGAAAGCAAGTAGTTTTAGAGGGGCGATAATGTTATCGCCCCTTTGAAATTTGTTTAGTGAGGTATTTAAATGAAAAAAATTATCTTAAAGAATTTTAAATATAATTTAAAAAAATATATTTTGTTTTTCCTATGCAATGTATTTGCAACCATTGAGATAACAGCATTTCTGGGATTTAAAAGTATAGTAAAAAAAGCTATCAAAGACTCAAGTATAATGTTCTCAATGTATGTTGATTTTAAACTTGCAGAAAAAATTATAATAATTATTACTGCAATGATGATGGCATATGCGATGTCATTGTATTTAGAATTACGTGCAAATGATTATACAAATTTCATAATCCTTGGAATGAGAAGGAAACGTGCATATAAGATGATTATATTTGAATATCTTATCGGCTGGCTAGGTTCATTTTCCGTAGGTATACTATTGGGCGCTACTGCTGTTATGGGTGGACAACATTTAGTTAAATCATTGTACCCAGGATTAATTGATATTACAAAAGTTAGTTGGAATGTATATTTTTCAGTGGTGAAATTAAGTGTTATTATCATGCTTGCAACATTCTTCCTACTAATGCTTTGGCTTGATGATCGTGACCTGAGTAATATGGCAAAGAAAAGTTATTCTAGTGACAAAAAAAGAAGTGCTAAATTAGGTGTTTATATGATTGCAGTAGCATTAGTAATATCATATTTTGGATATTCTATGTTTCAAAGTCACGAAACGCAACACGCAGGAGCATTTGTGCTATGGTTTTTTTCAGGAACTATTCTGTTAATATTTTCTGTTCCAGTATTCTTTCAATTATTAAGAAAAAATGACAAATTTTA
>ERZ773007.113-NODE-113-length-40039-cov-7.455757_pt1 | contig 40039 bp, 52 predicted proteins | sample MGYA00580665_ERZ773007 | MGnify/ENA primary metagenome ERZ773007 (study PRJEB29015, sample SAMEA2738122) | human oral metagenome | biome: human oral; feature: human-associated habitat; material: saliva | place: China | collected 2167 ... | reverse complement strand
AAGAGGTACCGGACTTCCGCCTAGAAGCCGGTGATTTCGATGTTTACGAGACGCTTAGGGCGGTTCACCCGGAGATTGAAGACGAATCGGTGGAGCTTTCACCGGCGGCCGCTAATGCCGCGGCACGGCATGTCCGCCTATCGGCCCTGGCGAAGCTCGCCGAGACGCGGGCTAAGACCCTCGTAGCGGGCGACATGGAAATGGCGCGCACGGGAACGTTCTGCGGGTCTGTCGTTGCTAAGCGCATGGCGCGCGGGCAGGGCCGCCCATACGTTTCTTTCACGAAGCCTAAGAAAACACACTAAAAGTAAAGGGGAACAACAACATGAGTAAGAATCTTGAGCTGCTGCGGCAGTTCGATCAGTCGCTAGTGCGGCCGCAGAAGCCGCTGCTGGTTTCTAGCCTCCCCTCGCACATGCGGGATATGGGGGATGACTGGATGCGGGGTGTGCTGGCGACGGTGAAGGCTGATCCTAAGCTGATGCAGGCGGCGATGAATAACGGTGAGGCGTTCATTTCGGCGATTCAGAAGGCGGCTAGCCTGGGCCTGGCACCGGGAACGGACGAGTTCTACCTAGTGCCGTTTGGTAAGCAGATTAACGCGGTGACGGGGTATAAGGGTCTTATTGAGCTGATTTACCGTGCGGGCCGCGTTGATGACATTGTGTGCTACGTGGTGCACAGCGGCGATAAGTGGGCTTTCACCTATGGGGTGGATGAAGAGCCGAAATTCCAGCCCGCGCCGGACGATCAGCGGGGTGAGCGGCTTTTCTCTGTGGCCTATGCGCGCCTCAAGAATGGCCGTATCTCGAATGTTGCTAGGGCGGGTAAAGACCGTATCCAGGCGGCTATGCGGGCCTCGGGTAATCCGAATTCTGATAGGCCCTCTCCGGTGTGGGAGAAGCACCCCGAGGCGATGTGGCGTAAAACAGCGCTTCGTGAGCTGGCTACGTGGGTTGATACGTCGGTTGAGGAGTGCCGCCCGGAGAAGCTGACGGCGATTGCTGAGCGGAGGCAGGCTGCGGTTGAGGTGATGGACGCGGAGACGCGGCGGCTTGAGGCTGAGAACCGGGCTATGGAGTTGAAGCTGCGGCTTGCTGAGTTGGAGGCTGCCCGTGGTGATCGGGTGGATGTTTCCACGGGTGAGTTGGTTGGCTGATGCGGTAATTGTATTTTCGGGGTGTGTTTGTGAATGCGGACACACCCCGAAAGTATTGTGTATCACGCTTTAAAAGATGGATTTAAAATGTCTTTTTTACATATTGCTGAGGTGCAAAAGCTTGATGGTCTTTCAATGAAAGATAAATTTACGCTTTTCATGCTCGCCTCATATGCGGACGAGGCCGGTTCTTGCTTCCCGTCGCTTAGCACGCTGGCTAAGAACATGGGGTGCTCGCGGCGGACGGTAGCCTACGCGATTGAATCGCTACAGGATAAGGGCTACATACAGGTTATTAGCCGATTCAACGAGAAAGGTAAGCAAACTACATCAAGGTATGTTCTTACGCTAGATAGTGGGGGTGCAAAATCTGCATCCCTAGGGGTGCAAAATCTGCAGGGGGAGGGTGCAAAATCTGCACCCCTAGGGGTGCAAAATTTGCACACAAAGTTAACCTACCAAGTTAACCTACCAAATGAATCTCTCCCCCCTACCCCCCACGCCGACGTTGCGGTGACGACCACCACAGCAGGGGCCGCCGCTAGCGCGGCTGAGAATGACCCGCCGGAAAAACCTCATTTCGAGGACGTGGAGCTACCACTCAGTGAACTGCAACCGGCGGTGACACCCGGAAAGCGGCACGAACAGCCCGCTACGGCCCCGCAGAGCGATTTTCAAGCGTTCTGGGCACTGTTCCCCAAACGCAGGGATAAACGGGCCGCAGAACGCGCCTGGCGGGCCGCGATCAAAAACGGGGCCAACCCCGCCGACATCATCGCCGGTGCTGAACGGTACTCCATAGAGCGGAAAAACCAGGAAGCCCGATTTACGAAATACCCCGCGACATGGCTAAACGCCGGGGCGTGGGAAGACGAACCAGACCCGCAGCCGCAGGCATCCGAGATGATGCAGGCACTAAAGGCCATGACCTCAACGCCGGGCTTCGGTGCGGCACCCGATCCGTTCATGCCGCCAGCTGGTGCGGCGCTACCCCCCGGGGGTGCCCGATGAACGCGGACGAGACACGGAAGATGCTAGAGGTCGCGGCGCAGCTTTTCCCGACGCTCAAGACGCCGACGGACGAGATGGCGGCCGCGTGGGCGATGGTTCTAGCTGATGTTCCCGCCGATTATGCGGGGGAGATTATCACCCGGTGCGCGAAAAGCAGCGACTTTCTGAGCCTCCGGCTTATCACGGAGACGTGGGAGGCAATGTACCAGGAGGTGGATAGGGCGTTGCGCGGTGTGCCGCGCATGCGGCGGACTCATGCGGCGGCTGTCGCTTCGGGTGATCTTGAGCTTGCGGGCCGCATTGCGGGGGCGCATAACCGCGCCATTGCCCGCGTACCGGCACCTGTGGCCGCGTCACGGGGTTTTGAGCCGTTGGAGGCCCAATTACCCGCACCGGTTGAGAAAAAGGCTGTGCGGGCCGCTGGTGGCCGCGTGGCGTCTATCGCTTCGACATTGGGGGCTATGCCCGAGTAGTGCATATCACAGCCACCCGGCTCGAACAATTAGCTATACACCCTGTATAGTTTTTATTGGCGGGGCAACCCACCAAAAAACCAAGGAGAACACAATGAAAAAATCACTCAAAGCTCTACGCACAATCGCCTTAGGATGGGCCATAGCCGCCGTAGCGGTAGCCATCATCTGGGCGGCAGCCACCGCATCATTCGGTGCCCTAGCCCTCCGCGCAAGCGACACCGGGCTACTAGTCTTCGCCCTCGCCGCCGCCGTACTATTCCTCCCCATCACCTCAGCCGACTAGGAGAAACCTACGATGAAAATCAACTACACGCTAGTAGCACCCAACGCCAAGCCGCTCACGAAAGCGCACCCCGAAGACGCCGGTTACGATTTGCGCGCACGCACCACACAGACAATCCAGCCCGGCGAAAGAACCCTGATCGGCACCGGGGTAGCCGTGAAATTCCCCGCCGGGACGGTAGGCATGGTGCACTCCCGCTCCGGCCTCGCCCTAAAAGGCATCGCCGTAGCAAACGCCCCCGGGGTAGTGGATGCGGGATTCACCGGCGAAATCGGCGTAATCCTAGAAAACCGCAGCAAAACACCGTACACGGCGCATGAGGGCGACCGTATCGCACAGCTAGTACCCCTAGAGCTAGCGCCCCTGGAATTGCAGGCCGTGCCCCGCGAAAAATTCGACACCGATACGGCGCGCGGCGCAAACGGATTCGGATCAACAGGCAAATAAAAACACGCAAAAGAAATGCGCATCACACCCGTGCCGCGCATTTCTGAAAGGAAAAAACAGAATGGCAGATGTAACCATTCACGGGAATATCGGAAGCGAACCAGAACTGAGGTTCACCGGCGGCGGCGACCCCGTACTGAATTTCTCACTAGCGGAGAACCACAACCGGAAAAACCAGCAAACCGGGCAATGGGAAACCGTGGGCACCACCTGGCGCAAAGTAACCGTGTGGGCGCGCAACGGGCTAGACCCGCAACACCTGAGCGGCGTACTCAAGAAAGGCACCCCCGTGATCGTGGCGGGGCCGGAGCAAAACCGTGAGTATACGACCCGGGACGGGGCGCGCGGCTACTCCCTAGAGGTAACGGCACGGCTGCTAGGGGTAATCCCCTACGCGCCGAAGAACAACGCGGCACAGGCCCCGCAGGACCCGCAGGGCGGGTACCAGCAGCAACAGCAGCGGCCACCGCAGCAGCAGGGGCCGGTGAACCAGAAGCTACCCGAGAACACGGGCGGCGACCCGTGGGGGCAGCAGGCCGGGGGTAATTACGACTGGGGCGCATCAGTAGAGGGCGAACCGCCGTTCTAAAAACAAAAAACAGTGTGTGCCCCGGTTCACGCCGGGGCACACGCGAAACAAAAGAAAGAAAGAAATGGCGCAGAAACCCGGGATAGTATTCACAATCCCGCTAGGTGATAAAAAATTTCTCACCAGCAACGAAGTAAACCGGGCCGGACACTGGGCGCGGGCAAAAAACACGCGGGCATGGCGAGACGAAACAGTAAAACAAATACGTGAGGGAATCCCGAAATCACGCATAAACTATTTCGCCAAAATCGACATGATAATTCATAAACCCACCGGCCGCCGTTATGATCCGGGGAACCTGTACCCGGTGGCTAAGGCTATCGTGGACGGCATCGTACTATCTGGGCTGCTAGAAGACGACGACTATACGCGCGTCGACGGGCCGCACCTGCACCACGGCGAACCGGATAAAGACCGCCCCGGGGTGACGGTGATAATACGCCCGATTAGTAAGGACGATTCAATAGTGGACGTATCAAAACTCTTATCTCTAAAAGATAATGCGGATAACGCCCTAATCGAATTAGAGAAATCAAAAGAAATACTGGATGAAGAAATATCATACGCGCAAGAAAAATCGCAATGGGCATTCAGTGAACCGGTAACCGACGCAATAAATGAGGGAATGGACGCCGCAAAAAATGCCCTCAAAAAAATAATCGAAACCGTGGAAGAAATCGACGCGGAAAACTACACGCAAATCAAGGGGAAACAATGAAACCGGAAATATACAAATTCAACAGCGAACCCATTCGGGTTTTCATGATCGACGGCGAACCGTGGTTTGTCCTCCGCGACATCTGCGAGCTGCTAGACCTCACCACCCCCGCCCGGGTAGCCGAACGCCTCAACCAGAAGGGGGTGAGTAAAACTCACACCCCCACCCGTGGCGGCCAGCAGCCGGTGACGATTATCAACGAGCCGAACCTGTACCGTGTGGTGTTGCGGTCTAACAGCCCGGCGGCCGAGCCATTCGAGGCGTGGGTGACTGAGCAGGTACTCCCGGCCATCCGCAAAACCGGTGCCTACGGGGCACCCGCCCTACCAGGCAACTACTTAGAGGCGCTAGAGGCGCTAGTCGCCTCCGAAAAAGAAAAAATGGCGCTCACCGCTAAAGTTGAAGAGCAGGCGCCGAAGGTAGGCGCATACGACGGCTTCCTGGGTGCTGACGGTGATTACAGTGTGGGTGAGGCGGCTAAGCTTCTCTCCCGCGCCGGGGTGCCCACCGGGCAGACGCGGCTCTTCGCTTACCTCGAAGAATGCGGGTGGGTTTTCCGGCGCTCCGGCCGCCGCCACCCCTACCAGCAGGCCATTGACCGGGGCCTGCTAGCCACCCGCGCCACCCACTACACCGACATCACCGGGGAGCGGGTGAATGGGTCGCCGCAGATACGGGTAACCGCGCAAGGGATCGAGAAGCTGCGCGCAATGATGCAGAAGCCGGTACTGACGCTAGCCGCATAGAAAGAACCAATGGGAGATAACAATGAGCAATTTCACTACACTGCTGGATGATTTAGAGAAAAACATTAGCGCCATGCTAGACATGATCCCCGACACCGGGCATACCTTCGATGCGGGCAATTACAGGCCGTCCAAGGCGGCCCTGCAGCACGACTCAAAGTGCATCATCCTAGCACTTGAGGCTGCCTACGCTAGGGCCGCTGAGGGGGTGGCGGCGAATGACTAGCCACAGCACACGGGTTGTACCCATTGCGCAAGAGGGCTGGGTGTGGAAATGCAGTGTTTGCCATTGGGACGAGGGGTGCCGCTACACGCTCCCGCTCTATGAGTCATGGGAGAAAGCGCGTGAGCACGGGCTTACGCATGAGTACACGCGCAACGCGGGGGTGCGCCGATGATTGAGGTTGTCGCTAGTGGCCCTACCCGCGTGGTGGAGTCCTATCTGAATAGGGATGGGCTGACGCTCATATGCCCCCGCTGCCAGTCAGAGCAGTATCTTTGGCGTGTGAGCGAGGGGACGGCGCGGGCGGCTTTGGATTATCATTTGCGGGTGTGTACCCCGGTGTGGGAGCTACCCGGGGTTGGTGATGGAGTTCACTCCGTTTCGGCTTGCACGTAAACTATACGACACGTATAGTATTAGATGTAGGGGAAACCACCCTACCGAACCGGAACCACCGGGGGAAACAACAACAACCAGAGGAGCCTTGAAATGGCACGCACCTATTCAACCCGCAGCGAAGCGATCACCCGCGAAATCGTAGAACCAATCGAAGCAGGCGACGTACAAGACGCCTACGCCGCATACGACATCGACGCTATCGCCGATAAGGTGCTCTGCGAATACGAAGACGGGTACATGCTCAAAGTTGAAGAACCCGACTTCTGGCGCATCGTGGAAGAAAACGCGAACTAGCCACTAAATAAAAAGAACCCCCGGCTGGGCGAAAAACCCGGCCGGGGGGACACAAAAAGGAAACACTAAATTAAACCCAACATGGGGGGACAGAACAATGAAATTACAAAATCCTCAGCTCAAAGGCGGGCACTACGCCCCCATCCTCGGCATCAGCCCGGACATAATCGTAACCCCTCTGCCGTTCTGGCTCGGGTCGGCCCTCAAATATGTGTGGCGCGCACCCCGTAAGAACGGCGGCGAAGACTTCCTGAAAGCCGCCGACTGCCTACGCCGGTACGCAGAATACCTGACGGAAAACATGCCCCCTAAGCAGCCATACGATAATTGCATCCGCAAGTCCGAAGTTATTCTAGAGCATATCCAGGGGCACAATAACCTCCACGCTCTAGCAATATCCGCCGTTCTAAGGGTTGTTTTGTGGGGGTATCCACGCAGCGAAATCCACCAGGTGGAAAATAAAGAAAAAATATTCAGCTTAGGTGTGCGGTGCTCTAATCAGCTCTATGCGATAGCCGACAACCTAGAGGAATGGGCACAGCACATTGATGACGCTAAAAATATTTGGCACCTGGTGGGGGAAAAATGAGGAAGCCTCAGAACAACGGCCTCTGTGTAGGCTGCGGGTGCCCTCACGGCCAATACCAGGCCGGGTGCCTCAACTGTAGCAAACGAAAAAGCGCAGCGAAATACTCCCGCGACAGGTACGAGCGGAAAAAGAAGGGGCTGCGTGCTAAAACCGGGCCGAAGCCTAAAAAGGTGGCCTTGACGGCCGAGCAGGCGGCCGAAGCCTACGGGCTGAACTATTTCATCGCGCGCCGCCGTGAACGGCTAGGGCAGGCGGTGAACGCATGACACGGAAACTATTCACGCCGCAGCGGCGGAGCATCATCCCCTACCCCGGGGCACTCACACCGCAGCTCAGCATGTGGCCGAGAGTAGACGAGCGTCTACCGGACACGCTGCACATGCCGCAATTCCATTACACGGCGCGGCGGGGCCTGGTCGTCTCGTGCCTGCACTGCGGGCGGCTGGTCGTGGTGCATGACAGGATGGGCCGGGAGCACCGGCTGAACTCAAACGAAATATGGGAAACCACCTCACGGTAACCAAATAACAAACAGTAGACCCCGGGGAGCATACCCCGGGGTCTTCCCTATCACTCAGCAAGGGAAAACAGCTCATGAAAACACTCACTCAAGCAATAAGCGCACTATGCGACGGCGCACCCATCACCCTACCCAGCGGGGAACGGATCACCGAAATGCCGCTGCTAGACCAGCTAGCAGACGCGAAAACAGCCCGCCGGTGGGGAGGCTCCGGGGGTGGCGGCGCATCATCACCCATCAACCTAGACGCCGCGCAGATAGAGCAGGACATCGACGCCGAGGTGAACCGGGCCTGCTCACACCATATGCGGGCGGCAGACAGGAAAACCCGGGTGAAATACTGGGCGTCTAACATGCCGGGCCTGCACGCCCTAGCCGAGGCCCTGGAATGGTGCGACCGCATACGGGCGCTCAACCATATCAAGGTGCCGCTAGAGGGGGCATGCCCGAACTGCGGGGCGGAGCAGGTTTATAGGCACAACAGTGAGGGTGAGCGGATCGTTACCCCCGCGCTCACTATCACCCTGGACGGGCCGCGCCTCACCATCGCCTGCGGTGCCGACGGGTGCGGGCACACCGCGCACGGAATCACCGGGCTAGAAAATTTGAACAGCGAAACAAAAACTGCTATCATGTCCCTAGCAGGCACAACTGTACCCTAGCCACGGGTACACCAGGCGCACACTAACCCGGGAGCACCCGGGCATTTTTTTACACCAAAACAGGCCCCGCACACAACACGTGTGCGGGGCCAAACCAATTTAAAGACCATGAGCGACACAACACTATTCGACATCCTCCGGGCATTCCAGATGCGCGACACCAGCGACGACGCCGAAATACGCGCCCTCACCGACCGGGACATTACACGGGCGATAGAGCGCCACCACGCCCGCCAAACCCAACGCAGACCCAGAAACAGGCCAACCCCCGCATACCGAGACCCGACCGGAGAGGCAGCATGCGCACGCACAAACTCAAAATCCAGGAAATCCCGCTCAAAAACATTGCGCTTTTAGCGGGCAACCCGCGACGCGGCAACATCGACGCCGTAGCCGAATCAATGGAGACCAACGGCGTTTACCAGCCGGTCATCATCAACAAGGGCACGCACACCGGCCGCGAGATGGAGGTTATAGCCGGTAACCACCGGGTGCAGGCCGCGCAGAAGCTCGGGCTAGAATCCATCCCCGCTATCGTCCTAGACATCACCGATAGCGAGGCTAAACGCATCGCCCTAGCCGATAACCGCACAAGCGACCTCGCAGAATACGACGCGCAGGCGCTCCTTGACATGCTAGACGACCTGGACGACCTGGTAGGCACCGGGTATGACCTGGATGATTTGGACGAGCTGCGGGCCGATCTAGAGGAAATCGCCGAAGAGATAGAGCCGGAGAAAGACACGGAGGGCGGCAGCCTTGAAGAACAGTTCGGTACCCCCCCCTTCACCACCCTATCGGCGCGCGGCGGGGCGTGGCAGGCCCGTAAACGGGCGTGGGCAGCAAGTGGTATAGAATCCGTCGCGGGCCGCTCGGAGGGCCTTCTAAGCGACGCACCGCACTACAAATACACGAACTTCATGTACGTGAAAAACCTCGCAGAGAAGGCCACCGGTAAGAAGCTCACCACCCAAGAAGTCCTAGATAGCGAGTTCGCCGAAAAACTAAACGAGGTAGACGGCGGCACATCAACCTTTGACGCCGCACTATGCGAAATCCTCTACCGCTGGTTCTCCCGCGAAGGCGACGAAATCACCGACCCCTGGGCCGGTGGATCAGTCCGCGGCATCGTAGCCTCAGCAATGGGCCGCCACTACACCGGGCATGAGCTGCGGCAGGAGCAGGTAGACGAGAACCGCGCCCAGGTAGAAGAATCACGCGGCAACTATGACGGGTGGGCGGGCGACCCCACCTACATTGTGGGCGACTCACGGAAAACGCTAGCAGCCCGCACAGCCAGCTCCGCCGACATGGTGATAGGGTGCCCACCCTACTACGACCTAGAGGTATACAGCGATCTAGCGGACGACCTTTCTACCATGTCACCCGCAGAGTTTGATGCATCAATGGTGAAAACCATGCGTGAGGTCGCCCGCGTCCTACGGCAAGAACGGTTCGCCGTTTTCATCGTCGGCAACGTCCGCAACAAGCAGGGCGAGCTGCTATCAATGCACCGGTGCATGCTGAACGCCGCAGAAGCCGCCGGGCTAACCTACACGCAGGACGCGATACTGCTAACTCAGGTTGGCACGGCCGCGCTCCGCTCACCCCGTCAGTTCAAGCAGACCCGTGTACTTGCGCGCACGCATCAGGAAATCCTGGTGTTCGTGAAGGGCAACCGGAAAAAAGCCGCTAAACGCCTCGGCGACGTAGACGTTTCCATAGATCTGCAAGAGGCCGTGGCAGAGATGGAGAGGGAGAATGACGCAGCAGGAGAAGCCGCCGCGTAGGCGTTGCAAAGCACGTAACCGGCGCGGGGGCCAATGCAAACGCTACCCAATCCCCGGCGGCACCGTCTGCAAAATGCACGGCGGTGCCGCGCCGCAGGTCAAACGCAAAGCAGCCCTGCGGCTCCAAGAGCTGGTAGACCCGGCCCTGAAAGTGCTCGCCCGCGAAATGGTGAGCGCCGAAAAATCAAGCGACAGGCTACGCGCCGTAGAAAACGTCCTGGATAGGGCCGGTATAACCAGAAAGCAGGATCAGGTGGACGAGACAACGGCGCAGGAGATGCTGATAGCGAAGCTGCAGCAAATGACCGGACAATAAAACACTGGGGGCGGGTGGGGTGTATGGACTTCCTGAAAATGGTGGCCGCCTACCCGCCCGAGATGGTCGCGGAGGCCGTAGCCTCACTACCCGATCACGTGGCGCAAAAGCTGTTGGAATCCATCACCACCACAGCCGGTAAACCCGCATACGGCACCCCCGGGGAGCTGGCGGCCGCACTAGACGAAAGGACAGTGCAAACACCGGCGCTAGACCTGATCGACCAGAAGCTAGTAGAAGCGTTCAACACACCGGATTCGCGGCTAATCATCAGCATGCCACCGCAGGAGGGCAAATCACAGCGCGCCTCCCGCCGCTTCGTCGAATGGGTACTCACGCAGAGGCCGGACACGCGGGTAATCATCGCCTCCTACCAACAGGAAATAGCCGTTGAATGGGGTGGGGTTATCCGTGACGACATCCGCGATAACGCCGCGAAACTCGGCATACGTGTGCGCCCCGGTTCATCCTCAAAACAGTTCTGGAAGCTGGACGGGCACGAGGGGAGCGTGTTCTGCGCGGGCGTAGGCGGCGCAATGACCGGTAAACCGGCCGACCTGCTGATTATCGACGACCCCGTGCGCGGGCACAAAGACGCCTCTTCACCCACCATTCAAAAGGATCAATGGAACTGGTGGACGGGAACCGCCGCCGCGCGTCTCGCCCCAGGTGCCCCCGTGATTCTAATCCTCACCAGGTGGCACGATAACGACCTGGCGGGGATGCTCATGCGGGAAAACCCCGGCGAATGGGAGTTCTTGCGCATCCCAGCGCAGGCAGACCATAAGCCGGAGGCCGGGGAGGAAGACCCGCTAGGGCGGGAACCCGGCGAGTTCATGGTGTCCGCGCGCGGCCGCACACAAAAGAACTGGGAGAAGCGCAAACGCGAGGCCGGGCCGAAATCATGGGCCGCCCTATACCAGGGCACGCCGTCACCCGACGAAGGCGGCATTTTCCCCGGCACCTGGGCGCGCTACAGCAACCCCATATGGGTTGAACAGCCTACCGGTGAGCGGGTAATCCACGGCATAGGCCCAGAGGACGAAATCATTCAATCCTGGGATCTGGCGTTTAAGGGCACCGACCAATCAGACTACGTTGTGGGCCAAGTCTGGCTGCACAGGGGTCCCCGCTGCTTCCTGCTGGATATGCGGCGTGAGCGGCTTACATTCATGGAGACGCTAGACGCGATCAAGGCAATGTCCGCGAAATGGCCGCAGGCCGTAGCGAAATTCGTTGAGGACAAAGCTAATGGCCCTGCGGTCATCAACTCCCTGCGCGGGAAAGTCGCCGGGATAATCCCAGTCACACCCGACGGCGGTAAAGTCGTCCGCGCTAACGCAGTCTCGCCACTAGCGCACTCCGGCGACATCATCCTGCCCGAGCCGCACCTGCTACCAAATGTTGAAGAGCTGGTTGAGGAAGCGAAGCTTTTCCCGAATGGGAAGCACGACGACGCGGTGGACGCCATGACACAGGCAGTGAACCAGCTCGGCATCAACCCCATCACCGGCGGGGACACGATAGAAGACGCCGAAGAATGGGGTGAGGACGGGTACAGCATCGGATTCTACTAAAAGAAAGGGGTGGCTATGGGCCGCCTGCAAAGCATCATCGAATCGGCGCGCGAGACCATTACGGGCGCGTTCAACGGCCCGGCCCGTGAGCTAGAGGCCGCCACCGCGCAGCTGCGTGAGTCATTCTCCACGATTGAAGGGATGATGGCGGACGACGCCGGGTGGCGGCGGCTCACCACCATAGGCAGCGAGGAGTTCACCCTAGCCGGTGTGAAGCGCAATAGTGACGTGTGCAGGCTAATGTCCGTGTCCGACCCGCTGGTGAAGCGTGGCGTGCACGTCCGCGCCGGGTACGTTTTCGGCGCCGGTGTGGGCGTTACCGCCACAGCAACCGCAGAAAACAGCAGCCAGGATGTGAACGCCGTCATACAAGCGTTTTGGGATGCGCCCGCAAACCGCCGCGCACTCACAGGGATGCAGGCCCAGCACCGGCTAGAACACGCGCAAGCGACCGACGGGAACATCTTCATCGCCCTACGCACCGACCCCAACAGCGGGGCCGTAACCGCCCGCACCATCCCACTCACCGAAATCACCGGCGTACTCACCAACCCAGAAAACGCATCAGAGCCACGGTACTATTTGCGCGCCTGGACAGAAAAACTGTATGACGCCGCGAGCACCCAGACCGTCAGCAAAGAATCCTACTACCCCGCCCTCGGGTGGCGGCCCGTAGCGCAGCCCCAGACAATCGGCGGCATCCCCGTAGACTGGACTACACCAATCCACCACCAGGCAGACGGATCACCCGACGGCTGGGCCTGGGGTGTCCCCGACATCTTCGCCGCCCTCCCCTGGGCACGCGCATACAAAATCTATTTGGAGGACTGGGCGCGGCTCATGCGCGCACTAGCACGCATCAGCCACCGGGTAACAGCGAAAAACAACAAAGCCGCCGCCGAGGCACGCCGCGCACTACAGCACGCCGCACTATCCCCCACACCCGGGGTAATCGGCACCGTAGACGCCACCGTAGAGGCCATGCCCAAGACCGGGGCGACAATCGACGCAGAATCAGGGAAACCCCTAGCATCAATGGTCGCCGCCGCACTAGGCGTCCCCGTAACCATGCTACTAGGCGACCCAGGGCAAACCGGGGCGCGGGCAGTAGCCGAAACACTAGACCGGCCAATGCTCAACGACCTCATGGCGCGGCAACACCTCTGGCAGGAAACCTACAGGGCTATCCTGGGGCACGTCATCGACGCCGCTATAGCCGCACCGCAAGGCCCGCTCAAAGGCACCGTGAAACAGGTTGCTGGGCAATGGGACATAAGCCTACCCGAAGGGGTAGAACGCACCCTAGTGTTCCACTTCCCCGACCTCAACGAGCAGACGCTAGCCGAGACAATCGACGCGGTAACCAAAACCTACGCGACCGGGCTAGTACCCTACGAGACCTTGGCGCTGCTCACCCTACGCGCGTTAGGAGTACGCGACCCCGACGAAATCATAGCCGGAATGAAAGACCCCACCACAGGAGAGTTCATCCCCGCCGGGGCCAACCTAGCCGACGCAATCATAGCGCAAGCAACACGCGGAGAACGGAGCGACGAATGACCGTGCACATGGCAGCCGCCGAAGCCGCGCAACGCCTCAAAGACCAAACCGAACGCATGCTAGCCCTCCCCGAGACGACACTAGCCACACAATGGGCCGCAGCATGGGAAACACTAGAGGCAGCATTCGCCGACGCCATCCGGGCGGCACAAGACCCCACCACAGGGGCAGCCCCCGGGTGGCGCATCCTCCAAGCAAACCGCACCCACGAAGCCCTGCAGCATGCCCGCGAAAAACTAGAAGAACTACTCGCCGAATACGCGGGCATAACCGCAGACATCACCATCCCCGACGCGATCAACAGCGCACTAGACGCACACGCCAGGATGGTAAAAACCCAGCTACCCCTCACCTACGCGCTTTCCCACACCCTCAACACCATCTCGCCGGAAGAAATCGACTGGATGGTGAACCGCGCAACACAGCGCATCACCACCCACACCCTGCGGCTCCCCGCCGAAATCGACACCAAGCTAAAACACGCCCTCATACGCGGCACAGCAACCGGGGAAAACCCAGAAGAAACAGCGCGGCAACTACTCAAACAAGTAGGCGACACCTTCAAAGGCGGGCTACCACGCGCAACCATGATCGCCCGCACAGAAACCCACGACGCCCAGCGCCACGCAACACAACAATGGGAGAGCCGTAACACCGACATCCTAGAAGGCTGGGTATGGGTAGCCGCCCTAGACAAGCGAACATGCCCCGCATGCATCGCAATGCACGGCAGCACCCACCCAACCAGCGAAACCGGCCCGAACGACCACCACCGGGGACGGTGCACCCGCGTCCCAAAGACCAAACCCTGGGCGCAACTCGGCATCAACCAAACCGACACCGCACCAAAAATCCAAACCGGCGAAGAATGGTACCGCTCACTCACACCACAAGCGCAAGCCGACATACTCGGTGCGCAACGCGCCCACCTCATAAACACAGGCCAGATACCATTCACCGCCCTAGCCCAAAGAACAACAACCCCGGGCTGGCGCGACACCATCACCCAACGCCCACTACGCGACCTAAAACAGAAAGCCAAAAATGCCTAAAACACTCACCCGCGAATCAGCAGGCGGACAAGCAACCAGCGACCTCACCGGCGCAAAAATAGCAATCACCATCATCACCCCCGGCCAAGGATCAAGCGGCTACTACCCGCCCGAAACCATCTCGGGCGCCGCCCACCTCTTCCCCGCCGGTACACACATGTACATCAACCACCAAACCGAAACCGAAGAATGGGAGAGGCCCGAAGGCGACCTAAACCAGCTAGCCGGAGCACTAGCAACCCCCGCCACCATCAACCCAGAAACCGGGGCACTAGAAGCAACCGCCGAAATCTTCGAATCACACCGAAAATTCCTAGCCGACCGCGCACACATCATCGGCGTAAGCATCAACGGAACCGCCAGCATCAACCCCGACGGCATCGTAGAAGCCATCCACAGCATCCGCTCCGTAGACTTCGTAACCCGCCCAGGACGCGGGGGACGAATCGACCAAATCCTAGAACACCAGAAGGAGGACGAAGGCGAAATGCCAAAACCCCATGAACAGCAAAACCCCGTGGAAGAAATCACAGGCACCAACGACACCCTGGAAAACAACGCCACCGGTGAGGCCGTGGCCGGTGAAACGGCACCCGCCAGCGACGAAAACACCGCCGAAGCAGGCACCGAAGCAGTAGATCCGGAGCCGGGGCCGGTGGAGAATGACGGGTGCGCCGAATCGGCCCGTGAGTCCGCCGTGTCTGAGGCCGCCCGCCTCGCCACCGAGAATAAGGCGTTGCATGAGCGCATCGCGGTGTTGGAGGGTGAGGCCCGCCGCGCCGTAGTTGAGGCTATTGTTCGTGAAGAGTTCCACGGCATCAACGCACCCCACGCCGTGAAAACCCTCACAGAGGCCGGGGCGGCGGACAAGAACCTAGACGCCGAAGCGTTCCGTGAAAGCGTCCGCGCTCACGCCGCCGAGTACCCGCGCGCCCCCTACGGCGCACCCGGCGTCTACGGCATCCCCGCCGGTGGTGGGGATACCGTCACCGAATCGGACATCATCGAAGCAATGAAAGGCTAAACCATCATGGCTAAAAACCTCGTCTACCCGCGCGCCGAACACATCAGCGTACCCTCCCCCGCCGACGTGAAGAGCGGCGAACCCGTAGTGGTAGGAGGCCCCGACGCCGGTTACGCCGGTGTGGCAATCATCGACGCAGCCAACGGGGCACCCGTCACCCTAGACCTCGTAGGCTCCTGGCTGATCCCCGTCAAAGAAAAGGTGAACGCCGGGCAGCGCGTGAACGTCGGCACCGACGGGAAGCTAACCACCGGGGCAGGCAAGAAATGGGGTGTGGCCCTGGAAGGCTCCGCAGCCCCCGGCGCTGACGCCCACGTGAAGCCGCTCGGCGCATTCTAACCCCACCCCCCGACAAGAAGAGAGAAAACTCATGAGCAAAGACTTTCTACACGCGGACAAAATCGCTGAGGCCGGTGTGCCCGGCGGTGATCGCATCATTGAGGCCGCACGCCTGTTCCGTGCAGGCATGACCGGTACCCCCTCCGCCCAGGCCCGCCTGAGCGAAGCCATGACTACTAGTGACTTCCCTACGCTGCTGGGGCAGGCCCTAGAAATCGACATGCTGCACACGTACCGCGACTACGTGCCGCAGTGGCAGGGCATTGCGGACACCACAGAGGTGGCAGACTTCCGCCCTAAGACCCTCAAAGACCTCTTCGGCCCCGTAGACTACGAGCTGGTGGCGCAGGGCGAAGAGTACAAGGCTACCTCGCTGAGTGATACTAAGCACGAAATCAAGGTGCAGAAGTACGGTATCACCCTCCCCTTCACCTGGGAGATGCAGCTCAACCAAGAATGGGAACAGCTCGCCCGCATCCCCGACCGCCTAGCGAAAGGCGCACGCAAGCGTGAAGACCGCGCCGTAATCGAAGCCTTCGTTGGCAGCACCGGCCCCCGCGCCAGCTTCTTCAAGGGCAAGGCCGCTGTCGCTGCTAAGCCGCTCACCATCAACAACCTTTGGGAAGCGTACAAATCCATCACCCAGCGGTTGAACAATGATGGTGAACCGGTAGACACCGGCAGCCTCGTGCTAGTAGTCCCCAAGACCCTTGAGGCTGATGCGCAGCGTATCCTCAACACTGAGCGGATCAAAACCACCGTGGGGGACACCACCACCGAAGAGAGCAATTACCTGCGCGGCGTGTTCACCCTCAAGGTTCTTGACGGCCTCACCGCCGTAGACAAGTCCACCAAGGCTGCGACCACCTGGTACGTGCTCCCCGGTGTGGGAACCACCAACCCTGCCCTGGTGAAAGCATCCCTGCGCGGGTACGCCGAGCCGGACATTCGTGTGAAGAACGACGCGGGCCGTAACGCCGCCGGTGGCGACATCGACCCGACCGCAGGCTCTTTCGACCGCGACACGATCACGTACCGTGGCCGCCACGTCACCGGCGCAACCACCGTATACAACACCGCCGTGTACGCATCTACCGGAGCCTAAAAGAAGGGATGGAGGGCCGCGCCCATGATAGAGAGAGATATTAGCCGGGTGCGGCTCCTCATCGCCGACCTGCCAAGGGACGGGGAGGCGGGGTGCGGCACGGGCACCCTCCTCACCGACGTGCAGGTGGAAGACCTGCTAGACCTGTCCGGCGGGAACGTGAAGCGGGCCGCCGCCCGGGCGCTCCGCACCATCGCCACTAGCGAGGTGCTGCTGTCCAAGAAGATAACGCAGCAGGATTTATCGGTTGATGGCCCGGCGGTTGCGGCTGAGCTGAGGGCGCAGGCTGACGCGCTGGATGCTGAGGCGCAACGCGACGAAGACCGGGCAGGTGGTGGCACTGGTGCTTTCTGGGAGGCGCTGGGTGGCCTGCACGGCTCGGCTATGAGTGAGGGCGCATCCCCCCGAGCCGCCACCTATGGGGGTGGGTTCGGTTGGTACTAGCTAACAGCCGCGTCGTTCCGAAGGGGTGGGGTGCTAGGCAGGCCCCCGTCCTGCTGGGTTCTATGAACAGCACGTGCGCCCTATACTCACCCGGGGCACCCGACAAGAATAACCCGCTAGAAGGGCCGGGGGAGCCGCGCATAGAGTATGAGGGCATCCCCTGCCGCCTACAGGAGCTAAACCTATCTGGCAACACTCAGGATGCTACGGGGCAGCTGGACGCGGCCCGCCGCGAGTACCGGGTGAGCATACCGCTGCGGGTTGAGCGGCCCCGCGTCGGCTGGGTAGTGCGCATCACAGGGAGCGACGACCCGGGCACGGTAGGCCGCGAACTCACCGTGCGGCAGATACTCTACGGATCGGAGCTGCCATGCCGTGACCTGGTATGCACCGACCCGATACAGGAGAACGGAGGGCGCGGTGACTAAAAGCATCGACATCACTGAGCTAGCCGCCATCGGCGCGAAACTAGCGGCCATACGCCCCCGTACCGAACAGGTGCTAGCCAAAGGGGCAGGGGACATCGCGGCCCAGGCGGCCGTGATAGCACCCATACGCACCGGGCACCTGCGGGCATCCATCAAACCCCGAAGGGTAAGCAGTGAAGAGTACGCGATCACCGCCGGGGCAGCATACGCGGGCTTCGTCGAGTACGGCACCGTGCACATGCGCCCCAGACCGTACATGCGGCCCGCCACCGATGCGGTCATACCATCCGTAGAGAAGGCACTACTAGAGGTAGGGGGGAAGATTTTCTGATGCGAATCACGGAGATAATACAGGCCCTCACCGCCGCCCTAGACGGCATCCAGAACACCACAGTGTACACGGGCACTATCCCCGCCGATGTGCCGCTCTACAGTGACGGCCGCACCCCCAAACCCTACATCCTCCTATGGGTCTCGCAGCCCACGGGGATTGACGCCATGCGGAGCGTCGCCGGGTGCGCCGACCGCGATTCACAGACCCTCACCATCCAGACAACCCTAGTAGGGGCCGATGTGAACACGGTCATGCACCTATCGGAAGAGGTGCGGGGCCGCCTCACCGGCCTCACTGTAGGCGGGCATGAGGTGAGGCCGGACGAGCCGCAGCAGCAGACCGCGTACCCCGAATTTGACACAACGACACCACCCGCGCGGGCATACGTACCCCTGGTGTGGCGTCTCACAACCCAATGAACGAAAGGTGAAAAGTAGCATGGACGGATTCGTGCGTGTAGCCCACAGTGTGACCGGGCTGATCGTGGAGGTGCCCGAGCACTACCTGAAATTATTCCCGGGTCTGTACCGCGACCTGCCCTCGACCGAGGGGCGCGTGCAGCCGGTGACAGAGATAGACCCCAAGGCAACCAACAATGGAGGTAAGAACTAATGGCAGTCCCCCCGGGCCGCACCCTAGCTGGTGCTAAAACAAAGCTTGTGCTCATTCCCGCCGGTGGTATCAAAAACCCGGCGGCCCCGACCATAACCGAGCTGAACGCGGGCAAGGACGCATCGTGCCGCCTGCTGAAGGACGGCACGCACGTTGGTGCGGCCGCTTCCGAGACTATCGACGGCATGGCCGCCCTCTGTGAGGACTCCAACGCTAAGACGTTCGGCAAGGCGAACTTTGAGGGTAAGCTCGTACCCTTCCGTTGGTTCAATAAGGATAAGCCGGGGCAGGCTGATACGCAGGGCGACGAGATTTTTCAGATGCTCAAGACTAAGGGCACCGACATTTTCGTTGTCGTCCGCGTCTCCGCCAAGCCCTACGATGCGCCGTTTGAGGCCGAAGACGAGATTAGCGTGTATCAGGCCATCACCGACACCCCCCGCTACCCGGAGGGCGAGAACGGTAGTGAGGGTTACATCCGCGCCGAAGTCGATTTAGCTGTGAACAACGGTTGGCCGTTCATCGCGGCTAAGGCGGCCTAATAGTCCTGCCACCCGTGCGGTGGCTCCCCCGCGCTCCACCATAGGCGGTGAGCGCGGCTCATACCCCTCATCCGGGCCGGGTTTAGTGTGTGCCCCGGCCCGGCTGAGGGCACTTTAATCACACGCGAAACACACACGATAGGACAAGAATTATGGCTACCAAGAAGAAGAACACCGCAACCACTGCACCGGCCCCTGCTGGGTTCAACCTCACCGACTGGATTACCGGCGGCACTGAGCACCGTCTCACCCGCACCGCCCTGCTGGCGCTGGACGCTAACGCTGCTGAGCGCATCGCCGACCTAGAGGCCACTATTAAGCGGCTGTCCGGGCCGGAGGGTGCGGCCCCGGCCGGTACCGAGGCTCTGGGTGAGGTGAGTAACGCGGACAAGCTCACCGAGGCGCAGGACGAACTAGAGCACCTGCTAGGCACCGTGCAGACCGCCGAGGTTGTGGTTTTCGGTCTGGTGGATACGGAGAGTGAGCGTATCCGTGAAGAGTACAAGGCCGCTGGTGGCACCGACGAAGGCATTAAGAATGATGATGTGCGGCTCTGGTACCGCATCCTAGCGGAGGCGGCGACACTGGAAGGGCACCGGCTCACCCCCACCGAATGGGAGGGTGTGCACGAGACTGTCGGCGGGCAGTTCGTGCGGGTAATCGGAGCCTACGTTGAGGCCGCTAACGCCGCCGTGGGCTTCGAGGTGTCGCCCCGGTTTCGTAGCTGACTGCCTCATTTGCGAGGAGCACGCGGGGGGCCTGCTGGCGTTGCAGGCCGCCCGTGATTGGGGTGTTGCCCCGCATATCCTGCTTGGTGGTACGGGGCCGTGGACTGACGCCGACCGTATCGCCGTTATGGGCCTCGCATTGTATGAGCGTGAGCTGTGTAAGGAGTGCGGGCGGCACACCAGTATTTGCCGTAACCCGAAGTTTTCCGGCTGGTTCGAGGTGGAGCAGGAGACGTGCTATGCGAAGGCGGCGGTTGATCGTGTGACTGGTGGGAAGAATTTCCGGCCGGAGCCGGGGCGGGTTATGTACCCGGTTTTGGAGGATTTGCGGGATGATCCCGCTTTTGTACCTGATGATGTTTAGATGATTTGGAGATGTGTTTATGGCTGCTGAGCAGAAGGTTACGGTACGCCTACGCGCCGATGTGAAGCAATTCACTGAGGGTATGCGGCAGGCCGGTAAGATAGCGAAAGACGCCGCCAAGAACACCGAAAAATCATTCAGAAACACCGAAAAATCCACGCGCCAGGCCGGGGCCGCCGCCGCTAAATCCATGCGCGGCATCGGCACCGAGGCACGCAAAACCGCTACCACCTCCGAAAAAGCACTGCGCGGCATCGGCACCACCTCACGCCGCTCAGCATCAGAGGCCGCTAACGCCATGAAACGCATGGGCGAAATAGCGAAGGGTGCGGGGGCGCAGGCGCAGCGGGCCGCGAACGTGCGCGGCGGCACCGGTGACCTCGGCGCACCCTGGCGGCGGCTCGCGGCAGACCAGCGGGCCGCCGTAGCATCATCACGCGCAGCCTCAGCAGAGGTGCAGGCCGCAGTGGTAGCGGCAGGGCACGCCCGCGCCGGGGGCGGCGCATTCACCGCCGTATCAGCCGGTGCAGCTGCGGCTTCACGCGACGCTTCTAAATCGCTATCCGGTATCGGCATAGCGGCAGCGGCGGCCGGTAAGCACGCTGGTGACGGTATGCAGCAGGGTATGCGCACCGTCACCCGCTCAGCCCGTGACGCCGCCACGCAGACAGTGCGCGCCCACGAAGCCGCCGCCGTAGCAGCCGTAGCCGCGTCACGGCGCGCCGCGCAGCAGACAAGCGGGCTAACCGGGCAGCAGTCAGCAAAATCAGCACGCACCGCAGCCGCAGAATCGCAGGCCGCTATACGATCCACAGCGGCGGTAGCGGCAGCGGCGGCGCTCACTAGCGCCACTAGCATACGGGCCGCGCAGCAGGGGACTGTGCGGGCTATCGCCGAAACGTCACGGGCGGGGCAGGCAGCTAACGCTGCCTTGTTCGCTAACCGTGCGGCGCAGGCCCGACAGTCCGGGGCGCAGGTAGTGCAGGCGTATCGTGACACTGCTGCACAGTCCTATGGTGTTTTCTCCGGTATGACGCGGGCGGAGAAAGCGGCGCGCCGTGAATCAGCACGGGCCGCTATAGACTACGCGGGCGGCATCACTACCGCTATGGAGCGGGCCTCCCTCAACTCGCAGAACGCCTACAGCGGCCTTGCCTCGTCCGTCGGGGCGTCTTTCAAATCGGCGGCTGTGAGCGCCCGCGACCACATCCTGAGCATCGGCCCCGTAAACAAGCTGGTGTATTCGGAGATGGCGGTGAATGCGCGGGCTGGGGCCGCCGCAACCGCATCATCGGTTCAAACATACGCCACCGCGGCTAAGAATACGTATGCGCAGATGCGGGAAAACAGCCGCCAGGCAACAGACTCTTCGCAGTCGCTCACCCGCTCTATCCTGGGCAACCGTGACGCAATGGATAAGCTCGCCTCCGGTAGCGCTATCGCCGGGGCCGGGCTGCTAGCAGCATTCGCTTTCCCCGTGAAGGCTTTCGCAGATTTTGATGCGGCCATGTCCGGCGTGCAGGCCGCAACGCATGAGACCGCATCGAACATGAATCTGCTGCGTGAGGCCGCGATCAAAGCCGGTGCGGACACAAAATACTCTGGTACCGAGGCAGCTAACGGCATCACGGAGCTTGCTAAGGCCGGTGTGGAAACATCGGACATTCTGAACGGCGGCCTCGATGGTGCCCTGTCTCTGGCGGCGGCCGGTGAGCTTCGTGTCGGTGACGCCGCCGAACTGGCGGCTACCGCACTGACACAGTTCAAACTCAAGGGTAGCGACCTGGGCCACGTAGCAGACCTGTTGGCTGCTGGTGCAGGTAAGGCGCAGGGTAGTGTCGGTGACCTGGGTTACGCTTTGAAACAGTCCGGCCTGGTTGCCGCGCAGACCGGGTTCAGCATCGAAGAAACCGTTGGTGCCCTATCCGCGTTCGCATCGGCGGGCCTTATCGGCTCCGACGCGGGCACATCGTTCAAGGTCATGCTGCAGAAGCTACAAAACCCGTCCAAGGAGACGGCGGAGACAATGAGCGAAATGGGCCTTAGCCTGTACGATAACCAGGGCAAGGTCAAGAAGCTGGCGGTGTTCGCGGGCGAACTGAAAGCCGCTTTGAAAGGCATGACGGCTGAGCAACGTGACGCGACACTGGCGCAGATTTTCGGTTCTGACGCTGTGCGTGCCGCCGCCGTGCTCTACGAGCAGGGGCAAGACGGTATCCAGGGGTGGATTGATAAGGTCAATGACTCTGGTTACGCGGCCGAGACAGCGGCTATCGCGCAGAACAACCTTAAGGGCGACCTTGAGAAGCTGGGCGGGTCTATCGAGACGCTTTTCATCAAGTCCGGTTCTGGTGTGGCCGACGCCTTGCGCCCGGCCGTTCAATGGCTAGATAAGCTCGTTGATGGTCTTTCGCGTGTCGATTCGGGTACGCTCACCACGGTTCTCACCATTGGGGGTATCACTGGTGCGCTGCTGCTGGCTGTGGCTGGTGCCGCGAAGTTCGTTACTATGGTGCACGCTACACGCACGGCGCTAGTTGAGCTAGGTTTAGCCGGGCGCAGCGCCTCAGCCGGTGTAGCCGCATCTAACGCCCAGATGGAGGCGGGAGCCGCAAGCGGTGGTAAATTCTCCGGTGTGGTAGGGAAGCTGGCCCGTGGATTCGGCTACCTCTCCCTAGCTGTAGCTGGTGCTGAGGCGATAGCTACACCTTTCAAGAACCTTAACGCGCAGACACCGGGCGTGGAGAAAATGACTAACGCCCTATCTGAGAGCGGCGGCGAAATGAACCGCATCAACGACATTTTCAAAAACGCGGAGTTCACCAACGGGCGCGGCAGGTGGGCCATGCACGGCACCGAAGAAGGCATCAACGGCATCAACGACGCACTGAAACGCCTCAGTAACCAAACCGCGTTCGACGGGTTTAACGGCATGGTGAACAACATCGTCGGCTCTAAAGGTTCGTTCGATCTGCTCAAGGATAGTGTGTTGCAGGTGGACGAGGCGTTGGCGAAGATGTACGGTGAGAATCCGCAGCGCGCTACCGCGCTCTTCAAGCAGATAGCGGACGAGGCGGAGCATTCGGGTGTGAGCGTCAGCAAGATAACCGAGCTTTTCCCGAAGCTTGGGCAGGCTGTCACCGACTACGCCAATAAATTGGGTGTAGCGCTCACCGATGAAGAGAAATTCCAGGCGATGAAGGGTCAGCTGCCCGAGAAGCTGCAAAAGGCCGGGGCATCCCAGGAAGAGCTGAACAAGAAAATCAAGGAGGGAACGGCCGCTACCAGTGAAGCCACGGACGCTATCGGTGAGAACACTAAGAAGCTGGACGAGAACGGCGAAGTGGTAGAAAAGGTTGAGTCCCTGCTATCTGATTTTGCTAAGGCATTCGATTACCTCGGCAAGGGCTTCCGATCCTACAACGATTCGATGGGTTCATACTATGAGTCGCTTGAGAAGCTGGCGGAGGCTTTCAAGAAGGGTAAGACCGCTTCCTATGATCTTGGTTACGGTTTCGATAACGCTTCGAAGAGCGGCCGTGAGCTGAACAAGCTTTTCGGGTCTGTCGCTAACGAAACGAACAAGGTTGCTGTGGCGGCTTCTAACGCGGGTAAATCGCAGGAAGAGATTCGTGCGATTTATGAGCGAGGGTACCAAACGATTCGAAAATATGGGTACCAGGCGGGGTTGTCGTCTGAGCAGGTTGAGGACTTGGCGCGTGCTGCGTTCGGCCTGCAAGACAAGAACATTAGCATCAGCACGTTCATGGATGATAACGCCCGGGCGGTGGCTAACCGCACCGCTAAAGAGGTGAACGGCATCCCTAACCAGGTGCATGTTGCGGGCGGCACTATCGGTTTCGACCAGGCTACGGGCAAGGCAACGCAGCTGCGTGACGCCCTGGGTAATATTCCTGGGCAGAAGAACGTGAACGTGCAGGCGCAGGGTATCGAGGAGACTACTAGCGGTTTCAGTGAGGTTGCTAAGTGGCTTGAATCTATGCCCGGCAACAAGGAAATTGAGATTGATGCGACGGGCACGTTTGATGCGTCCTCAGCTATCCAGAGTGTGGGTGACGCGGTGAATGCTGTCCCCGGTTCGCACAACACCGATATGACGGCCACCACGGGTAATTTTGATTCTGCTGCGGCGATAACCGCCGAGTCTGTGCGGAACCTCCCGAAGTCGCACAACACCGACATGCGGGGTGACGCATCGAATGTGAACCGTGCAGCATCGCAGGCGTCAGACTCGGTAGGGAAAGTTCCCGATAGGCACAACACTGAGCTGAACGTCGTCGGCCTCGGCGGGTTCGTAGGCAGTGTTCGCCGCGCTATCGACTGGGTGTTTTCAATCCCTACCGTCCGTGAAACAACGCTGCGGATTAGGAATATCACGGAGAATATCACTCACAAGATCGAGACCTACCGTAAGAAGTTTTTCGGCTTTGCCTCCGGCGGGCATGTGGGTGATACGATGCGCGGCTTCGCCTCCGGGGGGCTGATTAGCGGCCGCCCACCTGCGGCCCCGCATGTTGATAACCGGCGGGCGGTTGTTGAGGATACAGGCGAGCCTATCCGTGTGCGCTCCGGTGAGTTCATTATGAACGAGCGGGCTACGCGGCGTAACCGTCCGCTGCTTGAGTTCCTGAACGCCGGGGGTAACCCCCGCTCGGTGCGCGGCTTCGCCTATGGCGGTTCGCCCGCACCTGTGGGGTTCGCGCCCGCACCTGACGCTAACCTGCGGATTGGGGAGCAGATAGCGGCGGCGTTGAGTGAGTGGAAGCCGGTAGTGGAAATATCGGGCACGAAATTCTGGGGCGTTATGGCTGAGTCGCGTACCCGCGCACGCCGGTAAAGATAAGAGGAAATGAAGGAAAGGAGGGGCGGCGCATGTCTAGGATGTGGATAGGGCGGCCCGCAACAATGGTTTCCGTAAAAGGGTACTCAGAGGTGACAACCACCCGAACACTGGTGAACCGGATCGACACAGACCCGCTCACGGGTGTGCGCCGAACCTCCTTCTACGGGCCTCCCCGCAGTATGCGTGAGATGCGCTGCACCTGGCGGGCTGAGGGTGAACAGCTCGGGATGATTGAGGGGTTACTAAACCTGTCCATGCTCGGCGGGTCACTAGTCGGCCCCGCTACCCCGCTCACGGTCATACCGGCCGGGGCGGAGCATATCAACGTCATGCCCCCGCGCACCTCACTGCTGCTGGATACTTACGGGGCGGTGTATTCCCCAATGATGGTTGATTCGGGTGGGCACGGCATCATATGGCCCGGCGGCACATCGGTGACAACCCCGACGTTTGTTAGGCAGGACATTCCGTTTCCGTGGGGCGGTGAGGTGGTGAACATCTCATGCGTGCTAGAGGATGACTCATACCTGCGCATCTGGTGGGGCGGCGGCCGCGCCGGACAATTCGGTGTAACCACCGTGGAAGGGCCGGGTAAGGGCGCGGGCGTGCACCGTAGGGAAGCCTACGTGCTAGTCCCCAAAGCCTGCACCCTCTACGGCGTACAGTTGAGCGGGACAGGCACCTGCGCATCAATGGTGCTAGGGCGCGAAAAGAAGCCCTGGACGGTAGGCGAAACGCTAATGGGCGGCATCGTGGATGATTACGAGGTGAAGCCGCTCTACCGGGGCGGCAACAAGAACATTTCAGAGATAACGTGCACGATCAAGGAGACAGGGAGCGGTAGCTAATGGGTGCTGAGAATCCGGGGCCTACCCAAATCTGGGGGATGCAGGCCAGTAAATCGCATGTGCGGGAAAAGGGCGTGCGAATCATCTACGCCCGCATCTATGTTGGCGGCTCCGATGAAGGCATGCACCAGGTGGAGATTTCTTCCGCGATGTCTGGTGACCTGCCCGGCCGCCTGGCTATCACCTCCGGGTTCAACCAGTCTACGGGCACTATCACTTGGCAGATGACCGATGCGACACCGAACCTGTGGACGGGGTTCTCTGGTGGGCTGCGTGTCCCGAAAATCGGTGAGCGCATCGAAATTGACATGTCCCTATCCCCGTCGGATATACCCGGCCCTAATAAGTGGGTGAGGGTCTTCACGGGCCGTGTGGATTTTAATGAGGTTCAGGACGGTAACCAGCTAGTCACCCACATTGTGGATGACTGGGACAAGTTCGGTAAGGGTGTGGATGTTCTGCCGCTGCTGCGGCACATGCCCGGCCGTAAGAACAGCGATTTTAAGACTTTCACACCCGGCTGCTCTATCAACTGGGTTGTGTGGGATGTTCTGGATCAGTGCGGTTACGCGGTGTCCCCGGCGTCTAAGGTTCCTCTCGGTCATGATAAGCGTGTGGTGATGCACGCACCCTTGCAGGGCACTATGTGGACTGCCCACGAGAGGGGTAAAGGCGCGTGCGTGAAAGCGGGGCCTACCGAGGAAGTATACGATGCCTCACCTTCCTTTGCGTACCATGATAGCGGCGAATGCTACCTTTTCAAGGGCTGGGGGATCTATGAGAACTGGGCAGAGAACCGGAACCTGCGGGGAACGCAGCCGATCATGGTTAGGTTCCGTGTGGGCGCCGGGCACACCGGTAAATTCACGCTCAAGCTGACGGTGGGCGGTAAGAAGGTCGCTATCACCCTTGAGGGGAATAAGAGGCTGTCTGTGCACCCCGGGAATAATCCGCAGTATGGGGATTTTCTGGTACCGAAAGATGGCGTCGTGGAGTTCCTGATGCATGTGAACGGCCGCTGGGAGACGCGGCTAGGGGTTGAGGGTACGCCCGGCCCTAGCGGCGTACATGAAAGGTGGTGGGGGCCAAACAGTGAGGTCGGTAACTGTGAGATTATCGCCGAGCTAGGGTGTGAAATATCCGATGTTCTGGTAGCTATGGAGCCGCTGCCGCTATCGGGTAGGAAGCAGGCGCATGTGCGCATCCCCGACTACCTGAATAACCCTTACTGGACGCCTTCGGTGCGTAGCCGTAAGGCGTCTGAGTTCCTTGAAGAATTGGGTGAACTGATTCACTGCGCGATGTGGCTTGATGCGGCGGGCGAGTTCCATTTCAAACACGGAACAATGCTACGTGAAGCCATGGAGAAGGGCGTTATCTCCGCCGATGATGTGGTGGACTACACGCTCAAGCAGGATATTCTGCGCTCCGGGTCTGCGGTGCGGGTGAAAAGCAAAATCACATGGATTTCCAACATGGGTGAGGTCGGGAAGATTCACCGCGCCACACTCTGGCAGGGCACCGGGCAGTCCATCCTGGGCAATGAGGTTGTTGAAGAGTTTATCGGCCCGGACGAGAACGAAGACTGGTTCGAGCTGGACGACGACATTATGTGGAACCTGCATAATTTCTTCAACACACCCATATCCCAGCACGGGAACGGGTGGAAGCGTGAGATAGAGAAAATCTACTACGGCTCCTGCTATTTCACTATCGGACAGAACGGGTACACGGGCTATATTGCCGCCCCGAGGATTGAGCGGCTCGCCTGGTGGCGGTGGAAGCTCACGATTGATAACAAAGCAGTGTTCGGGAACGGGGGAGAATCCTCCCGATCCACGATGCAGTTCCCCGTGAACAACCGCACCATGCCAGGCACCTATGAAGACATGTGGGGCGAAAAAATGCCGATCATACGCGGCGGCGCTAAGGCGAAAGCTAAAGATGATGGTGACGCCGTTGTTCTCGGGCCGCTGCGTGAGGCACCGGAGCTTGAGATAGACGCCGGCATTTGGGCGGGCAGCCGCGAACGTGCGCTTGAGCTTGCTAAGGATGTGGCCGCGTGGCTATCAGATTCTAAAGCAGTTTATTCAGACTCTATAAACGTGAATTTCGACCCCGGTTACCGTGTGGGCGATGTCTACCGGTGGGAGGTGCCGGGTCTTAGTACCCGCGTTTATTGTCTCGTCCTGGGTGTGGAGCACCGCCCGGGGGAGGATCGCACCGAGCTTACGGTGCGCACTTACATGCAGTTGGATTAGGAGAATGTATGGCTGAGTACTGTACGGTGACAGCTAATTTTTTGACGATGCAGGAGCGGGGTGGTGCCCCGGTTCCTGTGTCTGGGCGTGTGGAGTTCACGCCGACCGCGCACGCTTTTAGTGGTGACGCGGTGTTTACGCAGGCGGCCCGCACCGGGTACGTTGTGGGCGGTGTTTTGTATGATTCGCCTGACGCAACCACCGCTGGTGTGCGGCTTGTCGCCCCGTCCCCTGGCGTGTCGCCGGAGCGTTTCGGGTACAAGGTTACCGCGCATTTGCGTGATGGTGAGGGCCGCCCGGCACCGTACCCGTGCGGTTTTATCCACCCTACGGCGGGGGCGGTGCTGAATCTTGCTGAGCAGGCTCCGGTACCTGATCCGGGTTCGCCGTCTGGGTGGTCTGTGCGTGGGCCGCGTGGTGAGGTGGGGCCGCCGGGTGTGCAGGGTGAGCGTGGTTTGCCTGGGCCGCAGGGAGACCCGGGGCCTCCCGGCCCGCCTGGTGCCCCGGGTGCGCCGGGCCGTGATGGCGGGGCGTTTGATGATTCAAAGATTCTGCGGCGTCTTGATGCTCTTGAGGCTGCGCCGAAGCAGGCGGCGCCCGCTAAGTCTGGTTACAGTGTGAGTGTGATTGACGCGCCCTATGGTGCAGACCCTACGGGTAAGGCTGATGCTACGGCGGCGATCCAGGCGGCGGTTGATGCTGTGTATGCTGCTGGTGGCGGGGCTGTACGCATCCCCGCCGGTAAATATTTAGTATCATATCCGTTTATTAAGCTCAAGGGGTTTGTGCAGGTTATCGGTGATGGTGACGGCACCCAAATCCTAGCATCGGACGGCACGCCTATCACGGAGAAGACAGGGGTTTTCCATACCGGTACGTGGAATGAGCGTGCCTTAGACCCCGACCTGATTCATTTCGGTGTGTCTAGCGTGTGGATTCGCGCCCACCGGACGGGCCGTAACCACCAGGCGGCCATACCTAACCTCTGCGGCGTGCTACTAAACACTGATCTTGGGGATTCCCCTGCTGAGCCGGACGCCGCACCGACCATGAATAATGTGAAGGTCTGGGATATGGAGACGGGCGCGGCGATCCTTGGCCGCGACGACCAGGCAATGGACGTGTGGAACCTCAAGATACGCAACACGCTGCAGGCCGGGCTTGTTGTGGGTAAACCTGATGGGCACCCCGAGCTGGTGGCGAAGGTTGCGGGCGGGAACGGCGGCGCCGATAACCAGTTCTTCGGGCTGAATGTCGGCGGGGCGAATCAGTCACAGGGTGGTTACTCCGGTGTGGAGGTGTATACGTCGCAGTGCACTTTCGTTCATTCCCGTGTGTGGTTTACGCACCGCGCCGCTTCGTGGCAGCAGATATACGCCCTGCCTGTGGCTTCGGCTGATGGCACTGATATTACTGCTGGCGCGCCGCAGGGTGAGAACCGGGCGGCGCAGAAGGACGGCTCGGGATGGTTCATCAAGGGAACTAAATGCATTTTCACGGGCTGTTTGGCGCAGGAGAACGGTGGGCATGGGTTCCTTGTTTATTGGGGGCAGAATCAGCTCACGAATTGCCGCGCCGAATCTTCCTCTTACCGTGACACGGTTCACGGGTCTGCTCGTGAGGGTGACGCCGCCGATTTCTATATTGCGAACGGCGGGGCTGACGGCACTATTATTACCGGCTGCATTTCGCAGAAGGTTGGGGGGCGCGGCACCGGCGCCCGCTGGGCTTTCTATGTTGAAACCTGGTTTAGGGGCCTCACGATCACCGGGTGTGCAGCTAAGGATGTTGCAGGCCCGGCCGGGTCTGAGACTGGGCCGGTGCGGTGGCGATCCCCGCAGGGTGATAACGTCTTTATCCAGGTGGATACGGTGTTTTTCACTACCCGTAAGGCTGGTGCTGGGTTGCAGGGGCCGAAAGGTGATCCTGGGCCGAAGGGCGCGGACGGGGTAGGGGTGCCGCAGAAGCTTTCTATCGCTGGTAGTGAGCTTACGCTCTCACCTGATGGGGGTACGGTAACCTTGCCTTCTACTGATTTATCTTCTCTTGTTTCTAGGGCTGATGCGCTTGCCCGCCGGGTAGAGGCCCTGGAAGCACGCCCGCAAGGCGGCGGCGGTGGCGGGGCTGTGATGAAGCCTCGTAAGCGGTACGGTCTGACGTGGGAGGCAAGGGACACGACAAACGTGAACGGCAATGGCAATAATGCACTATTGCGTCATTTCCTAGAGTTTGACCCAAATACGGGGCTAGGGATAGTGCATTTGGATTTCACAATACAGGCCGGGAAAATTCCGAGCGGATCCCTGTTCTCCATCCCTGACACGGGGCCGGTGGCATCATCTCTGGTTGAGATGCAGTCAGTAACACCAGGCGGCGGCGGCATTTGGATAGAAAAAGGTAGCCGTCAGGTACAGACTGACAGGATAAGCACCCCAGGGCGCTACATCCTGAACATTGTCGGATTTTTTGAGGAGAAATAATGAGTAAATATGAGGGGCCTTTCTGGCTCGTGGAAGCTAAGCCAGGTAATACGGCTCCGCCCGTGTCTGATACTGCTGCTGATCGCGGTTACCACGTCGTGCATAGTGATGTGGAGCCTGAGCCTGCCAAGGATGGGCAGCAGTGATCCCAGGGACAGCGTATGAGGGGTGATGATGGGCACTAACATTCCACCCGATTTCTGGGTTGCGCTCATGGACGTTCTCAAGGCGGCTGCCACTCTTTCGGCGGCCGCTTTCGTGTCATGGGCTGCCGTGAAGCTTAAGGATGTGCGGGCGGGGCTGCACCGTGTTGAGCACCAGGTGAAGAACCATCATCAGACGAATCTGCGTGATGATATTGACCGGAACCAGGCGGCGACCGCTAAGGGTATTGCCGATGTTATCACGCAGCTTGCGGAGATTCGCAAGGAGCAGGAGAAGACGGCGGCCATGTTGAACCTTGGCCTGTCTGAACATGCTGATATGCGCAAGGATATTGGCGGCATCCGGGGTGATATACGGCATGCGCGTGAGTTGGCTGACGCCGTGGATGCTCGGGTGCGGTCTTTGGAGGCGCGCCAGGTTTAGGCGTGTTTTTTTGGCTCGGTGATGCGAGCTAACACCCCAGTAAAACAAGGTGAACTATCACACAAAAGGAGGTGGGGCCTATGGCCTACCGATTTCTTACACAATACGACGCGCTACGGTTCACACCAAACGCGCTAGTCCAGTCCGTTTTCGGGTTCCCCCGTGTAATCACAAACATCACGATTCATTGGTGGGGCCGCCCAGAGTGGAAGCAAAAATTTGATGAAGTAATCAGGTTCTTCTGCGAGCTGAATAGCACGCAGACTAGCGCGCACGAGGTCATTTCTGATGGCGTTGTGGCGTGCCTTGTGGATCACGCTAACGCATCCTGGGCGAACGGCAACAGCAAGGGTAATGCGCAGTCAATCACCCTGGAATGCAACCCACGCATGTCTGCTGGCGACTTCGAGACCGTGTGTGAGCGAGTCGCCGACATCTGGATCATGCACGGGCAAATCCTGCCCGTCACAGAGCATCGGGACTGGTTCGCAACGGAGTGCTGCGGCACCTACCGTAAGGGAGAGGTTGTGGCCCGCGCCCTGCAAATCTACGAGGCGAAAAAAGGTAAGACCGCTATCACTAAGGTTGCTGAGAAGGCGACCCAACCCAAGGGAAAGGACGATAAGAGCATGGCTGACGCTATTAGCGAGCTGCGGGACAGCTGGGCACCCGGCATTGAGCATGTGCGCCATCACGGCGCTAACTGGATGGCGCTGCAGAACGTGAGCCGCCAGACTCAGGAGCTTAAGGACACCTGGACGCCGGGCATCCCGAACGTAAAGTTTGAGGGTTCCGCATATAAGCTGCTCCGTGAGAATTTGGAGGCGCAGCGTGAGACTAACGCGCTGCTGAAGCAGCTTATCGCAGCCCAGACTAGCAAGGTAGGAGAGTAAAAATATTATGGATGCAAAGCGTAAAGTTGGCCCCGTCACTGCTGCTGCGGGTGTAGGTACCGCCGTCGCCGGTAGCCTCACCGTTATTACCGGATACATTCTTAGCCGCTACGGTGTTGAGCTGCCTGCTGATGTGTCGAATGCGGTGTTTATCCTGATTTCTACGGTGGGTACTATCATCGGCGGGTTTTTGATCCGTGGTGAGAAGCCGACCTTTGAAGGGTTGATGGAGGCGGCCGCCCGTGGGGTGACCGGTGTAGACCATAAGGGTGCTGAGGTGCAGGGTGATACTACTTACCCGGCTTCCCCGGTGAATGATTTTGAGATTCCGCGTGAGACTTACGCGCCGAAGCACGCCGATCAGAGCGCCTAGCCGGTAGTGTGATTGTGGCCCCGCCCGCGCCCCTGTTTTGTGGGGGTGCGGGCGGGGCCGCTCTCTCTTTTTTTATGCCGTGTGGTGGGTGAGCACCCATTCGGTCATGCTGTCTGTCTGGGTGGGTAGTGTTTCGCGGGCTGGTAGCGCCGCGATTAGTGGCGTGATGCTGTGCGCGGGGGTGTACGCAATGGGTGTGCTCATTCTCCCCACCCTTCGCGGTCTGATCGTTCGGCCCTCACCTTGGCTAGGGCTTCAAGGTATTTCTGCGTGGCTTCTTCATCGGATAGACCGGTGATGTTCACATAAAGGCTGATGGCGTCCTGGTTCATTCCCTCTATGTATGCGGCGTGCTCACGCAGCTCTTGCGCTGTGAGCTGCGATTTATCGACACGCCCGTACATGAAAAGGTCTTCGCCGACTTCTTCTTTCTCTACTTTTAGGGGTAGCTGCCTAATGGGTGATTCCCACATTTCCGTTTCCTTTCTTTTAGCGTATTTTCGTGTATGCCCCGTGTATCTCTGATGCTGCGAGAATTTCAGCATCTTTCGCACTGTAGGCTACTAGTGCTGAGGGTGCCCCGGCTGGGTGCGCGCCTGCTAGACCGCTGGGGCGGCAGAAAGTTATTCTGCCACCGATCCATAGGATTCCGTGGGCGTGCGGGAATACGTGCTGCTGCCAGGCTTTTGTGTCTGTGCGCGCAAATATGAGTGCTATCCCGGTTCCGTCTGCTTCTGCGTGGTCTGCCATGCGTTCTAGCCATTTCCCGATTCCGCGCCCGTATGGTGGGTTTAGCCACACGCGCCCAAACCAGGGCATTATGAGTCCGTTATGTTGCTCCGTGTAGTTGACTTTCGCGGTGTCCCAGGGGCGCGGATCGGCGGCGCATGGGTCTAGGTCGAACTCGCCGAGTTGTTTTAGGATGCTGGGGGGGGTGAGCCATATGTCGCCACTGTCGCCTCGCTGTGGGAATGCCATTCTTATTTCCTTTGCTGTTGTTCCTGTGCCCTACGGGGCGGTTCATTATTCTTTTACGATGTGTACCGATGGGCGGGATTCTACCGGTGCGCCGTCCGGGCCGCGCATGTGCGCCGCAACATATATCGGGCGTATACGCTGGTTGCCCGGCCCGTAGTGCTGCATTCGCCAGTACCCGCGCACTTCTACACGGTGGCCCATGCCGCGCCGTGAACCTCCCGCCCCGTTACCGTGGGGGCGTTCACGCACGTACACTGCATTGATAGCCCGGGTATCACGCGCCGTACTGGTTGTTGTGTCCCCTTGGGTGCCCGGCCGGTACGGGCGTACATCACCGATTGAGGGTTCACGCGCTACCGCCCAGGTTGTGACTAGTAGGCGGGATAGCCGGGCGTACAGGCCCGTGTTTCCCTCTACTTCGCGCCATATGTGCCCGCGTGAGGTGCCTAGCAGCATGTATAGGTCTTCGCGTACCCATGCGGCACCCATAATTTGGATGGTCGCGGGGTTGGATACCATGAACGGTGATGCGTCACTGATGCTGTCGGGCGCGTCACCCCACGGGGCTACCTGGTCTGTCCCGCCGTCCCATACGATTACCCCGGCGTCAGATGGCATATGCTCCATGTGGGGCATGTAGTGCAGCAGGAACTCGGGGGCCGTGTCTATGACCGTTTCGGTCATACCCTTGTGTACCCACCATAGGGCGCCGTCTTCTATGCCTGCACGGTGTGTCCGGTATTTGGCTATGTGCCAGACCCCTTGTGTGCATGTGCTGATCGCCGTCTCAAGGTGCCCGATTAGCTCATTTTTGATGGCGGGCATGTCACGGGCGCCGTATGATGTGCTACGCATTCTCGGTGCTCTTTTTCTTGTACGGGCCGCGTGGTTTGGGGTGTTTCGCGCGCCAGGCGTCGATTGTCTCGGGGAGCCATAGGGGGGTGCCGTTCGCACCCCATGCGTCATTATCCAAAGGGTGGACTGCTAGTAACTTGTAAACGGCGTCGCGGGTTACGCCGAGGCGCCGCGCAACATCGCTGGGGCCGAGGTAGCTAGGTTTCTTTGTCATTCCTCTTTATCCTCTCTATACTTATCTTTATAAGTTGTTGTTTCCCGCTTGGTATGCGGGTAGGGGCGCCGCCGCGCGAGATTTAAGGGCGGCGCCCCTCCTTTTTTATTCGGCTGGTTTGACTTCTACCCACCATTGGTTGCCGTGGTGGCTTACGCTGTCTTCGCTGCGGCCAATGTACGCGGCTACCCCCTCAGCCGTTAGGGGCATCGGCTCAGAGTGTAGGGTGATTTGGGTACTTTCTTCGACAGCCCAGAAGGTTTGTATCTCGTGGCTGCTCAGATTTTCACGGACGCGCTTCTGTACCTCGGGGTGGTCGATGAACCACTCATATGCGCCGCCGGGCGTGCCCCACAGTTCACCCTCTTCAACGTGGCGTGAGTATTCGCCGATGTGGTCATTGTATGCCCAGTCTGCCAGCTCTTGCAGGGTGCCGGTGCATTCTGCTGTGGTTTTCCCGTTTTCGATTACGCGGGCGGTGTACTGTTTTTCCATTGTGCTGTTCCTGTCTTAGTATTTTTTTGCAAATTCTTTGAGGCATTCGGCCATGGTGCGCCCACGGGCGCATGCCCGAGGCCACCTGTCCCATTGGTTAGCCATCATGTCTGCATCTGAGGGGCACCAGTAGGCGAACCATTGCCCTTCTGCGGGGGTAGGGCCGCCTTCGCTGCGTTCCATCGTGCCTACCTGCTCGCCGTCTAACATGATGTAGTGGTAGCCGCGGCGAACTCGCTTGATTTTGAGGTTTTTCATTGTGTTGCTCCTTTTTGGGTGCCCCGCCCGTGGTGGGCGGGGCTTTCGGGTGTTTATTGGGTTAGATCGCGTATGCGGCTACTGTGTCCCAAAATTCGGATTCCTCTACTTTGAGGGCGAATCCGTCTTCATAGTCGCCTAGTACGGCGTCTGCGATTGCGTCGATGTCGTATTCTTCGCGGGTTGCGTCTCCGGCCTCGATAGCTTCGATGATTTCGCGGTAGATAGCTTCGCTGCGGGTTGAATAGGTGCGTGCCATTTCACGGCTCCTTAGGTTGTTGTTGTTTCTTGTGGGGTGGTTTCCCCTACATCTAATACTATACAGGGCGTATAGTCCGTATACAAGTTATTACGAGTGAAATTAATCACTTAAGGCTAATAGCGTACCCGCCCACCGCATCCCCGGTAATCTCACGCGCCACCTCAGCATCAAGAGCATCAACTGTATAGCGGCCACGTGAACCAACCAGGGCGGCCAGGTTCTCACCGTGCGCCGCCACCGCATCAGCTGCGGAAACGGTAGCATCCCATCGCCCGTATGAGCATGAAATGATTTTGCCTAGCCGCGTGGTGTGCCCTACAGCCTTAGGTGCGTACGCCATTGTGCGGTAACCCGCGAATTTCCCCTCACCCGGGCGGGTGCGGTTCACGCCATCGCTCCATAGCTCGGTCACTACCATGTATGCTGCTGCGGGTTTCATTTTGGTTACCTCCGTTGTTTTTGTGTTATGGCTCTCGGGGATTACCCCCTCACCTAATACTATACACACCGTATAGAATCGGTTCAAGCCAAAACCGGGAGAAAAACAAGGCAAAAACGTGAGTAAACCGTGACTAGGCACCCGAACACAAAGAAAAACCCCGGGTTTCCGGGGTTTATATAGATATTTCCTACATATCTAGTGGGGCTATTCACTGGGATTCACTGGGATTCACGGCAACCCCCTCAAGCTCAGCTATCAAGCGCTCAACCGGGTCATTTTGCCCCTCCGGCAATTCACTAGAATGCATTTCGTTTTCCGTGAGTTTCTCGTGACCTCCCGATTTACCGCCCAATTTTTCAAGCGCTCCACCATAGATAGCCATAGTCCGGCGGGCCACATAAATTTGCGTCGTGGATGCAGACGCGTGCCCGAGCTGCGCCTGCGCCGCCTCTATCCCTAGCTCACGCTCAAGAGTGGTAGCAACCGTCCTGCGGAAAGTGTGCGGGGTAACCCATGCGAACCGGCCGGGCAGCATCTCATGCAGCCGCTTAGTCGGCGTGCCTAGACTAATCATGCCCCCGTCGCGGTTCTCAAAAATATAATCCCCGGCCTTGGCCTTGAACCGGCGCGCCCGCGCATCCAGGGCGTCAGCACACCAGGACGGCAAATGCACAACACGCTCGGCACCTGTCTTTGTCTTGTCCTGCCATACCGGGGTGCCGCCTACCATGATCGCGGTAGCGTGCACGTGCAGGGTGCGCTGCACACGGTCATAGTCTGCCCATTTGAGGGCGACGCATTCACCGATACGCAGGCCGGTGCCAGCTAGCACGCGCACCATGTCGGGGAACCAGAAATGCGCCCGGCCGGAGCCGGTGATATTGGGTGCTGAGGCGGCATCTACAATGTCGATAATCTCTTTGACTTCGGCCGGGGCTAGGGCGCGCGCCTTTTTCCGTGGGGTGTGCGGCACACGGGTAGCAGCCGCCGTGTTAAAGGGTATGGTTCCTGATCGCACGGCCTCTTGCATGATGAGGTTTAGGACTGTTCGGACTGTTTTAGCGGCCCATACGCCGCCGATAGTAATTCTTTTGCCGTTGATGCTGGTTACCCGTCTAGGCTTAGCGGCAGCCGTTATGATGCGGTCGAGCGTGGGCACGGTGCATTCGATTAGCTGCAGGTCTCTCCATTCGGTGAGGTGCAGCCGCACCATCTGTTCACGCTGCTTTATGGTGTTGTGAGACTTTCCGCTGTATGTGTCGCGCCAGGCGTCGATAGCATCGCCTAGTGTTTGCGGCGCGGCTGGGCCGCTGGCGTTTGCCGCGATTTTGGCTTGTAGTTTGGTGTGTGCTGCGGCTCTGGTTGGTGCTTGTGCGGTGATGTCGCGGCGTTTTCCGGTAACGTCGCGCATGGTGGCGCGGGCTACCCACGCCCCGCCTTTCGTCTTTCGCACTGTGATTTGGCCGTGTGAGCCGATGGGCAGGGGTGGGCGCGCCATATGTTGTTACTCCTCGCTACTCTCTTGTTCCTCTATGCGGCCGCGTAGGCGGCGGTGAGTGTTTCCCACGGGTCTACCTCGCGTTTTTCGGTGAGGCGGCGGAAGACTTCGGCCCCTAGTGCGCTGTCTGTTGCGTGGGTGAGGTCGGGCGCGGGTGCGGCCCTTAGTTCCGCTACCTCGGCGGGGGTTATTGATCCGTTGGCCTTGAGCATTTCTAGAAGGTCAAGGTCGGTTGCGCGGTGGATAGCTACCATGTCGTCGATGGTGAAGGGCTGATCGCCGCGCATGCGCCGGTATAGGGAGTTGTACTCTAGCCCTGTCTCCCTGGACAACGAGGTTACAGACATTCCAAGTTTCTGTTTTATGTATTTTCCTAGGCTCATGCAATTAACTTTACACCTTCTGTTTAAGTTTTTACTGGTTGTGAAAATTTTTTTGGCCGTTTTTACCCCGTAAACATGCGAAATTCACAAAATTTTGTGAATAATCGCTAAAAAATTGGCATTTTCTACAAAAATTTTGGTGTATGCTGGTTACACAGCCACCCGGCAACGGGAGAACGAAAGTGAATCAGAGGTAACAACAGTGATTGAGATTCTGAACCCCGATGTTCTCAGGATGGCTAAAGCAAACCTGGGAATAGACACCAATTCAGACTTGGCAAACTTCCTCGGTGTTTCAGTGAACACGCTAGCGAACTGGCGCAACGGTGTAGGGCGAGGCCCGAGCATCGGGCACCTAGCGAGACTGCACCGGGCAACCGGGCTAGAACTTAGCGACATGGTAACCACCCGAGAGAAGGCAAAAGCAGCATAGACAGCTGCAGAAGCAACAAAGACTTTAGAGCCGCCAGGGGGCACCCAGTGACAGAGGGGAAATTCTGGTTAGGGCTAGCTGATTGATAACCGTATAGAGAGTGACGCGGGGCGTGTGAAAACCCATCCCCCTAGTATCTGTTGAGTTCGATAATCCCGCCCGCATCACTGATTAGCCCGCACATGGTTGCGGCCGCGCACTAGGGGCATATGTATGCGGCACCGGTGGTTCGATTCCACCGGCGGGCACGACACAACCAGGGTGGTTGTGTACGGGCATAAAAGTGTCGCCGCCCGGTAGGAAAGCCGGGCGGCGACGTTTGAGCCTAGTTATTCAATTATTCAAATCTAATGGAGTAACTATGAATAGTTTAACAAACATTGAGTTAGACGGACTCTACACACCAAAGGAAACAGCCGAATTTTTATGTGTTTCTCCCCGCACTTTAGCCAACTGGCGGGCGGCCCGCAAAAACCTTGATTTCGTGCGGGTAGGCGGCACCGAGATAGGCGGCATCGTCCGCGGCTGCTCGGTCTTCTATGAGGGCGCGGAGATACGCCGTTACATGGAAAAGAATTACGGTTTGGTGGCCAAGTATGCGTGAACCGAACCTGCAACCGCACTGGTGCGGCCGGTGCCTACGCACTGAATGCTACGGCGAATGCGCAGAAATAGACTGGCTCGCCCGCTATGACGAGGCGCGCGACGACGAATTTACCTTCTAAACACACCTAAGGGGAACAACAACATGAGTAAGGACATGATTTTTTTAGCCGCAGCTGCCGTGTTCACCGGCGCATGCGCGGTGGGCCTCTACGCGGGTATCGCGGGCGGCCTGGAAGCGGGGAACGGGGCCGGTATGGGCTTCGCGTTCGGTGCCGTGGCTATCGCACTGATTATCGGACGCATGGGAGGCGATGAATAATGAAATGCTCAACATTGATGCGGAGGGGGCGGCGCAACGCCCCGCAGCCAGGAACAGCAGAGTGGCGGACGCTTCTCACAGCGTCTAAGATACCGGCGGTAATGGGCACGTCCCCCTGGTCGTCACGGTTCACCCTGTGGCATGAGATGGCGGGCACGTTCACGCCGGAGCCTATCAACCCGGCGGTTTTGGAGCGCGGGCATATCCTAGAGCCTGCGGTCGCGGCATGGTTCCAGGCGCAACACCCCGAGTGGGTGGTTCGTGAGTGCGGGGGCCGCTGGTGGGAAGCACACAGCTTTTTCGCGGCAACACCGGACAGGATCATAGCGGACGGCCCCGGCTCCGGCGCTAACGTTATCGGGCTGCTGGAGATTAAAACAGCGGCCCGGTCTGACGGCTGGGGCGCGGCTGGAACAGCTGAGATACCGGCCGGGTATTTTGATCAGGTGCAGTTTCAGCTGGCGTGCACGGGCGTGCAGACGGCGTATGTGGCTGTGCTACTCGGCGGCCTTGAGTTCCGCGAATACGTCGTGCCGCGTGATGATGCGCGCATTGCTGAGCTGGTGACGGCTGGCACCGATTTCATGGATTCCCTGCACGCCGAAGAGGTACCGGACTTCCGCCTAGAAGCCGGTGATTTCGATGTTTACGAGACGCT
>ERZ773007.109-NODE-109-length-40309-cov-8.476251_pt1 | contig 40309 bp, 35 predicted proteins | sample MGYA00580665_ERZ773007 | MGnify/ENA primary metagenome ERZ773007 (study PRJEB29015, sample SAMEA2738122) | human oral metagenome | biome: human oral; feature: human-associated habitat; material: saliva | place: China | collected 2167 ... | reverse complement strand
CCACCCCGTGAATCCCGTAGCACTGGAAGTCGCGCACCACGGCCTCGGCGATGTTGATCGCGAGGATCGCGGGCGGGATGACCAGGTACCAGCGGTTGTGCCGCAGCTTTGGGAAGACCTGCAGGGCGACGAGGCACAGGGACCCCGCCAGCGCCGAGTACTGTTTCACGATCGGGAACCAGCCCGCCGAGGCCGTCCCCGCCGTCGAGTACGGCCACCAGAAGATCGTCAGGGTGATGGGCACGACCACGAAGAGTGCGAGGACCACCCACATGTTGCGCTGGGCCAGCCACGCGCCGCCCGCGAGGAGGGCGATGACGAGGAGGAGCATCGCGTAGTCCCACCACTGGCCGACCTCGAAGAAGAAGAGCGTCGGGTAGTCCGGGGGAGTGACGGCGCCCATCAGCGCTGCTCCTTGCCCCAATTGGGCAGGTAGGTGCGCTCCATCTTCTGGCGGATCTGCTCCTCCCAGGAGAAGGTGGGCTCGCGCCAGCCGTCGAAGTAGGAGGCGTCGACCTCACTCGCCCACGGGCTGTCCGCGCCCGTCGGCGGCCACGACGGGTCGTCGGTGACGGGCGGGCGGATCTCGGCGACGGCCGGGGCGGAGCGTCCGTAGCGGAACCACTGGGTGAAGGTCTCCTCGAACAGGGGAGTACCGTCGTAGCGCCCGGCGGGCGTGCCCGAGTTGAAGAAGCGCCCGCCCAGCATGCCGCGCATGAAGCGGCCCGTCAGGTGCTGCTTCTTCTTGAACTCGAGGACGCGCTTGACGTAGAGGTTTTGCAGGTGGGTCATGCATCCGCCGATGAACTCGATGTTGATCCAGTTCAGGGCCTTCATGGCGGGGGAGGCGGGCTCGTAGCCGATGCGCCAGTGGTTGATCAGGCGCGTGCGCCCGCCCGACAGGGGCACCATGTAGAAGCACCAGGCCGCCGCGAAGTTCGTCATCCCGGGGAAGCGAAACGCGTAGGATCCGGGCGCCTTGGGCGGGTTCTTCGTGTCGACCCACTGGACCATGTACTTGCCGGGCACGACGTCCGCCCACTCCATCGACATGCCGTGGAAGTCGAAGGCCGCGATGTCGCCGGGCACCATCGAGTCGGGCTGCTGGAACTCCTCCTGGATCTCGTAGGAGTTGAAGAAGGGCAGGCGCGCGAAGACGCGCTCGAGGAACTCCGAGGAGAAGGACCCGGACTTTTCCGCGCCGATCTGCTTGAAGAGGCGCCACACCGCGTAGGCGGGCGCGTCGATCGTGATCGCGTAGGTCGAGGAGTAGCCGTTGTCGTAGTTGGCGTCGATGAGGTCGTCGCCCGGGTAGTGCCAGGCCTGCTCCTCGGGCGTGGCCTTGCCGCTCAGCTGGCTGAAGGCGTACATGCCTCCCAGGAGCGCGGCGCTCCCGGCGAGGCCGGCGGTGCAGAGGGTACGACGGGGTAGGCGTGTCATGGGTCCTCCTCCTTGAGGGATTGACGAGGGGCGCCCGCGCTGGCGCTGGCCCGTGGGGAGCCCCGGAACGATGGGGATTCGACGGTGAACCCCGCACACTAGGTTAGTGTTTCGGATTATGATAGCCGACAACTATTAGCCCGGTTGTGCGTTCGAAGGAGAATGCTGTGGACTCGCTCTTCCTCTGGGAGCTCGGAACCCCAAAGGTCTATCTCATCTGGCTACTCGTCTTGCTCGCGCAAATCCTTGTCGCCGAGATCAATCGCCGATGGAACTGGACGATCTTTGCCGTGTGGACGGTTGGCGGCATTTTGCTCATGCCCTATGCGTGGATCCATGGAACTCCCATGGTTGGCTGGTTCCCATTCGGTAAGTACGCGATCATGATCCTGACCGCCACCATGACCGGAACCGTCTTGGTTTACGCCAAACGCAACCCGGACAAAGCACACAAATATGCGATTTGGTTGGGCGTGGCACTGTGGATCGGCTTGGCCGTCAACATCATGGAAGCGAACATCCGGGACCTCACGATCTACTTCAATGCTGACACCTACTATACGTGCGGCGCCGACTGGCAGTGCCTGAAGTCCGTCAATGACTCCCACACGATCGACATGATCGCGGGCCTGCCCGAGGCGCGAGGCGTCAGCGCAGAGCTCCATTCAATGCAGTGGTATCAGGAAGTTGCAGCGAACCTGTCTTCTCGCCACGTTGGTATTGATCCTGAAACTGGATTCCGTACGATCGGTGGCTACTGGAACCTACTATCCGCGCTGGCCGGCCTGCTCAATATCATCACGATCACCGGCCTCGGAAAAATCATCGCAACCTCGCCGGGCAAGCAGAAGGTCCGCGGGCTGATCTGGGTGGATATGGTGTGGCCGTGGGTGATTGCCTACGACCTGTGGAACCACGCGTTCCTCTACAATTCGCTGGCTGACTACACGTGGTACTGCACGCTTGCGCTGCTGCTGGCGTGCACGATCCCCGCGTTTACGTGGGCGAAGGGACAGTGGATCTGGTTCCGCTGCTTCACGCTGGTTTTTTGGATTTCGATGAATACTTTGCTTCCCGAGGTCTTGGTGCCGCCTTCGGACATCTTCAACTTTGCGACCATGGACCCGCGAGCGAACATCGTGTGTGCGGTGGTTGCCTTGGTGGCGAACGTGATGCTCTTTGCCTACTGGCTCTACAAGATTGTGGTGTTTAAGCGCAATCCGATCACCGGAGTTTTGTACTGCGAGCTGGGGGAGTTCCGCACGATTGTGCGCGAGCACTGCGACGATAAGGATAAGTATTTCCTGGTCGACGGAATTCCGCAGACTCCTGAAGAGCTTGGTTTTGAGCCCTCGTCCAATACTGCGCCTGCCGATGGGTACGCGTCGTGGATGCCGTGGTGGAAGGGCGAGGATCGGCGGTATCCCACGAAGCGTAGTTAGTGCATTGTTCCAGTAGAATCGCACTACCTGTTTTCGATGTGAGTGATAAGAGGCGATATGAGCCAGGAGAAAGAGCCTTTGTTCTCCGAAGAAGCCGCGCATGGCTATCAGGAAGATGAACTTCTTGACGCTCCCGTTTTTGAAGGTGAACTCATCGAAGACGATGAAAATGACCCTCTGCTTTCTGAACTCTCAACAGAGGAAGGGCAAGAGGCCTCGGTCTATGCGGTCTTCTTTTTGAAGAAGCTCGTGCGCATTCGGGGAGTGCGGATCTCTCGCGAAGATTTCCTGCGCCAAGAACTTCAGAAAGCTCACCTTAGCGAGTCACAAATCGAAGAGGCTATTGCCAGCGATCCAATCTCTGCGGGAATTCCTCAGAAGCGTTTGGACAAATTGGCAAATGACGCGATTTCTTATGAGACGAAGAAATCGACGGCACTCTCATTTGTCGCAGGTATTCCGGGTGGGCTCGCAATGCTGGGAACTGTGCCCGCTGACTTGGGGCAGTATTACGTTCACTCGCTTCGGATCATGCAAAAGCTTGCGTATTTGTATGGATGGAAAGAATTCCTGACAGATCCAGAAGATGTTGATGATGAGACCATTGCGCAGATGGGGCTCTTCTTTGGCGTCATGTTGGGAGTTGCCGGGGCTGCTGAGTCGATGCGGGATTTTGCTCGGATGATCGTTGCTCCTGCTATTGAAAAGCGAGTTGCGCGCAAGGCCTTGATGAAGGGGACCTGGTATCCGGTCGTCAGGAAATCGCTCAAGGTCATCGGAATTTCCGTGACGAAGCAGGGCTTCACCAAAACAATGTCGAAGATCCTTCCGCTTATTGGCGGAGTGATTTCGGGTGGCATGACCTTCGTTTCGCTTCAAACTCAGGCCAATCGACTCAAGCAGCACCTGCGTCAGCTCCCGCCTCCGGGCCTCGATGCCGCGGAGTGGAAGCAAGTGAGTAACTGAGGCCCCTACTTTCCTCGAAACACCCTCCACGCCCCGCGAATCAGAGGAATCTGAAGCGGTAGTCGAGCATACGCAAGTGCCTGTGCGGTCGCAGGTTTGCCTTCCTTGCGATAATCCGCGGCCATCTTGATGTTCGCGGGGAAAACCGCTACATACAGTGCGCTCGCGGCCAAACCGGCAAGTCGCCTCGTCAAGGGAATCGCAAGGCCAGCGGCAATTGCCAACTCGGCCGCGCCGCTGACCAAAGTGTACGTTCTCGCGTTTCCCGGGAGACTACGGGGCACAATCGCGTCATAAACCTGAGGCGCCTTAAAGTGCATCACCCCAGCTCCTGCAAGCAAAAGCGCATGCCAATGTGCTGTCTTCATCAGGCCTCCTGAATGTCGGGATCGCGCCGCATAATGAACTCGCGGTCAGCGTGGTCGCCGACCATGAACTTGTACTCGCCGACCAGCTTAAACCCGTGGCGCCCATAGAGTCGCTGTGCCCCAAGATTCTCACTGAACACCCCGATCCACAGGGGACGCGGCCCATCGGCAAGCAGGTAATCGATCGCATGCCGGAGCATCATCGATCCGCGCCCACCGCCTTGGTATTCCCGTAGCAAATACAGGCGCTGCACTTCGCCATCGGTGGGCTTCAGGTCGGGGTGGGGGAGGTGCGCGGGGCAAACGGTCACGTAGCCAATCAGTTTGCCTTCCGAGGCTGTGTGCGCATTAGCGCTTCCTGGCACAGTGGCGTCGGCTTCGCTTTTCTCAAGGAAAAACAGCCAGGTGGGGCGCGCGGGGTCCGCAAGCTCCACGCGAAGGACTTCGGGGGAGTAGGCCTCGTGAATGAAACGATCAAGGTCTTCGGAAGAATAAAGCTGCCCAAAAGTCTGAATGAAGCACGTGGACGCAAGCGCGGATAGTGCCTCTGCATCTTCGGGTGTTGCGCGGCGCAGCATAATTTCTCCTCCTCGGGCTGGCCGATGATCATAAGAACGGTCCCGGCGCTTAAACCAGCGATTCCCAATAAATACCGTCCCGAGACGCGCTCGCGCAACATAAGTGCCGAAAATGCAACTGTCACCAGTATTGAGAGCTTGTCGATGGGAGGGCAACGGGGAGGGAATCCACATGTTTTCAGGGTAACGCGAGTCGATGTTTGTGAGTAAGTAACGTCTACAGGAGCTTGAAAATTTATTCTGTCCAGTATTGGCAGCCAAATTGAGGGAAGCGCCTGAAATTTCCACAAAAATTCCCCGATACATTTATGAATGCAAACTGTTGCGCGTGTTTTGCCCTGCCCTCATACTGTCTGTAGACAGTACAGGTGCAGGTTGACGCCCTAGCCTAAAACCTCAATATCCGCCCATACCTCACCACGAGGTGCCGACGAACAGGGAAGGCCATGCACGTTTACTCTGCACGCCCAGAGCACATCGATAAGCTCGCTGAAATCGCGGGTGCTGCCTTCGAGAATTACCCCCTTCACACAGCAGTGAAGGGACTACTGGCCGATCCGGAGGAATTCCCCAACTGGATTCGCGATGTCCACGCCGTCATGATTCGTGTATTCGCGCGTTATCACACAGTTCTGGTCCTTGAAGACCAGGGTGAAATCCTTGGAGTTGCTCTACTGAATCATCGCCCGCCCGGGCTGCTTGAATACCTTCGCTACTGCAGGCCGCTCCTGGGCTATATGCGCTTTGATCGCCTTGTGCGTTTCTTTGCCTTTACCGAGGCCGCAGATAGCCTAGTGCGTCGCGAATCCGATTTCGATTGGTTCCTGACCGTTATTGCTGTCGATCCTTCACGCCAACATCAGGGCATTGGTCGGCGCTTCCTTGAGAGGGGAATCGAAGGATACGTGCGCTCCCATGGTGGTGGACGCCTCGCATTCATCACCTGTACTCCCACGAATGCGCGCTTCTATTCCTCGGCTGGATACCGAATCGTGGGGGAGCACTCGGTTTCTTTAGACGGGAATGATGTTCCCGTGTGGTCTTTTGAGAAGGATATCGAGTAGATACCTGCTGGCGCGTTCGAACTGGAGGGAAGAACGCATACGGGGTTTCTACGATGAGTTTGAGGGCTTGGTATCAGGTGATACCAAGCCCTCAAACTATCTATCGAGATCTAGCTCGTTATTGCTGAGCAGGTCCCTGCTGTCCCCAGGGATTAGGCTGCTGGCCCTGTTGATTGGGCTGTCCGCCTTGCTGCGGAGGCTGCCACTGCTGGCCCTGCTGGGGCGCGGCACCATTGGGCTGTTGGCCCCACTGTTGTGCGGGCTGGCCTTGCTGTGGTTGCTGGCCCCATTGCTGTGCGGGTTGCCCCTGCTGCGCGGGCTGACCGGACTGGCCGGCATACTGCCGCCACTGGTCGCCTTGCATACCCTGCTGCTGACCCCACTGTTGTTGGCCTTGTTGGGGAGCAGCGCCGTACTGCTGCTGGCCCCACTGCTGGCCACCTTGCTGGCCCTGCGGGGGTACGGCACCATTGGGCTGACCCCACTGCTGTGCAGGCTGGCCTTGCTGCGGCCGCTGACCCCACTGAGGCGCAGGGGCAGGTTGCTGAGCAGGTGCCGGGGGAACGTACGAGGGACCCCACTGTCGGGGAGCAGGAGCATATCCCTGCTGGCCATAGCCGGCTCCCTGCTGTGGAGGCAGAGGCTGGCCCCACTGTTGCGGTGCAGCCGTTGGTTGCTGGCCAGGAAGAGGAACGTAGCTCTGTCGCTGGCTTTGCCTGGTCTGCTGCGGGGGCAGAGGCTGTCCCCATTGCTGTTGTTGCGGTTGCTGCTGCATGGGGGCTGCGCCGTACTGCGGTTGTTGACCCCACTGCTGGGGAGCTTGCGCGGGCTGCTGCGAGGCCATCGGCGTGTAGCCGGGCTGAGGCTGCTGTACGTACGGCGTTGGTGCCGGAGCAGGTGCAGGAGCGGGTGCCTGTGGCTGGACCTGTGGCGTGGGCGCAGGCTGATACTGCGGAAGCGGCGTGGGCGCCGGAGCGTGCTGAGGCTGAGCCTGAGGCTGTGCCACGGGTGCTTGCGCGCCTTGCTGAGAGTAAAGCTGCGGTTCTTGTGCCGGTGCCGCTGCCGGTGCCGGACTGGAAACGGGCGCCGAATCGGCCTGAGCCTGAGGTTTAGGCTGCGCTTGTTCAGCCTCGTCGTGTGCTTGTGCGGGAACAGTCTCTTCGACCGGTGCAGCCTCTTCGGCCTGCGCAGCTTCTTCTGCAGGTGCAGCCTCTTCTGCCTGTGTGGCCACGAAGGCCTCAGCCTGCGGTTCCTGAGGAGCCGCTTCCGGCTCGCTCATCTCAGGCAGTGCGGATTCTGCAACTGGTGCCGGCTCATCGTTTGGCACGGTAGCCGGGGCTACAGCAGCAACCGGCTGCTCGGGCTGCGCTGGGGCGTGACGTGCTTCCGTCTGTGCGGGGAACTGGGCTGCGGCGAATGAGGGAATTCCAGCCTCTGTTTGAGAGGGCTCTGGAGTTTGTTCCTGCGCCGAGGCCGGAGCATGAGCTGGCTTGTACGCCTGCTGGGTAGGTTGAAGAGGAGTGTGCGGAGCGGACGCCTGAGCGCGAGGAGCTTGAGGAACCTGCGGTTGGGCAGGCGTCGATGCCGCTGTGGAAGTAGGCGTTGTAGATGCCCCAGAGGGAGCACGAACTCCTCTGACGGGAGTGGCAATAGGCATTGAAGCTGCTGTGCCGGGCGTTGCCCCGGGGGCCGTAGGTGCTGGTGCTGCCTGGGTAGAACCACCGAGAGGAAGGGCTCCCTGCGACATCGGCGCGGATGCGGTAGCACCAGACTTCGCGCGCTTGCGATCCTCGCGAGCTTGACGCTTCGCTGCACGTGCTTCTTCGCGTGCCTGTTGGCGCTGAGACTTCGCGGGGGTATCGGCCTTTCGTGAACGGCCTCGGAGGACAAAGATGGCAATTCCTGCAAGAACAACAAGGCCGCCAGCGACTGCTGCAATGATGATCCATGTTGTTGAAGAAATTGAGCCAAGGAGAGAGCCTGACTTTGATGCAGCAGCAGTGCGGTTACGGTCGGGCGCAGCGGGATCTGTCGGCGCCGGTGTCAGAGGCTCAAATGAGGGAACGGGCGTACTGTACTGTGCGGCGACGGTCGCGTTGCCCTGGTAAGCATCCGTCTTCTTGCCGTGGACGGCGACCTTTCCATCAGGCTTATTCCACAGAACAATCTGTTCGGTGGGGGAGTATTTTGAATCGTCTCGGCGATAGGCCCAAGAGTCGGTGAACTTTGCCCCTGCAGATGCAGAATCAAGATCAAAAACCAGAGGGCGGATGCTGATGTAGCCAATATCGCGCGGGCGGCCGAGGAATTCGGTTTCCTGCATCAACTGTTCGCTTGAATAGACAAAAATAAACTCACCCTTGTCATCAAGCGAATAGTACTTTCCTGCATTTTCGGGGCCTTCGAAAGGCGGGAAGATTGAGCAACGAGTGAAGTTATCACCCTGGGCGAACTCGATGCGGTAGTCGTTATTCCCGTTTGAAAATGACTTGCACTTACCTTCGTCGATCTGCTTCGTGCGGTCATACACTTCAAGTGCGTGTCCGACGCTTCCCTTGTTGTAGACACTCAATGTCACCGAGACGGTCAAGTCTGAATCTGCAGCCTGCGCAGTTGTTGCAGTAGGGAGCACCAATGCTCCTGCAAGCACGAGTGTGGCCGCTGTCGAATACAAACGCTTCATTGAGGCATCCTTTGAAAGTGAATCACGCTATTTCAAGCATATCGAATTGTGTGGGGTGCGCAAAAACAGTTATTCCGAGGGTGGGGCAAAGGGATTTTTCCCCTGCTCTGCCTGTGAATCTTCAGGGAAAAGCTCGCTTTGTGCCGATGAAGACGAGGGCTGCGTGGGTGGCGAATAATCCTGAACGGAGGGCACGGCAGACGCATCTTCCACATGGAAATCATCTGAAAGTTTGAAGGGATTTTGCCCGGTGTCTCCCGGAGTTAGCGAGCCGGAGAAACCTGTTCCACTTTGGTAACTCAGCGGAACTGCGAAACCTCGCTGCTCGCGTTCCTTTCTCCTGCTGTTTGCGCGCATGATCATGGGAACGCCGATGATGAAGAAGAAACAGACGACCGGAACCAGAATGATCTTGATAATCGTCCCGATTCCGCGTGGAGGCCGGTAAGGAGTGGGACTGGGGGACGGGGTATAGGGCGTGATGGAACGGGTGTGTACTACTGCCTTGAGACCAGAAGGAAGCCCGGCGGGAACGACACCGTTCACTTCCTTGCGCTCGATTGCGTGGAAGTCACTGAAGATCTGCACGCTTCCCTTCGCTCCGATCAGCGTTTCCGATGTGCTCATCCACTTCGCTTCATCAGCGGAATTATCGTCTTCATCCAGTACTGCTCCCGGGCTGAGTTCTGAAATGGTCAGGTAGCTCCCCTGCAGGTATGCGTCATGGCGCGTCAGTTTGACGTCGCTGGGAAGCCCTAGATTGAGCTCCTCAAGTTTCAGGAGTTTTGCGGCGAAAGTAAGGTTTCCTTGGCCATCGATCTCGATATAAGGATTAACAAAACGATTGAACTTTGTTGTAATTCTGCAATTATTCGAGTAAGTTCCCGCCTCAAAGTGCACTTCGGACCATTCCGTTACCTGGGGAACTACTTCGCAGGCTTTCTGATCGAGAGTCTTGGAATAATCGCTGATATAGATTGAGTAGCTCACACTCGATGTGCCGACAAAGAATTGCTCGGCAAGCTCGACCTCGTTTCGCGCGGCGTGTGCCGGGGAGGCGCCAAGTATCCCGCCGACAATGCTCAGCATGCACATGCATGCAAGGAAAAGGGTTTTCGTTTCTCGTCGTAAGACCTGCAATGGTGATTCCTCGTCCGGTAGCGTCAGATTACCGAGGCCGTGCCCCAGCGGTGTGCGTTTAGTTCGATGGGGGTGCGTAGGGGTTCATCGGCCCCTGAGCTGACGAAGGGGCTTCAACGACTGAAGGAGTTGAGTGCTCGGCAGAAGGAGCAGAAACCTCGTCTGCTGAAAGAGCGAAGGGATTCTTCGTCTGCGAAGCGGAAGTAGGCATACTCGGCTGATAGGCGGTGGGGATGACGAAGCCACTGCTCTCTCGCTCGCGGCACTTCTTATTCGCCCTCCTCACTAGGCCAATCGCCCCAAATACGATGACAATGATGCCGAACATGAAGTACTTACCAATAGAACTTGTGAGGAGGGATGGGGTAGGAAGGGCGCCGGTGGCACGCCACGTAGGGCGTGGGGAAGAAGAGGTCTGGAGCGCTTGAAGATCGGTTGGCATGTCGGCAGCAGCTATGCCCTTGTACTCTTTGCGTTCTTGGGTGTGGAAATAATCATTCTGTTCGAGGGTTCCCTCTGCACCAAGAACTAGTGCTGGTGCATTTTCCCAGGTAACGGTGTCGGAGTATTCGCTTCGATCGAGAGCCGCACCCGGGGTTGCCTTTGTTCCTCGGAAATAAGTACCGCTCAGAGAAAAACGGCGGGAAGTAATCGAGGCGTCATTTGGAAAAGTGAGTCCCAGATCGTCAAGAGTGACTTGCTTTGCAGCAAAAGTAACGTTTCCGTTGCTATCGACGCCGATGTAAGGATTGACGTGACGATTGAAGTCCGTCGTGATCTCACAACGGCTGTAGTACTTACTTGTCGAAAAATCGACGATTGACCACTCCTGGACAAATGGCAGAGCAGTACACGTATCCTCAGTGATCGTCTGAGATTCGTCGGTCACAGTGAGCCTGTATTGAGTGCGACCATCGCGCTCAATACGAACGTCCTCGTTGATTCTGATGTCTTTGTCCAAGGCATGTGCAGGCTGAGCCCCAGCGATGGGGAGAAAAAGAGTCAGCGCGCAGGCGCATGCAAGGACAAGGGCGCGTGTGTGTCGATGAAGTGGCAGGTGCATGCATGACTCCTTTGAGTGAGGTGGCCGTGAAGCGGCTGCGTCTCAGTGTGAACAATACTAGTTTGTCGGCGGTGCAAAGCGGCTTCGCGGGGAAGACGAGGGATCGTCTGGCGTAACACCGCTTTGCGCGGAAGACTCCGGCGAAGTGGGGATTCTCTCTTCGGGAGGAAGAACGAAGGGAGAACGAGGCGAGGAGCTTCCCTCCGCGTGATCATCGCTGAGTTGCTCATCGACTTTCGCTTCGGCCTGACGGGATTTTTGAGTGTCCTGCTGCTGTTTCGCGTTCCATATGGAGTACACGCCGAAGGCTGCGAAGACAAATACGCTGAGCCCCATGATCTTCTTGACCAGAGCATCACCGTCGATGTCCACCAGTGGTGTATGCGTTGGCGGAACCGAAGAAGAACGCTGTGTTCTTGTGGCGCGTGGTGTCGCTTGCGTAGATGGTGTTGAAGTTGCGACTACTTCAAGGTCTGTCGGAAGCTCATCGGGCGCGACTTCCGGCTTTGAAACCCGCCTCGTCGATTGAAAATCGCCTGCAGGCGAAAAAGTGCCAACAGCCGCAAGGGAAGAGCCAAGATCGCCACTCCACCGGACGTTCACGCTGTTTCGTGGCCCGTCACTTACAGTGCCACCAGGGCTCATTTTTGAGATCTTCATGCTGATCCCCCCGAAGCTGAGATCTCGAGTCAGATAGGACGTGCCCTCTGGGAAGGAAACCTTGTAGTCCTCAAAGCGAACGGGACGCGTGACAAAAGTGAAGGATCCATCCTCGTTGGCCTCCACATAAGGGTTGTTTAATCTGAAGAATGTTGCCTTGATCGAACACGTCTTGCGCTGTGGATCAGTGGAATAGCTGGTCTGGGCATTATTTCGCGCTTGAGGAAGGGCCTTGCAGCTTTCCTCTGTGATCGTCCCCGAGGAGTCAAAAACCCACAGCTCGTACGACAACAACCCCAGATTGGAGAAAACGAACGACTCGTGGATCGTCACGCGATTATTCACCGCATGCGCGGGAGAGCCTTGGAAAAGAAGAAGAAAAGCTCCCGCGCACACGCAACTCAGGACCCAAGCAAGCAATCGCCTCGGCAATGAAAAAACCACGCACGCTCCCAACGTCTACTGGCCCAAGCCAGGGGAGGGGAGAGGAGGCGGAGAAGAAGGACGCGAGCGCTTACGAGCCGAGCGCGTGAGTATTGCGATGCTGACAATCAAGATCACCATCGACGGGATGAGTAACTTCGAGCTCGGGCATGAACACGTCTCACGATCCCCACGATAAGGCAGCGCTCCCGTCGCCGGAGTCACAGGCGTGCTCGTTGTCGAGGGCCTCGCCGGAATATCCTCGAGGCCAGAAGGAAGCTCGACGGGGGCGATCCCTTGATATTCGACGCGATTAGTCGTACGGAAATCTTCCGCTTTCTCGATGGTCCCTGCCACGCCCACGATCTGAGGAACATCGTCCTTCCACGTAATAAATCCCCTGACGCTATCGCTGACTTTTCCTCCGGGACTCATCTGTGAAAGTTGACCGGTATCAGCGCTGAAGTGGAACTCGTGCTCTGTTAGGGAAGTTTCCGCGGGAAAAGCGATGTTGAGGTCCGACAATTGGATGCTCTTCGCTGCGAAGACAAAGTTCCCTTTTTCGTCAGTGCCAACATAGGGATTCTTATCACGCGTGTATTCCGTAGCGATCTGGCAGTTGCTTGCTGCTGGCGCAGCATTAAAGTGCACTTCAGACCACTCGATGACCTGGGAGAGGGAATTGCACGTGTCCAGAGTGATGGTCTTCGTTAAGTCGACAATCTTCAAGCGGTACGTGATTGAGCCTGAGGCTGAGAGTGAATACTGCTCCTCGATCTGAACGCCCTGATCTTGAGCGTGGGCGGGCGTTGCGCTCAGTGCTGCGCTAAGTGCGAGCGCGCAAGCGAGGGAGGCGGCGCGCTTCAGTAGAGAGAGCGTCATCAGGATTCCTTCCGTTCAGCGGTTGATTTCCGAGGCCGGAGCGGGCTTGGTGCGTCTGTGAAGTGGGGGAGCGGTGGAGAAGACAGTGGGGCGAACGCTTTGACCGCGCTCGCCCCACCGGCTGTTCAGGTTTGAGAGCTACTCAGGCCTGAGGGTACTGTCCGGGCTGCTGTCCCTGATCGGGGTACTGACCCGGCTGCTGGGGGTACTGCCCCTGCTGCGGGTACTGCTCAGCCTGCGGATACTGCGCGGGCTGCTGGGGGTACTGCCCCTGCTGCGGGTACTGCGTCGGATCCGCGGGAGCCTGGCCGGTCGGCGCGGGGTACTGTCCGGGCTGAGGCATCGCGCCGGGGTAGGCGCCCGGGTATGCGCCGGGGGCGCCCATGGGCTGTGCCTGAGTCTTCTTGCGGTTGCTCATGACGACGAAGACAACGATGCCGCCGATGACGACAACGGCCAGAATGCCAAGAAGAACCCACTTCATGCTTGAAGACGAAGAGGATGAAGAAGATGAAGAAGAAGTGCTGCTCTTATCGGAGGAGGTATCCGAAGAAGACTTGCCAGAGGCTGCACCTGAACCATCGGTGGTGCCCTTAACGGAAACGTCATCGCTCACGTCGGTCCACGTAACGGTTCCGGTCGCCTTGTCAATGGTGCCGCCGTTGTCTGCGGTTGTGGGGACCATACCGCCAGAGAACTTTGCGGTGACCTTCTGCATTGTGATGCCGGGCATCACTGATGATAGACGCGAGATAGCAGTCTCTGTCTGGGAGGTGAAAGTGAAGTCCTTGCCGCTGATGTCAAGGACCTGCGAAATCTCGCTGCTCTTAAAGGACTGGCTGACATCGCAGATGTGGGAAGAGCCGCTGGTGCGGAAAGCCGTGGTTGCTCCGGCAGTCTTCGCACTCTTGCACATGGACTCTGAGATCAGCTTGCCGCTGGTGTCGATCATGCTCAGGGTGTAGCTTCCCGATGTGGTCGAGGTGAATTCATAGGTTTCTTCGAGGTCAATGCTTGGATCTGCAATAGCTGAACCGGTCGCCATGACAAAGCTGCCGGCAAGCGCCAGAGTTCCGATGACTCCAAGAGAGCGTCGCTTCATGAGTGTTCCTTCTCGGTATATGAGGACAGACAAACAAAAGAATAGGCACAATCGTCGCGGCTGACGAATTGTGTATCGTTTAAATTACAGAATGCTGAGTGGTTGCTGAATGCGCGGCTTGGGGGTTAGCCCTGCGGGTACTGGCCGGGCTGTTGTGGATACTGGCCCGGCTGCTGCGGGTATTGGCCTGGTGTGGGGTACTGACCCTGTTGTGGGTATTGGCCGCCTTGGGGCTGGGCCTTCTTGCGGTTGTTCATGACAACGAATGCACCGATGCCACCGATGACGATGACTGCCAAGACCAGCAAGAGGATCCACTTCGAACCAGAAGAGGAGGAAGACGAGGTGGAATCAGGCGTTGAGGATGCTGCGCTGGTGGAGTCGGAGTCAGCTGAGGCGCTGCTTGTTGAACCGCTCTTCGCTGTGGAAGAAGCAGCTGCCTTACCGTCCGTACTGCCCTTTACTTTGACATTAATCTTGACATTGGACCAAGTGACTGTGCCCGTCGACTTATCGATCGTGCCGCCATTATCGGCAGAACTGGGAACCAAGCCGCCAGCGAACTTCGCAGTCACCTTCCCAACGCTGTCAAATTTGTCGTTGGGGAAGGATTTATGCAGGGACTTCAACACACCATCAGACTCGGAAGTGAAGGTGAAGTTGTTTCCAGAGACCTCCAAGAACTCATCGATATCAGTTTCGTTGACCTCGGTGATCACGTCACAGACGTTCACTGAGCCTTCTGTGTGGAACTTGGTGCTGAGCTCTGGGTTCTTGCTTGAAATGTAGCTGCATGTATACTCTGTCAAAAGAGTCTTCGAGCTGTCCCTGTAATGCTGGATGTAGCTCAAGTGAGTTGCAGAGGTGAAATCGTAGGTCTCATCCACGCCGAGACGCGGTTCGTCAGCGAAAGCTGGTCCTGTCGCCAACACGAGGCTGGCTGTGAGTGCCAGGGCGCCTGCTGCCCCGATCGTGCGTCGCTTCATGAGAGTTCCTTTGTCTAGAGGGAAGCTTGCTCACAGAATAAGCGGTAATTGAGGGCTGTGACGAATTGAGTATCGTTTGAATAACGAAAGTCTTTACAGAAGCTGAATTGAGTGCAAAAGTGTGGTGGGTGACGCGTATATAACGCGCCACCCACCACATGTATCACGAGTTTTGCTCAGGCTTGTGGGTATTGTCCCGGGTACTGTCCCTGCTCGGGGTATTGTCCGGCCTGGGGCTGTCCTGTCGGCGCCGGGTACTGGCCGGGCTGAGGTGCCTGCGGGTACTGTCCGGGTGCGGGGTATTGGCCGCCCATGGGCTGGACGGGGTACTGGCCCTGTGGGTATTGGCCGCCTTGGGGCTGGGCCTTCTTGCGGTTGCTCATGACAACGAATGCGCCAATGCCGCCGATGACAATGATTGCCAGGACCAGCAGGAGGATCCACCTCGAGCTGGAAGAGGAGGAAGAGGAAGAAGAGGAGGAAGAAGGGGTGGAGTCAGGTGTCGAGGAAGCTTTGCTGGTCGAGTCGGAGTCTGCTGAGGCGCTGCTTGTCGAGCTGCTCTTCGCTGTTGAGCTCGCTGTGGAAGAAGCAGCTGCCTTGCCGTTCGTGCTGCCTTCGACCTTGAGTGAAGTTGTCACGTCGGTCCAAGTGACCGTACCCGTTGACTTATCGATTTTACCGCCGTTGTCAGCAGAGGTTGGAACCAAGCCTCCAGCGAACTTCGCAGTTACTTTTTGGATCTTATCGATCGCCATGGTCTTTGATAGTTTTTTGAATGCATCGTCACTTTCGGACGTGAAAGTAAATTTGCTCCCCGAAGTTGTGAGAAGTTCTTTAACGTTGCTACCTGAAATCTTCTGGGTCACGTCGCAGATCGTCGATGAACCTTCAGTGCGGAAGGTAGGAGTCACAGTTCCTCGTCGAGCCTTATCGCATGTCTCCTTGGTGATACGAACTCCATCGACATCGATAGTGCTTATTGTGTAGCTGGCTTCCGTTGGAGAAGAGAAATCGTAGACCTCTTCCACGGCGATCTCTGGGTCTGCGAAAGCTGGTCCAGTTGCCAACACGAGGCTGGCCGTGAGTGCCAGGGCGCCTGCTGCCCCGATCGTGCGTCGCTTCATAAGAGTTCCTTTGTCTAGAGGGAAGCTTGCTCACAGAATAAGCAGTAATTAAGGGCTGTGACGAATTGAGTATCGTTTGAATAACGAAAGTCTTTAAAGAAGCTGAATTGAGTGCAAAAGTGTGGTGGGTGGCACGTATATAGTGCGCCACCCACCACATGCATCACAAGTTTTACTCAGGCTTGGGGGTACTGGCCTCCGAGGGGCGCGAGCGGGAATTGGCCGGTTTGCGGCTGGGCTTTCTTCTTGCGGTTGCTCATGACAACGAATGCGCCAATGCCGCCAATAACAACAACTCCAAGGATCAGCAGGAGGATCCACTTTGTCGAGGATGACGAAGATGAATAGATCTTGCCTTCGGTATGTACATCCGTTGACGCATTGATCCAGGTAACCGAATCGCCGGTTGGGGCAATCTGTGTGTCACCACCGTCTGGAACAACTGCAGACTCGATCCTGTATCCCTTGGGGAAGGTTGCAATCACCTTCATGTTTTCAATGCCCATGCGGGAACCGAGACCGGTTAAAACAGAGCGACTCTGTGATTCGAAAGTGAAAGTATCGTCGCTGACCTTCAGGATTTTTGCGACTTCGTCAGAAGGAGCGTCTTGGAAAATTGCGCAGGTAGTGCTGGAATTCACCTGCTTAAAAACTGTATTTGCACCAGCGGATCGCGCCTTCTCGCACGACTCCTTTGTGACCACGGTGCCCGAAGAATCGCTCATCCTCAAGGTGTAGGTCATCTTTGTCGCAGAAGAGAAGTTGTACTCCTCTTCAAGGCTGATGGTGGAATCAGCACTGGCGGTACCTGCAGACAGAGCCAATGCCCCGGTGATCGCGATGACTCCAAGAGATCCAAAAATACGGCGCTTCATGAATCGCCCCCTCTATATGTGATGTTTAAAGCGAAAACAGAATGCTGAACCGGCGTCAGGTGATCCAGTTTTGTAGGGAAGTGAGAGTTTCTTGAAGTGGGTAAAAGCCCCTAGCTAGCGCTGTTGGTGCTGGGCGGGTCGACAATCCTTTCCCCTGCGCAGCCTTCTGGTCCAAGCGATGATCGGCGCAAGGAAGGCGGCTCCAATAGCAATGTACTTCCCCGGTATCCCTCGACTTCCGTCTTGGGAAGAAGACTGATCATCATTGGTCGATGCTGAAGGAGCCGCTTGTTGTGCAGTGTCGACCTCTCCGGTGGCGCTGACTATGGAAGGTGCATTGTTCCAATGCACTGTTCGCTTGGCTGGATCAACTTCTCCGGAAGTATCGGCAGATGTTGGTACGTATCCTTCTGGGAATTGGGCGTTGATGTTGACTGTTGGGTTGTCTTGGCTTGTATTAGCCCCGTAGGTGATACCCGCCAAGATTATTGACGTTTGGGATGTGAAAGAAAAACCTGTATCGGTGACGGTCAGGAACTGTGAGAGCGATGAACCCTCATAATCTGCTGAAATCCTGCATGTATGAGCTGATCCATTGGACATAAAAATGGGGGGTTCTCCACCGAGTTGGAGCCTGCTGCACATGTCTTCCGTGAGGGTTGTCCCTGACGCATCAGTGATAGATGCTGTGTAGCTCATGTGCGAAGGCGTGGTGAAGTCGTAGCTTTCGTCGATGCTGAGGGTAGGGGCTGCGTAAGTTGCACTGCCAATGCAGAGCGCTGAAAGAGACAGACTGCATACCCATAACATCTTCGGAAGATTTCGCCTCATAATTATTCCAATCATGCAGTTGGGGGATCGGTCTATTTTTCTCAAGGATACTGTCGCCCCTGGGGTTGCTGGTTGAATATGTTGGCGAAGTAACACGGATATAAATTCCCTCACAATTGCGTCCAAAAGGTAAACAAATTGGAAAAAGTAGGTCATTAGATGACACACTAATGGAACCAGAGTCGGCGGCGTCCGGCCGCGGACCGATAAACCAAAGGAGAGTGCGGCATGGAAACGCCGAACCCCAGTGCAATGGAAGTGAACCTTGAGACTGACCAGCAGGTCCAGTCCAAGGACAAGCCCCAGCGCACGGAACTCAAGCGTGGTTTATCGGCACGCCACATGCAGATGATCGCGATCGGTGGCGCGATCGGTACCGGCCTCTTCGTCGCTTCGGGCGCAACAATCTCAACGGCTGGCCCCGGCGGTGCTCTGGCCGCCTACGCCGTTATTGGCCTCATGGTCCTTCTGCTCATGCAATCTCTTGGCGAGATGAGCGCACACATGCCCGTCGCGGGATCTTTCCAGACCTACGCCACGCGTTTCGTCAGCCCTTCATTCGGTTTTGCAATGGGCTGGAACTACTGGTTCAACTGGGCGATTACTGTCGCCGCTGAACTTGTGGCATCGGGATTGGTGATGTCTTACTGGCTGCCGGATGTTCCCTCGTGGGTTTGGGCAATTTCCTTCCTTGTCTTACTGACTGTTCTTAATGCCTTGAGTGCCCGTGTCTATGGCGAGGCAGAATTTTGGTTCGCGCTGATCAAGGTCATCACCGTCATCATCTTCCTGATTTCTGGCACCCTGATGATTTTCGGAATCTTCAACGACTCTCCGGGAGTGCAGAACTGGACGGCCGGTGACGCTCCCTTCCACGGCGGATTCTTGGCCATCATCTCGGTCTTCATGATCGCAGGCTTCTCCTTCCAAGGAACCGAACTTGTCGGTGTTGCAGCAGGCGAATCGTCTAATCCTCGCCGCGACGTGCCCCGAGCAATCAAGACCGTGTTCTGGCGCATCATGTTCTTCTACATTGGCGCAATCGCCATCATCGGAACACTGATTCCTTACACCGATCCGAACCTGCTGCGCGATTCTGCCTCGGATATTGCATACTCGCCCTTCACCTTGGTCTTTGAGCGTATGGGTGTTGCCGCCGCGGCAGCCGTCATGAACGCCGTCATTCTGACCGCGATTCTCTCCGCAGGAAACTCTGGACTCTACGCATCCACTCGTATGCTTCACTCGATGGCACTGAGTGGTCAGGCTCCTCGCTTCTTTGGAAAGGTCACCAGCCACGGTGTGCCGATCTACGCAATGCTCGCGACCTCGGCTGTTGGCGCACTGGGATTCGTCGCAGCACTGGTGAGTGAAGATACCGCCTACACGTGGTTGCTCAACGTTTCAGGCCTCTCCGGATTCATCGTTTGGCTGGGTATTGCGGCATGCCACTGGCGTTTCCGCCGGGCATACGTCAAGCAAGGACACTCCCTTGACGAGCTTCCCTACAAGGCGCCCTTCTTCCCCTTCGGCCCGATCTTGGCCTTCATCATGTGCTTGATCGTTCTGCTGGGCCAGAATTACGAGGCCGTCTTCCGTGGTCAGCTCCTGCAGGTTGCCTCCTCGTACATCGGCCTTCCGATCTTCTTGCTCATCTGGTTGGGCTACCACCTGGTGAAGAAGGATCGTACCGTCAGCTTGGACGAAATGGACGTTGAGGGCGTGACCATCACGCCTGAAGAGGCATGAGTCGCTAGCTGTTAAACACAATTCGGGGGAGGCAGAAACTGCCTCCCCCGAATTATTTGTTCCAGCATTGGAGCTGCTCTCAGCAGAGGAATGAAAGTGCGTCATGAGACCGCGCAGCTCTCTCTCATTCACAAAACTTCCGCAGCGCGCTGCAGTGTATGAATGTTTACCTCGGTGGTTCGACATTCACTTGCGCGGGCATGTTGAGAATTCCCACGGGGCAGCTCACCCCATTTGGCCCGTGATTGCAATAACCATCGGGGTTCTTTTCCAGGTATGCCTGGTGGTAGTCCTCGGCCAGGTAGAAAGGGCCACCTGACTGGGCAAAGCAGGCCCCGGCCTCGCCAATCGTTGTATAGCAGCGGGCTCCAGGTACCGCGCGTTCCAACTCAGCCACCCACGCAGCGCGCAGAAGCGATGCCACCTCAGCCTGCCTCGGCATCGTCACCCAAATCGCACTGCGGTACTGAGTGCCTACATCGTTCCCATGACGGTTGGGGCGAGTGGAATCGTGGTTCTCGAAGAAGGTTTTGATCAGGCTCGCTCCGCCTTCGCCGGTTACGGAAGGGTCGTAGACAACAGCAACGGTCTCAGCGTGGCCCGTGCGTCCTGTACAGACCTCTCGGTAGGTGGGGTTTGCATTTCCGCCGCCCATGTAGCCCACAGCTGTTGCCCACACGCCTTTTTGGCGCCAGAAGATACGTTCAACACCCCAGAAGCACCCTGCGGCAAGGTAGAGCACCTCGAAGCCGTTGGGGACCGGATCAGTCGCGCGCGTTCCGTTTACCGGGTGAAGTTCAAGCGCATCCAAGATTGGATGCCTGCCACCTGGAATGTCTGCGGGAAGAGTGCCCGCAGTAGGGGAGTCTAGGTAGTGCTCGGCGTCCTTTGGTAGACGAGGCCAGTCTTGGTGTGGTCCTGCGGCGTAGCGCTGAGTAGTGGGTGAAGGATTATCGGTCATCTTTGGCTCCTTCAGTTTTGGGTCGTGGGCGAGGTGAAAACTGTCGTAGAGGGATCGTGTCGTCTGCCCCGTATTCTATGGCGATACCCAAGCTTTGGCAGACAAAGATACTCACCCTTGGTACATAAAAATGTGGCCCCTGCAGTTTCCTGCAAGGACCACATCAAGCGATTAAATCAGCCGAGCGACTGGACGCGACGGGCAAGCTTGGACTTGCGGTTCGCGGCCTGGTTGCGGTGAATAACGCCCTTCGAGACGGCCTTGTCGAGCTTACGCGATGCGACGCGCAGAGCTTCAATAGCTGCTTCCTTGTCGCCAGCCTCGACGGCTTCGCGAGTCTTGCGCACCAGGGTCTTCAGTTCAGACTTGACTGCCAGGTTGCGCTGACGGCGCTTCTCGTTGGTGCGGATCCGCTTGATCTGAGACTTAATGTTCGCCACAGTCGGATTACTCCTTGGTCTTTCGTTCGTACAGGTCGGTGAGGGCTGTGTCAGTGTCGGGACTGGGGCATGGGGACACCCGCAAACGACTCTAACCAGACCCCCTGCCCGACCAGGCTGGGAGTCCGAAGGACAACTTTAGCAGAAATCGAAGCGCAGAACGACCTCCGATATCCCCATAAAAGCCCGATAAATGGTGAGAACGCACACCCTATCGGCGTGGAATTGGCACCCCGGTGCTTACTAATGGGACGATAGACCAGACGTCACAACCCTTCCGGAGGTCTTGCTTGTCCCCGATTCCTACTCCTGAGCAGCTCGCGCAGATCCAACCCGCGGCCACTGCGCAGGAACGTATCCGTAATTTCTGCATCATCGCTCACATCGATCACGGCAAGTCCACTCTGGCTGACCGCATGCTCCAACTCACCGGTGTGGTCGCCAGTCGAGATATGCGCGATCAGTACTTGGATCGTATGGATATTGAGCGCGAACGCGGCATCACTATTAAAAGCCAGGCAGTGCGTATGCCCTGGGCCTTCGAAGGTGAGCCTTTCGCCCTGAATATGATCGATACCCCCGGACACGTCGACTTCACCTACGAGGTTTCGCGATCTTTGGCCGCATGTGAAGGAGCGGTCCTCCTTGTTGATGCCGCACAGGGGATTGAGGCCCAGACTCTGGCAAATCTCTACCTGGCCATGGAAAATGACCTCACGATCATCCCCGTGCTGAACAAGATCGACCTTCCCGGAGCTCAGCCTGAAAAGTACGCCCAGGAAATTGGCCAGCTCATTGGCGTCGACCCCGACGAAGTTCTGCGAGTTTCAGGCAAAACAGGCGAAGGTGTTCCCGCACTTCTTGATGAGATCGTGCGCCAGATTCCCTCGCCTTCAGGTAACCCCGACGCCCCGACCCGAGCGATGATTTTCGACTCTGTTTACGACACCTATCGAGGCGTTGTTACCTATGTCCGAGTCGTCGATGGCATGCTCTCCACCCGCGAGCGCGTCCGAATGATGTCGACGGGCGCGACCCACGAGCTTCTTGAGATTGGTGTTATTTCGCCAGAACCAACCCCCTCGCAAGGGATTGGCGCAGGTGAAGTTGGCTACCTCATCACCGGCGTGAAAGACGTTCGTCAATCCCGTGTTGGTGACACGATGACTTCCGCAGTTCGCGGTGCCGAGGAACCGCTGGCCGGTTACCGCGATCCGCGACCCATGGTCTTCTCGGGTATTTACCCGGTCGATGGTTCGGATTTCCCGGACCTGCGTGACGCACTTGAGCGCCTTCAGCTCAACGATGCGGCGCTGACCTTCGAACCCGAATCCAGTGCGGCACTGGGCTTTGGTTTCCGATGTGGCTTCCTGGGGCTTCTCCACCTCGAAATTGTCCGCGAACGCTTAGAGCGTGAATTCAAGCTGGACCTGATTGCCACAGCACCGAACGTTGTCTACAAGGTCGTTGCTGAAGATGGGACCGAAATCCAGGTCGATAACCCCTCAGAATTCCCCGAGGGGAAGATTTCTGAGGTCCGTGAGCCAGTTGTTAACGCAACGATCCTGACTCCGACTGAATTCACGGGCACGATTATGGAGCTGTGCCAAGATCGCCGTGGAACCATGCGAGGAATGGACTACCTCTCTGAGGATCGCGTCGAGCTGCACTATCAGCTGCCCCTCGCAGAGATCGTCTTCGATTTCTTCGATCACCTGAAGTCGCGCACTCGCGGCTATGCCTCGCTGGACTACCACGAGAGCGGCGAGCAGGTCGCCGACCTGGTCAAGGTCGACATTCTGCTCAACGGTGACCGCGTGGATGCCTTCAGCGCTATTGTTCACAAGGATCAGGCCTATGCCTATGGTCTGCGGATGACGAAGCGCTTGAAGGAACTGATCCCACGTCAACAGTTCGAAATCCCCGTCCAAGCTGCGGTGGGCGCGCGCGTTATTGCCCGCGAAAACATCAAGGCTCTTCGCAAGGACATGCTTGCCAAGTGCTACGGCGGCGATATCACCCGTAAGCGCAAGCTGCTGGAAAAGCAGAAGGAAGGCAAGAAGCGTATGAAGTCGATCGGGCGCGTGGACGTGCCCCAAGAGGCCTTCATCGCTGCGCTGACCTCTGACGTGCCCACCGGAAAGAAATGATCGTGGCAGAGGATAACGAGGCCGCGGGCGGGGCAGCAGCGCAGGCTGCAGATATCGCTCAGTCTGCTGGCGTCAACACGCGCAATGGTCGTCGACCGGGAGACGCACCCGAGGGTACCGTCTTCATGAGCCGGACCAAATCCTTCACTCGGCGCAGTCGTGAGCTTCCTCCAAACCTTGCGCGGACGTGGGATGCTCACGCCGAACGCTACGTCATTGAGCCCCGCCGAGGCATTGGCTACACGACCGTTGCCGAGGATTTTCGACTTGACCCCGTGGAACTATTTGGTCGTCGAGCTCCGCTGACTTTGGAGATCGGCTCGGGAACGGGCGAACAGATCGTTGCTGCGGCTGCTGCTCATCCCGATCGTGATTATCTTGCGCTTGAAGTGTGGGTTCCCGGGATCGCGAAGTTAGTTTCAAAGGCTGTAGAAGCCAGTGTCGACAATATTCGAGTTCTCGAGGCCGATGTTGCGCAGGCGCTCCCGATCATGCTGGGGGATGCCTGCCTTGACGAGGTCTGGACCTTCTTCCCTGACCCGTGGAGGAAAGCGCGCCACCGCAAGCGCCGCCTCGTCAGTGATGCTTTCGCGCTCCAAGTTGCCCGAGTGCTCCGCGATGGGGGAGTGTGGCGTCTTGCAACCGACTGGGATGACTACGCATGGCAAATGCGTGATGTCATCGAAGCCTGCCCACTCTTTGAGAATCCTCACGTGGGGCAAAGGCCTGATCCAGAAGATCCTGAACCCCAGCGCGGTGGATTTGCTCCCCGCTACGAGGGGCGAGTCGTCACCCATTTTGAAACCCGAGGTATTGACGCGGGGCGCAGAGCTCATGACATCGTCGGAGTTCGCGTGCCTCGGAAATGATGGCGATCGGAGCCCAAATTGTTGTGCGCTCACCATCCTTTTCTCCCATGTCACAAAGAGATTCGCGTGACATTCTGGGTGTCAATATTTCACGTGGTTGACAAAGTTTTATATGCTGTCTGATGCATTGAGCTTTCACCTTGCGTGAAACGCCGGCTTCCTCTTCGCGATAGGCGGATCTGCGAAGAGTGAAGATGCGTTCTCTCGAGAACGCGCGGGGCGGGGCTTCCTCGATGAACCGAGAATCCCCCGCCTCGGTCCGCAACGTGTGCCCGCTTCCCCGAAAGGGGAAGCGGGCACGGTCGTATTCTTTTCGAGTTGTACCCGCTGCCCGGGGGGAATTTATACGCTAGGTGATTTCCGCCGCGAACTGTGAAAACATTGCTGATGGGTGTGTACGGTCACAACGAAGAAAGAGCTTGCCGTGAAACAGGGTGCTTACGCGCGATTTTTCCAGCGTAGGTTCGTGTGGATCCTCATCATTCTCAGCGCTTTCATCCTTCTTGCCGGATCTTTGCGAGGAGGCATCACCGCGCTGCCTCCGATCATTGACGTTGTTCAAAAAGAACTGGGACTTTCTGCCGCCGAGGCCGGCTTGGTCACTTCTATCCCGGTCTTCTGCTTCGGCTTCTTCACCCCGCTGACCTCGATTGTCCTTCGCCGTGTTGGTCTTAACCACGCTGTGTCACTTGGATTAGCGATCGTCATCGTCGGTGCGATCGTGCGCTCTCTGGGATTCAGCTCAACCCTTTTTCTGGGGACTTTCCTGATTGGCCTTGGAACAACGGCGGAAAATCTTGTGATCACCATGCTGATCAGTAGGGACTTTCGCCACCGCGCAGGGATCATGACTGCCATTTACTCCACGATGATCGATGTGACGATCGCGGCATCGACGGCTTTTACCTTTCCCCTAGTTGCTTATATCGGTTGGCAAGGTGCGGCTGGAGTATGGGGAGTTGGTCCAGCTCTACTTGCCCTAGTGGCCTGCTTGATCGTCTATCCCCTCAAACACCCTGGAATCCGGCCGTTTCTGGCGCGCAAGGCAGGTTGGAAGCTTCGCTCAGACGATGCGCTTGTCACCAGCGAAGCGGCCACGGCCTCGGAAATCTATCGCTGGCCGATCGCTTGGCTCATGGCGCTTGCTTTCGCGATCAATACTTTCTGCTATTTCGGTGTTGCTGCATGGCTGCCGCGAATCTTGGCAGAAATGCTGCAGATGAACAGTACCGATGCCGGATTTGCCGCCTCGATTTACCACGTCATTGGAGTCGTCGCGCCTCTGACAATGATGGCCTTTCAGCGACTGATCCGTGGCCAAACGTCGACAATCCTGGGGATAGTTTCTTGTGCATGGCTTCTCATGCCCCTTGGGATGCTTTTGCTTCCCTCCTTGTGGGTTGTGTGGAGCGCGTGCGGGGGACTGGGTCAAGGTGCATTCTTCTCAATTACCTTTACGCTGGTTATTGAACGCACGGCCACTACGGCGCAGACGCGAACGCTTTCGGCGCTCGTCCAAAGTCTTGGTTATGGTCTTGGTGCGTTGGGGCCGTGGGCTATTGGGCGCATGTTTGACCTGACAGCAAGCTGGTTTTGGCCCTTCATCGTATTGACGGTACTGACAGGAAGCCTTGTTGTGATTTCTCAAGTTGTTGCCCGCTCGAGCTCTAGGCCACACTCGCGATGAGTCCAGCACAGCCCGACGGTCAGCCCTGGGATTCACACGGCGTACTTCTTCCGCAGCTCGCAGAAGCGGGCGCTAATCGCCCGTTGTCGATCTATGTCCATGTCCCTTTTTGTCAGGTGCGCTGCGGGTATTGTGACTTCAACACCTACACGGTGGGTTTCGGCCCCGGCGCCGATCGCGTGAGTTATGACTCCAGTGTGCTCGCGGAAATGAGCCTAGCCGCGCGGATTCTCAGCGATGCTCAGATGCCTGCGCGCCCGGCCTCGAGCATTTTCTTTGGCGGTGGAACACCCACCCTTCTTGACCCCGCCGCCCTAGCCCGCCTACTTGAGGGCATTCGCCAAAACTTTGGGATTGCTCCCGGTGCAGAAGTCACGGTGGAAGCCAATCCCGAAAGCGTTGACGAGGCCGTTCTTGAACGTCTGCGTGAGGCTGGGTTTACCCGTGTGTCATTTGGTATGCAATCTGCTGTCCCCACGGTTTTGCGCACGCTGGACCGTCGCCATGATCCAGCAAAACTTCCCGGACTTGTTGTGGCTGCTCGTCAGCTAGGTTTAGATGTCTCTGTTGATCTCATTTACGGTGCTCCGGGTGAAAGTCTGCACGATTGGGAGGTTTCTCTTCGCGAGGCCATCGCGATGGAACCGGATCACATCAGTGCGTACGCGCTGGTCATTGAAGAGGGAACCAAGATGGGAATGCAGGTAGCTCGCGGCGAGCTGCCCATGCCAGACCCTGACGATGAAGCCTCGAAATATGAAATTGCCGATCGCCTGCTGGGTGAAGCCGGATACGCCTGGTATGAAATCTCTAATTTTGCCCGGAGGGAATCGGGAGAAGAAGGCCGTCCATCGACTCAGCTTCTTCATGCCTCGAGACACAACCTTGCCTATTGGCGTGACTGGGATTGGTGGGGGTTCGGACCCGGAGCGCACTCTCATGTTGGTCGCTATCGCTGGTGGAATGTCAAGCATCCCTCCGCCTATGCGCAGCGCGTTACCCAGGGGCTTTCCCCCGCGCAGGCAGGTGAAATTCTTGATGCGCAAACGCGAGAAATGGAACGTGTTCTGCTTGCCGTGCGCACCAGTGAAGGTGTGGAAGCGCCTCGCGCTGGAGCCGAGCGCGACACTTTCCTCCAAGCTCTCCCGACTTTGGCCTCGGAAGGGCTCATCGAGGCAGCACCCGCCGTCCAAGGCCGCGCGATCGTGACCCTTCAGGGACGTCTATTGGCGGATTACGTGACTCGCTGCCTCTTGGGTTACTGAGTCTGTGCGGCTACTGAGTTAGGAGTCGCACAACTTCTCCGCATCCGAGTGTTGAAGCGCGTTAGGGGCGCTCGCGCTCATAGTGTTGTGCGGTGACTTCAGATATGTACGGGACAAATATCTTTGAATTCGACCCGCACCGCGATGGGCCGGGCGCTCGGCGACCGCGCTCGGTGGAGGTAGCCATCGAGTATGGCATGGTACTTGAGGATATTTCCAGTGGATGGGTTGGCGCGGTCACTCGCGTTGAAAAATCCGGGGGAGTGCACCTGGTTGAGCTTGAAGACCGTCGAGGCCGGAAGCGTTCTTTCCCCCTAGGAGGCGGGTTTTGGTTGGAGGGTAAGCCGATTATCGCGCTCCCTCCGAAGGCTGTTCCCGCCCCAAAAGCTCCTGCGCTCACCACTCCGGGTGGCCGTGCGCTGACGAATTCGGGGTCGATCGCCCCCGAAAAGCGAGTGGCTCGGGTTGCCAGGCAATCGCGCATCTGGGTTGAAGGCCGTCACGATGCGGAACTGATCCAGCACGTGTGGGGCGAGGACCTAGCCGATGTTGGCGTTGCCGTGCAGCTTCTAGAAGGCGTGGACCACTTAGAGGAAATCCTTGAGGTTTTTGGACCCACGAAGACCGTCCGCGCAGGAGTCCTGGTTGATCACCTGGTCCCGGGCTCCAAGGAATCGCGCATTGCCGAGGCCGTATCTACCCGTTGGAAAGACGCGGTGTTGGTAGTCGGGCACCCCTTCGTTGATATTTGGCAAGCTGTGAAGCCACAGCGCCTGGGGCTCCAGGCGTGGCCGGATGTTCCCAGAGGGACCGATATTAAGCACGGAACCTTGGAATACTTGGGGTGGCCTCACGCAAACCAGGCGGATATTGCTCAGGGATGGAAGCGGATCTTGTCAACCGTTCGTAACTACAAGGATCTTGAACCGGCACTTTTGGGTCGGGTGGAAGAACTCATTGATTTTGTGACGCAGCCGGGTTTGGAATAACTCGGTGGAAAGTGTTGATGAGGGGACGAAAAAGGTAATCCCGCGGTAAACTGGCACTCAGATAGTGTGAGTGCCAAGTGAGGGAGGATGAATGAACGACCGTCGTCTGGACGTTCTGCGTGCCATCGTGTCCCAGTATGTCCACACACGCGAACCCGTTGGATCTAAAGCGATCGCGCAATCTCAAGATCTCGGGGTATCTTCGGCCACTATTCGTAACGATATGGCTGTCCTCGAAGAAGCTGGGCTGATCTACCAACCTCATACCAGTGCGGGACGTGTTCCGACGGATAAGGGCTATCGCGCCTTCGTTGATCAGCTGTCCACTCTCAAGCCGATGAGTCCTGCAGAACGTCAAGCTGTCGAAAAGTTCTTGGCACACGCGCAGGACTTAGACGATGTCGTCATGAATACCGTGCGTTTGCTTGCTCAAGTGACGCACCAGGTGGCGCTGATTGAATACCCGGTTCATGCGCGCTCGACGCTCAGCCGAATTGAATGCGTTGACCTGTCAGATCAACGGTTGCTGGTTGTTGTTATTACCCAGCAGGGCAAGGTCTTTGAACGCCTGCGTGAGATGCCTCAGGACGTCACTCAAGATGATCTTTTGGCTGTTCGCGCGGTTCTTAATGCTGCCTATCAGGGGATGAGTGCTGCTCAGGTGCGTGCACATTGTGAGGCGCTCTCTCAGACACTTCCCCCGACGCTGCTTGCATTTGCAACAGAGATTAGTGACACCGTCGCGACTTTGCTTCAGGGAGAGCCCTCCTCGCGCATCGCAATGGCAGGAATGTCGAATCTTGCGCGCAGCGGTGTTGATTTCCACGATATTGCACCGGTCTTGGACGCTTTGGAAGAGCAGGTTGTCCTTCTTCGTCTTTTCGCTGAGATGGATGAAGGCAACGGCGATGTTCATGTCTCCATCGGCTCTGAAAACGGCCACGATGCTTTCGTTGAAACCTCTCTTGTCTCCGGAACCTATGCCTCCGGAGAAAACTCGGCGCACCTCGGGGTTCTTGGCCCCACGCGCATGGACTACGCCTCGACAATGTCCACGGTCCGCGCCGTGGCCTCGTACCTCTCTAAATTCCTGAATTCCACACACTGAACGGGTTACAAAAGGACATTCGTGAACGACGATTACTACGCAATCCTTGGAGTCTCTCGCGACGCTGACCAGAGCGAGATTAAGAAGGCCTATCGCAAGAAGGCCCGCGAAACTCACCCCGATTATGGCGGGGATGAGGAAGCCTTCAAGGCCGTGTCGGTTGCCTATGAAACCCTCTCCGACCCAGAAAAACGCCGCATGTACGACATCGGTGGTCCCGATGCTGCGCGTGGTGGCGGCTACGGTGCGGAGTCCTTCGATTTTGGTGACATTCTGACGACAATGTTCGGCGGCGCCTTTGGCGGAGGCTTTGGTGGAAACCAAGGACCGGCATCGCGTACTCGCCAGGGCCGCGACCAGCTGACTCAGGTTGCAATCACTTTGAAGGACGCGGCTTTTGGTGCTCACCAGCAGGTTTCGCTCAACACCTATGTGACCTGCGAAGTCTGCCATGGAGCCATGTGCGAACCGGGAACCGAAGCAGTGACCTGCACGACCTGTAAGGGACAGGGATACTCGATTCAGCAGCAGCGCACCATGCTGGGAACCATGCAAACTCAGGTTCCCTGCCCAAGCTGTCAGGGCTATGGGACTGTCATTGAACACCCCTGCCACGAGTGCTCCGGTCAGGGACGCGTTCGTGCGCATCGCACCTTGACCATTGATATCCCCGCCGGCGCTGGCGACGGAATGCGTCTGCGCCTTGCAGGACAGGGCGAGGCCGGTCCCGGCGGTGGTCCCAACGGTGATCTCTACGTCGACATTGTTGAAAAGCGCGATCCTACTTTCTCGCGTCAGGGGGACGACCTGTACATGACGGTGACCGTTCCCATGACCGCAGCTGCTTTGGGAAGCACGTTTGAGCTGGAGACCTTGGACGGAGCCCAGTCCGTGACCATTCAGCCCGGTACGCAGCCCGGCGATGAGGTTCGCTTGGCGGGACTGGGTGTTGGCCATCTCCAACGCCCCGGTCGCGGAGACCTCCACGTCGCAATTAACGTCGAAATCCCGCGCAAACTGGATGACCGCTCACGCGAGCTCCTTGAAGAGCTCTCCCAGGTTCGCGGAGAAGAAAGCGTCCGCCCTGAAAAACGCGGATCCTCCTTCTTCGACAAGCTTCGCGAAACCTTCGGCGCCTAGTAAGGACATCACCTGTATGACGCTTCCGGTTTTCATCGCCTCCGACGCGGACACATTGCGTGCCTGCGCGTGCGGAGATTCCTACGTTTTAGACGGGGATGAAGGCTTTCACGCGGCAACCGTTCGACGGATCGATGTCGGAGCCATGCTTGATGTCGTTGATGGGACGGGGCTTCGTGCCCGCTGCACGGTTATTGACCGCGCAAAAAAGGCCCTGACGCTGCGTATTGACCACCTTGAACGCGAGGATGAGCCTGGGGTTGAGCTGCTGTTGATCCAAGCGCTCTCAACGGGTGGGCGCGATGAAATGGCCATCGAAATGGCAACGGAAGTTGGCGTTGACGCAGTAATGCCGTGGCAGGCCAATCGCAGTGAGGTTCGCTGGAAGGGCGAAAAAGCCGCGAAGGGCATGCGAAAGTGGGAATCCACCTTACGATCAGCGACGAAACAATCGCGGCGCGCATTTATCCCACGCCTTGAAGAAGCCCGTTCATCCGCTGCCTTAGCGCAGTGGATTGCGCAGACCACTCAAGATGGCGCTTGGGTTCTGGTCTGTCACGAGAGTGCCGATCACCGCCTGAGCGAGCTCCTTACTCAGCTGCGCGGGCTGAGTGCCCAGGCCTCGTCGGCCTCGGCCGCCCAGTCCCAGCCTTCTTGTCCTCCCAAGATTGCCGTCATCGTTGGCCCTGAAGGTGGGGTTGATCCCGATGAGCTTTCTCTTTTCGAGGCCGCGGGAGCGAAAATCTGCCTGCTGGGAAATACCGTCCTTCGCGCTTCAAGCGCCGGACCCGTTGCGCTTTCACTGATCAGCGACGCTATTGGGAGATGGTGACATGGACGCCAAACGAATCGATATTCCCCGCGGCGTGGATCCCGTCGTACTTTTTGGAACGTCAGACCGTGTTTTGCGAGCTCTTGAAAACGGCTTCCCCCAGGTTCGCTTTACCTTACTTGGCCGCACCTTGTCCATGATTGGACCCGAAGGAATTGTGGATATGGCCGCTCAGCTGGTCGAGGAGCTGATTGAACTTGCTCGAGATGGGCATTCTCTTGACGCTGACGGCGTTGAACAGGCAATTGCTCTGCTCATGACGGCGAGCTCCACGGATGAACGCCCCCAAGAAATTTTGCGCTCGCGGGGACGGTCCATTCGACCGCAATCTGCCGGGCAAAAAGCGTATGTCGAGGCGATTCAGCGTTCGACCGTCGTCTTTGGACTGGGGCCGGCCGGTACCGGAAAGACCTACCTTGCGATGGCCCAAGCGGTATCCTCCCTGCTTTCCGGACAGGTGCGCCGAATTGTTCTGACGCGCCCAGCGGTTGAAGCGGGAGAAAACCTGGGTTTCCTTCCGGGCACGCTCACGGACAAGATCGATCCCTATCTGCGTCCCCTCTATGACGCGCTGGGAGACATGATGGATCCGGATGCGCTGCCAAAACTCATGGCCTCCGGTGCGGTCGAGGTTGCTCCCTTGGCATATATGCGTGGACGAACGCTCAATGATTCATTCATCATCTTGGACGAGGCTCAGAACACGACACTTGCACAGATGAAGATGTTCCTGACCCGTCTAGGCTTCAACTCAAAGGTCGTTGTTACCGGTGATGCTTCCCAGATTGACCTAGCGGGGGAGCGCTCCAGCGGCCTCTTGGTCATTGAAGATATTCTCACTGGCATCGATGACATAGAATTTTGTCATCTGACAAGCGCCGATGTTGTGCGTCATCGCCTTGTCGGCCAGATTATTGACGCATACGAACGTTGGGACGAATCCATGGCCAGCCTCAAAGCACGCCGTGACCGTTCCCTGCACACCCGTAACCGACACAATGGACGCTGAGTCATGACTGAAGTTCTTAACGAAACCGACTACCAGATCGACTGTGAAGAGTTCGTGCGCTTGGCCGACTTCGTGCTCAGCGCCATGCATGTCTCCACAGAGGTCGAGCTCAATATCATTTTCATCGACCCCGAACCCATGGAAGAACTCCATGTTCGCTGGCTGGATCTGGAAGGTCCGACCGATGTCATGAGCTTCCCCATGGACGAGCTCCGTCCTGGCACTGCGGATCATCCGACGGAATCGGGAACGCTGGGCGATATTTGCATCTGTCCGCAGGTTGCGGAGCAGCAGGCTCGCCAGGCCGGACATTCCTCGGTTGAAGAAATGCTCTTCTTGGCGACTCACGGCATGCTTCACCTTCTGGGTTATGACCATGCAGAACCCGCTGAAAAAGAAGAAATGTTCACCCTGCAACGCCAGCTCCTCTTGAGCTTCCTCGCACAGCGATGATCGAAGCTGCTATCCCCGTCGCGGGGATGAGTATCCTTGCCGCGATTGCTCTTGTGAGTGCAATGATTCTTGCGGCATGTGAATTTTCGATCGCTAAGCTCACCCACGCTGCGGTTGAAGACCTGATCGAGGACGAAAAGAAGAACGCCCGAGCCCTGTTCAAGCTGGTTGATCAGCGTCGCTTAGTTATTTTTGTCCTTCGAGGCGTCCGCACCTTCCTGCAGGTTGTCTTTGCCGTTTCAATGGCGACCATTGCTCTGCATTTTTCGCACTACTGGTGGCTGGGCGGGCTGGTCGCAATCGTCGTTGTGACCATTGCGCAATTCTTTGCCAACAGCATCATTGCCACGCGCTCGGCACAGCGCAATCCCACAGGTATCGCGCTCTTTTTTGCACCTCTGATGAGGCGTCTGGTAGCGATTGCACATTTCTTTTCGCCTGCCGCCCAGAAGGTCAAAGCCTATCTTCCACAGTCTGAGCGAACCGAAGCTGAGATGCGTGCGGATATGGCAGATGAACTGCGTGAAATGGTTGACCGCGTTGGCGAAACCGAAGGCCTCGAAGAAGAAGACCGAGAGATGCTCCGCTCGGTTTTCGAATTGGGACACACACTGGTTCGTGAGGTGATGGTCCCGCGTACCGAAATGCTGACGATCGCATTCGATGTTCCGGCTCGGAAGGCATTACGCCTCTTTGTGCGTTCGGGTTTCTCGCGTCTGCCTGTTATCGGAGAAGACACCGACGACGTCCGCGGGATCCTGTTCTTTAAGGATGTCGTTCAGCGCCTTGAAAACCACGACGGAGGACATGAACTTCGCGCCGATCAGATGATGCGTCCCGCCGAGTTCACCATCGAAATGAAGCCGGTCGATGACCTGCTGCGTCAGATGCAATCCGAACACTTCCACCTGGCCATGGTCGTCGATGAGTACGGCGGGATCTCGGGCCTCGTTACCCTCGAAGACATCATCGAAGAAGTTGTCGGTGAACTTACCGACGAACATGATCGCAACACCATCGAGCCCGAAGAAATCTCCCCGGGCGTCTGGCGCGTTCCTTCCCGTTTCTCCATCAGCGAGCTCGGAGAGCTGTGGGGATTGGAACTCGAAGACGAAGACGTCGATTCCGTTGGCGGCTTGCTGGCCAAAGCGATTGGTCGCGTCCCGCTTCCGGGGGCAACAGGCGATATGCTCGGTGTACACATGGTTGCCGAAGAAGCCCGAGGCCGCCGTCGCCAAGTCGGTACGATTGTCTGTTCCTATGTCCCCGAATCCCCGTCCGAAGACTCTGAAGACCAGCAGGAGTGAGAAAGATGCATTTCCCCAGCGATGATGAATTGATGGCCGGTCCGAACGCCTTTGAAGGTGTGGATCTCGATGCTCTTGATCTTCCCGATGAGGACTCGCAGGATGATGAAGACGTCGATGCTGAGCTTGACGAGGCCGACGATGAGCGCGCCCACGACGTTGAGGATTCCGTCCAATCCTTGCGTCAACTCCGTGCAGAAACAAATGCGGGTGCAGATATCATCGTTCCCGACTTCCCAGAGGACTTTCGCGCGGGCTTCATCTCCATTGTTGGCCGCCCCAATGTCGGAAAGTCGACGCTGACCAACGCTCTTGTCGGCCACAAGGTCGCCATCACCTCGGGTCGCCCCGAAACGACACGCCACAATATCCGCGGGATCGTCCACGGCGAAAACTACCAGCTGGTGTTGGTCGATACGCCCGGATACCACCGTCCGCGCACTCTGCTGGGTAAGCGTCTCAATGACATGGTTCGCGAGGCCTTGGCCGAAGTTGATTGCGTCGTCTTCTGTATGCCCGCGGATCAGCGCATCGGGCCGGGAGATCAGTTCATTGCTCGAGAGCTGCGTTCTGTCCGACGCCCCGTGATTGCGGTTGCGACGAAGTGCGATAGCGTGCCGCGCGAACGCGTGCTTGAACACCTTCTGGCTATTGAAAAGCTGGGGGAGTGGAGCGCGATTGTTCCGGTTTCGTCCTTCAAGCACGAAGGCATTGATCGTCTGCGTGAAGTTTTGGCGGAAAAGGTTCCGCTCTCACCGCCCCTGTACCCGCAGAATGACATCTCCGATGAGTCGCGCGAAACGATGATCGCGGAATTTATTCGCGAGGCCGCGCTCGAAGGGGTTCGCGATGAGCTTCCGCACTCGCTTGCGGTGAAGGTCGAAGAGATTATTGAACGCCCCAAGCGTGAGGGCGATGATCGTCCGCCTCTGCTGAATATCCACGTCAATGTCTATGTTGAACGCGATTCCCAAAAGGCCATCATTATTGGCAAGAAAGGTTCGCGTTTGAAGGAGATCGGAACCCGGGCCCGAGCGCATATCGAAGAATATTTGGGACGTCGCGTGTACCTCGATTTGCATGTGCGTACCGCTAAGGATTGGCAGTCAGACCCGAAGATGCTTCAGCGTTTAGGCTTCTGATACCTGAACGTGGGGGATGCAACAAAAGGATCCTGACCAGGGTCCCGAGCTTTAGCGTCTTCTTCGTGGCATGCTTATCCCGTGAGCGAAAATCCCCAGAACCCTAACGCCTCAGTGCCTTTACCGTTTGGCCAGGACGACGCATCACTGACTGTGCACCGCATGGCTGCACATGATCGTCTGGCCCATCAATCCCGAGTCGTCTTGCGCCTTGGCCAGATGCTTCTTTCTGCCGGCGCGGGCTCGTACCGCGTGAAGGCCTCGATGCGGACCTGTGCCGAGGCCGTTGGCATTGAGAAGCACCATGCTCAGGTGACCTTTACCGAGATCGTTGCGACAGCTTATGCGAATGGTACTTTCCGCACCGAGCTTGCTGAGCAGCGTCTTCTGGGAGTCAATGCGGACAAGATTGACCGCATTACAAACTACTTGGCATCAATTGAAGGCAAGCAGGTGCTTGTTGAGGATGTCGATAAGGCTCTTGACCGGATCGAACGCGTAAAGCCGCTGTATGGCTGGCTAGCGAATGCGCTTGCTTCTGGTTTAGCCTGTGCGGCCTTCTCCTTCCTCAACGCCGGGGGATGGGTTGAGTGCTCTGTCGTGGCAATTGCAGCCTTCTTCGGGCAGTTCCTCCGTCGCCAGATGCTCAAGCGGCACATGAACCACTTTGGTGTGTGGATGCTCTGTGGTGCAGTTGCTTCTGCTGTCTACATTCTGTGCGTCTATCTGGCTCAGAAATACCTAGGCGTTGAACCCACGCACCAAGCAGGCTTCATCTCCGCATTGCTCTTCTTGGTTCCTGGCTTCCCATTGGTTACAGGAATTATTGACCTGGTCCGTCACGACTTTGCGGGTGGTATTCAGCGAATCGTGTATGTTGCAATGCTCGTGGTCTCTGCGGGAGTTGCAGTATGGACCATCTCGGAGGTCTTCAATTGGTCGGTCACTCCGAAATACATCGTTGAGCTCCCGCCAATCATTCACTTCACGCTGCGCTTCTTTACCAGCTTCGTTGCGGCCTATGGCTTCGCGATGCTCTTTAATTCTCCACCTAAGGTATGTACGGCTGCGGCTCTTATCGGTGCGGTTATTAACACCGGTCGTATCTTCCTTGCGGTTGTCGTGGGGGTTCCGGTCCCCGCGGCAGTTGGGCTTGCAGCGCTAGCGGCGGGTCTTCTTGCGGCAGCAGTTGCAAATCGCACGCGCTTCTCGCGTGTGACACTTTCCGTTCCCGCGGTGGTCATCATGATCCCGGGTGTGCCCCTGTACCGTTCGCTCACCTACTTGAACAATGGGCAGACCATGGACGCATTGGCACAGCTCTTTACGGTCCTCTTCACGATTGTTGCGATTGGTATTGGCCTGGCGATTTCGCGAATGCTTACCGACCGCGCGTGGCTCATGGAGAAACCGGTGAGTGTCCCCAAGCTCGAGGAATACGACGTCGAGTAAGAGCTGGTAGGCCAAGTAAACACTGTCCACCATGTGCACTCAAAGTGCCAGTATCAGCGGGTCTTCATAGACTGAAGGTGTGAAGACTACATCGAATGTTCCTCGTCCTGCAGGTTCTGGAATGCCCACGGTCAAGTACCGAGCATTCCTCGACACGAACCCTGTTGACCTTCCTGACCGACAGTGGCCTTCGAAGCGCATTACCCACGCGCCTCGCTGGCTGTCAACAGATCTACGCGATGGAAACCAAGCTCTGATCGAGCCCATGGATCCGGCGCGTAAGCGCAAGATGTTTGATCTTCTTGTTCGCTTGGGATACAAGGAAATCGAAATCGGATTCCCCTCGGCTTCACAGACTGATTTCGATTTTGTTCGTTCTCTGTTGGAAGATGACGCCCTACCCGAGGATGTCACCATTTCGGTGCTGACGCAGTCGCGCCCCGAGCTCATTGAGCGCACTGTTGAATCGATTATTGGCTTCCCTCGCGCGACCGTGCACTTGTACAACGCAACCGCTCCGGTTTTTCGTGAAGTTGTCTTCCACGCGGACCGCGAGCAAACCGTTGAACTAGCCCGCTCCGGTACGCGTGAAGTCATTGCACAGGCAGAACGTCAACTGGGCGATGAGACGATCTTCGGTTTTGAGTACTCTCCTGAGATCTTCATCGACACCGAGCGCGATTTCGCACTGGAAGTGTGCGAAGCCGTTATGGACATCTGGCAGCCACAAGAAGGCCGCGAGATCATCCTCAACCTGCCTTCGACCGTTGAACGCGCGACCCCCAATGTCTTCGCCGACCAGATCGAGTACATGTCTCGCAACCTTTCCCGACGCGAGCACATTGCGCTGTCTGTTCACCCGCACAATGACCGTGGAACCGGCGTAGCCAGTGCTGAACTTGCACTTCTTGCTGGCGCTGACCGCATTGAAGGCTGTCTCTTGGGACAAGGTGAGCGCACCGGTAACGTTGACCTGCTGACCTTGGGCCTGAATCTTTTCAGCCAGGGAATTGATCCGGGCATCGACTTCTCGGACATTGACGAGATCCGCCGCACGGTGGAGCACTGCACCCAGATGGAGGCTTCGCCGCGCTCTCCCTACGTCGGAGATTTGGTGTACACCAGCTTCTCGGGCTCTCACCAAGACGCCATCAAGAAGGGTTTTGCTGCTCGTAAGACGAAGGTGGATGCCGCAGGGGGCGACGAGAACGCAGTGGTCTGGGAGCTTCCCTACCTGCCCATCGATCCTCACGATGTCGGTCGCTCCTACGAGGCCGTTGTGCGCGTGAATTCCCAGTCCGGTAAGGGTGGGGTTGCCTACCTCATGTCGCGGGCACACAACCTGGAGCTGCCTCGTCGCCTGCAGGTAGAGTTCTCGCGAATTGTCCAGCGCCACACTGACACTTACGGCGGAGAGATCAACGCCGAAACATTGTGGAAGATCTTTGCAGACGAGTATTTGCCGACAAGTGCGGCTCCTGGCCTTCAGTCGTGGGGGCGCTTCGAATTGCGTAAGTCCCAGGTGGGAACGGTTGACGACGAGCATGTTGAATTGCATGCAGAGCTCACGGACAACGGTGTGCTCACCGCAATCGACGCAAACGGAACCGGCCCGATTGACGCTTTCGTCTCAGCACTGCATCAATTCGATTTGGACGTGCGCGTCTTGGACTACTCCGAGCACGCAATGAGCCAGGGACGAGATGCGAAGGCCGCTTCATACGTTGAAGCAGCTGTTGATGGAAAGATCGTCTGGGGCGTTGGAATCGACTCTTCGATTACCCGCGCATCGTACAAAGCTGTGATCTCAGCAGTGAACCGTGCACTTCGAGATCAGTAAGTAGATTTCACAACCAATGCGCGCGTGGCGGTGAGTGAGTAACCGCCCAGCGCTAGGTGAGGGGGCATCGCTTAGATGCCCCCTCACCTGTTTTCCCCTCGCCAATGCAGGGAGGGAAAAAGACGTCGTACGCGGAAGCTTAATCGGCCTCGTTCGAGGGGAAATCGCCACCGGCAATCTCATCAAGAAGCTCAAGGGAAGGAATGAAGAACACCTGACCGAAGAGCACATGCGAGAAGGTCAGTAGGTAGTCTTTCTTTGCGACCATATTCGTGATCATGCCCTTGGTGACGCTCCAACGAGCAGAGTAGCCGATGAAGTAGGTACCGGTGACACCTGCGGCGGGGTCAGAGAAGGGCACGTTCATACGAACGATCTTGTTTTCTTCACCGTCGACGATGAACTTTGAGGAAACATTGTGCGCGTTTGCTGCCTTCGCGTCGTCATCAAGCTCAAGGTCGGTGAACTTCTCGCGCCCGACCGCACGCTCCTGCTCAGCGGTACCCAGCGAACGCCACGCGTCCATGTCGTGAATCCACTTTTGTGCAAAGGCGTAGGAACCTCCAGTGAATTGGGGGTCCTCGTTGCCAATCTCTGCCCAGAAGGGGGCATCGGCGTTTGTTGGATTTTCAGTGCCGTCAATGAAACCGATGATTGCGCGGCCCTCAAGGTAGCGGAAGCCGTGAGTCTCATCAACGACCGTTGCGAAGTCCTTGAAAGACAAGCGGTACTGCTCGGCTACTTCGTAGACCACGGCCTCGCGCTGTGCGCGAATGTGAAGGAAGAGGTCAGCATCTTCGCCGATGCCTTCGGGCATGGTAATGGAAGGATCATCCTGATTGGTTAGCCCCGTGAATTCCTCAAGTTCCTTTGGACGGGGTGCGCCCGGGAAGAGGTAGTCCCAACCCTTACGGCTTACTCCCACTGCAACGCGCAGGTCATCATTTTGGGCTCGAATGTTCATTGAACGGTTGATCGCCTGGCTGCGATCAACAAAGTCGCGGAAAGCCTCGAGCTCTGCGGCCTGATCCTTGCGATTGAATCGCAGATAAACGAAGAGAACGCACTCGCCGGCATCTTTGTACACGTCTTGGGGATGAGTTGACATGGTGTCCTCCACTTGCAGTTATTCATTCGTCTTCGATGATAGGCCGCTTGATGTATCGGGGCTGGGCGGACGCGGGGAGGGAAGTCAGCGTAGCGGTGGGGGAGGAGTGGTGGAATAACGTTTCAAGGCGGCAAGAACGCTTCCGCGCATGATGACTTCGATGTTCTCCACCAGGATGTATGGATCAGCGCGCATATCTTGGTTCAGCCAATGCAAGACATGCGCGACCACACTCAATGTGAAGTGGTCGATGATGAAATCACGGTATTGGGCGGAAAGAGGCGAAAAAACTGGAGCCACGGCGGCGCTATCGGTGTCCTGCTGAGGTGTTTGCCCCTCGAGCTCAGTGATAATCGCGGCCATCATTTCGCGGAACGCCTGGTAAAAAAATTCTTCCACCTCTTTACGACTGAGCGAGGAGACGACCGCGTAGGTCTGTTCATGGTGCTGGCGCATGTAGACCAAGAGATCGCACAAACCATCCGACCATTCCTGGTAGCTTGCATGAGCCATGATGTGCGCGACGATCTCTCGTTCGAAAACCCACGTTCCCAAGGACATGACATCGGGGAAGTGATAGTAAAAGGCCTGCCTGGTGACACCGGCTCGTTCGGTAAGGCGACGGACCGTAACCTTTGTAATCGGTGTTGAACGCAATTCGTCTTTGAGGGCAGCACCGAGCTTCTCGCGGGTGTTTTCTGCGCTGGTAGACATGACTTCCTTGATGAGATCGATTGCGTTGAGGAGTGCGTTTGAGCCGCACTCCTTTGAGTATTAGACACTTTCGAAATGGTGTCCAATGACTCCTGCTGAAGACAACCTTAATGTTTCCTTATCAGCTTAATTCACCAAAGGAGTTGGAGAGTTGTTCTTCTTTGAATCGATCCCCTGGTATTCCTGGCTTGCCTGGTTTGGAGTCCTTGCTGCTCTCATCATCGGCAATGAGATCACCCGCCGCTGGAAGTGGGCAGGAATTGCAGTATTTATTGTTCTTCCCATCGTTCTGACAATCTTTGTCTGGCCGACAACAGCGGGACCGGATTCCTCAACGGGGACCTGGTTCCACTGGGTCAAGGTCTACTCTGCCCTTGCAGGATGTCTGGGCTTCATGGCGATCCGCTACATTCCCAAGTTGCAGACTAACCGCTGGGCGCTTGCTTTCCCGCCGGCGATCTTGGCCA